>ENA-UOWK01000133-UOWK01000133.1-bioreactor-metagenome-genome-assembly--contig:-NODE-133-length-92681-cov-26.962591_pt1 | contig 92681 bp, 62 predicted proteins | sample MGYA00238157_ERZ761612 | MGnify/ENA primary metagenome ERZ761612 (study PRJEB28901, sample SAMN06268035) | bioreactor metagenome | isolation source: Joint BioEnergy Institute, California, USA...
TTTTTTTTTTTTTTTTTTTTTTTTTTTTTTTTTTTTTTTTTTTTTTTTTTTTGCAGAGTTGTGCGAATAATGGCTAGCGACACTAGGCTTCCAAATTATTTGCGCCAGAGAAGCCCAGGAAATTAGCTTGGGGTTGTCATTTGACAGTAAGGATGTTAGAAGATTTTTCAAGTTGCCTCTTTTCCTCCCTTCTGGAATTTTCTCACAGTGATCAGCCCAAAATATGACTGAATACTGAAGAAAATCTTCTTTCAAGCTTTTGATTGTCATTCTGCCAATATCATCATCGACAATGAAGGACAGACAAGATTCTGCCATCTGCGCATGTGCCAGGCTGGAAGAGAACTCTCTGGTGTGGCCGTCATCAAAACTTTCTTGTTCAAGGTATTCCCTCACCGACAGATGGGCTAGGTGAACAGTGTCTGAATTGTCCAAGAGGATAAAATTACTGCAGATGTCCAGAAAATATTCTTTTTTAACAGACTCGTCGAGTTTTCCATGTGGATCCATCGCAATAACTTGGACAAGCTCCTTAATATGTAATGGTCGAAAGGAACACAATACACACTTTAAAGCCTTTATTTATTATTTGTATTCAATGAGAAGATATCGCGATATGCCTTATTCAAGTCCGGATGGGGTGAGCCAGAGATCATTTCATTCAATTTTTCTTTAAAATCATCTCTATCGATTTCAAACTGCAATTTGACCCATCTGAACCTGTGTCTTGTTCAGAAAATGCAATACCTGGAGAAAGATTTCAAAACATACATTGTTCCAGCTCGTTCTATCAGCGCATCCCGAAATTTCTGTTCCAGCTCTGGCTCTTTATCAATGCAGCTTTTCATACAGCGGTCTGGTGATCGAAGCTCGCTTTCAATAAAGGACTGGACATCTTTGCAATTCTGATTGATAACAGTAATGACGACAGGCTTGTAGCCGCAAAAGTAGTCGACGGCAGTTAGATGCATTTTGCGACATGAGAAGAAAAGCTTCAAGTTTTGTGAGTGGATATAAATTCCCTTGAGACTTTCCAGGAGTATGTTGTAATCCGGGCATTCATCCAGCGCATTGATAACGACAGTAGATGGGCCTCTATCCCGTGTGAGACTGACGAGAAGATCTTCGCAGTCCTGTATGGATAGGCTTCCCCCAGTCCTTTGGCTTGATCGCTCTTTTATCGTTTCCAGGTTGGTTCGGGTATTGACGTTGCATCAGTGGAATAGCAGAACTGGGCTACAAGACTGCGGAGAATTGTATGAGAGTCTCTAGTGTCATCCTGCCTTGAGCAGTAGAAAAATGTCAAACACAAATTTGTTGTTTGGAGAAGTTCTTTGACAACCATTGACACTAAGCAGCTCTTCCCTACACCAACACCACCTTCAAGGCAGAAAATACCCGATGAAGAGTCTTTCCATTGACTGAATTCAGGAAGATTGATAAGCCACTGGCCAGTGTTCCAGTAGCCGCGTCCTAGTTTCTTTTCCCTAACAAATATGTGGGCATCTCTCACTGAGACATCAGACACCCATTGCAATATGTCCACGGCTTTGGCTTCTTGGTCACGGATTACCATGGTGAGATCGTCCAGACGTTTCTGAACACTGCCAGTCATTGACAAATTGATCAGCTCCTTGCACACTTTATGCCAAACTTTCACTTCTTTGAGTTTTCCAGACCAGTCATCGGCCATCACTGCATTTCTCCCAATTTGCACAATCTTTTCCCTGTCCAAATGCACCACAGCGTGCATCTGGAATTCCAAAATGTGCCTGTAAGAAACGGCTCGGCCTGAGTATAAAAATTGACAAGATTGGCAATAAATTCCAACCCCTCTATTAGCTGCGTGTATTGTTCTTGGGTGTTCGTGACGAGCTATATAAATGCAAAATCATCAGTATGTCAGGAGGAGGAAGTCAGCTTGTAGGCTACTCACTTGTAAAACAGCACAGACTCCCACCCACAGCAATCCAGCATGCAAAGGATTGAAGCTCGCTGCAGTAGATCCAATACTCATGGAGTTTCGAAATGCTTTGACTATCTCATCGATCTGATCCCTGACTGTGATTTCCCGGTGCCAGACCACAAACTTCCATTGCTTTTTCTCCATGGTCTCCCTCTTTTGTTGGACAATAGTCGACAGCTGCTCCTGCACATCCTTGTCCTCAAGGTCATCGCTATCAGCGAGGATCTTCCAGTACATTTGAACCAGGCTGGGATTTTGTGCAAGCAGCTGGTCATAAGCTTGCTTCCAGAGAGACACATTGACAGAGTCATCTTTCTCTTGCTTTGAAGTTGCAGTTGTGGTGAGTGTTATGGATTCCTTGATTTGGCCAGAGTCTCAAAATAGCAGCTTCGGGGATGGTAGGTCACAAACACTCTCAGGTGCGACCAGCGCGGCTGCCACGCCCGTCGGGCACAGAGCAACTTGGCCTACAATCAAATAGTCCGCGCGAGCGCTACCATGTACCTTCCCTGGCAAGGCTGAAAAGGAACAACTCAGATGTCCAGCAAACATTTGGGGCCTTCAGCTACATATGTCTTTTTCTGGTTCCAGGCTTGATGAGGCACACTAACCACCCGGCGAGGTGCGGTTGACTTCTAAACTTCAACCCCAGGGGTGATTTTTGTTCGGAGGTCCTTCGCAGCCGCTCACTTGGAGTTGCATCGCTGTACCAGGCGTCTCGCAGCACACCTGATTAGGCAATTCTGTGCCGGAAGTCTTGTTATTGAGCCCAAGCTGCAGGGTTCTCTGCGGCTTTTACTGCGATTTTATTGGACTGGCTTTGGCTAGGGTGGGAGTACCAGTCGGGATCAAAATCAAACCTCAAGTCCCAAGTGCATAGTGTCTTATCACCTTGGCTTTAAATTATGTTTATAAACAGCAAGCTGCACGATGTGGTCTGTAGTAACAAATCTTTGGCGCAGAAGCATATAAGTCATGGTTTATCCGGCTACTCGATCGATGGAGCTTAGAGGACTAGAAATGGCACAGTTTAGCAGTACAAAAAGTCAATAGCGACAAAAAAAATACCGCTCAACTACGAAAAGAGGCAATGATCGCCAGTTGCACTCAGAACTGGTATTTTGGCGTCTGACAGTTTACATCTTTAGCACCCAAGGCCCTCCAGGGCTGGAAGCCGATAAGCACCTGGGCATCTAACCAATAAGTCAGCGTTACTACCAACCACCCGTTTTAGAACTTGCTGGCAATAACAGCAGCGAAAATGGCGCTGATTCACAATCCTGAAGAAGGCAAAACCGGCATTGGTAACAGAAAGCATCTGAGCCAACCCAGCTGCGGCTTCGAGGACGACATCCATCGTGCAGCTCACATTTAAAGATATCTATACACCGGGTAAGTCTTCATAGAAATGACCAGTTCAGAGAACTATATTATGTTGGCAATTGTCTAAGCTGCAAATACTTGGAGACTCGCCATGCTTGCTTGCGTGAAAATAGGCTGAATAGTAGGTTTTGAGGCTAAACATCTAGATAGCTCTAGATTGGAGTAAAGTACTGTACAATCAGCAAACTTTCCAGTCCCGTATGTAAATACCAGAATTTGCATAGAAATGTCATGATTTTATATCAACCAACAAGATACCGCTCGATCACCAAAAAAGGAGCAAATTAGGTAAGTAAGGTAGGAACCACAAGCCCCTGATCCTCCTATAGAATATAATCCAGCACAGTTCACTTACTTCCCACACTCTCACACCAGAGCTCAATGCACTGTTTGTACTGTACGGTATGTACTGTGCCTACTACCTGACTAACTACCTAGACTAGCACCTGTAGCCTTTCCTTTCCTTTTTTCCCCCTTTTCCCTTCCTTTCCCATTTGCGTTTTGGAAATCAATAGAAAATAGAATAAGAGATAGAACAATACCTCTCACAATCACATTCCTCACTCAGGATTTCACTCAGGATCTCACTCAGGAGAGAAGAAGAGATGCACGACTAGCTTAGACATGGACTTTGACTTAGAACTGGACTTGGACGTGGCCTTGGACTTGGAAGAGGGATACAGCGGACCTACCTACCACCTTATCTCCTTACCTCCCCGCGGGCGGGCCGTGTCTTAAACACTATACTGTACGGAGTACAGTACAACTGTAGGGCGGTTCCGAGGCGGACGGACGGACGGAGGATGGATCGAGATACATATGTACATACATACAGTACCACGGACGTGGAGCGGAACATACGTGAATCAGCTCAGCTCGTTTTGTAGATTTATTTATGTGTATGTGTAAGTCATAGGTATATACATAACATGCAGAGTCGTAGGCAGGCATTCACGTTGTACTCTATAACAGAGCAATGCCGGCAGCAGTCATAGTCACATAACCACATCACATCCCGTTCCCCCAAACGCATTCGATTCAAGCTCCACATAATTGAAAGCAAGAATCGACCATCGAAAAAAAGGAACAGCACACACATTCATCCATCCAAAATCTCAAAGCCTCTTCTTCCCCTCCGCAGCAGCAGCCCCCACAAACGCCGCGTGGATCTCCCGCGCCGCCTCCCACAGCACCCACAGCGGCACGACCACCCACAGCCCGTTGAAGAAGACCAGGTAGAACCACAGCAGCACGGGGTCAGACGTCTCGAGCTGCGAGCTCCCCGTTAGCCACTCGGGGGCGAAGGTCATCCAGCCGCCGTACAGCTCAGCCGTGGCGAGCGCGGGCGCCACGAGCCACAGCGTCGCCTGGGCCCGGGCGCGCGCGGTCGCGGGGACTTTGGCGCGCGGACTCGACGCGCGGTAGAGCAGGTAGCAGATGTAGATGGCCGCAGGCCCGCCGAGGAAGACGGTCAGCAGCTCCAGCGCGACGACGGTCGCGTCCGCAGCGGCCCAGCGGCGGTCGGCTTTGGCGTACTCCTGCCACAGGCGGGCGCTAGGCCCCGACCCGTACGCGGCGCCGTACAGCCGGTCCTTGTGCCCTAGGAAGACGGCCTGTTCGGAGCGGATGATGGCGCCGTTGGCCACGGTAGGGATAGTGGTGTAGCTGAAGAAGCACTGGTAGAGGAAGGACCCTTCGATGAAGAGGTGGGTGAGGGCGTCGTAGGCGTGCCAGAAGAAGAGGAGGCGGTTGCGCGTGTGGGTCGGTGGGATGAGGGACCTGCTGAGCAGCCACGCGATGGGCATCATGGCGAGGGCGAAGGCGATGCAGAGCGCCGTCGGGAGGTCGACGGTGAAGGGGGCCGTGTCCGGCATGGTGGTGGTTTCAGTCTGATTCAGACTTCGTATGTTGTAGAAGTCGATGACGGTGGTCGAGGTCGAGGTCGAGGTTGAAGATCGTGGCGGCTCGTCAACTGCAACGTGAAGAGAGAGCTCGTGAGACGTGCGCTCACCAGCGCTCACTAGGGCTGGGCAGCGCGGACACGAGCAATTGGATGGTATAGAGAGCAGTCTGTATGTGAATGATGGAGGTTTGCGACAAGTGGAATCATTTTCGTGGCCGCCCCTGAGCGGGGCCGCGGGACAGCGGGCCGCGCCAGAGCCAGGGCCAGCAAAAGCAGCAGATCGCCTGGGACAGGCTGTCCATGGAACATGCCAATTCTAGCTCTCTACATTTGTATCTTAAAGTGTACAGAGTTACTCTGTGCTGAATTTTATGATTCTTTTTTTTTCTGCAGTAAACCCATGAAACATAAAGGTGCACACTTCAATTAGCGGGGCTCAATGGCCAGTGCGTTGACTCGAAGGAACGGCCATTTCTGCGGTTGGTCCTCTACCGATGTACATGTACGTACGGAGTAATTCACATCCAGACAGGGCAGCAGGATGCTGCAGGTACAGAATGGTGTATTTATAACTGTCTTTAATTTTTTTTTATAAGCAAAGTGATGATCAGATGCTCGAGCCAATCGAATAGATCTACGGGGGACCTGAAGGTTACAGGGAATTGCATATTTGATGTAGGAAGTATATTTGTTCACATTAAACAGATATTACATGACTACCCACTAAATCACGGCAAGGGTATCAAGGGTATCATATGACATAAAGCATATCGTCATAAATGTCATCAAGACAAGAGTACCAGCTCGTTCCCTTCCTTTCCTTTTTTTTCCATTCTAGCTCATCATGTCTCGTTCCGTCGTAAAGCATCGGAATAAATGCTGAGACGAACCAGCGAGTATGACCCGTGTCCCATGGCACCTGTTCCAGCAAGTTACCGTTCCATCCATAGTACGACCTGCGCGGTCCTTGAACCTGTCAAGTGTGGAACGGCGTGTATGTGTAGTGGGTAGATTGTAGGTATATAGTCGGGTGGAAGTTGTGGAGACGGCGTTCTTTTCTGAGCGCTTAGAGCCAGAGACCATAACTCGAGACTGAAATGGCAGATGCAAGCGGGCTGTCACGAAGTCCGAATCGGGAGATCTGGTTCTCGAGGCTGTGGTGTCTCCGGGCGTTCTCATGGTGGATACGCTCAGGTTACGAGTTCGCGGCGTAGGCATAATCAGCGATTGACTCTCGTCTTCACCCCTCCTTGCCCTCATGGTGCAGCAGCCTGCCAATGGTGTCCCGTACGCTGAAGCCGCCAAACAGCCAGTCGTTGGTGTGCCGGCCGTAGTGGTTGATCGTCCCGTTGAACCGCCGGTAGTCGTCGACGCTGCCGCTGCTCCTCCTCGACGAGCTGGTGCCACGCTTTGCCAGCTCCGCACGAGGGGAGTACGGGCTGCCCGGAGGCGACAGCGGGCTCCGCGGGGACATGGGTGCAGGCGACGCTGGTCGCGAGTGTTCCCCGGAGAAAGTACGGCTCCGCGACGGGGAGCGTCCGTCGCGGTCAGCGGCGGTCGAACTGGAGCTGGCTGCGCGGCTATGGAGCTGCGTGGGAGGAGCAGGCGACCTGGAGCGCGAGCGGAAGAACTTCTTGCTCGAGGCGAAGACCGAGACGGGGATCGAGGCGGACCGGCGATGCCCTTCGCGGGAGTGGATGGACGGCTGCGAGTCTCTCCGCTGGGAGCAGCTGGAGGAGCCGCAGGTAGTCTGTTCGAGAGCTGGCTGGGCGGGGACGGTCTGGTTGCTCATATCCGTGGAGGAGGTGATGTAGGCAGCTGGCAGTTGTGCTGTATACAGCCTGGACGACAGCGAGACAGTGGCAGGTGGTGTAGTTGCACGGCTCAACCGAAGCAAAGATGATGCCCTGAATCAATGGAGTGAAGAAGGTCGTCGGAGGGTGCGACAGGAGCGAGGGATGCTGGTACCGGGCGGGGGGTACGTGTTATTTATCTCAATCCAGAGCAGGCGGATGCGGCTCCTGGCCATGACCCGCCCTATCACGGTGGCCCCAATGACCGCGCGGCAGTGGGGACAGCGGGGGAAGCTTGCCGGGCACAGTCGGTGAGCAAGGCCGCGGTCCCCCGTCCGAGACGCGCCCGGAGAGGCCCTGTAGGGCGAGTTGCTGCTCCGAGTCGCGCTCGCTCACCGCTCCTGCCCGGCAGCGCCAAGCATCCCCGGCCTGCGTCCCGACCGGCCAGCCGCCAACCGCCGCCTTCTCTCTGCGGAATTCCGGCACCGTCACAGTATTGACCCGGGTAGGATTGCATGGGAATTGCGTCGTCTCTCTTCTTTTCGAGCGCTATCCCCTCCGAGGACGCATGAAGCAGCCAAGTCTAACGCGTCTCATCTTGGCACATTCGAGCATCCAGACCAGTTCTTCAGGTCGGGTAACCGACTACGTACGCTCGACTGGCCGTCATGCAGCGTCCTCGTTGGCCTACATTGACGATGCGACGGGCGGATTCCGCACAAGCAAGCTCTGGGACAGAAGCAAAGATGTGACCGTGTGAGCTTCTCCGCCTTCTTGCGTGGTTCGAGAAGGCCACGTCACGGTCTGTGCGGGCCTATCAGCGGCCCCCGCTTGTTCTCGGCCAGCCCTACCAGGCTCGTGCCCGGTTTGTCCTTTGGCGTGAGTCAGGTGATGGGATGACTCACGCCCCTCTGACATCACGGGGCGCCGCCAAGACGGTCGATCCTCCGGAGCCTACTCGGCTCGGCACGCTTTTCCGGTGCCTGCTCGTGTCACCTGTGCTTTATATGGTACAGGAACCGATCGATCACTTGGAGGTGATGACAGGGAACAACCTTACAGCAGCTCCATACCTAAATTCAAACCGGGCTGCGAGCTTGTTAGGCATTCGTTGTGCAGCCAGAATGCTGGAGAATACTGTCGCCTAAAAGCACGTTTAGCTGCCTATTCACAGAGAGATTGGAAATCAAGATAAACAGAGCAGGTGGAGAAAGAACCAGAGAACAGTCAATTTCGACTAATCTATCCCAAAGAATTATTAACACACGCGATCATGCATGCCACCCAATGCCATAGGATACAGGGCCCGCGGGGGCTTCGTGCTTTTATCTGTAGACAAGACACCATGTATGCGAAGGAAAAAGCCGCCCGGAAGGTGCAGAAAAATAATAATAAAACAGGAAGAAAACAAATAAAAATAAAAATTAAAAATTAAAAAGAATTGGAAGAAGGAAAAAAAGACGACACATCGATATATGCATGTCGAAGCAAACGTGTTGCGGAACGGCACGGCTCCCAGAGATTCAAAATGCAGAATGAAAAGAGAGCAAATCCTCCCAATACAACACTGCTCATGACGTAGCGTGTACCGTGTATCCACGCTTACTCCTCCACCAGTGTCCAGAGGCCGGCGCTCGGCTCTCTCCACGCCCTCGGCTGCTCCGAGTGAGACCGTCGATGCTTCCTCCCGGGTAAGGGCCGCAGGGACTCGTCGTCATCCTGGTTCCCTTTTCCCCGCTCTCCGCCCCGTGCCGGTTTCTCACGCACAGGCACTGTCAACGAGTCCAGATAGGAGATCGTCACATCATCTCCGCGGGAAGTCGTCGTATGCAGCATGAAGGGCAGCCGCCCCTTCTCAAGCTGTGTCCAGATGATGCGCCTCAACACCGCACTTGGTAGTTCATCCGCCTCTGTGACCGTTGAGACCACCTCATCGTCCTTGTCCTTCGACAGGGACCAGAGTCGGTGGTGTCGGGCGCTTTTGGACCGGACGATGCCCGCGGATACGGCGTCGTCTTCATCGAAGATGTCGTCGAAGCGAAGTGTGGCTTCTTTCTGGACTTGGAACGACGGGACTTTCTCCCTGGCTCTCGATCGGAGGTTGGAAACCCGGATGTCTGTCACGTCTGGCCGCTCGCAACCGTGTGTACTGGCAGCGCAGTATGGCCAGGAGTGGTGTCTTTGGCGACGGTGGAAGAGTGGCATTTTTAAGGAGGCAGGGGGAAACGAAGATAAAGGCCCTCAAGGCAATAAACGACCCCTCCCAGTCCTGACTGAAGAAGGACGATGATGAAAAGGGCAAAACGATAACAGAAAATAAGATCAAAAGCCCTCCCCTTTTTTGTGTAGGCAATAGAAAAGAAAGATAGAAAACCCCTGCTGCCGATCCCCGAGTCCTGGCACCCCTGTCAGGCGAGGAGATTCCAGCCAGTGGTAACAAAATGGAAAGCAAGTGACATCGAGAAACGAGGGAGGCCCATCACAATTATAAGCGTTTCAGCCCCTCAGACCCAAAGACCTTGAGGCTTACCCACGTGCAGGGCAACGCGCGTGGAGGGTTGGAGGGTGACAGGCAGAACATTCCATTTTGCCCTGGTGACCTGCGGTGACCTGCTCGTTTCGGAGCGCTCAGGAATGCGAGTCATCACGAAATCCGATCTTAGCGTCTTGGTCAGAGGGGCTTAGAGGCAGATAAGAACACCAAGTCACCAATTAAGGAACAGGATTGGCAGACCTCACTGCAGCCTAGCCTACGCATGGGCTGGGGCAATTGGTCAGAGTGGCAAGATCTTTCGAGTTTCAGCAAAAACAAATCTCATCCATTCTGCATCCTTCTATTTACTCATAGATGGCTGACTGAGATAAGAAGGGAGGCCCGAGGCGAAGCCGGCTGGAGCTTGAAAATGATAGTATGCGTAGCTGGAAAGATGCAAATAAGATTACCTACTTGGGTACATACCTAGATCCCTAGGTAAGCAGGGAGGTAGGTATGATCTGGAGTGACATTAGTGACCTTCGGAAGGAGGGGGCGCGACAGGATTATTCACCACCCACACCCGCGAGTTCGACTCAGACGTGACCAACACGGGAGGGATCACCAGACACACCAAAACCACTGGCATGGGCGCAGGACGCGAAAATGAAAATCAAGACCGAACTGAGCTGCAACCGCAACGCGGGGTTCCTACTTGTTTCTAGTCGTTTCTTTTTCACTTGATACAGCTGAAGATGAAACAAAACACGGTCAGTCAAGCCTCAGGCGTTCCATCTAGTCTCGTCAGAGATCGGAAAGGCTTCCCAGTACCGCCTCTGGGATAGCCATTAGGTCCACACGGTGAGTGACCAGACGGGCAAAAATAGATGGTCCAGTGACGATCCCTGTCTGACTCTGACGTCAATGTGGGACGTGGAGCTTGAAGTCAAGAAGTACAACCGATCGGGATCGAAAGATCATCCCGCGTGGGGAACCCAGTGTGGAGATAACGGTGGTCCCATCGGACTCGTCCGTGTTTGGAACATGAGACGAAAACAGTTACCATATGCCTAGCGAAGTCGCGTGGTCTAATGGTTATGATATCTCGTTCACATCTGGTGAGCACAGATCCGAGATGGTTCCCGGTTCGATCCCGGGCGCGACTAGCTTTTTGCCTCCAACCAATAATAACTTCGACTATGAACACGCAATCAAGGAACATTTTTAAATATATTTCTTGCCAATAGTGATTGCGGGTAGAATAATACGGAGAATATATTTTAGGCAGTACTAGCTGATAGACAGTACCAGAAGATTTTCCAATGTCTACGCCGAATATTTGCACCTTTCTGCCAGAGAGTATAAATATTTTGACTCGATACCGCGTGACGATCTATCACTCTGTCTGTGACGGCGCTCTAAGCCAGTAGGATGCCATGGTCTCTATTGAGTAGCTAGTCCGACAAAATACTGAGCATAGAGATGAAAGAAGGAAAAAGTAGGCGGTGTGTGTGGTGGGAGCATAGCCGGGCTCCAACTTCAACCGCACCGCCCGGTTCTGCCGGCAGAACCACACTGCCTATTCATCACTGAACACCGGATTCAACATCGCCTTCGTGCCGCGCCGTGCTGTCACACTATCGTTCTAGTGTGGAGTGCAGAGGAGCACCATCTGTAGCCACATTTCATGTAACGCGGCGCCTCCATTCTGTGAGGTGTCCCCATTTCTCTATATCCTCCTCGGTAATGTTAAACTTCTCGGGTACCAGTTTGCGGAGAGTTTCCAACTGTTCATGACCTTTCTTTGTGTTAGCCATATATGCAACATCACACACGTAAACCAGGATCCGCTCTCATCCACTTACTCGGCCGTTTAAAGGGTGCTTCCCTATATACATGAATCTCAGATTCGATAGTTGTTATGGTCTTCGTTCCGACGTTTAGCGAGATCAGTAAACGATACTGCCCGGCTCTCTCGATCGCCAGATGGCCGAATGTCTGGCATTGTCATTCTGACTGTGGACACTGTCCTTCAGCTCCTTCAGCTTCCGCTCCCCTTTCAGGAACGGCACACAGAAATTGCATCTATCCTTATCCCTTAGCACTGCATAGAGGCCCAGCGGTAACTGTTCCTCAGGGACCCCTGGAACGTAGACAGAGACGATCACCGGCAGGGTGAATTTGGTGTTTGGAGGCACCTCAGACGATGGTTCGATTACAAAGCGCAGTGGGCCATCTTCTTCACTGAGGCATCTCCTTGACTGGAGACATCTTCTTGACTGGAACTCGCGATAGTATTTTCCTGGTCCGGCCTTGGCATGTTGCGTGTTGAAGAATGACAGAGTACGTATAAACTCAGGGACTTCGGGAAACGTAGAATTGTTGATTCGATGTAAACTGGCTAAGACAAAGAGATTAAGGGTGGTGAGGTCTAGAAGCATTCTTGAAGACCACAGAGCCATATTTTATAGACACTTCTCTTCTTTGAGCTGTCGGATCGTTTCAGAAGCTCTTACGAGTTCTTTAATTCTGATTAAAGGCCATTCTGCCACCCGCATTCCTGAAAAAGTCCTAATTAAAGAAATCACTATATCCCTTTGCAGGAACTGAGTGAGACTCGAGATTCAGACGTATAAGAGCCTGCGGCAGACCTATGTGGGTAGCGGTAGATGAGTGGTCTAAGAGCGCCTCATTCAACAACTTGTAAGAGACATGAAAGAAACTACTGAAGGAAAAAGAAACAATGAGAGATGTCAAAGACACCGATGTATCTCAATAGTCTCAGATATCCCAGCCGATAATCCATCTACCGCCTCCAGAAAGCGAATATCTTTGACGCACACCGTACATGGATGTATACCAAGCGTAGAGAATACACGCGGTGAAGAGGATCTTCCTGTCTTTGATACCGGGAAGACCCATCTCCGTCTCGACATAATGCCGAATCTTGGGATCTGCATAGTCTTTCACGTCTATTGAGTGCCACTACCTGGATGATCATGCCAGGTTTGAAAGTATCGAGTGTTCCAACCAGGTCGAGAATAGCTCTCAGGACTCGAAGCAGGTTTCTTCTGCAGTGATATCAATCAGCGAAAGTCACCAGTACACGCGGGATATGAGGAAAGAAGCAGAATGACGTCAGTAGTGATGCTCAAAGAGCTGCATGCCAGGAATAATGGTGTAAGAGCGCTTCAAGATGAGATCAAAAGCTTGGGATCTCGAAACGCGATAGCGCCAGCAAATCAAGAATCTGTATTTCCCCCAGATGGCTGATGGCACAGGACATAAAGAGATGTGGCGGTGCGAGATGTGGGGAACTGGACCTCACCGATCTGGAGACAAGCCTATCTGACATCTTGTGTGGGCACGTCTTTCGATTGCCCTTGCGTTGGGAGCTGAAGCATAGCCAGAGCATTAATGAAATAGCATGGTTTTTAGGAAGAAGAAAGGGCAAATATGATATCAGTCCTCGGGAACCGCGCTCCCAGGACCGCCCGTCGGATGCCTGATCAAAAATCCGTCGTCGCCATTCTCAGCATCTGCTTGATTTAGCAAACGCCGTTATCCCACAATCCATGGCGCTCAGGGCGAAGCCGGTGAATGCTCTCGGTGTCTAGACTCCCCACCGTGATGTCCACTTTTGGCGCAATAGGACTGGACACAGGACGATCATGGAAGAACGTCGGCTAGCTGCCACAGCGCGAGCAGAATGAACTGTCAACGTTTGGAGAAGAGCTGAATTATTGAAATGTGTGCGATAACTTTCGGGGCGCTTGGCCGGGGCAGCCTAGCCACCGGTCTCTCCTTTGGGATGCGATGGACCGACAGCCGCAACGGTTCAGAGGCCAAATCGTCGATCATGGATCTTTCAGCCTCTTCCCAACTTGGCTCGTCGGATGATCTTCGTGATGCAGCTGCTGTAGACCCTGTTCCTGGTCCGGCACGGAGGAGCATACTCAATTCGACCCATTCCGCCGGACAGACCTGCCAGCAGCGGATGAGAACGCTCCACTGACCTGGCGACAGGAGTTGCAATTGTCGAAAAGGATAACAGGAAGTCATGTTGGCACGGTCTCGACTCACGCATCTTCCCTGGTACGAGGGGGCGTTCTGCCAGCGCGGGGATGTTGACTGTATCTGATTGCCTTGAATACACCACCACCGGTAAGAGCGAGCTGCTCACCAATGAGAAAAGCCATGACGAATCTGTCGAGACGGTGAACGTCTGGATATGGACAGACCGCAATTCGGGGGATCTGGTCCAGATCGTAACGGACGCCGCGTTGCTTCTGTGGGATGAAACGAAAGAAGACTTGGACGAAACGAGGTTTTGGAAAACGCAATCATCTACCCCGCCACAAATGCCAGAGTATCTAAGTCCAGATACGGTGGTCGCTCTGACAAAATGCTTCATATTGGAGTGGAGCAATTAATTTGATTACTAGATGTATTATGACCTCCCTCTTGAACTGGTCTTTGGCTGAGTACGCGGTGAATGTCTATACATGATCCAAATCTTGTTTATATGACATCATGTTTCCTGATGATGATTAGTTTGTTGATAAGAGATTCGTTACCAACTTCAATTTCCTTGCTGACATTGTCTTCCAATGCAAGTTTGATGGTCTGCTGCAAAAAGGCAGATAGATAATGATCCAGTTCTGTCCCAGGTAGAGATACCAAGGGTTCGTGAAAACATGGATTTTCAACCGTTCAGCTCCCTATCGTGACTGCTGAGGGAGTGTATCAGTGGCAGCTTCTGTTGTGGCGCACAACCAGGTCCGAAGGAAGGAGCCTTTCTTACTACGCCTTCCCTTTACATGCTTGGGGTCCTATCATTTCTCAATATCCGGGACTTCGATGATGATTGACTCGGCGCGGTTCAGGATATCTGGAACTCAGCATCATTACCTACCCTCCTCAATGACCCTACGGTTCCCAACCCCCGAGTCCTGCGCCTCCTCACGAATGGCCCCTCTGCACCGTCGGCAGACACAACACTTCATTCCTCCGCCGCGGCCACCAAAAGGACCACCAGGGACACCCGTGCCAGTAACAAAGCTCATCAGCATCAAAGTATTCTTCCTATTATTCCTGGGTACAGTGGGAATCTTTGTCGTTGGGGTTTTCTTCTGGAAGATCGGCACTTTCATTCGTTTGTTTACCCAAGATAGGGTCCTTGGAGGGGGGAAGCCTGCTACAGCCCGATATGCAAAGACATGGTATGGTTGGGTACCTTTAGCGCGCCACGAAGCCAACAAACGACTACTTAAGAAGTGTTTCGGCAAGATTCGCCAATGGATGGAGTGGAAATCTTCGCACACTGACTACCGCTGGGTCTGGTGGGATCCTGGTCAGAACGAAACAGAAAAGCACTACGGCATTCGAAGGGCAGCTCTACGCTGGCTCCCCAAGTGGTTAATGAGCTATGATTTTCCAACAGCGGATTCGATCTGGAACCCTGGCCCTCCTACTGCCTACCCTGAGGTTACGAATGATCACAAAGAGAACCGAAATCCACGAGACAAAGATATTCAGGCAGACTCCGAGAGAGACTCATTAATGTCAGGGGGGCTGCGCACTCCCTATCAAGGAATTAATGTGGATGGTAGCGCAGCTATACCTGAACCGCCTGCCATTATCCAGCCTTCTCAGGGTGCTTGGGATAGATACTTTTCGGCGGCTCCCATAATCTACCCTATACCACATCTGATATTGGCTGGCTTGGTTCCCATTTTGTGTTCGAGGAAGATCACCGTTCCTTTGGGCTTGAAGCAGTTTGGATACGCATCTCAGATCCAACACTCTGCCTTTGAATCAGCCGAGAGTGAACCGACTTTAAGACGAACAGTTTCTCTCCCGTCAATGCTGAATCCAATGCAGAAGCCTAGAAGACCATCAAAGCAATTCGATCGGTCGTCTGAAAGTGAACGTTCTGTGGCAGACGACTCATTTAGAGCGTTTTCAATTTCCAAGGAAACTCGTCTCTCGCGCAAGTATAAAGCGTGGGCTGCCCGCATGCAAATTCAAACGTTCGAGGGGCCTAAATCCAGATCGGGTGGCTATTCAGGCCGTCCCGGCAGTCCAATCTCTGAACTTCTGAAGAGTTTCTCCTCAGAGCAGAGTGTCTCTTCAGGTCCCTTGCGTGGCAGTAGTTTGCAGTCTGATTCCATAGAGGAAGACCCCATGGACCAGAATCATGATTCTACTATTGGCTGCAGAACGAACGCCTTCCGTCAGCAGACCAGTCAATCCCATGTGCCACACGCCAATTTCCACGTCGCAGGACGTAGCAGCATCAGATCTTCCTTCGCTTCTCGACACTCCGTTGCCAATTCGCCACGACTTCTGTCCCCAAATATTTCCAGGGCCCGTCCCCTAGCGGCGCGAGAACCAAACTGCGTAACCCAGAGTGACTGCTTGCGAAGAAATATCCACGGTCAGAGGAGAGTAACATTTCAGGCTCCGGAAGACGTCAAAGTTCATAGGTCAGCACGCCGTCCAGTTCCATTGCGACAACTGAGCGACCCCGAAGTTAGACTAATATATGACTTGGACCGGAGGCTCGAATGGCTGCAGAATGAATTGGATCCCGGCCGAAAGCCATTCCACTTTGCAACCCTCGCAAACCACTGGCTGAATAGGGAGACTTGGGTAGTGTATGATCCTGTCTCGCGGGTCTCTACCGATGTGAGGCGGCGATATGGTGACCCTAGATTTAATGTGCCGTTTCCAGACCCAAAGAGTGAGCCTAGGAAACCCAAATACCCCGTGACACCCCGGAAAAGGGCCCATACGCCTCGCATAGATTCCTGGAGACTTGCTGTCAACAAGGAACGCAAATCTGCTGGGCTTCAGGACTTCCTCAAAGCAATAGAGATATTCGACGGTTCGGCAGACGAACCTCCGGATGGAAAGATCGATCCAGCCAGCTGGATCCTTCGAAGACCACCGCAGGGTTTTGAGATGTCGACCAAACAGAAGAACGCATACTATGAGGGAGGTGCGGGTTGGCAAGAAACTTTGAGCGATTGGCAGAAGGTCCGTCGTGGATATCGAATCCGCAAAGCGATTCACGAAGGCAGAGCCAACAGAACGAGGGCGAAGGAGATAGTCAGTGGCATCGGCAAAGTGTATCGAACGACTGCGAGACATATATCTCCAACCTTCAGTTCCCATCGGAAAAGGCCAGATCGAGACATGGAGAAGCAACGAAGACGGGAACGGTCGGGGAATGGCTCCATGCGGAGAACTGAAGAGAGTCACCAGGCGTCTCTCCCTGATGCAAGCGCAATTGATAATTTTCGTCAATCCAACCTATCGATGGCAGGAAGCGAGGATTCTACAGGGTCCGATCAAGCTCCTGATATCTCGCATCTCCCAGCGGCTCAAGAGGTTGAGCCTGCAGATCGAGGCAGCGACGAGGCAGTCATTGAGGAGCCCGGGTAAGGGTGCTCGCGCTAGTGTTGGCAATGGCTTATGTTGGGTATATGGAAGAAGCATGATTGACATCACCGCGCCTGGGAACTATTCTTATGGCCCCAAGCACGCTCCTTCTGTGGTTATATTACGTAGATTACGACGAACACTTACATCTGTCGGATCGATGGCTCCTCCAGCGCTTTCTTGGAAACTTCTGTGGGTTTATTTGCTGTAGATTCTGGATAATACACAGTCCGACACAAGGCGTGAGAATACAGGATGCTCATTTCTCCAACACAGAAATTGCTGGAACTCCGTTTTTGTCTTCCCAGTTCCCTCTCCAGCCCAAGGACTACTGCCTTCTTTACGGGAGGAATGATGACAAGATGAGCCGTGACATGACGTATAGTACAGATAAATGCGTCTCGAGCGTAAGTGTCTCCGCGAGGGACAGCCAAAAAGAGCTTGCTGGCTGCGGGTCCTCGTCCGTCGTTTTATTCTCGATAATGCCAACACGGCGTTTAGAAACCTGGCGGGTTCACACGCTGGCTGACGCGAGTCCACTTGGGGAGTTCTATAGAAGAGGACATGTAGTCAGTCATCAGTTACACATCAGAGCACATGGAGAAGCGCTGGAACTCCCCGGTAAAGCCTCAATGGCCGGGGATTGTGTGTCGACCTCGTGTCCAAACAGAAACAACTAGAAAAATAAAAAGGTGGCACTCACTCCGTATGCTCTTGCGGTACGTCCTCTCCTTCTTGTCGAAGATGGTGTACTTGTCCTTGGGCAACATCTCCTCCTCGCGCGGCATCTCCGAGTACCATCGCTTGATGGACTTGATGCTCGAGATGCCGTTGCGCTCCAGGGCCGCGCTGACGGTGTCGACGATCTTGTCGACATGGCGAAGGCGCTTGCGCTGGCGCGCCTTTTGGTGGCGGGAGAGGCGCCAGGGGATCTTCCTGTTGAGAGCAGAAAGAGATGGTTAGCCGATGCTTTCTAATGGCTCCTTTGATGACATTATCTCCCATAACCTGACCGGTCGATGGCCAAGAGCGCTTGCTGCGTCGGGTCGCGGTCGGGATCGGAGACAACGAGAGACTCAGGCTCAGACGTACCAGAGGAGACCTCCGAGCAGGGGCGACGTCGGTTTGAACATGGCTGCAGCGGATGGACGATCGAGCTGTCGGAGCAAGAGTCTCGATCTCTGATCTCGGCGGTGCGGATGAAAACTCGCGTGGCCCGTGCGCTCCGCCTCAGGGCGGAGGATCAGCAGACGACAGACCACTCCTCCGCCCACGTGCCGCACGGCGCCGCAGGCTGCTCCAAGCGCCTCTTCTTCTCCTCCCTTGCATGATCCCCTGATCTCTCGTCTATGGATGTCCGCTGAGGACACGGACAAGCGCAATGCCTGTCGGCGCGACGACGGACCGGCCCTCCGCGCTGTGGAGAGCCTGGTCCTCTGCGACCATGTTCCAGGTAGGGGCTTTGAGCCGCGCGTTTTTGTTCGGCGCCAACACCACCGAGGTCCATGGTCTGGAGGCCTTCATGAAGCTTCTCGACGAGAGGCGAGACCCGTCCACCAGGACGAGGGGGTTGATCACAGGTATGTTGCAATTGAGTCTTCTTTCTGGGAGTTGAGGTTGGTTCTAGATGATTGCAGCGGCTGATGGGATTCTACGCTCCAGTCTCTAACCATATCAGCGTGTACGTACGTGCAATGGCCCCAGACTAGCTCGCTACTCTGGGCAATCCATGCAGCACCTCGTTTCACACGGGAAAGGCTGACGCTGTGAGTGTCTGTCGGGGACGGCAGATTGGATGATCCGCTGATGTGGGGAGCGCTGCCCCTTCGATACCACTACGGTCTTCCATCCTGGAATCGACGATGGGCGTTTGGGAGCCATGACATCTGCTTCATGAACAGGTATGGGTGTCTCTTGTTGTGCTTTCCCCTCCCCGAGGAGCCCTGACGTTGACGGTCGCGCAGAGTGTTTGGCACGTTCTTTACTCTGGGCCAGGTGCTCCCTACGCATCGATCCGCATACTCCAAGTACGGTGGTATCTCTCAGCCGACCGTAACCCAGGCCATACGATTGCTCTCCAAGGGACCGTTCCCCGCCGACCCTCACGCAGCAAAGCCCGAACGGCAGACCTGGAGCTTACAAAACGTCTGCGTCGACCCGTTCTCGGACCTCCCCCTGGCGTATACCACCATGGGTGACGACTCGTACCTGGCGCCGTCTGCCTACGCGTGCAACTCGTACTCGTGGATACACATCTTCCCGGAGGGCAAGGTCCACCAGTCGCCGCAGAAGACGATGCGCTACTTCAAATGGGGCATCGCGCGGCTGATCCTCGAGGCCTCGGAGTGTCCGGACATCGTGCCCATCTGGCTGGAAGGGAACGACCAGATCATGCACGAGAGCCGCCGGTTCCCGCGCTTCATTCCGCGACCCTTCAAGAAGATCAGCATTACCTTTGGACCCAAGGCGGATACGGAGGCCGTCTTTGGGGACCTGCGGCGACGCTGGCAGAAGCTGAAGGAGGAGGTGGAGAAGTCCACTCCTGGCACCGCCGATCTCCCACTCGGAGTGCTGAACGATGAGCTCCTCTACGGGCGTGAGGCCGTGGAGCTGCGGAAGGAATGCACGAAACGGGTCAGGGATCTGGTGCTCGAGGTCAGGCGGTCCAGGGGACTGCCCGATGAGGATCCCAAGCAGGGCCTTGTTGAGACCTGGCTCCGAGAGGGCCCGAAGAGGGAAGGGAAGATGAAGGATGAGTCCTGGGTTCGAGACATCTGATCTCAGCTGTGTATGTATTATTTTACGATGTAAAATGAGTCTTTTTTCGGGAAAAAAAAAAGATTCCCTCTGTGTTTCAACACGCAGCTGACAATGATGTTTCGGGGGGATGGGAACTGTTTACATACAAAGTTGGAGGGCGAATTCGATTCATGTACATAGTCTTTGCGCGGAGGTGTGCGGACCTTTGCTCGTGTATATCTATTTATACCATGTCTTGACGATGACCTTTATGTATGAAAACAGCATTCATCGTCAAAAATAATATATTTTACTCTCGAATCCTGTATACAAAATGATGTCGTCTCTATAAGACGTGGGGTGCGAACACTCCGCCCGGGTGGCAAGGGGTTATCGTATCACGATAAGCAGCGTCTCCGCATCCAGAGCTAACCTCCGCTCCGCACGCCAGCACCAGCAGCCCCTCGCAACGTCCTCCACCTCCATCTCTCAATCCCACCTCCCATCCAGCCGCTCCTTTCCAATCCTCTATGCCCAAAAAGCACAACAGATCCACACTCGTGAAGCCCATCAGCCCAGTCCACCCATCACTCATTTCGTCCAGCAATAATCATAATCATAACAGCAACGACCGTCGCCAACATGGCAGCTCCTCAGAACGCTCTGTCAACGACCTCATACAGCACCTGCGCCGCACGCAGGTCTCCTCCAAGTCCTCCGGACAGAGCTCCATGAACAATAATACTCCTTTCGGAGTCACCCCCCGATCCGTTCACCCATCCATCCGCAACGTCCTCGAGATCCCGGAGACCCCGCCGCCGCGGCCCCCGCCGAACGGTACTTATAGCAGCAATGCAGTGCGCCGCGTCGGAGTCGCAAACGGAGTCGGGGTACGAGGGCAAAGACGACTGCGCAGGACGCCTGGCCCCCCGCCCCCGCCGAGCGGGTTCGTGGATGATATCTCGGACTCAGATACCGGTTCTGCCCAGCAACGAGGTGCAGAGGAAGGGGAAGATGACATCCCTATCGGAAGGGTGCTGTACCGTCTTCGGAGACTCCCGGGAGTTGTATTTCCCGGAAAGGGAAGCCTGCAGGATACGGTCCTGAGATCCATGGCGCGGAACTGGACCTGGCATCTCGATTACGATGGGACGTTTCTGGCCGAGTTGCCTGCTAGGATGAAGGTCTTGCTGCTGAGTTATGTGGGTGTTTATTACTATGGACGAGATCAGGACCGGGCTCAGCAGGTTGGTAATGGGAAGAAGCATATGCGGGGTCTCTGGCCTTTGTTTCTGAAGCCGGAGGAGTCAGAGGAAGATGAGCAGCAGCAGCTTCTGCTGCTGGAGATGAATGATGAGGAGGAGGTTACGAGGCTGGATCTCACTGGGGCAATAGGAAGGTCGGCGAGCTTGAGGCAGTTGACTAGTGAGCTGGTTGTTTCGCGTCAGCGTCAGCATTGCAGCAACAATCATAAGGCGGCGAAGACGCCGTCGTCCTTGACGCGCAGCAGCAAGGACTACGTTCCATCCTCATGGGATGAAGAAGCTGAGTTGGATTCCGACTCTAATACTCCCACACCAGCTCTGGCTAAGACTCCCGCTCAACCACTCCGCTTCTCGAACCTCCGCTTCCTCTCCCTCGCGCACCCGGACCCCGCCAGCGCGAACTGGTCCTCGCTCTTAAACCTCCTCTCGCACCTCTCCACCATCACGCACCTCTCCCTCGCGCACTGGCCTGTTCCGACACTCGCTCCGTCTTCGACCCACCGTCCCAGGAAGAAGTACCTCTTGTCCAACCCGGACGCATACTCGTCAGAGACGAAAGACTGGTCCGAAGCCTCCCGCGTCCTGAAACGCCTCTCCCGTACCACCTACTGCCTGAAATGGCTCGACCTCGAAGGCTGCGGCGAGTGGTTCAGTGCGTTGACCTGGGACGGGCGCTCCCCGAACCCGAACCCGGACCCGGACCTGGACCCCCACGGCGGAGACGGCAACGGGGAAGTGATATACACGAACCCGGGGCCCGAGTGGAACGGGTCCTGGCGCGACGTCGAGTGGGTGGGTTTGGGGCCGGGGTTTATCCCTAGCCTTGAGCCCGAGCCTGCCCTGCAGGATCATCAGGAACAAAAAGATCCCAGTGCTATCACCGGTGGTAATAGTATTACTACTACCAGTGGAGGCATAGACTGGACCCGCCTCACCACCTTCGAAGACGCCCTCCGGGCCGAGCGCGACCGCCGCATCCACGAGACGCAGATGGAGGCGTTCCGCGCCGTGCTGCGGCAGGCGAGGGCCGTCGAGAGGCATATCCTGCGGGTGAGGCGGGAGGCGGGGGGGAAGTGGGTGCGTTGCGAGTTTGGATGTGGGGAAGATGGAGATGGCGAGGAGAGGGAGTTGGTGAGGCGGGTTCTGGAGGAGGTTTAGGTGCATGACTTACTGCCTACATTGTGTAGTGGTGTGATATGATATGATATGATATTGTATGTACAGTGCCTGTGTCCATAGATGGATAGACTCGGGATATATGTCTGTAATGAGTACGATTAGATACCTATCCGTCTGAGATTAGAACATGGTGCTATACAAGCAACATATACGACGAAAAAGGTATTCTAATCTTCTGTATCATCCAATGATGTCTATCCACATTCACCCTGACCGTAGTGCCACATACTGTTTACATGATATAGACAGACAGATAGACAGCCAAAACGAGACATAGACAAAAAGACAAAGACAGAAAATGGTATCACTTGCGCCGCGAATTGAACGTCTTCAACGGGTCCACCTTCCCACCAGCCGTCTTCTTCCCCTTTCCCTTGCTCCTGGCCCGATTCCGCTCCCGGGCCTTGCGGATGCGGTTCTCGCTCGTCTTGCCGATCCCCACGTGCCCGACCTCGGTGCTCGCCACCAGCCCTTGCTTCCCCTTGGCGGGGAGCAGGTAATCCGGGACGTGCTTGAGGTGCGGCTGGATACGCGCCGCGCGGATCTCGCCGTCGTGCCGCAGGTGGCGCAGCTCCTCCGGGTTCTCCTCGAAGTGCCGCTTCAGCTTCTCGCTCTTGAGCAGCTCCTGGCGGATCTCCTTGGCGCGGGCCTCCTGCACCGCGAGGCGCGTCACGGCGCGCAGCGCGTCCGTCATCCGGTAGCGGAAGGCGTCGACCTGCTTCATCTCGAAGTGGTAGGGCTTCACCTCGTGGCCCAGCTTGGCCTGCTTCTTAATGATCTTCGCCAGCACGGCCTCGTCGTTCTTGCACGTCGGGAAGCTGGTCGGCTTGTGTTTGCCGAACTGGTCCTTGGGCACGACGAATGACAGGGCCATGCCCGTCTTGCCGGCGCGGCCGGTGCGGCCAATGCGGTGGGTGTAGGATTTCGACGTCGTGGGCAGGTCGAAGTTCAGCACGCACGCGACGTTCTGGAAGTCGATCCCGCGCGAGATGCCGTAGTCTTTGTCCTTGCCGGACAGTTTGCGTTTCTTCTCTGGACGCTCGTTCTTCTGTGCTTCCACCTCTTCCTCGTCCTCGTCCTCGCTGGAATCTGACTCCTTGCCGTTCTCTCCCGTCTTCTCACCGTCTGACTTCTTAGACTTCTTCGGCCTGGGACCTCCCAGGACCTCGTGGTCATCTGCTGCGATGATGATGTCGTAGACGCCCTTGTTGAACTCCTGCACAACGTGTATCCTCGAATTGACCGGCAACTCCGAGTTAAGCACGCAGCTCTTGATCCCGAATTGTTCCAGGAACAGCTTCAGACGGTAACATCGGTCGATGTCGCCGACGAAGATTATGGTTTTGCCCTTGATCAGCTGGAGCTTGAAGATGACGTAGGTGAGGAGGAACTTTTCGTCCTCTGCGCATCTGCAACAAACGTCAGTGGAGATGTGACGATTTGCTATCGTGGAGTACCATACTTGACAACAAACTGGTTGATGTTGGACCCTTCGTCTTCCTTCTCTGTGAGCTTCAAGATCGCCGGATTCCGGCAGAACAGGCCCTTGAGGGCGTCCACTTCGGAAGTGAGCGTCGCGCTCATCAGGAACGTCTGCACTCCACGAGGAACAGCCTTCGACAGCGCGTGCATATCATCCTCGTAACCGTAGGACAGCACCAAATCCGCCTCGTCGATCACGAGGTGTGTGAGATTGTCCAGCGTCATTGCGGAGCTGTTGACATTGTGGAGAACCCGCGCTGGGGTCGATATGACAATGTCGGGGAAATCTGCGAGCATCGACCGCTGTACGGCGTCGGAGACCTTCTGTGCGAGATTCACAGAGCGGACGTCCTTCCCGCAGAAGGACGAGAACGAGACGACCACATTCTGGACCTGCTCTGCGAGCTCTCGTGTCGGGACGAGGATGAGGGCGGTTGTAGCTTTTAGGGACGGATTTGTCTGGGACAGGCCTGTTAGAAATAAGCCGTAGTAAATAAGGCGCGACAGCGCTTACAGCTTTCTTCTGGAGTATCGACTGCAGGATCGGAAGGACATATGCGGCGGTCTTTCCGGAGCCGGTCCTTGCGCGTGCTGCTCCTGTCAGTATATCTGGTCCATATTCATTTATAAGGAGAAAAGAGACGTACCTAAGATATCCTTGCCCTCAAGGGCCAGAGGAATGGCCTCCGCCTGGACGAGCGTCGGCTTCGTGAACTTTTCTTTTGCCAGGGCTTGGCGCAGTCGGGGATCGAGGTTGAGATCTTCAAAGCTGCGTTCCTTGTCATTGCCAGCGTCGGGTGCCTCGGTGGACGGCACGTCGTTTGCGTCCAGCTTACGCTTCATCGCGACAAGCGGCGCAACAGCGAGAACTTGAGATTTATGGCTGTCAACGACGACAAGACGCACGGTGAGGCAGGTTGCTGCCCCTCGAAGTTGGACGATAGGAAAATCTTTCGGGCCGGGAGATTTTCCGAGGGCAGTGCGGCGGAGCTCGACGTCTCCGCCCGCCCTCCGCCTTGCTTGGCCCGGGCACTACTGTGTGCACCGAGAGTACGACCTTGTTTTTTTTACCAGAGCTCGTGAGTCCCATGTGTTCAAGCTACCATCTGGGATGTCTTTCTTTTTGTCCGGAAATATTGTTCTGAGCTAGTCTCAACAGGACATAGATTCTACTATATTCTAATTTTTCCTGAGTTGGAGTTTAATCCATGTCTCTCGCCCTAAAGTTCGAATCTGTATTTTCAACAGATCCATGTCTTTTCCAATACATATTCAGTATGCGGGGTCAACAAGTATATATTTAAAGAAAGATTGCTAACACCACATGCAATTCTCAACCTAACAATTGTGTGTAATCTTCTCACATCTCGTTTCATCCCGGACGCCACTGCAAAAACATAGATCTTTGGACATAGCATTTCAGTCCGATTGCAGATCACTATTAGTACTGCTGACAATCCATCGGCAAAACCTACTTTGGAAGATGGGGAGCAACTCGAAAATTGAAAAGTGCCAGTTCAGCACGTGAAATAACGACAATCCGATATGGTGTAGTGGCTAACATCGCCGTCTCTCACACGGCAGCCGGGGGTTCGATTCCCCCTATCGGAGATGAAACACTTCGATAACCATGGAAAATCGTTTTTTGTCTCTTCACACCCTGTTCTTGGACAAAGACTTAAAGGAGACAAATCTCCGTTCCAAGCACGTTGTCCTGAAGGAAAAAAATTTTAACTCATGTAACGAAACGATTAACTGCTTTGTCACAAACCGGCACTGAAACGCTGGAGGATGTCATTGCTGGAAGCTGCCGTTGAATCTCTGTTGTTGTCTTTTCGAATCGAGGACAGAGTCAACTCGGACACTGATAGAAATCGAGGATCGACGCAAATCCGAGGACATAAGCCGCAGTTCCCAATGATAAACTGTCAGAGTTGAAAGCCAGCATCAGTCTGATATCCCGGGTGATCACGAGCAGTCGATCTGATTATGGACGTATGCGACCAGGAATCCAGTTCCCGAGAAACATAATCCACCAGGGAAGCACGTATTGTATATATTTGAGGGAGATAATGTCTCCGACGTATCATTCAAATCAAAACCCATTGTTCACTATTTTAGCAGTGAAATAGCTCTCTGATTGAGGCCGTCAATCCGAAAGTGAATTCCTCACATAAGCCTCGAATTGCGGCATGGACTCGTCACTGATTCGTCCCACACAAAGCACTTTGACATTATGTTCGACTGTGTAGATCTTGCCGAAGTTGACCCGCGACATCGGATCCAGTTTCTGATCCGGCGAGGCTGGTTCAACGGCTATGGGTTCCTTGGTCGTTCGAGGCTCTGTTTCCTGGCGCGCTGGCTGCGTGCCTTTCATGTAGATGATTGCATGGGTTGACACATCTAGACCAGGCTTGGCTAACCCTTTCCCGCTGTATGTGCTAATAGGTCTGGTGAAACACTGTCAGTAGCTGGATAGCCAACCACAAAGCTCCTGCTTCACTTACATGCACCATGAGCATCCTCTCTTCTCTCTCACAACTACCATACGACGGATGGAGCTATAGATTGGCTCTCCAAACTTTCCCCTTGCGAAAATAACCCGCTGGCTAGTCTGAGCTCCATTGTTGCCAGCATTTTCATGCCAGACCATTGCAAAAACCTGGTTCCGAGAATGAGCTCAAGCGGACCCATCTGCTGGATTTGAATACTTGCCCTTCCAACTTTAAAGAATTTCTTCGGATCTGGTCGAACCTTGTATCCTTCTCATGGTCAGATACGAACGATTCTTGAGAATGCGACTACTCACGCGAATCAAGAAGTTCGTGATCCCCATTTTTCCCGAGTATAATGTTTCCCCCCGGAGCAATGTCCAATATCTGTCATGAATCTCAGCTAAGTTCTTTGAGTATATGCATCGCCTCGGACATACTGAAGTAGAGCCTGTATATGCAATACTACTCTCGTATCCAGACTCGGCAGACTCTTGGTCACTAAAATACGAAGTTACGGGCCGACGTGTCGTCCTCGTTGTCTCTGGATAGCTGCTCTTCTCGAGAGACAGGTCCTGCATCTTGCCCGCTAAGTCATCATCTGGAGCTGTCGTATTCTCCGGGTTGGAGGCCATTCGAGGATCAACATAATTGCCATCTATGTCGACGGCGATTTTATGTCGGCTAGAGGCGTTCTGGGGAACAGTGCCAGGGGAGCAATATCCGCCTTCGTTCAGCTGGTGACTCAGCTGCGTCGAACTGATCCCATAGCTGGTCTGAGCAAGGCTGGCATCCTGTAAATGGTTACGGCTATTTGATGCACGTCAGTTTGTCAATTTATCTTCCATATTCGGGGCTACCGATGTATAACTGGGACAATCAAGCATTACCAACGCGAGAGCCCTCAACACTTGGCTTACCTTGTAGTTTCCACTGGCTGTGTACAATACCGGATAGGCAAGCCCAAATGTGCATTTTGACTGAGAGACGGGGACGTGTACGCATACTGGTGCTTTCTCAACCCGCTGGGTATGGACGTATCAGAGTACCCTATACTCCGGGAGGTATCGTGACCGCTTGAGCCATAAAGAGGTTCCTTCATCACATAACCAAAAGGCTGTTCACGAAGGCCTCGTGCATCTGGCGTTTTCTCGGCTTGATGAACCAGGGGATAAGATTGGGGGCGCAGTATCGCCCTGCAAAGTCTAAGCAATTTTAGAACGCTGGGAACAATTGGAAACGGGACAACAGTGGTCATACCTCTGATCTCTGTCAGAGATTTCCTTTGGTACCTCGGTCCTACTACCGCCGGGTTTGTCCCATTCGCAGTAAAGTCTGCCTATCGGCGCAGGCTGGTCAATTTCAGTTTCACCTGGGGTACCGAATTCAGACTGACCACTTGTGTCTTTTGTGAGACGATAGTATCGTCCATACTGTTCATTCAGTTTCCATGACGAGTCCATAGCTGTCGTATTATTCCAGGGTCATAACCGGTCCAGGGAAGGGGATACAGGAGAAAGAGATCGTTAATGCCGTTCAAAAAAGCCAGATGGCTTGGAGATCATATAAAAGCCCTTCATGATAAGCCAACAGCTACTAAGTGCACTGCGAATTGTGTCCACAAGTAATGCATGCGGCTCTAATTCCCAGCTGTGAGGATGCAGTTGCGATGCCTGAGTGACGAGGGTCAAGCCAGCCCTTGTCCATCTTGCGTTGTCGGGTCCTTACTCGCAGATCGCCGACTCCACATGGCAGCCAGCGAGAATCCAGAAGACTCATTAGGCCAGGATTGATGTGGTCAGAGGTGATTGACAGTGATGGCATAGTGCTTGGTGGCATCCGCTACCGCGTGATGCGCCGAAGCTCGCGGGCGCTACTGTAGTAAGCGTGCATGCGTCAGTGCTAACGACGCACGTACGGCGTAGTCGCCATCCAGACAGCGCCAGTTCGCTGCCAGGTAAGCGTCCAATGGCCTGCTTACTCCCGCTTGGCGCAGCAATCCTTGAAGCATTTTGGCACATAGTGATTATCGCGAGGGAGATGATGGTGGGAAACTCAATACGCGCTATCGAGTATCGGCATGTTGTGCGATCACGCTGCAAGCAGTGCCGCCTATGGGAGGTGTAGTTCGTGCGTCTTTGTTAGCCTGACGATTCCTGTTTGAACCGCCAAGACAACTGACCATTTCATTTCTCTCTTCTCCTAGCCCTCGATGCAGACTATCCTGATATCCAGAGGTGGCTCTCTGTTGAATCTGCAGTTCACCAAGAAGCGCTGATCACTACAGTCTTACCTCCAGTGTACCTAGTGCAACATTTCCCCGGCGGCATCACCCTATTGGAAGATGCGGAGAGTCCATGGAACACTTGATCAGCCTCTGGGATGGAAGCCTGCCCGGATCGAGGGCCATAATATGGCATCAAAAAAGGCAAGCCGCAATGGCGCTATACAGATGGTCTATGCTATCGATTCTTTCATTCATGATCACAAAGACCAGAAAGATAGAAGTAGTCGAATTTACCAGAGCGGAGGCCTCGCAGAATGTCCTTGTCCGCTTGCAGTTTCCATTTTGACTCGTTGAACCCCTATGCCATGAATCTCTTGTTAAAATCCTAGTTACTTTATTGATATTCGACAGAAATAATTTCGTGCAACCCCATGAAGACTTGTTTTGGAGTTCAGACTTACCACTGCGCCCAGCGACTCTGACAATTTGAACAATATATTACCTATCACTGAGTCAGAGACAATGAAGATAGGGGAGCGCGAGCAACATGTTCTTGGTTGGATTGTGTTTTGTAAAGCTATAACTGAAGTGGTCGGCAACCAGGCGGAGGTTTTGCAAAAAAGACAGGAACTACGTCTCGCCTTGAGATACAAGTGTGGGTAGACTGCTTCAACGATCAGCGATGAGAAGCGAACCAGGAAGGGACAAAAAAATAGTCGCGCCCGGGATCGAACCGGGAACCATCTCGGATCAGTGCTCACTTTTGGTGTGAACGAGATATCATAACCATTAGACCACGCGACTGGATTGCTGCATTCCTCTCTCAATGTCTCTCGCGTGCGGGAGACACGGACATGCTGCGGGAGCATCTCACTTCAATACACCCCTTAATCTGGAATCGCGAGACTTTTTATTTCAATATAGATTGCGAGGAAACGGAGATTAATCGATTAACAGATGATCTGCCGTGTTTTCGCAGTCGCAGACAACTTCGAACGATACGGAACGCATCCTTCGCAATATCCCAGAGAACATTTCATACTAGTTCAATAGCTGGACGAGGCCACATATCACATTTATCGGGTTTCTAAATTGATGACATACAAGCAAAGGACCTTCAAACGGCTTTGAATGGCGAATACTATCCTATATGGCGTCAATATAGAATTCAATATGATATTCGCTAGATGTCCTGGTAGCAAAGTTTTCTGACGCGTAGGGTGCTTATGGATGGGGAGGCAAGGCCTCCGGCTCTAGCCCTAAGCCCTAAGCCTTAGGCTAGGCAGCCACGCCGATATGACACCTGTGTCCTTTTCTTTGCCCAGGTTCCTGCTGCATTTCTAATTGCTAGTTTTAGTTTATCAGGATTTCCTTTTGTTGTTTTTAATCGTGTATGGAGCCTCATTCGTTTCTTTTAAATTCCTTACCTGCGTTTTTCCTATGAAATCATGCAAATGTAATCTCGGAGCCAGAGGTTCGTCCGGGCCGACTAGGGTTCAGGGCTACGGCCTCAGGTCGCTAGCATATCATTAACCTCCAAAGCTTCTGAGCTTCCGACCACTTCAACACACGATACTCAGTAATTTCATAATATTGAATTCCTATATTGAACTCCTGACATCTGATGTCGTGTCTATAGACTTTGAGTCGCCGCGCTGTTGGGCATCACCGCAACTTTGCTTCTCAAACATGATTCGCAGGTGTGCCTTTGGAAAGTGCTGTTGGCTTCTTTTTATCGTACCTCGCAGACCGTTAATATGGATGTTTTGGTCACCTTGATAACGTGGATATTATCATATCAATCACCTCTTGTCTCGTCAAGAAAAAACGTGGACTTCTTGGGTAGAATGATCTAGGTATGCCGCCCCACATGAGTTCCCAAATAGTACGGATACATCTAGGTAATTCCTTTGTTGACAGCGATTGGCTCTTGAGAGCTTAGTGAAGTTTTCCAGCAGCAAGAACTCGCGTTTAGCGCAGGGCCATGGCCGGAGACGCAAGGAATCCAGTGCCGATCAAGGAGGGTGACAAACCAATTGCATTCGAGCCAGGTCAACGGCGCAAGCGAAGGTGCTGGTTGATCTCGCTTAGACATTCCATATACCTTCTGGAAAGGGAAAGCGACTATGACATCTATGGATGCTTTCATCCCATGCTTATATCGCGCTCCGAGCCCCCCGAATGCCCGTTTCCAACACTGACCTGTTAGCTCGCCTTTCCCATAAGTCTCCCACAATCCCGAGCCTTGTACTTTTTCTTTTTTTTTTTTCCAGTCTTAAGTCTCATGCAATGCCGATCGACCGGGTTGATGGAAGATGCACATACATTAGCGCGCTGTTAAGCGCCTACTACACTCCTTACTACCAACGCTGGCACGCCTGACCATCGCCAAAAGCTTCGTGGTCCTGTCGGATCTCAAGGATCGCGGCACCTGGCTGCACTCCAATCTCTTGTTCTTATACGGATATGGAAGAATTAGACAACCGCGTTTTGTGCCGATAACTGCCTTACTGCACAGCAAGTCGACGACACTGGATGCATTCCCCGGTGGTTCTGAAACGTCCGCGCTGTCGATCCTGAAATCATGGATGGGACGATTAAAGAAAGGGGAAGAATATACCCATTCAGTTCTCTGTTTTTTCTTCCCCTAGTGAGTATAGAAACTATGACGTACTATCACACTTACGTCTGCCCAATCCACTGTGGAGATCCCGAAGACTTGGATGGAGATGACGTGCGCATGCATCTTCCTATGCAGATCCCCATGAGAAGCATTATCCAGACCAGGCTAGTTACCGGGGCTACTCTCCTATGGTACTATGTACTCGTTAGCCTCTCTCTAAACGTCTGCAGGTCCATCTTCATGAAGCAACGATACTAATCTAGTTGGAAAGCAATGCGACTCACTCCTAGCAGGTGAACACACTCGGCGCACAATCAAATCAGTTTTAAGTCACCCACGACGCTCTTCCATCCATAAGCATTTCCAGAGGAGCCTCCTTCGATATCTACTTGACCAATCCACAAACAAGATACACCTTGGCCTTCGTCATCACTCTAGATGACGCGCTTGTGGCACCTCCCGCGTGATACAATCCCCTGTAGATACCAGACTAGACCTCCGCTGCGCTAGCTAGCAAGGCATGCGGTGGCTTTCGTCGAGAGTGTGTAAATGACACACTAGCTATCCGCCCGGTCATCGTATTCTACCACAAGCCATGTTTAGGCATCGACTCTGGGCTCGGGGTTTGGGCATGAAAGTAAGAATTCAGCAGTTTACGTACTATATTTATAATGCATTCTACACCTGTGTACGGGGTAAATAGTACAGCTGTAACTGCCTCTGGAATTTCATATAGGTTGTCCCTCAAGATTCAGTTGTGGGGAAGACAGGACATAAAATTACTGACATACAAAGATGAATAGATATATACATATATATATTATATATATTGGTGAGTACAGATAGTAGTACCGCACTATACACTGGAAATACGTGCACCACAGGAGAGTACGTCGAATTTAGGTACGTTCTTCATGCAGTAGTCTGTTCCATTGCAGGAATCCCCGGTGGCTCCGATTCCACTTAATCAGTCCCGTAGCACACCTCTGCAGCTGCACTTGACAAGGCAGCCAACTAGATCTGACTGTTGGAAATGTTCCCAGGTTTTACGGGACGTCCACTGCAAGCCTAACTTTAAGTAAGTGGACACAAAAAAGCCTCAAGGTTCCGGGTCCGGGCCGAACCTCGGATGGGAACCTTGGAACCGGGCAAGTTTGCTTGGTTTTATTTGGCTTGGCAGGATCCGCTTTTTTACAGTCTTGGGTAAGCTGTAGTCACGTAAGGCTGCTTGTTTACCCCGTATGGTGGAGATTACCATGGTAGAGTTGGGTTGCGGAGTGGGCCCGGGAACCCTAAAATGTCTACAAGGACGGTGTATGTACAGTACTATTACTTGTACACTGCTAGGTTGTTAGTATATAGGCATAGCGTAATATGAGATTGTGGGATCTTAAAAAAATAGGGGGATAGATTTTTATTTATTCTGCAAAGAACGAGTAATAGAATATGACATAACTGTTCTGAAATGGCAACAAAGAAAGACATCCGTATTGTGTGTGGCCGTATTGTTCATCCATTCCATTCGTCAATCGTAGGTCTTGTCAGTTTTCCAAGTTACGTCTCGTCCGGCAGTGTCAATCTGATCCTCAAAATCAAATAAGGCACAATTTAATTAATTCATATTGTATCTGTCATAGCGAAAGTGGCGTCTTTGTGTCTGTGCTCTTGATTCGGATATACGAAGTCAACATGTTGTTGCATGCTGAATTTGTACTGATCCTTCCGTTCGCATTCTTGAGTCGTTGAGGGAGTGAAAACATAACCCCAAGGAAGTCCTTGCTAGTCTTCTCATGAAGAGGTCGAGCCGTTTCGTTTGCGTTGTTGCAGCGATGGAAACGCATCGTCGAGGCCACAGCCTTTACCGAGTAGACAACTGTAGAGAGAAGAGCCCAATGGTCGAACGCTCTCAGTCAATTTTAGGATGGAGTGAGTGTTAATGCCGTCGGTAATAGCTCTGTGGGGCTTGACCTTCAGGATACTGGTTTCCAGAGTATTGGTCGCCAGAGTACTGTCCTCCATAGTATTGCGAATGACCGTATGATTCTTGCTGATCCTGATCATTGGGAGGATAGTTCTGTTCGGACACGGTTCGTGGTCGAGCGGGAGTGTAATGACTTTCTAGATAAGCCCCCTGGCCCGTCTGGGATGGATTCGATGAGAATGGACCCGGTGGAGGCTGGCTGGGATAGGCCAAGCTATATTCTGAAGTCACTTCTGGTGAGAACTCCCTGAAATTGGGCAGATATGACATCAGGTACGGCATCGACTCTAGACAGACTTGCCCTAGGAATCTGATCCTTAGATTATAGTGAACCGACATTATGCAACTCAGGTTGACTCGCGATTCCGGTTTAAGCCTGTATCCTTCACAGAGATCAACAAAGATCGGTCGTTTAGATAAGATTGGCTCTCCCTCGAGTGGCCGAGGCGGGTATCTTCTATCCGCAATTATGGCATGGTCCTGGACATTGATGCCTCTTTTCTTGCATCCTTGACCTCCGTATGTGGTGACTGGCCTTGAATTGATGTTAGCATAGCTGCTTATGACTATAGCAACTCACTTTTTGAGGGAATATCACATACACGCAACTGCAATACAGATTCTTGCACCTCACAACAATGAATCGACGCACATTACTGTAGACTCTGTGGCCTGTGTCGCCAATTGTAGTCACAGTACCTGTACCGATATCACCGTTATCATTACCCATTGGTTCTGACCAGAACACACTGATCAAATGCCCTGGCCTGAAGTCTTCCTTCGAACGTTCCCTCCAAGCTGAAAAGTGACGGTTAGTTTGCACCTGTCCTTCGCCTAGAATTGTTTATAAGGAGGTAGGTGTTAGTACATACCACGAGAATTCTGGTCTGTGTGCCTCGCTGCAGCAAATTGTATTCAGTCAGTACAAAGGTTGGTATGAGTTAGATGTAAAGCAGTGCTATATATGCTCTTGATAAACGCTGAAAACTCACAGTGGACAGTAGCATCGTTGGATGGGCGCCTGAAGGATGCTCTACGATTTGAGGAAGCATGATTGTCTGGGACTGTTTTCCGGTCAGTGGATACGAGTCACGTAGTTTCTGTGTATATATTGGTTGCAAATACCGAAGTCACCATTCGGTAAAGTACTAGCCCCCTGTTGTGGCAGATTTGGGACCTGTCCGCCGAATGACCAATTTTCCATTTCAGACTGGACAAGAGTCCAATTGTTGTTGTAATCCATTCTTTTGCTTGTTGAAAAAGTTCGGGCACTTGGATATGTCTACTACGAGTTCCTATCTCGATACTAAGGAGAATTTATACGTCAAAGTCGACGCTGAGGCTCTTATTCCCGCGTAGCGTACACTCACTTCATCCATTTGGATTGCATTGCATGCCCGCCACACAACTCAAGAGTCGGTCCTCCACAATTGAATTAACGATTGAGCTTCCAGATACTAGTAGGTGTTAGCTGTCTACCCAAACGTTGCTGCAACTTACCAGTCTGCGAGCCATCTTACTTGCAGCTACGGCGTATGGCCCACCCCCCTTGTCTTGTTGGACCATGTGACTGATGCATGTTATTAGAGGCGGCAAATTGTCAATATTCATCTTCTGCAACTAATCCATCTTCTCTCAGGGTCGGAAGTAAGACCCGTTCGGGGGTTGGATCGACGTACCCAATTAACGGCAGAAACTTGGAGGCCACTACATCATCACACAACCTCGCAAACAGTACAGTATGGTCGCCGATCCATAATACGGCGATCGGGCTTGTATGTCGTATAGCGGAAAGCCGTTCTGCATAAATGCCCCAAGCCCCCAAGTCTTCGCAATCCATCCAATCCCGCGCGTTCCTTAGCCCTTGTCACTCCCACGCTGATGGTTTGTTGATTCGTTTTAATTGAACGACGTTGATAATTATATCATAGTGAGGGCCTCGAATATGATAGACGAGGCTCTTTGTCCTCGGGATGAGCAGTCCTGGGTAGAGGGGTTTCACCCACGGTTCCATCCACGTTGCTCGGATTGAAGCATTTGGACTGTGATATTTTATCTGCTGATAGGCATTTTGACGTCATCTTCACTCCAATCATCCAGCCAAACGATTCTTGTCTCTCTCGGGATCGTCTTAGATCTCCAAGTTGGGCACTACTAGCAACTCTTCTGCAATCTTGGCGCCAGGTATCAAGCGAGTAGTCCTTGAAATCTACCTATGTTAAAGCACTCATATCATACGTTGATATTAATGAACCTGCTGTTTTCTAGTTAGAGGCATGCCAAAAACTCTCCATGCCTGCATGGGCAGTTACTAGTAGATGTGCTGCTTGCTACGCTATTTCACTGAGACTTTTGCCCCCACACCTAGGGCCTGGGAGCTTGTTCCCTAATTTCCCAGGCAGAGTAGAAAGTGGACTTGGAATAGAATTGTCGCTTAATGCCTCTCTGGATAATGTAAAACAGCCCCTCTTCAATGCAATATCAGCAATGTTCAATCACCTTTAGGTCTGGACTATATAATGGCCATTTCGTCATCTCCCCATATACTCGTAGATTGAAGCCAACTGGGCAATATCTCAAAACGACGGGAACCCCCTGCTGAGGTGCTGGGTTTCAAACTGCCCTTGGAATGCGCAGTTGGTAGCTAGTATTCGTTTTATTGGTGGATATCCAAAGACGATCGGTCCGCATTTGTTACAAAGCGCAAAGGGACATGTGGCCTGCATGACTGTCAGCCTAAAACCAGAAATGGGTCTGACCCCGGGCAGTTGTCCAGCTCGAAGTGTTGCAATGGTTGCCACTTGCCCTCCTTACTCCCTAACGTCGGTCGCGCAATGTCGCCCTATCTGTTAGGTAGGTTATGGCGCTTCGCAAGCCTGAGCCTGTCAACTGCTGGTTAATTATTACTGGTTCATATTGCTGCATAAGACATGTCGCGTGGGATTTCACCAGGCCCCCCCCCCCCCCCCCCGTTAGGCCAGGAGCATGGGTATGCTGTGAAATTCAGATGGACATTCCTTCTTCTCCCGACAGACGAGTTAGTGGTCTTTATTAACGATGGTGGTTGCAGAGCTCGGCTATTCAAGATTCCGCATTCTGTTAGATCCCTCGGACTTCGCGCGGTTGGCGTCTACAGCGGTACTTCCTTCACAACCCACTATGTACCCAATGTACTTCGTTCAGGTTGCAAGCGACAAAAGCTTTTCTTTGTCCTACTTGGTACGACTTGGTATGCCCTGGACCATGACGGGCAGCTTATGCTGCCGGAAGTCAACCGAAGACACGAGGTCTTCGAAATTCAGAAATCTCTCTGGCCTCTCGACTTTACGCGTCTGAGCCTCATTGCAAAAACTTGTTAGCCGATGCAAACGAAACGCGCATGGTCCTTAGTCATATCATTCTGAAATTTCTTACCACCATCGATGGACTATGTGAGTATCCACACGCTCTAACGTTTCCGTCTGGGCTACTCAATATATGCCAATATTCAACTGACGCACAACAAAGATGGGCAGGGGAATAACACAAGCATACTTCTAAGAATAAGACGTCTCTCCTCATATGTCTACAGAGAAATATGGAACACCAACAGAACCAGACGCGCTCACCGGAGCCTCAAGCACAGCCTACATGGAGAATGGAGAATATACCGAGGGCCTTCATAGCAATCTCCTCCCACAGAGAACGGGTGAGCCGTAAGCGTGTTATTGTAGGAGACAAGCGGATGCAGCTTCATCGAGATTTGGATGACCTCACGCGGTCTATTGAATCTCTTCGGAATAACTTCCAACGACTATTATCCCAATTGCCTGACGGCCTGTCCAAGGATGTATCTGCTCATCTGGAACAGTTCAACGCGTCTCTGGCAAGATTCCTCAAAATTAAGAGGGAGTACGACCAACTCGATGATGATTTAGGCGGTGAGGAATATCTCCTCTCTGAAGACGAAAAAAGGGTCTATAATCGACTAGCCACAGCGAATGGCCCATTTCCCCCAGCGTTCAACAAATCGATATCCTCTTTCAACTTATCTATTCCTTATTGCTCAGATGAAGGCTCAGTTGATGACTTCTCTTCAGCTCACAGCGATTCATATGAGCAGTTATATGGCTACGGCACATCCATCGGTGAAATGCCATTGCATAAGCCCATGATTCCTGCAGTTCCAATTCCGTTGTTGCCTAGACCCAGACAGGTCCCTGAGCGATTGCCTATTGTGCCTGATAGCCTGGCTCACCTTGATAGCCTGAGTATAATCCTGCGAGCTCCGGAGAGACAGGCATCCTTGTGTCCGCGTTCCTATCCCGAGGAGATGGCCAATTGGCTCCCTTCAGCGCAACTGGCGGGACAAACAGGAGAACACCAGGACGGGCCTTTGGAAGGAGAAAGCGTAACTGCCACGAAACCTCTTGTCTCATACTCGGAGAGTGATCTGGAAAAGTTTCCACCCCTGTTTTTGAGTGACCAGGCGGAGGCCCTTTTGGATTATCTTGTTAGGGAATTTAGCAGCACCCGTGACCGGATCAATCGATGGCTTCTCCATATGATACGAAGCTCCTCCTGGGAGATTAGAAGATTCTATCTCTACTTCAAGAAGGAGGCCGAGATGAAAGGAAGTCACGTACAGGATGAGATTACATGGTCTTACCTCGTTCTTGAAGTTTGGTTAAACGATATCCAGCCCCAATCAGTAACTCCTCACACAGAACCAGCACCAGTAACAGTTTGTCGCGACGATCCATCAGAGATCGAGGTCAAGATGCCAGAAAAGCTTAATAAATTTGGAAGAGATTGGCATAGTTCGGTTCCGATACCACACGTAAATCTGGAGACACACAATGCAAAGTATATGGAAGCCTATGCAGCTGCTGTGAAGCAGAATGAACAGTATGCAGGACTGTCTCCTCAGCTGGGTAAGCCTTATGCAATGGATTTTTCGATATCAATTCTGAACCATACGGTATCCAGAGAAAGATGAAGAGCAGTCAGAATCTCTCCGTGAAACCGGAACCCATTTCCCCGAAAGTCCTCTGAAAGACGGTGATGTTCCGGATTACTTCGAGTGTGAGTTGAATAATACCATCTCGGAGGACTCGATCAGACGATTTTCGACTTCTCTATTCTCCGAGGTCACGGAGTCCACCGAAGCCCAAATCATGACCCTAACATGCTCACAAGAACTGGAAGGAGACGCGATGCCTCAAACTGGGCAAGTGCCAGAAAGACCAGGTTCTGTTTCGGATATAGTTGGAAATGCTGCTCCGAGTTGGCACTGGGTCGATTTTGGGGAGTCTACTGAAGAGGCGCAGGAAGAGGAACAGAAGCAGAAGATGAAATATTCGCGCAGGGATGCTGATTCAAGCGTTGTGATTCTCGACTCAGGTGGCAATTGTGCTACGCATTCAAATAAGCTGCCTCCAGCTAACGTGTCGACAGTCTCCCTTGTCAAGCCAAATCCCCTAGAATTCTTCACCACTGGACAGGTAAAAATCTTCCATTTTACTCTCTGGACAGGTACTAATTAAGCTCCGCTGCCGCGAAGGTATTCATCGTGAAATGGCCCGCGAGCGCCGCCAGCTTCCGTCGGAAATATCAAACAACAAACCCACCTCCGTATCTCAAGTTCTTCAACCAGGACGAGCTGCCATTGGTGGTGGTTGACGACGGACGCCTGTTTAAAGATGCTTCGCTATGTTGGCAAGTCAATCGCCAGTCGCAACCTAAGTACTTACTAATTGTATGCGTTCAGTCCGGTCCTACAAGACTCTACATGGAAGTCAACCTGGAGCGAGCCAGGCATGATAACCGAACAGATCTCCTCCGAACCGTCTACAGACGCATCCGCGATTCGCATACAAATGACAGACGAGCGGTATAGTTTTCCCCGCCAGAGCGGATTACACCTGAGCTCTACCCTCCGTTACAAGGTGCCTCACGATCTGGCTACCTATGAAATAGGCCAAGTTGTCCAGGAGGATATTCACAGAGTATTCCGGTTGTCTTCTATGGCCTCCAAGACCACACAATTGCCTGAAACTGGTCATTTAATGTGAGCTCTTCCTTTGTTACGCATGGTTATTAGCAGGCAGTACCATCGTTTCTTACAAGACGTTAATCTAATCTTCGCGTTAAATAAGGGATATCACCGCAGAGCACGAGTCTTCATGCCTTCTCGAGTCGACATCGACTGATGACCGCTTCTTTATGGCGGACATACCACTGGGACTGAAGCAAAACGCTAGTTTTCATCGACGCTCCCAGCACGACTCCCGCTCTGTTTATACCATTTAGATTCTTATGCGGTCCGATTCGTTTCTCATTATTATTTTTTGCCCAAAAAATAGTGAAAGGAGAAAAAAGGGGTCTTTCAACAATGGACCGCACCTTGCTAGCAATTTTCTCTCTCTCGCGATTTTGCTTCTCTGCACCTAGTACCGCTCGAGTTTGCACGAGGTGAAGGATTCAGATCTCTTCCAACTAGCACCTTTTGACTTTGTTTCGGGGTGCATATGAAATTATTATCAATGTCTATCTCTATTTCTCCCAATCTATCTGCTGCTGAGGCTTTTCTTCAATTCTTATCTCTTCTTTCTCCCTTTTCTGCATTCTACAATGCTCTTCACATTTACCATCACTTTGTTTGATTTCAAATTGCCCAATCCTGAACCATGTTATGCGGCAGGTGTCATATTTTATGTTTTTTATTTCTTTCTCTGGCACAGTTGTTGCTGGTTGTTTGTGGAATCTAATCTTTTAATTTTCAGTCTGAGATTTCTTTTTAGTCCACTTGTTTTACAAGCCTTAGCTTTAACTGTAATCTCTTTTGCTATCTAGTTACTTGCTTAAAGATTTGCGTATTTGTCTAGATATTTACCCTGTTGAATATCAATGATTATAACTCTTTTCTAGTTATTATTATTACTATTAGCTGTCCTGTCATTACTCTCGCTGTTGTTTATCTTTTCCCTCCTCTGTTCCTTTCTCCTTCTCTCTCCCCTGCCATCTTATTACATACATATATATATATATATGCCTACACGGATCATGTGCCTATTCATGGGGCAAAAAAAGAAACAATTTTCGTTAAATCTGATAAGGAATCCATGGAGATAATGAAGAAGTTTGTTTGTTGGACGCCAAAGAATCCGTTCTCGCTGCAATCCGCTAGCGGTATTTGGCCTTTTTTTTTTCTTTTGTAGTGCAGTGTAGTGGAGCGGTATTTACCCGCCTCTTAATTTAATTTCGGGCTTCTGGAGAAGAGGATAATAATAATAGTGAAGTCAGGTGTTTTTTCTTACCTCCATTAATTCACGATGAATAAGCTCAACTCAATCCATCTGGGAAAATATATATATGTATATATATATCCTTTGCCTTCTACCATGAGAGCAAGGCAAACAAGCATAGAAGAAGTATAACAATGTAGTTAGTGTAAGCAAAGAAAGAGAGGATGTGATGCTATTATATTATTCATGGGTTGCTTGAAACAAAACACAGGGTTGCAGATCTCTCTCTCTCTCTATCTAGCCCTTGTTAATTTGGCCAGAGCAGATATTTGTATTTATATTTATTCTACATGGCATCAAAACAAAAAAGAAAAGTTAGTCGTGATTAATTCCCATTTCAAACTCGAAACTAGCCCTGTCGAACTGGGACATCTAACACATGCCGGGGAGTACAGTACATACATAGATGGACAGAGGAGAGGCAAGCATGACCACCGACCAGCCGAGGATGTTTTCTTTCATCCAGCTGGAAGGAAAAGATCAAATTAAAGAAAAAAAAGAGTCCATCGAAATCTCATTTCATTTCATTTCAATTCATCGAATTTCCCATATCCATTCCATTCCACTTGTTCGTTCGTTCGTTTCCCGTACGTGGTAGGCTCGTCTGTCAAGTTAGGCAGTCAGGTTTCATATCCATATCCACATCCGTAGAAAGTTGAGAACTCGAGAAACATGACACAGGAAGAAAACACGCATAAAAGGGGACATATGTGCGTTTCTGCCCAGAGGATCCAAAAAAATCTCTCTGACAAGTCTGACAAAATTAAGAAATAACTTTCCGTATGCAACATTTCCAGCGCCATGAAGAAGAGAAGACCAAGACAGAAAAACCTCGAGCTTTCTACATTTCCAGCTCACGGTTATTTAGTTTCAGTTCTCATGAAAACCGACTATCCTCAGCCTCGCTGTCGCTCAGGCTGTCCCGACGCCGTCTCCGGCCACCCGGATCCCGCCGGTACCCTCTGCTCAGGGACGGCAGCGGCTGGAGATAGGTCTTGGAGAGGGCGTGGCTGGTTGACTCCGTCCCGACGGTCGAGAACTGGTACTCCGAGTTGGCCGGGGCCGAGGACGTGAAGTCGAGCGGCTCGGTGTAGTGTCCTGTTGCTCCTGTTCCTCCGCCTCCTGCTCCTGCTCTGCGGGTGGAGGAGCGCTCGCGCGAGTGCCGGGCCGTGCTGCTGGGGCGGGAGCTGCGTCGGGAGCTGGGCGGGCGGGAAGAGCGGTGGCGGCGCTCGCGGTCGCGGTCGCGGTCGCGGTCCCGGGCACTGTCACGCTCACGCTCGCGCTCACGACGGCGGCTCTCTCGACGTTGGGCCCGACGGTGCTCCCGGTAATGCTCCCGATGGCTGTCGCGGCGGGAGGAGGCCGGGTCTCGCAGGTAGTGTTCCTCGGTGGTCCGGCGCAGGACGTCTTCGCTACCAGCGGTAAATGAGAAGCCGGACACACTGCGGTTGCGCTCTGGCTTGCTGTCGCTGCGGTCCTGGTCACGGTCACGGTCACGGTAACGGTCACGGCCATGGTCGTGGTCGCGGTCGCGATAGGTCTGTCTGCTACTGCTGTGGTGGTCGTCGCGCTCTGGGTCGCGGCCTCGGTCATTGTCGTCGTGGTCACGGTAGGGCGCGTCGCGCGCCTCGCTGACGTCGCTCTGGTCATAGTGAGTAGTACAGTCGCTGCCGTGGTACGTGCCGTCCGCCTCGCGGTTGATACCCCCGACGCGCGCGGGCTTCTCCTCGCGATACGCGCGCACATCCTCATCCTCTGGGCCCTCCCACGGCCGCTCCTCCTGCGCGCGCAGGCGGAGCAGCTTCTCCCGGAGCCGCCGCCTGTGCTGCCTCTGCTGGCGCTTCTCATCCGTGACGGTGAACGCCGTCTCGGTCGTGGTCATCCCCGCCTCCGTCATGCCGTCGTCGTCCCGGAAGCGGCTGTCGACGACGCTGCCGCCACCGAGCTTGGTGCTGGGCGTGGCGTTGCTGAGCGTGCGCCCGTCGGCGCCCTTGCGCCGCAGCACGGTCGACTTATACTCCTCCCAGTCGCCTTTGCGCCAGACGAAGCCTCCGTTCTTGGCCCAGAAGAAGAACCAGATGGCGCCCAGTACGAACGAGGCGCCGATGATCGCGAAGAGGGCCATCAGGCCCGCCATGTTGATGTCGTGGGGGTCGATGGAGCCCTGGCCGGGGTTGAAGGGCTTGGTGGGCTCGGACCGTGCGTTGAGCGTCCTGAAGATCTCCATGGGCGAGAATGCGGTGCGTCGGCTCAGCTCGAGCAGGTCTGGCGACGGTGGCTCGTCACTGCGCCTGTGGAGAAAGAGGGACGAGCCCTCCATGCCGGGGATGTCCCCGACTGTCAGCAGTGGGGGCATCCTGGGCCAAGGTCAAGAGCACGCAGCTCAAGACGGGCCTCGAACCGGACAGGACACGCTTCCAGCAGGATAGGATTGCACGATGGCCGTCTTGGATCAGAGAAGAAAGGTATGTGAGAAGTGGGTTGGCCGAGGAGAAGAGGGAGATTACTGAGGAATGGACAGCGGTGGTAATGTAGCCCTAAACGGAACGAGTATGGGCTCGCTTCGCCCGGTCAACTCTCAGTCTTGATCGGACAATGGCACTTCAAAATGCAAGATAAGAGAGACAAGCAGAGAACGCAGAGAACAGAGCCTGAAGGAGACTCTGCAGACCGGCGGGCGACGGTCTGGCCCGGCACATCGCGGCGTGCTCCAGCGCAGAAATCGGGGTGGTTGACGCATGGAGAAAATAGCGAGGCTGGGCGTGTCGGCGCTGTTGATCCGGCAACGGCTGATGTTGGCAGCCGCGCCCCCGAACCCCACACGAGCACAGGCCATGTGACCGGCCCGTTCCGCCCTATGGGGCGTCTCCATCGATAAGCGATAGCTCGGTGCTTATCTCGATCGGCTGCTCTACGGCTGCTATCTCCAACAGACCAGGGAAAACTCCCAAGCTTCCAGATACAATCAAATTGTGTCCCGATGCCCGGATCACCGGTAGGTGCACGTATACTATCTGCCCACGATTGCTTGTTGCCAGGCACAATCCCACTCAAGCAAAGCTGCGTATCTGTGCCAACAATCCAGAGAGCTCACTCTACGTCCAGTGCCACCAGCTCACAGATTCATCCGCCGTTCGGGGAGGGGAAGGGGGCAGTTGGGGCAGGTAGCACAAAAACATCGCATACACTAAAGAAGCAGAGCGGGGAATTATAAAGAGAAGCGCGTTTCCACATCTCCAGATACACGGTGGCCGGAAGTGGACCTCTGGTGTGCCGTTGCTGATGCATCTGGACGAGCTAGAAGGGTATCGTGACCACAAACCTCACAACGAGGCCGACTACAACGAGGAATGTAGAGGCAAAAGATTTCAACATAAATTTTAAGGGGGGGTAAATAACAACAGGGTTACTTGATATAACGCAGAACATCAGGAACAGCCAAGTTCGAGAAGATAAATCTGTTCCAATTGGCAGATCGCATCTCCAACAGGGGACGGTGCAACAAAAGGGAGCGCGGGGATATATGGGAGCGGGAGTTACCGAAAAGAAAAAAAAACGAATACACAGCACTTGCAATGGACATCAGGGAATGGAAGACAGAACATCACTCGTGCACGTCATCGCAGGGGTCGTCGTACAATCATGCCACAGTAAAGGAATCAAAAAGAAGAGTCATGTGGAGACCGAAAGCTGGCCTCCCATCATGAAGAATCCAAAACTTTTTTTTCTCCAGTCGCTTGTTGTCAACTTTTAACAGATAATGACCACTTTATCGCAGACGCTTTTCTTCTTAGTGATCATCAGAAAGCCGGCCCCCCAAAAAAAGGGATCAATCTTTCTGCCAATTCTTTTCCTGCAGGGTCATTTTGGGCTCCCCATTTTTTCATTCATAACGAAGACAGAACAACAATATAGACTCCTTTGCAGCGGTTATAGTGGGAGAATGTCAGAAGTGTTCCCGGTCACTCGAGCAGCCTTCTGCGACCATAAGTTGACCGGCTTGAGCGCCTGCTCGCACGATCGGATCTGCGATCATCCCGCGCCCGCCTGTAATCCTCTATATCCGTTCTTCCGCTGGTGCTCGCGTGATCGGACCGGGACCTCAAGTATTTCTTGGGCCGCCTGCCGGCGATTTTCATCACAACGGCGCCTTGCTCGTCAGTCTTGAGGTTGATTCTCTTCCCACCCATTTGATCCTGGGGAATACTCATTTCGAGGCCGTTCATGGTCATAACAAGCTTGTTCTTGCTTCTGCGACTGTCGTCGTCATACTTGGAACCAACGCCACTGCCATCTCGAGTTCGGACGTCACTTCCCCGACTGCTGGTTGATCGGCTCTGTTGGCTCTCACTGTCGCTGTCGGGACGGTGAGCGCTCTTCGCCTTTGACAACGCATCAGCAGTCAGAGGCACCGTTTTGCCACTTCTGGCGGCTTGGTACTCCTCTGCCTCGCGCTGTTTCTGCTCTATATCGCGGGGCTCATAGTCATAAACCGACAAGCGGCGACGGCGAGAATCTTCAACTGAGCTCCTGGAGGACCGAGAAGACTCGTGATAGGACGTCGTCCGCCTCCTCCGGCCATTGAGTACGCTGCGACTGCGTTCCGGTACAATGGTCTCCCGCGACACCTTCCGAAGCGGACGATCGTCGGGAAGCGCATCTTCCAGATCAGACAAGTCGAGGGACTGGGACAGACGACGTGCCGGTGGGGCAACGGTTGTGGGAGCCGGTTTGCGGAGCGGATCGGGCCGCCTCTTCTGGATCACCTGTGGCGGTGGCTTGGGCTTCGAGGGTGGGGGCGGCATGCGATAATAGTCCTCGTCGCGATCGTAGGACGGAGATGGTATACGCGACCTGTGCTCGCGAGACGGTCTCCGCTCCAAGGGGGCCCCGTCTTCGTACGTCGGTGTCGGAGGGGCATAGTCGACGATCGGTGGCCCGTAGACAGAGGCCCTTCGACGGGATTTTGGCTCCCTGGTTCGAGAACGCGAACGCTCCCGCGGCCTGTCATATGGAGACTGGGGGACAGCATCCGACCTGCCGTAGTATTGCGGCTGTTGGGGAAATGGAGGAGGTGGAAAGGTGGGTGCATTTGCGTATGCAGACGCAGACAGTGGCGGACCATGCTCGTAGTGGCCCATAGGCACCATATTATACATCCCCATCTCTGGTGTGACCCCGTGAAAGCTGACGGGTCGGCTGCTGGAGTGATACGAGTTTGAACGCCTCGAGCGACGGCCCCCCTGAGGGATATGGACGTCCGGAACGTAGAGAGGGGGGAAGCGGGTAGATTTGGGAGAAGGTGGATAGTCGGGGGCCGGAGGTGGATGCGGATAGTAGTATGGGTAGTCGATCGAACGGAGCTCGACCGGTGGAGAACCCGGATAGAGTCCCTGCTGGCACTCCCAGCAGGTTTCTGGATGGTGTCGCACGCTCTCACGTCTTCTTGGCCTGGACGGTGATCGATGATGCGAGGGTGGGCGGCTCGAACTTCGACGACTTGCGAGCGACACCCTGTCGTCAGCCACGACCGGCCGTCCCTCCATCTCTTTTCCTTTCTCTTTGCGGCTCTCTCGCAGTTTTTCCTTGTCTGGGCCCTTGAGCGGAGGGTCCGATTTAAGGGCCGTAGGGCTTTTGCGTCCGCTGGGGACAGACTGGCCGCTGTTGACGGTGGCTGCAGTCCGGCTGGAGTACCCAGAGTCGCTGGCGACGTCAACGCCAGTCTCAGCAGGTCTCAGGTCAGATTTTGATCGTTTCGCAGCGGCGTTGGCGACCTTGCGAGTTTCTGGCAGGATGACGTTTGTGTCCTCGTCGTACTCCTCGCAAAAGGCGGCGTGAGGGACTCTTGCCGACATTGTTTCAGACACCGGCCCCCGGCCGATTCGTGCGTGCGGACTCGAGAGCGACGGCGTGGAAAAAAAGGCAGGGTTTATGCGACGGGCCTCCCCAGGGCTGGCCCAGGAGCCTATTATCGGCAGATGCGATCCAGTGACTCAAGTCGCATTCCACCCCTTGTGTGCGCTCTTGGGAACTAGGCGCTGCTGATGCCAGGCAGCGGCGAAGCCTAAGAGGCTGTCAGCGACAGGCAGCGGCTATGAACTGGCAGACCACGTCCACAGGAGGCGGCGACCGCTCCATCGAACCCTTTGGTGGATGCGCTGTGCGGGAGCGGACAGGGCGCGCGCAACGGACCCGTGAGTCAGCGGGCGGCACACACGCTCTGGCAGCCTGTGAGTGGGCAGAGGGGAACAAGACGGCGTGCAGAGTGCAGAGCGCCGCAAGCAAGCGGCGGTGGGATGAGAGGGCCCGGTGGGGTTGTGTGGAGAGAGAAAGAGATAAAATTAACAGAGGAAGCACGCCAGCAGCAGCAAGGAGAAATGGTTGTGTGCAGTAGAGAGCAACAGTAGTGGTATGAGTGCGAGAGGCAGTGCCGCAGGAGGAAGCTTGTAAGCAGGACAAGAAGCAGAACAGACGAGACAGACGGCACAAGCAGCGCAGCAGAAAAGGGAGAGGATGAGGTGGGACAAAAAAAGATCGGCAGAGGGCGCGACGAGCACGCAGGGCTGCAGGCAAGATGCGGGAAATAAGAGGATCGGCCGGTGGAGGGACGGGGGGAGCAGATACAGCTCTCCGTCTCCTCCATCGCCGTCCATGTCGCAGGGTGTTTCCGGGAGCGCAGGAGTCGCGGGGTTGGCAGAGATAATGGGCACAGACAATGATAATATGGACTCGACGGATCTTCCCGTCCCGTGGTCGAGTGTCCCGACTTTCCATCTCTTTTTCTCCTGCTGTAGAATATCTTTACTGCGAGGTGTGACATGCCTGGATTCCGCACCGCCCACCGCCCTCTCCGTCTGCAGGATTCATCCCGCCGTTGCCTTCGTCCATCTCCATCAAGCGCCGTCTGACGCGAGGCCGTTGGACCTGCGCTGCTCCGGATCCTGGTCTCTCCCGCGCGGTGGGCTGTCTCGCCGCCGTCCCAGCCCAATGATCGCCAGCGGTCCTCCCTCTTCTGTCTGCATCAGAACTCGTCCTTCCAGCGGACGGAGCATCAGAGGAAAAGAACCCGGGGTGGGAGCGTCAGGCGTTGAAACGACACAACTCCTCGTCGCGCCTCAAGTCCGGTGGCACGGAGTCGCCTGTCCTACGGCCTTCTGCCCTTTGGACCATCTGCGTCATCACTATCACCACAGGTCTGTCTCCATGTTGTGACTGCTCGACCTGCCTCGACTGACCCTCTTCTCTGCACTTCTCAGGGAGCGCCTCGTTCTTCCATCCCGCAATGGATCAGGGATTGCACGGAAAACTCATGGAGCGGAGCTTATCCAAGCTCACCGGCCAACACTCAGCGATCCTGAGGCCCTAACCTCCGTCATCGCCCTTGGTGTCACTCGTCCTGTCCCACAAACTCGACCTGGATGCCACTGGCGCGATGCTCGGGCAGCGATGCGCCTGCAGGCATGTCATCACGGACCACCTGCCCAGATCCCGCACCGCCAACTCCCCACTCTCGTTCCTTGCTCCGGGTGATCCATCGCAGGATTTTCCCGGCATCAAGAGTTGTGAGGAAAAACAACCCGAGCAAATGTTGCTTGGAACCGTTTGCACCGATGTCGGAGGTGGTGTTCTTCGAGAGGCGCGATAGCGATCCTCCGTTCATGATAATGACTCAGTCATTCCCGATAACGAGGAGACCGGCCTTGCCCCTCCATTCTCCTCGTCCGTGAACTTGTCGGGGCCGTTTGTGCCTCGAGCACTATTGCAGCCGTCAATTGTTCGTGACCCCCGCCTGTTCGCCGAGGATCACCCCTCTTGGTGTGCGGAGCGACTCCAGATGGCCCCACCTGACCACCAAGACCCGGATCTCTCTAAAAGCACTGACGTTGACTCGTACGCAGACCGGTTGCAGACGCAGGATGTTCTTCATGGCACCCCGGATGAACCCGCTCCCGGCTGTCTATTCCGCACCTCACAGTTGCCAGTCATGTTGCATGTACGCGGTATGACTTGCAACGCCTAGCAGTCGTCTTGCTTGTGACGTGATGCTATCATCCTGGACCGATGAGAGGCTGAAGTTTTATACTTCTTCTCCCTGTCACTGATTATATCTTCCAGTCATCTGATTTCACCTTGCTTTCGTTTTCTTCACAGCTGCACCGTGGAGAAAGATTGATTTACCTGCTGTCTGACTGCTCGAGATTAGGTCGATGCAGCATCTACCAGACCTCTCGTTGAAGGTAAACCATCAGCATGTCCCGAGGCCTGCCCGATCAGGACACTGTCGAGTGGCCAGCAACACCGATCCCTGTCTCCGAGGACGGCCTGCTCCTGTCCAATTTGTCACAGCACGACTCCGTTGCATTCTGCCGGATGACGACGACGCATGTGTGCCTGGTAACACAATGGCGAAATCCGATTGCTGAAGAGAGTCCCGAAACTTTTTCTCCTCAGCCAGACTGTGCCATTGCTATTTACTCAGATTGTTGGATATGGGAGAAATATCTGCAGAGTTCGACCATATGCACGTGTGCATGGAATATTGCTCCGGCAAAACTCACCATGATCTGGATATAGGGTCGGCCATGTCACGAGACGCAAACACACGTCGAAACGTCAGTTAGCTCCAACTCTTATCTCGAGGTAAGCAGCTTACACGGGGTATGGGCTTCTGGGATTATCGACTTTGACCAGTGATCGTGGTTCCCTTCATCGCCATATGGACCGGACCGGCAGAAGGTGCAGCGGCCAACAGCCTTCAAACTGGAAGATCGGCGATGAATGGTCGCATGTCCTGAAATATTCCCCGATTTCTCCACACCGCGGTGTTGCACAGCTCAACTTCCGGCGGTGGACGTCATGTGGAGGAACGGAAAGTCAGAGAAGGTCATATTCTCGGATAGAGTGCGAGGATCGACGGCACACCCATTCCTACTCCAAGTGTCGGCAAGGTCCACCCTACGAGGTAGGAAGGGATGTAGCTATCAAACTGAATGCGAATATCTCTAGAGATATCGCCCTCTATGGCAGCTAAGACAACAGGTGGTGTCAGCCTGTGTCTCCCGCGCCATTACTATCGTTGCCAATACTCCAGAATGATGGCGCACAAGTTATATTGCTCTATTTGTTATAACAAGGGACGATGGATATTCAAAGACGGACCACTCGATTCGAGATATCGAGTCGCCAAGAGATATATACTTCATTCTTGGTCGTCAAAGAGTGACCAAGAAGAACAGGAACACGATTGGATATCGACTCAAGAAAAATAACAAACGAAAAGAATTTTCTCAACGTTCAGCTCAAATCAGCCGACGGCCGACACCAGAGAGAGAGAGTCAAGTGTAGCAACGCCCTTTGCAGACTCGTAATGAGTTAACCCGGGAAAAGTAGAAAATGAAAGAAATCCGAAAACATTGAAGAATAACATCAACACAATAATCACTAGGACTCAATCCTGGGGCTTTCTCCCATAAACAAAATGAACTATGTTATACAGATGGTGTGAAGTATCCTTTAACTCATTTCGCACATGTGCACACATCCCCTCTGTCTCAGTCGTGCTCCAGCCAAGGACGCGTGTGAAGAGTGCAAAGGTGTAGTCGAGCTCTAGACCAGGACAAAAGCCTAGGCATCAATAGCTTGAAGCGGCTGAGCCTGCTGATACATTCCAATCTCCTTCAGCTTGGGATCTTTTGGCCATCTCCCTCCTGGGATCTGTGCACCAGTATTCCAGGTCAGCAACTGTCCAAGTGAAAAGATGTGTGATGATTAACAAACCTTATATGCATTGTCTCTCACGTCCACAAATCCCACGTTTTCCATCTTTTCTTTCCACTTTGGTAATACAGTAAAGGACTTTCCAAATTTATCAGCTGCTTCACGGATGTGCTGTGTCCAGAGATGAGTGTACTTGGCCTCTGGAGCAGTCTGGTCATCAGTGAATAAATACGCTTCGATACTCTGGATCTCAAACCATCCTCCTGGCTTCAGATGGTCGAAGGCTTGACGGAATAGCCGATCATAATCGGCGACAAACCCATTGAGTTCACGCCCGTGTATGAAGTCAAACTTCCTTGTATACAGCCAATCCTGTTCGAAGTCATCAATTTCAAATGTACAATTTGGGGTACCCTAATCGGGCTTAGCGCTAGTCATTTTGATAAAGTTTGACTGCAGAATTACCATTGGGGTTGAATAGGGCTCAGATCGGTGCCGATAACTTGCGCTGAAGGATGTTCTCTGAGGTTCACTTCAGCAAAAGTTCGAATATAAAAGGGGTGGGGGGTTATGATGTAGATCGACGCACTCTGCAAACTTGAATAGCCCATACCCCTGTTCCGGTGCCGACGTTCAACACCCGCTGAGGGTTTGGGCCGATGGGTGAACGGTAAAGATCCCCTCCCAAGACGAGGCGGTAAATGTGGTTAAGGAGGTCCATCCTGTCTTGTGCCCCGTCATCATTGGGCTAGCGGAAGGTCAGGAACTTGTGAATTCACCGGGATTTGATGACGTACCAATACGTATGCCCCTTCGTGATACGCATGGTATCGGCGTCCATGCTGAATACACTGTCAGCATGTTCTTCTACAGGCATCGAATACCCGTCCATCTGTTGAGGCCTCACTTCATATCTGCGTAATTAATCGTGGTTCAGTCTCGCATCGCTGCCCGATACAAGCTGAAATGTAGAGATCTTACTCGTAGTTTCGAATGCTAGAAGTGAGCGATGATACATAACTGGCAGATCCAATCCTATGCCACATTATCAGACATGACCTGCAGTTTTGATGGCGCGAGAGACTTACGATTAGTTGTAAGCCGAATCTGCGTCACCAGAAGCATTGTCCTTGACATTATTAGGGAGTTGTTTGTTATAGCATGTTATAGCCAGGACAATAAGGTGCTCACCTCTACTTCAAGATCATTATCAGCAGGCGGAGGAGACGCGGCAGGTGGACTCTGAGCCGCAGCTCCGGTGCTCTCCTGGACATCGCCAGCTGCTTCGTTCTGAGCCACGACTCCGTGGGCGGTCTGAGGGAAGAACGAATCCAAGCAATCAGGAGTGCTGTGCGAAGAACAGCAGGCTGGGGGTAAATATCCGACCGTAAAGTACTATCCCCCCGCTTCTAGCTGTAGGAGTGACTGCCTGTCTTTTTTCCAATGCATGGCAAATGGGTCCTTGCATACCCTGTCAGCGCATCAAACCACTGAATGAATGCTTTCACTAGCCGGCAGTAACAAACACCACGGGTGTGTTATCATAGCAGTAGCATGATAACCCCTGTAAGCCCGACTGCATGGTGCGCTGAGCCTTAGATCTTCTATCAGGCCATTATTTTGCCGGAATACTCCGCAAATGACGGTGCGTCTGGCTCCACCCCATTCTAGATCCTCGATGTTTGGTTTGCGAAAGCTTCCTTTCCCGGTCTTGGCCATTAAGATTGGATACGTTGCCGGGTAATGTGCATATCTAATGGCCTCCCTGTTGGGGCCTGCAAGTTCCTCGCTCCATTCCGCCGTCCTCGTCAGACGCGGATGTTCCCTGAACTGCTCCGCCGTGCCACGGACCGTTTTCTTCCGACGTGTTGAAAGGGGTGGTTCCTGCCGAGCGTTGGTTGGCATCCGTCTATCTCCAAGGCCCTTCGGCCAATTTTCAAAGATGATTTGCTGGACGCTCCGATATTGGGTACTAATAGATCTCCTAAGCGTTGGCTGTCGCAGAAAAAACGCCCGGCCCTTGAATACCCCGCCGCTGCCAGTATCTTTTGCCTCAATCGGGGGAGATTGAACGTCATAGAATACATGAGACTAATCCCACAGCTTGGCTCGCCAGGACCCCTCACCGCTCCATAATAATCACAGCCAAGGAATACGACATACATCCCGGATCTGCGATCTTATGCGTTGGATAATTCCCGTTGGACCATGTCTATAGATCCCGAACCGCTTTACACTCTGTTCTGTTTCTGCTTCTCCAGGCCCCTGCTAGGCTAGCCCAACTTCAGATCGCGGAAAAATTTCCCGACCGGGACTTGGCGATAAGGTGGTGACTGGTTCCTTTTGTTTTCGGATGGTTCTGAACCCCTCTGCAGCCTCGCAAGTCTCTTGATTCATAATTGGCAGCCAGAGCGCCCGCCGCGACAGGCCCTGCGTACGGAGTAGACGTGGCTCACACGTACTATTATTAGGCGACAAAGGGCGTCACAGTGTAGCGGGGCCATTGTTGGATATTCTACTCTGAGTATATGCTATGTCTATTAGTCGGAGTGTCAAGACTCGAGCACGACCTGTGATTAGACGTGGGTGAAAAGCAGGGCTGAAGCCGAAGCCCAGATTCAGCGCCGCAGACCCTCGCATCGCCTTGTGCGGCCGTGCCAGCTTATGAGCTGAGCCACAGCGCTGTACGGAGTAGAGACTACAGAGGACAGAGCAACTTGTGCGGAGTCTCGACACGGCCGGATTCTGACTGTGTCTGTCTTTCTCGGCCAGTACTTATTTCGGTTAGGGGTTGAGTAAAATGAGCCGATGGAATTTTTTTTTCTTTCATTTCAATTGGTTTTGTTATCCAGCTTTTTTACGGGTTGGGATTTTCGATTTTAGAGTTTTATTTATTATTTAATTTGCTACTGGTCTGTGGATATGGAGTGCTGCAGTCCTGTGTGTAATGGTCACAGTTCCGCAAGGGTTAGTCAGTGAGGGCTTTGTTTGTCTGTTAGCAACTGGCCCGCCGCGTCTTGGCTTGCCTGAGGACCTCATCTCATGCCCAATGATAAGAAGTAGAGTCACAAAATGCATAGAGGCACGAATAAAAATTCATCGCGCTACAGGAGTCCAACCTCATAATGCATCAGAGGCATCTTGCAGGACTTTCACTTATCTGACCTTCCCACATTTGCCCTCCTTTCCCTAGTGCTGTGCATTCACCCGCCATCATCTGGTTTTGTGAGTCACTAAAGCTTTGTAGGCATTAACTACCTACCTGGTCAAGTTCTACAGGGCTACCAGTACGGAGTGCAGTCTCCAATCCTAGGATATTATTTTATATCATGTTCGTGGTGTCGTTTGTATACGAATCGCGCTCTATATGATGAATGTCCTTTAAGGGAGATGGTTGATTCCCTTGAACAGGTTTTCTGACTTCTGGATCTCTCCTTCTCTAGAGATGGATGTGGCTGGAAATAGTATCGGTCTGGCTAAGCTAGCGACGCTGCCCGAGTCGCCGGTCTGATTCTTTGATTAATTCACTTGCTTAGTCTTCTTTGCCTGTCTACTGCGATGGGCAGGGGAGGCGATGCTTTCCAAATAATGCCACGCGTTTAGCTTTGAGTATAGGGATACCGAACACAAATATGTTGGAACTAAAGCAGTATAATGGCAGCGGATGATACGCCAGCTCTCAATTCACTAAAGAAGTAGGGCCTGTTAATATATTATTCTCATGATCTAACACCCGCAGCTGGGAATAATTGTTGTCGAAGACAGCACACCACAGTTTCGGCTCCGAATGTTCTATGATGATATGAGTGATATGACGGGAATCAAGGACTGTGAAACAAAGTGAGATAACGTACCGCTGGCTGGCGAAGTCGCGCAGTCAATTATTATCCAATCTTCAAGCAAACCGTCTTCGATCCACGAATAGTATCGACCACCCTTCTTAAATCGGTCACAATGTTCATTAACTCGGTTGTGGTCCCTGAGTAACTCGATCCCCCACCTTTTTTGTGGAATCCAGAAATCGATTCGGCCATCTCCTTTCCGGGACCATTCGCTAGAGATAGGGACACCAGGAGGTACTACAGAGTTGAATGCCCTGTAGAACTCATCTTGATACTGAGTCTCCAGGGGTCGAGGCTTTCCTGCGGTCGACAATTTGCCTTGCACGCACAGCCTGAGGTTCTTCGCAGAGAAGCGCTCGAGAATTGTCGTACACAAAGTTTGAATCGTAGGGAATTTCTGGTCCGGAAACGGCGTTTGCTTAGTGCCAATCAAGTACTCGATATACCTAACCCATGTCAGAGTAGAACAATAAAGACACATTAGAGACCAAACATTACTTTTCATGTAAGCGAGATGGCAGAACACCAATATTACGATAGACAGCATCCTGTTCAGTGCCATCCACCAGAAGTGCCCTGTGGATCCAACCCATTTGGTAGCAGATCCTGACGCCCTCACTCGACTCGTCGAAAGGAACGTATCCATCTTCTAGCGCTCTTTTTAGTGTGTCTACAGCTTCGGGTGTAAAGAATTTCGAAGTGCATAGAGGAAAAGATCGAGAGACGGCCGAAGACATGAGTTCTGTGAAGACTGTGCCCTCGTCTGCCAAGGCTCGAATCACATGATCCTCTGTTATAGTGGAAATAATTCCATGTTTTACCTGAGATCTGTACTCCTATAACCAGCGTTAGTTGCACTAAACGAAGCGAGTCAATTCGCTTAGCTAACCTTCCCCCTTTCTCTCTGTGTGGGGAAGCCAGCATGCCAACAGCAGCACCCGCCGTCTCGTAAGTCAGACGCAAGAGGACAATGAAGCTCAGGTAACTGTGAGATGCAAGGGCCCTGTAGAACATGTTAATAGAAAGAGTATACGTACCCTGAAAATATAGAATGCTATCGACACCACGGCACCGGGATGGCCATTTGTGAGATCGAATATATAGTTCAGAGCATGTGGGTCGATAGTGTAAATTCCAAGTTCATTAACGCATAATTTCGCCAAGACCTGTTCAAACTCATTTTTAGTATAGAAGAGGCCTATTTGTGGTGCTCCATCTTCGGGTGATGGGGTTAACGAGACGCGTTGATGGGGGCCGAAGGTCACTGGCGTCTTACGACTGACGTCGTTATACGACACGCCCGTTGATGGGCTGCCGTATGAACAGAAAAGACAGATCTTTATTCTCGAGATGCGACCGACGACATCTTTGATAATTCGGTTCCACAATGCATCGTCTCCGTATGAATCCTGTGCTTCGTCCAGGAGGAACACCGTCTCGTCGGCGAAAAGATCTGTTTTCCCTAACATGCGTTTAAGGCCCATCTCCCCGTACACGTTTTTAATGCGCTCAGCGAGACTGTTCCAAGGGGCGGATTCATCGAGGTTTCCTTTCCAAGACGGAAGATAAAATACTCTCTCTCCTTTATCGCGATAATACTTTTCCAACAGAAGTGCGAGTGTTGTTTTTCCACATGCTGGTGTCCCGCGTACATGAACGATCCTTCGTAAGTCTAGGACTTCTGCAAGCTGTGATACTGTACCGTCTCGAGGGCATGTAAATTTATTTAGGACTTGTGAAGACTGCGTCACGGTCGACGCTGGCATCAGTGTCAGCTACGACCATGGCACAATCGGTTTAAGAGGCGGGAACCTGCCTTCGCTAGCAGGTGTTGGCTGTTGTACTTGTGGTCTTATAACGACGATCTGAATAAATGGGTCGTTGGATTGAGGGAAGTCTGATGTAATCGTTTGGGGAGGCGGTAGAAATTGACCATTTGCCGGCGTAAAGGCCGCTTCGACTTTGCTGACGGGGCTGTAGAGATCCCAGTCTTCAATGTATTCAGTTTTGAACGCATCGCGCCTTTCCCTGATCTTCTTCTTGACATCCTCAATAGTGTCAACATTGAGGGTACAATCTATGGAGAAGATGCCATTAAGACGGTCAGAAAAAGCACACCACAATTTGCGCTGAGATGGCTGAGCCATTGTAGCTGTGGGCGGCGGTGGAGTAGTAGTCGGGGAGTTTGGGCGAAAAGCCCAGGAGAAAAGCTTTCCTGCCATTTGTGAGGAGCAACGATGCCACAAATAAGAAAGCTTCAAGTTTAAGCAGGACAAGTTGTTGCTGCTGTTGTTTGAACGTTAAACATGGACACGAAAGGTACCTTCATCACTTATCTCTAGCTGGAGCTCACGACACAGAGAGCTAAATACATGCGTCAGTGCAAATGCGTGGAATGGTTAACTCGGAGACCCAGGCTCTTCCGTTACGGTGCTAAGCCGCTTTGTGTTAGAATGGTGGGGTGACCTCCCGGCAGACGGCCTGGGGAGAAAACCTGGACTTCTTGGTGTGCCATCTTCGCTGGGAACACCGCCAACTCCATTTACTATCTCATTCACCACGAAGTTTACATTTTCGAACCTCTATATCGGAGTCAGTTTCGGATTATTCGTCCAATTCCTCGAATCTGCCTCTTGCTTTTTGACCTGTATCTAACAGATGTGCATATTCCGGCCACAGAAATTAATGGCTCGTGAAAGGATATGGACTACCTCCCGTTCTTTTGATAAAGATTCTAATCTCCGTTTCTCTTCGATATGCTCGCTCTTAGACAAACATTGGCATCACCCAAATCTATGGCCAAGAGGCCTGCGTCTGGGTAATGAGCCCAGCAAATTTCTAGGCCCGGAATCAATCTTTGAGCGTCCTCTGGTCTGTAGTGGTTCTGCGTGTTTGTGTTTTTAGATGAATTGAGTTGTGTACTTGTCGCCTGCTTGACATGCCAATAGCAAAGCTGGATTCTGACCTACGGCCACACTGCACTTACGGCTGCAATCTCCTCTGGGTCCTTGTCGATTGCGAAACTATGTAGATGAAACCCGAAGGTTTTCAGTTATCTGAGGGACTGCTCAATAATGGATTGGCCGAGGTCGAAGGAATAGGTGTGCCTCTAGCGTTTTGCCTCGTGGAGCTAGTAAAGCTCCAGAGGCAGGCAATAACTCGGAAACCGTTCATCAGCAAAGAGATCCAGGCCACCGTTGTTTGTTTCAAACGTTGAATCCATTACAAGTTGAGAAGTTGATTTAAGAAGCTTTGTAGTAGTTTGTATGGCAAAGAATGCCAACGCTCTCAAGTTCCCAGATGTCAATATGACGCTATGGTAATTCGATTTGTACTTCTCTTCCGTTAGAAGTTTTGCTGCCGAAACCAAAGGGTCAGGATCTCGTTGCCAAATTTCCACGTTGCATGCTGCCAAAGGCAATACACCTGGTGCCTTGTCATATTCCTTGCCTATAGCGTATCTCGGAGTTCACGTATATCTCTGACGGTGTTTTATTTGAAACGCGTGAGTTGATCAAGTCTTTAACAAGTGGTGGCAATTCAATGTCTTCATAAGGTGGATGCCACTTATGATGAATTGAGACAGAAAGAGTTCGAGTTTCCAAGCACGGTCGCATGCTGAGTCTGCTTTCGCATGGGAGTCTGGTCATGCGTCTGCCATCTCTTTTCTCCGCTGCTACTGTTGATTCAAAGACTTTGATGTGGTTAAAGGCTTTTGAGAGCAATGGTATTTGTACGTAGGATTCTGGTGGTTCGGGCCCACAATTTCCAAGTCCTGTACGTTTGAAAGGAAATCCTCCCCTCTTTCCAAATGATTCCATTTAAATGCTGCATTGCTGCATTCAATTTTGATCGTAAGCTAACAAAAGAGTCGACATTATTCTCGCTCACTTCCACATCAATCGACACGCGTCTTGAACCGAAGGCGACTGGTAGACTGTCCAAGTCGAATATGTAACTCGCGTTTAACGTTTTGTCTTGATCCTATAGAATAGAATCAGATCAGAACAATGGTTCAGCAATGAGATTCAATTAATTTCGAATGTTATACCAATTTATTCCAGTTATGAAGCAATGATATAAAATCCTCCCAGTCATTAACCTCCTAACGACGCGTTTGACTGTGACGTTTGCAAGTTTTGTTCCGTTTGCCTTTTTGTGGACTTCGAATCTTCCACAGGATAGAATTTCCTGCATCGGCCGCATCTGCAAAACTGCCTGTCAACATCCATTGTGATGAAGTGACGCATGTGTTGAAGTGAGATAAGCCATAGTCATGTCTGAGGCTCAGGATAAAATCAAGGAACAAAGGCAGCAAGAGGTTCGTCAGCTCAATTTATACAATTTGAAGAAAAGGGAAGGGATATCTGTGTTACAGACTAGAAAGAAGGTCATGTGATGGATCGTCTACAGTCCATTTCTATGATCCAACTCTATGATCCAATCCTACAATCCAAACCCATGATCCAAAACTATGATCCCATTCTATGATCCCCAGGAAACCCAGGAAGACAGCATGTATATAATGATGCTCTTTTTAGACAGATTCTGACCCTTGTGGTTGACTCGCATAGCAACTTGTCATACAGACATTGCTAGTAACACAGGCTTGTTCTTGCTCACCCCCTTGTTTTCTGTTCTCAAATAAACCAATGGCCCCTTTAGATCTAGTTATCTAGGCCTGTCGTTACAGCCAATTAGAGTAAGGACTAGATCTAAGCTAGACCGGTAAATCCTCTTAGAATAGAATAGAATAACTAGCTAACTAGCATATATATATATATATATATATATAGCTGGCTCGAGTTGAGCCAAAGCCTGAAAGCCAAAAAGAATGCATACCCAAACTGACGGAGCAAGTCTTACATGTACAGTACATGCAGTATATATTACAAGTCCTGGATTTTCTATTATTATCCAGCAGAGCGGCCCATTTCTTTTTCTTTATCGACCGAGTCTATATACAGTTCAGCTCCCTGACAGGATATATATGAAGCTGATTAACTGAACCAAACCAGACCTCTGCAAACATAGTACTCTATAGGCAATCGGACTAGAACAATCAGCCCAATAATTGAATACTGGCCAGAGGATCTATCTACCAAATGATAACGATCCTCCATTGCCAATGGTTGTGATTGTAGCCCAGTCTGCGCGGTGCAGCAGCAGCGGCTCTTTCTACTGTATACAACAAGGTGTGGAGAACAAAGTGGGAAAGTAAAGCGAGGGATTTCCTTCCCGGAAGGATGGCACGATGCTCCTTTTCTTCTACGCAAATCATAACGAAGATTACCCGAAGGAAGTAATAATGGATAAAATACATTTCTATCATTCATTATTTTGCTGCATACCATACAAGACGTAGCGAAGAGATAAGATACACACAGTGAAAAAAAGGAAAAACACCAACGCCACGCCCATTGCCCCCATCTCCAGACTTTTTTTTTTGTCCTCACTCACCGAAACATATCGCCATAAAAGCTAGGTAGCGTGACAATGTATGCCATGATAAGGAACCTGGAATAGTCATGGGAAAGCAGAAGCATTGGTATCATCCGAAATTGCGCCTTCCCGGATCCGAGACGAGGTTGAAAAAAGAAAAGTCGACGAGAAAAAAAAAAGTAGAGAGAGAGAACTGCTCAGCCGGACGCGGGGGTCGAACCCGCAACCTTGAGATTCCAAGATCAGACGATCTGATCACCGTTCTCCGGTGATCGGGCTGTAAGAGTCTCACGCTCTGCCGATTGAGCTAGCCCGGCTGATCTTGGTTGGGGGAGCGGGAAAATTTTTTATGAGGCGGTGCCGCCGACGGATACCCACTCCACCGCTTTCGCCGGGCCAGGAGATCGTACAGGTAGCGCGAGACCCAACGTCCGGTAAGCAAGATCCTCCAGCAAAGATTCATCCAGCAGTAAAGGTCAGTTCGACAGTCTGGCCCCAACCGTCTGCCTCAAAAGAAGACATCATGTGTACCGGATCACATGAAAAGGGTATTAAATCCGTAGAAAAGAATCAGCTCCTGAAACTGTACAACCGCACCTCGCAATCCTCGCTTCCAGTGGCGAAGCGGCTGTCGCCAAGGCAGACGCAGGTAACGGGGCCAGAGTGCCCGGTGAACGTGCGCTCGCATTTGCCGGTTCTGGGGTCCCAGATCTTGACCATGCGGTCTTCCGCACCGGAAACGATCCGGAGCGTATCAGCCGCGACGGCCCAAACACCTTCCAGGTGCCCGAAAAAGGTGCGCAGGCATCGACCTGTCGTGGTCTCCCACAAACGAATAGTAGAGTCTAGAGCGCTGGTCACGATGTAGCGGGGCGGGTAAGGTCGGCCATCGTCAAATGCCGGGCCAAAGGGAGACGACTGCGACGACGAGGGATCTTGCCCATGTTCGTGCCGCTGAGAGGCGGGATCACTGTCCCCGGACACGATGCTGGTGTTGTCGTTCTCGCACTCGGCGTCATGCTCCTCAAACTCGAATTCCCGCGGCAGCGGCACAACCTGCTGCACCTGACCGACGTGGCCTTCAAAGACGCGGATGCAGGACTTGGTGTCCAGATCCCACAGGCGGACCGTGCAGTCGTCCGAGGCAGAAAAGACCGTGCGGGAGGCCGTGTCCACCCGGACGGCGTTGACCCAGTCCGTGTGCCCCCGGAGCAGAAAGGTGGACTTGTCCTCGAAGTTCCAGATCTTCACCGTCTTGTCCATCGACGCGGACGCGAGGATGGTCGAGTCAAAGTGCAGGCCCACGATGCCGTCGCGGTGGCCGGTGTAGGTCGAGATGCACTCTCCGGTGCGCCAGTTCCAGACCTTGATGCTGCGGTCGATGCTACCGCTGATGAGCTTGGTGTCGTCAAACTGCAGACACCGGATGCCCGCGGTGTGGCCCCTCAGGGTGCGAAGCTCCTCCCCGGTCTCCGTGTCCCAGATCTTGATCGTGGCGTCGTAGGACCCGGTCGCCAGGATGTTGTCTTCGAATTGCAAGCACATGACACCGTTGGTGTGGCCTTTGAACACCTTGATGGAACACCGTCCGTATTTCCAGTTGGTGCCAACCTTGAACCGGTCCCTGTAGACCTCCTTCCACGGCCGGTACCTGGTTTTGAAGTAATCGCCATCCTGATTAGGAGACGGCGACTTGGCGTCGGCATTCTCGCCGGACGAGCCAGATTGCGCGTCGTTCGGAGACTGTCCTTGGTTTCCCCACTGGAGGGCGCGCTGCTCGATCTCCCGCTTGGACTCGCGAAGGCGTTTCCTCTCCAGCAAGGGGAGGCCCCATCCGCACTTCTTGCACTTGCGGCGGATGTGTTGCTCGCACATCCGATGCCAGACGACATCGTCGTCCGCCAGCTCTCTCCAGCGGTGCGACACTTGCGCCGCTCGGCAGAGGGAAGCGGTGTCCAGGTAGCTCAGGATCTTGAAGGCGATCTCGGGGGGCAGGGCCGTGAGGAAGTCAATGCGGATGAGATCGCGGACGGTGGCGGAGATGTACGAGAGCTGGGGGAAGCAGCACTGGGCGAGGATGCCCTGCAGCATGAGCTTGCGATGTTTGGCCGGGGCCGCGGAGAAGAGCGACCAGACGTGGGAAATGCCCTGCTGATCGCTCTCGGGGAGAGCTTGGAGCTCCTGGAGACGGGTCAGCCAAAAGACGCATCCGAGGATATACCCTTCATGGTGGATCCTTACCTGCTGCAGCTGCTCCATCGACGGCTCGTCCGCCTGCCGTCGACACTTGAGATCGGGCCTGTGACGGTAGCAGTACCTCGAATTGGCATTGCTGGGCTGCGATCCATCTGGCCGCGGCCCCAGCGGGGCGTACTGCTCGGGGATGTGTCTGGTCAGGAAGGGAGCAACGTTTCCATTTGCCAGCTTTTCCGGGGGCGTCGTCGTGGCCTCCTTGCTCTGCTCCGGGGCAGCGGGGTTCTTCTCGGAGTTGTCGGTGTTGTCAGTGTCGTCGGCCGCGTGCAGGGGACCGCCAAAGATGGACTTGGGGGCGGCCTGGGCAGGAGTCATGGTGTAGTCGTCTGCGCGTCTCCTCTTGCGCGGGGGAGAACCAGCGGCATCGTCAGCAGCAGCGCCGTCCTGGCGCACTGGCTCTTCCTGTCGTTCCACGGCGACCTCCATGTTCAAGTGGTGGCTTAGCACATGGTACGATCACTAGTTCCTCAGCAATTGAGGTTGTGTTGTAGCTGGAAACGATCTGAGATTTCACACAGCAAGCAATTCCAGCGCCACAAACAACCTGGAGGGAGACGCTGTGAGTCTGTCGGTGGGATACAGCGTAATGGGAATGTGAAGCCGATCGATAGACGGTGAAGGACGATAAGAGTGCTGCGCAAGACGCGGGGTCTGGCAGTGGAGAGGCAGGCTCGGGGGAGGGACGGGGAGGCCAGATATAGCCACGGAGCTGCCAACGGGGACCGCGAGGGTGATCTGGCGCCTGTTCAGCAGCTTGATGGTCTCAGCGGTGCCTGGTGTCCTGTCTCTGTTGAGCCCGGAGGTGACGACGGCGGAGGCATCTCTGTCGTGATCGCCTGCCCCAGAGCGCTAGGCCGAACGGGGCATCACGTGCATGCTCGTCATCGCGGCGCCGTGTGGCATCACCGGCTCCTCCCCCAATCACCGCCACGAAGAGCCTCCGTTCTGCTGTTTATCCACATCTTTTTCCGGCGGTGTGGAACAGCAGAGGCAGATCCTCCGCTGGCCAGCTGGAGGATCTCCATCACGCCCCTCTGGCCTTGTCCAGCGCTCTGGATCGATCAGCAGAGGTGGCCAGCGGCCCACCGGGCTATCGACTGATCGGTATCCTGCTGCCAAGGTGAGTTGTGCCTCCATTCTTGCATATCCCCTTTCATCTCCTGGCAAGACTGTACACAAGGCGTCCTTGTCGACGACATCCTGGGGGCGGATCGCGCTCTCAGGGTGATGGGGCAGAACCCTATCCCATCGTGTCTCAGCCATCAAATCTCCCATTCTTGTTTTGTCTTGTGCCTGTCGTGTTGCATTCTTGGATGACGTATCGCCTCTGATCCCCTGGGCTGATGGCAGATGTCATGCTGAAAACCGCGCATAGAAACTGATCGCGGAAGATATCGCCCTGACGATTATCCTGTGCCAGGGTTCCGTCACGCCATCTGCGTACATGGTGGCAGATAGCTCGTAGACGTCTACCGTGTCCTGTGCTCTGTAGATGCGGCTGGCTCGTCGTGTTGACTGGTGTCATCACCCAGACTCCTTAAGACGAGACACATTGACTGACCGGACCAGGCTCGCTGCTGACGTCTCGCAAAGTGCAGCCTGATTGTCGCCGGAGATGGCATCATCGCCCTCTTCGTCGACCTCGAGCGGCTCTCACAGGGCTGATGGCCCCGGGCAGAATCCCGCAGGGCCCAAGCCCCAGCTGGAGACTCTCATCTCCCACCTCGTGGCCGCAAAAAGATCGTTGTCATCCATCACCCACGTATGGCGCGCCAATGAGATCGTCAACACCGCCCGCTCAGCGCTGGAGGAGAGCGTGGTCGTGTCTGCACGCACCGGCTTCCTGCGTCGTGGGCTCAACAACCAGCTGCGGCTCCTCTACGGCGTCCGCGCCGAGGTCGAGGAGATCTCGCATCGTGGCCGCTCCGAGTTCGCAGCGGTGCTCAAGGAGCTCGACGCGGCTGATGCACGTCTCAGGGGCACCTTGGACATGCTGCGCGAGACGGTCGTCCACCCTGCGTTTCGGCCCGAAGGGGAGGAGCCAAAGACCCTGCACGACTTTGTGGATGAACGGGGCGTAGAGGAGCTTCAGGCGTCGCTCAAGGCGGCCATTGACCGCACCAATGCCGCCCAGGCCCAGCTGGACGACTCCAACGATGCGTTCGACGATGAACTCCGCTCCATCCAGCAGGCCCTGGCGCGGTATTGGACAGCCACCAAGCTGGCGTCCTCGCCTTCCTCGTCCTCTTCGTCTGCGGCTTCACATGCGGCCTTGCCTTCTCCATCGTCGATCCCCGCGATGCTGCGATCCCTCGAATCGCACGCGCAGGAGATGGCTCACCTGCTCGAGTCCCTCGTCCGGCATTTTGACCTCTGCGTAACGGCGATCAAGCACACAGAGGGCGGCGGGGCGGCAGCACGATCGATCACAGGCGACATGCCCATGGGGGTCAACGTTGGCGTGCGCGTCGGAAACGACATCGAGGACGGCGCGGACGTCAATCCGAATGCCCCCTTGGAGCCGATGACGGAGTCGGAGTACCAAGAGATGCTGAACGTCTTGACCAAGGACGCCGCGGAAGCGGAGGATGTCGTGCTGGAGATTCAAGACCGCATCGGGGACATGGAATCCATCCTGGAGAACGTCCTCGCCCAGCGAGATGCCGTTCTCAGGGTATACAGCGCCACGACGGGCATCTTCCAGCATCTGTCGTCCCTTGCTTCCACCCGACTGTCTGACTACATCGCCCAGGCGCACGCTTTTACCCGCGTCTGGAATGAGGAACATGAGCGGATCAGGGCCGGGATGTCCGACCTGTCGGAACTCCGCTCCCTCTACGAAGGGTTTCTGGACGCATATGACGGCCTCATCCTCGAGGTTGCCCGGCGCAAGCACGTGCGGCAGGGAGTCGAGAAAGTGCTGCGCGACGCCAGGGCCAAATTGGACCAGCTGTACGAGGAGGACGTGCACGCGCGCGAGGCTTTCCGGGTCGAGCAGGGAGACTATCTGCCGTCTGACATCTGGCCCGGGGTGGGCAGGGAGCCAATGAGGGTCGAGTTCGTGCGCGTGCCTGGGGGCAGGCTCGAGGGTGCAGCACGAGGCGATGCAAGGGCCCTGCTTGCAGAGGACAGCCCTGACGGCGGCGATTACATCCCGGACCTGCCGAAGGAGGTCGTCGACAAGGCCATTGCGCGACTCAAAGCCCGCACAAAGGGTGCTGCGATTTGAGCGTGCTGGCAAATAGTTCACGTCTCATGAGTAATGACGAAGCATTGGTATAATGCACGTGGTTTACAGTTAACAAGTTCTCGATCAGACCGTTCTCAGAGATGTGTACATTCTTTCATGCAGGGAGGGCATGCAATGACAGACGATATCACTTTCTTCAGAATGATCTTGTATACTATACGGAGTCACATGCGGGCTGCTTCATCGGATCTTTCTCCTCTCACTAATTATTTCAGGTTTTAATAATGCCTCTCAGGCTGACGATTTTCTTCGAGGCACTTCTGATGGCTGGGTATGGCATTCCAATTGAGGAGTGAACATCCCTAGGACCTTCCACATATCTAATGTATTTTTTTATTTGATTTTTTTTATTTTATTTGTTTACATATTTTTTTTGTGCGCACCTAGCAGAACCAACCCAAATGACGAAACCAAACCTAGGGGTTGCTGTCTCCGACACAATCCCACCTGATCAATCGCGTCCCTCACTCAGCTCAGCCAGGCAAGAGAACAAGGTCAGCATGCGCGAACGCATACTCTCGAGTCATACCAACAATAAATCGAAGATGTAAGCGCGCGCATGTGCCTGCCTCCTTGCCTGGTTGCTTACCTCCCAAACATATCCGGGGTGAGGGTAAGGGTGAGGCGACGCGATTGACGTGAGGATCAAAGAGAGCACTGATGGGTTGCAGACAGTGAAACCTGAATTAGACATTATGCTATTATCGTTGTTATTATTATTCTGTATTTCTCCCTTTTTTGTTGTCTGACTGATGTCGGTATTGGTATTGCTTTTCTTTTCTTTTTTTGGGTAACTGCGTTGTATATTTATATATATAATCTGCGTACTTAATTCATTTGATCGATATTTTAGATCTTGGTAGGATTTGTTGGATTTTTGTAAATCTTTTGATTCTGTATATTTTTTTCATAACTATGATTATATAATTTTTTCCCAAAAAAGGAAAGAGAAAAAAAGGAGCTATTCTGTGTGTATCGAGTGATATACTACAGCTACAGCTTCTACTGCCTGGTAGCTGGTGCTGGTGTGTTGCTGGTGTGTGGGGGCGGTGCTGCTGCTTGGATCAAAAAAATAGTTATATTTCTGCTGCGGGAACTCAGATGGATGCATGTCCACCACAACTCTGTTGGACAACAAAATAATATTGAGAAACATAGGGTATCGACCACATACTACACATGTCATGAAAATTCCTTTTTTTTCCTTTTCTTTTCTCAGTCGATGCATGCAAGTCTTCGCCAAACCTATATACTACCGAACCTGACATAACCAAACCAGTTGGGTGTATTATATTCATCATGATAAATAAGCTAATAAATCAGATAACAGCAGCAGCGATAGCAGATAATAAAATAGTCTTCATCATCAACGCGAATGATATCATGCAATGCCATGAAGTACAGAGAAAGATATGTATGTACATAAAAACAAGAAAAAACCAAGGACCCTTTTTTCTCCCCTTTCCTTTATTTTGTTTTCTCTTATAATAATAACAATCTCACTTCCTCCTCTTCGATATCGCAACCAGCCGCTTCTTGACGTGCTTGGGCATCTTCTTGGCGCGCTGCTCGCGCTTCTCCTCCTTGACCTGCCGCTTGTGCTCGCGCTTGGCGTCCTTGTCCTCGAAGCGCTTGCCGCGCGGCTTCTTCTTGGCGAAGGGGTCCTTATCCTTGTCCTTGTCTTTGTCTTCGCCTTCGGCTTCATTTTCGCCTTCGGCGTCAGATTCGGCGTCGGACTCGGATTCGGATCCCGAGACAGTGACGCCGCCGCTGTGGTCGGATTCGGCGTCGCTGGCAGCTGTCGCTTCTGGCCCTGGAGGGGCAGGTTTGAGTTTGTTGACGGCCAGCAGGTCGCGGTAGACGAGCTCGTCCGCGCGGCCGGTGCGGAGCTTCTCCGCGTCGCGCTCGACGTCGTACACCTGCTCCAGCGTCTGCGGGATGTACTGCTGGCGGAAGACGGCGGCGTCGACCTCGTCCTGGGCGGCGAGGGCCTCGCGCCCCTCCTCGGTGCTATCGACGAGGACGTCTTTGCGCGAGGCGAAAAGCTTCTCGATCGCCTCGGTCATCTGCTCGTTGGGCGAGGTCGGCCCGTCGGTGGCGGTGATGAACTCGAAGATGGTGCGCTCGGGCAGCGTGTGCACGCCCTTCCGGCGGAAGAAGTCGGTGACGTTCTTGATGTCCATGCGCAGGAACTCGAAGCTGCGCGGGTGGTCGTGCTCGACGCTCTGGCTGACGTCGATCATGTACAGCTTGTCGTTGTGGTAGAGCAGGTTGTACTCGCTCAGGTCAGCGTGGACGAGCCGGCACGTCTGGTACATGGTGCGCATGTAGCCCAGCAGGTCAACGTACAGGGAGCGCCACTTGGCCTCCGGGTCCGGGATGTCGAAGGTGACATCCTTCAGTCGCGGCGCGGGCACGCCCTTGGAGTTGCCCAGGAAGCCCATGACCAGGACGTGCAGGCGCAGGTAGAGCGGCTCCGGGCTGGGGATGCCCGCCGAGTAGATGCGGCGCAGGTTGCGCATCTCCTTCTCCGCCCACAGCTTCACCATCGCGCGGTTGCTGCTCTTGTTGTAGCCCTGCCGGAAGCGGAACTCTCCCGACACGTACTTGTCGCGGTCCTTGAAGACCAAGATGCTGGTCTTGTAGACCTTGATGGCGCGCTGGACGGGCGGAGTCGTCCCGTCGTCGCCGCCGTCCTCCGGGACCCAGACGGCGTGGTAGACATTGGCTTCCTTGCCCGTCGACAGACACCCGTTGATCTCGGAGACGATGTTCCGGTTGATCATCTGCAGCAGTATCATGCGCGTCCGGGGGTCCAGCACCTGCTCCGACGTCGCGCGGTCACTCTTGTCCACGTTGCGCTCCCCCTTGCCCGCCATCCCGGCCTGCTGGTCGTCGAGCTTGATCTTGGCCGCATGGCGCGCCAGCGACCGGATCTGGTCGTCGACGGCGGCGTAGGTGTTGACGGTGGGCTTCTGCGGGTTGCTCTTGGGGTAGGCCGACTTGGGGGCGTTGGGGTCCGCGGCGACCTCGTTCAGCCGGCGTTGGCGGTTGTAGGACTTGGTGTAGTCGGCCGGGTTCGATGCAGCGATGTCCTCCTCGTCGAGCTCTTCATCGGCAAAGATGTCGTCGTAGTATTCATCGCCTTCTTCATCTTCGGCCTCTTCCTCGGCCTGGTGGGGGACCACGTCGGCGGGGCGGTTCTCCTCTCGAGGAGTCTCGTTGTTCACGTAGCCGCGGTTGGGGATGTAGGTGTATGCGGGAGCAAGGCCGTCGGCGATGCCAGCGGCCTGGGAGCCACTGTCAGGGGACGCCATGCTTGTCAATCTCTGCTGCCGTTGCTGTTGCTTCCAAACAGAATATAATAATGGTGGAGAGAAAAAGGACGGTGACCTCACGCACCGTGCGGCAGAACCACACCGCCCAACCCCGCTCGATGCCTCAGGCGGATACAGACGCGCCGGAACGGGCTGCGCGCGCGGCCTCATCGCAAAGCTCCATCTCTCGCTCGTCCGCGACCCCCGACCGCAGAGCCGCTGCCTGTCTCTCGCGAAGCCCGTGTGTCCTCATTCCCCCTGTTCTTTGATCTCCGGTGAGGACGGTCACGCCCCGTCCGTGATGCTGCGGTCGTGCTAGGCGTCTGTCACGTTGCGCGTGTTTCTCGTGAGAGCGTCAAGATGCACATAAAGCAGATCATCATCCAGGGCTTCAAGAGGTAGGATCCCGTCGCGTCCATATTTGCCGTCACAACGCGCGGAGGTTGACTGTGTACGAAACCAACAGCTACAAGGACCAGACGGTCATCGAGCCCTTCTCCCCGAAGCACAATGTCATTGTCGGCCGCAATGGCTCCGGCAAGAGCAACTTCTTCGCCGCGATCCGCTTCGTCCTCGGCGATGCCTACACGCAGATGAGCAGGGAGGAGCGACAGGCCCTCTTGCACGTATGCTCTACAATTGCTCCTGTTCTTCGTCTTGTGAAACAGACTTGCTTACTCTGAGCAGGAGGGATCCGGCTCCGCCGTGATGTCGGCCTACGTCGAGATCATTTTCGACAACTCGGATGATCGATTTCCCACTGGCAAGCCGGAGCTGGTCCTCCGTCGGACCATTGGGCTGAAGAAGGACGAGTACACCCTCGACCGCAAGAACGCGACCAAGGCCGACGTGATGAACCTGCTCGAGTCCGCCGGTTTCTCGCGGTCGAACCCGTACTACATCGTGCCCCAGGGGCGTGTCACCACCATAACGAACATGAAGGACTCGGAGCGTCTGAACCTGCTGAAGGAGGTGGCCGGGACGCAGGTGTACGAGGCGCGTCGTGCGGAGTCCCTGAAGATCATGGCCGAGACCAACAACAAGCGGGCCAAGATCGACGAGCTGCTGGAGTACATCAATGAGCGGCTGAGGGAACTGGAGGAGGAGAAAGATGAACTCAAGGACTACCAGGAAAAGGACCGCGAAAGGAGGTGCCTTGAATACACCATCTACTCCCGTGAGCAGGCTGAGATCGCCGCGGCGCTCGAAGCCCTCGAAGGGCAGAGGCAGACCGGCGTCGAGGACACGGATGAGAACCGCGAACGGTTCATCCAGGGCGAAAAGGACTTGGCCCAGATCGACGCTCAGATCGCAGAGTGCAAGCAGCAGATCGAGTTCCTGAAGGTGGACAAGGCCCAGTTAGAAGACGAGCGTCGTGACACCTCCCGGCTGCTGGCTCAGGCTGAGTTGCAGGCAAAGGCCCTTGCAGACGGCCAGTCGGCTGCACAGCAGGCCAAGGCGCGCCACGATGCCGATTTGAAGACCGTCCAAGCCGCCATCCAGCAGCGCGAAGCTGAACTTGCGGAATTGATCCCGAAGTTCAATGCTGAGAAGGAGCAGGAGGACAATATAAAGGCGCAGCTCGACGAGGCTGAGACCGTGCGCCAGCGGCTGTACGCGAAGCAGGGCAGGAATTCCCGGTTTAAGAACAAGGCGGAACGGGATAAGTGGCTGCAGAAGGAGATCAGAGACAACTATACCTCCATCTCTACTGTAGAGGCGGTGAAAATGCAGACCGCTGAAGACATCAAGGAGCTGGAGAACGAGATTGCTGCTCTCGAGCCCGAGGTCGAAAATCTGCGCAAGCAGATCGAGGGCCGCGGAGACGCGATGCAGTCTATCGAGCAGCAGGTCCAGGCTGCCAAGGACGAGAGGGACCGCCTAATGGATCAGAGAAAGTGAGTTACTTGGCGACTGACGTTCTAGACATCTGCTAATCCAAATATAGGGAATTGTGGAGAGAAGAAGCAAGACTCGATTCAGTACTGGCTAATGCTTCGCATGAGGTCGAGCGAGCAGAGCGGAATCTTTCGCAGATGATGGACAATAATACCAGCCGTGGAATCGCGGCGGTTCGTAGAATCAAGCGCCAATACAACCTCGAGGGCGTGTACGGTACGCTTGCAGAGCTCTTCGAGGTGAACGAAAGATATCGTACGGCTGTCGAGGTCACTGCTGGCCAGAGTCTCTTCCATTACGTGGTGGATACCGATGACACTGCCACCAAAGTCCTCGAGATCCTGCAGAAGGAGAGATCCGGCAGGGTGACCTTCATGCCTCTCAACCGACTGAAGCCCCGGCAGGTGAACATGCCGAAGGCCAGCGACACAATACCCATGATCGAGAAACTGCAATTTGATCCTAAGTATGAGAAAGCGTTCCAGCATGTCTTCGGCAAGACGATCATCTGTCCGAACTTGCAAGTTGCATCCCAGTATGCCCGCAGCCACGGCGTCAACGCCATCACCCCTGAGGGTGACCGATCGGATAAGAGAGGTGCTCTCACGGGTGGTTTCCACGACTCCCGACAGTCGCGCCTTGAAGCTGTGAAGAATCTGGCGAAATGGCGCGACGAGTATGAAGCGAAGAAGGCTCGTGGTGTGGAGATCCGGAGAGAGCTCGAGAAGTTGGATCAACTCATCACCAAAGCGGTTGGCGAACTGCAGAAGCTGGAGCAGCAGAGACAACAGGTGCAGAGCAGCAGCGGGCCACTGCGGCAGGAACTCAAGAGCAAGCGTGATCTCCTTCAGAACAAGCACGACACACTTGATGCTAAGAAACGCTCTCTCCGCGGTATCGAAGCGAACCTGACCGCTCTTAATGACCAGGTCAGCGCTCTTGAGGCAGAAATGTCGTCTCCGTTCCAGAAGGCCCTTACTAGTGAAGAGGAGGCACGCCTGGAGACGCTCAGCTCCACCGTCCAAGACCTTCGGCGGCAATACACTGAGATTTCTAGCCGCCGCAGCGAGCTGGAGGCACGCAAGTCTGTCCTGGAAGTGGAACTGCGGGAGAATCTCAACCCGCGTCTCGACCAGCTAGTCAGCCAAGACCTTGACATGAGAGAGGACGCTACTCAGGGCAACCTCAAAGAGAGCCAGCGAGAGGTGAAACGTCTCAGCAAGGCTCTCGAGAATATCAACGAACGCATCCGGCAGGTGGAGGAGTCAGTTGAGCAGGCCAACAACCAGGTCAGCCAGCTTGAACAACGCAAGGCCGAAACACGGCGAGAACTCGAGGAGCTAGCCAAGTCCATCGAGAAGCACCAACGGCGGATGGAGAAGAGCATGCAGAAGAAAGCAGCCTTGACCAAGCGGGCTGCCGAATGCGCTGCTAACATCCGTGACCTGGGTGTCCTACCGGAGGAGGCTTTCACCAAGTACAAGAATGTGGACTCCAATACCGTCGTCAAGAAGCTGCACAAGGTCAACGAGGCGCTGAAGAAGTACTCGCATGTCAACAAGAAGGCATTCGAGCAGTACAACAACTTCACCAAGCAGCGCGAGGCGCTGACCAAGAGACGGGAGGAGCTCGACGCGTCCCAGAAGTCGATCGACGAGCTGATCAATGTCCTCGACCAGAGGAAGGACGAGGCCATTGAGCGGACCTTCAAGCAGGTGTCCCGTGAGTTCGCGAACATCTTTGAGAAGCTTGTGCCCGCCGGTCGTGGCCGCTTGATCATCCAGCGCAAGTCAGACCGAGCCACGAGGCAGGATGGCGAGGACGAGTCCGACGACGAACGTCGCGACAGCGTAGATAATTACGTCGGAGTCGGCATCAGCGTCAGCTTCAACAGCAAGCACGACGAGCAGCAGCGCATCCAGCAGCTCAGCGGTGGGCAGAAGAGTAAGTAGCCTTCCCCAGATCCATCCATTCTTGCGCGTCTTTACTGACGGACGATCCAGGTCTCTGCGCTCTCGCCCTAGTCTTCGCCATCCAAGCCTGCGACCCGGCCCCGTTCTACCTCTTCGACGAGATCGACGCCAACCTCGACGCCCAGTACCGGACCGCCGTGGCGCAGATGCTCAAGTCCATCTCGGAGACCACCAACGGCCAGTTCATCTGCACGACCTTCCGCCCGGAGATGCTGCACGTGGCGGAGAAGTGCTACGGCGTCAGCTTCCGGAACAAGGCCAGCACGATCGACGTGGTGTCGAAAGAGGAGGCCTTGAAGTTCGTCGAGGAGCAGAAGAGTTGATCTTCTTTCTATCTCCAAAGCGGGTTACACGGCATGGCACGACATGGCATGGCATGGACGATGCGAAGAATCGAATCGAATCGATGGATTGATGGATGGATGGGAGGGATCTTTTGCTGTTACGTATTTCTCTACTTCGCTTTTCGTGCTCTGTGATTATTATTAGTCACCGAGTTGATGAGCTCGTCCGGACCGGTGTATCCTGATTCTGGGGACTACTACGCCATTTTACTTTTTGCTTTTTTTTTCTTTACCTTCGCGATGGGAGGTATTTATTTACTCATTAATTGAGATCCATGATTCGATGCAAGGGATGTATGTTATGTCTGTCTGTATGTACTGTATATAGGACTGGGTGAGTGAATCGATTGATGGCTTTGCTAGTTACTAGTTGCATACAGTTCTGGAGGTAGCTGAGCGTTACTTACCCATCCTGTAGGGTCTGATTGATGACATTTATAGTGGCTATCCTTGAGACGAAAGACATGCTGTATCTTTTGATTCTGATTGTGATGTTTCTTGGTGGTGCTTTGGCCTGGACAACCTTTGGTTTCCAGAGACATATGCCACACTGGTCATAAAGATTGACAATGACAAGCACACACAATTGCTGCTTTGATAATGAACCCACCAATCGATTACCATCAGACATTCTACAGTATCAGAAATCTCAGAACTTAAAAACCTTAAAAGCCCCATAAGAGCCCTCACAGCCTCCCTCCGTCCATCACACTCCAGAAGATCAAACCCCTCCGAACTGCAGATGCAGAGCCGAAGGCATTCTTCACTACTATTACTCAAGGGCTTACCCTGTGATAATTGTTCCAGATAGCGACGAGAAACACCCGCACTGCTGAGCCGGAAGACGGTTCCGTGCATGCGGCGCACGAAGGCGGTATGTCTCTCCAGGGTTGGATCCTGTTCGAACGCCCGGACACTCTGGAGGAGGATGTGTGAGGCTTTGTGGCGGTAGTTGTTGTGTTGTTGTCGCTGGCTTTTACGGTCTATATGAGTGTTAGACCCAGCAGAGAGAAAGAAGGGTTCAATGTATGTATGTATGTAGGTGAAAAGAACAGACCAAGACCGTAGCAAGAGGAAAGGGTGGTAACTCGTCGTAATATACACGACGGAATTACTATGGTTCCGGGCATGGTTATAAAGGTACCCTTTGCATCGCACGGCCCCTCGAACTCTTAACACCATTGGGGCAGGATATCTTGAACGGGATCCTGGATGATGAGAAAGTAGTTGATCTTCTCTTCGTAGACTTCTGTTCAGGACCGAACAAAAAATAAAAACGAAAAGATCAAAACTGACACGTCTCTCGCAGCCTCCACATTACTAGGAAGCGCATCAAGCGGGTTCCATATCGCGTACTTGGACGCGCGGTGGTAGCCATCCGGTTCCGGTTCCGGTTCCGCTTGAGCGGCAGCAACATCACTCAGCCACAGAAAGGCATGGTGGAAGATATTCCGTCGATAGAGGGAGCGCTTGCTGGAGAAGTCCTCCAAGTCATGTTTCGTAGGTGCGGTGAACGCCGCTGCGAGTGGTTTGAACTCTAGGATAATGTCAGTCATGCCATAATGTGAGGGTGTGATTTAATCTCGCGAAGCTAGTCAACGCAACAGCAATTGGGCGAATATCAGGTTTAGTGTATGGATTAGGTTATGTAGGTAAGTAGGTGGAAGGTATGTACCTTCATCGTCGTCGCCGGGCAAATACTCGGCCCCAATGAATTTCCTTGGCAGGGAGGTCACGCTGTTGGATCAGGTTCAGCGTTTTGAGATATTCCCGGGTCCATTTCTTAGGGGTCTTTGAGTGTGACAATGAAGACATCCGGAAGGCAACCTTGGAAGGGGGCATTAATCCTGAAGATGTCGAACTACCGGTATGTATGAGGTATCATCAAACCGACTCGGAAGCTATATATGTATGTACACATGATTTAGGCACTAGTCTGCGCGACGGCCTTGGAAATACTACGGAGCACATGGATGAACTGCTATTCCTTATAACAAGTCAGGATCAGCCGTTTGGAGTTCGTTGATCTGAACCCTGCCTGTTCTATGATCGCCAGCCGGGGCTGTATCTGAATCGAATCAGATGGAGAAGCTATCCCTTTATTGAATCAAGCACTGAACGGAATTTGGGAACAAGCGGCTCATTTCATTACTTGGTATTATCCCAGGAAGTGAGACTGGTCTTTAGGAGTAGTCCTAGATAAGCAGAATTTAGGTAAGACAGGGTGTTTAAAGTAACTGTTACTATGTATCGGCAACAAAGCTGGTGAAAGCCGACATGCAGAGGAAGAGGAAAGAGTGTATTATGGTGGACGGAGGTTGAAAGAAACTGTGCCCGACTGTGCTCAGTCATTTTATAACCTCCTGGCCTTTGCAAGTAGATAAACAAGACTGAGCTGATTTAAGCTATTTTGGTCGTTGCCCTTCTTCGAATAAAAGGATAAAGACATTGTCACCTAACCCAGCCGTTCAATCAGACAGTGCCTAAATCGGCCTGCCTATGAGTTGTATATGGTCAAGAGCAACACAAGAGGGGAGTCAGCCGCTTAGACGAGTAAACCAATCGATCAAACAAGCTTCCTCAGCACCGGAGCCTGCCCCTGGCGCGAGACGCGGAGGATTTAGTAGGTAGGTCCACGTGGATTTGGCAGATTGGGCTGGATCTGTTAGAACAGGATCCTTGGACGAGCAGACAAATCAACCACGCTGCTTCAGTACCTCCTGCGGAGATTTCTGTGAAAAGCACATCGTTTCTCCACATTTGGAGTCAGGCGAAGCGAACTTGGAGTATAGTTAATATGGAGTGCTAGAGTGGCGTAGGGTCAACTTGGAGAGGCGACAAGTCTCTTGCAACTGGGAACGTAAGGTGACAATAAGTGTATCTGGTACCTGGCTAGCTGCATGAAGACAGCTCATCCATAACCTTGGGTCCTGGTATGTCATGATATCTCGTTGCGGTCAATGTAATACCCTCTCCCAGCCAACCGATCTAAGGAGTACCTGATGACAGGGCTATGGCAGCAGGCGCAGAAGCTTCTGCTCCCCAGGCCAAGACTGGGGTGAATCAATTGGGAGTTAGAGATAAGCCGCTGTCGCCTCGCTCTTACGGCACTCCGCCATACCCTCACGTGGCTGCTTAAAGCGGCCTCGCTCGCCTTCCCGAACAAACAGTACCTGAACATGATAACATCCAGCAATCCCTTGGAATTTCTATCCTAGATACACATATCCCGAGATAGACGTCTATATAAACAGATCCGACACAATGAGCACTGATCCCCCGCAACCCGCCCCCTTCAACCTGACCGAACTCGACCGCAAGGTCCTGTCCCTGACGGACGAGGAGTTCGTCCCGCACGACTGGGAGAACCTGAAGGACATTATCTGTAGGTGAACTACTTCTGCATACTTTTCCTTCCTTTTTTATGTACTTGTACCAGGCATATACATACAGCAGCTACTGAGTATACACCTTCTGACACGGTCACCAGCACGCAACGATCTGGGCGCCCTCGTGCGCAGACCCTCCGACCTGCGCCGCTACATCGCCTGGTCTAACGACGTCCGAGCCGAGTACGGCTCCGTCACCAACTACATCCTCCAGCGGCGGCTGGGGTGGTCTGCAGAAGAAACGAAGGATGGGTACTCTTTCCCCGTGCACGACCCGACCCCATTCGCCGACCCGCGGGACTACCGCATCCTGCGCAACGACTGGCCCTACGGCTTCGCGCCGGGCATCACCCACCTCGTCGTCTGGCTCAAGACGCCGCTGGCCGTGAAGCCCGGCGGCGAGGGCCACATCACGGACGAGTCGCGCGCGCGCATCGACGAGTTCGTGCGGCGCACGTTTGTCGCGCGTCTCGAGCGCGAGCGCCGGCCCGACGATGGGACGCCCAGGTTCCCGAACCCGCAGGACCATGTGCTCTGGTTCAAGAACTGGACGGGCCTGCAAAGCGTGCGGGCGCTGGAGCATGTGCATGTCCTGGCGCGGGATGTGCCCGAGGAGATCATCGTCGAGTGGACGGGGGAGGAGGCATTGACAAGGTAGATGATTGATTGATGGTAACAAGCTAATGACTGATGATATACCTCTCTCTTATGTTTCACAGATACACAAGCCATTGCTATGTCGCATTCCTGATCAGGATAAAGTTCCGTTTGATAATCCAAAGGCGTGCTTTAGTAGAGAATTTTCTGGATTGGAGAGCGCCGACTGCGAGCACCATTGATCATGGTTCATAATGTGATCTTGCAGATGCAGGAGAGATAAATCTGTTCTAAATCTCCAGCTATAGTCAAGTGATACCACTGGCCATTTTTCTCGTTCAACAACTTGGGACGTCATGGTCTACAACATCCTGATCGCCCAGCGCTTAACAACATTCAAATATCATGCATTATAAACGTGGGGTAATCACTAAGTATGAAGTAGTAGATCATCCCTACCTGTTGACTGCGAGGCAGCCAGAGAATTCATATACATTAGACCGGAAGGAATAAAATCCCTAATATTACTTTCCCTAACTGGCAACTGTTGAATCAAAAAGAGACACTGTTGACGTCACATGTTGAATTGAGAAGTGGTGTCGGGATCTGTATACGAGAATTCGCGGTGTTGATCACATCTCCATTTGCACGACCCTAACTAACATAGTGGATTGGCTCCGATGCAACAGACCTTTGCCCCCTCCTATGTTCCCATCGCACTCCATGCTCTTGATGCTTCGCTCTCTCAGAACATGTCTGGGCGGGATTCAGCTCCCGACCTTGGGTTTGCGGGCGCATTCTACCACCTTCCCTGGGAGTGTCCAACTTGGGCGCCATCATAACACAGCAAGACGACCCCTAGCAGGACACGACCGACACGAAATACAGAACATGCGCCTAGTCGGTAAGTCCGGCCGTTGTTATCACATTGAGCGAGTCCTCCAGGAGAGAGGAAGTCTATCACGCGGTGTCTATCTTGCTACGTACAGTACATGTCTCTGAAGCTCAACTTGTCAACACTCTCTGACTTACTGACGCAGTGCTGGAAGCAACAAGTTTATCCTGAAGGATATCCCTCCGCAGTACAGCATATCCTGTACATGGGGGTACATGGTTCGTGGCTAATACGCTGCAGATGTCAAGGCAAACAATATCCTCGTTGATTATGAGGACAACCATAACGGAATGATTATCAAGCGGGTCCAGCTTGCTGATATTGAAGATGCTGCACATGTACCTCCCGAATACAACATTGTCGGCAAGAAGGCGGGCAAATGGATCTGGCGCAGTCCGGAAGGGCATGCACCGGACCGGGTCGACAAGCCCTTTGACATGCTCTCTTTTGGCATTGTTGTAAGTCGCCAGGCCCACTAACAGTGGTACAACGACTCCAACGAATCCTTGTGGTGTCTGCTCACTAATATTACGATGCAGTGCCTTTACGCAGTGCTTAAACGCGTCGTCTTCGCCATTGATGAAGGGGCGCTGGCCAAAGATGAGGAACCATTAGCTGTTGTCCCTGAGCGTCAGATCTCTTTGTCTTGCGGATGAAGACTGGCTGAACGGGCTCCTGAAGCATCTTGGCGAGAGCCATTGGTGCGAGTTTCGGCGAGTTCTTCGGAACAGACTTAATGAGAATAACCCACGCAAGCCGTTCTCTCTGTGGCAGAATGTTGATCCGGACTTTAAACATCTTGTCGGTCGTTTAACGAACTTTGATCCAGCCAAGAGACTTACGGCGCAGGAGGCATTGGAGCATAGGTGGTTCAGGGATGTTTGAGCTGATAGCTGAGTATAACTCTGGACACTAGTAGTATTTTGCAGTGAGAATTGCGATGTAATTGGGTAACTTCTAATGCAGTGTAGTATGGGATCTAGCTTCTCCCTTTGATAGAGTGTTGTCAGAGCACAGGGCAAACTACCATCCCCCAACAGGTAGTGCTGTGCCACCGGAGGCATCGCGCTCCCCAGCAGGCCACCGCGCTTGCGGGGACTCCGCGGAGATGGCTGGCGTCGGGTGCGGTGCTCGGGTCCGCCTCACCGCAGCGACACTTCAAACTTTCAAAGCTGTTCTGTTCGTCTCTTCCGTCGCCACGCTCGAGGCCTCTTTGTCTACTTCCCCAGCTCCACGCTCCCGTGCAGGCGCAGCAGCCAACATGAGGTTCGTCCTCCTGCCATTGCTCTCTTTTCTGATGTTCACTTGCCGCATCCTGTCCCGATGCGATGCTAACGTGCGCTTCTCCCAGCGGCCTCTTGTCCAAAGAGAACATCAACGGGATCTACATCCCCTCTGTCCTGCTGGTCGTGGGCACCACGATCGTCAAGACGGAATGGGTCCCGTATGCAGTCGCCCTGGCTGCTGTCCTGTCTGGGTGGAAGGTCTTCAGCAACCGTATGTCTCTTACCCAGCTGCGCGACTGCCTTCTCAACCGTTCATAAACATACTGACGATCTGCGATCTCCAGGCCCGCGCAAGGTGCTGAACCCCAACGAGTTCCAGGAGTTCGTGCTCAAGGAAAAGACCATCGTCTCGCACAACGTCGCCATCTACCGCTTCGCCCTGCCTCGACCCACCGACATCCTGGGCCTCCCCGTCGGCCAGCACATCTCCCTCGCGGCCACCATCCCGGGCCAGTCCAAGGAGATCGTGCGCTCCTACACCCCCATCTCGTCCGACCACGAGGCCGGCTACTTCGACCTGCTGGTCAAGGAGTACCCGCAGGGCAACATCTCCAAGTACCTGGCCAACCTGCAGATCGGGCAGACGATGAAGGTGCGCGGGCCCAAGGGCGCCATGGTCTACACGCCCAACATGTGCCGGCACATCGGCATGATCGCCGGCGGCACGGGCATCACCCCCATGCTGCAGATCATCAAGGCCATCATCCGCGGCCGGCCCCGCAACGGCGGCAAGGACACCACCCAGGTCGACCTCATCTTCGCCAACGTCAACCCCGAGGACATCCTGCTCAAGGACGAGCTGGACAAGCTGGCCGCCGAGGACGACGGCTTCCGCGTCTACTACGTGCTCAACAACCCGCCCGAGGGCTGGCAGGGCGGCGTCGGCTTCGTGACGGCCGAGATGATCAAGGTGGGTTCCTCTCCATGCGTCAAATGTCCTATTTTGTTACAGTGCTGACATCTTTACAGGAGCACCTCCCCGCTCCCGCCCCCGACATCAAGATCCTCATCTGCGGCCCCCCGCCCATGGTGAGTGCCATGAAGAAGGCCACCGAGTCTCTTGGGTACACCAAGGCCCGGCCCGTCAGCAAGCTGGAGGACCAGGTCTTCTGCTTCTAGATAGCCCAAACGGCTCCATTCGCATTGGAAGGCTGGTGCGCGATGTTTGTAACGTCCCACGGTCTTTCTACGTCGGAGTAGTATAGTATGGCAACGAAGTTGAAGATGACGAGACGCGATGAGCTGTTTCATTTCGTCGAGTTATGACCTTGCGACGGAGGATGGCTAAAAAGTATGAAATCTTCATGTTACCATTTCCCACGAGCCTGGAATAGAGGAGCATTGCCCGGCTATGGCCTAGGCGGCGTTCTTCAATCCAGTCCTCGCTCCTCATGTTGGTACTATTATCTTGCGGTAGATCTTGTTAATATATAGCTTGTATAAGGTGGAAGAAATTCAGGCCGTGCAAGGAGTTTACGCTACTGATCCCCCTGAAGGGGCCTCGTAACTTCGTTTCTCATCACCTTTCTTCTCCAGAGGACGTCATAGATTACTGCTATCCCTGCAACTCCATGATCCCATCGATCATAGCCAGAAACTTCTGGCGGTACTCCTCCGGGGTCGTCGTGATGGTCATGGGCCCCTTCCTGCCCACCATATTAAACGTCTGCACCGCGCCCGTCACGGCCTGCGCATGGAGGGTATGCTTCGCGAAGAAGAAATCCAGCAGCACGGCGCGGTACTTCCACCTGCCGTCCGTGGACGGCACCCCGACGCGCCACTGCGTCTTGCGCCCGACGACATCCGGTCGCGACGACCCCGCGGGGAACCGCACCAGGAAGAGCGAGTAATCCACCGCGTCCGCTTGCTGCAGGAATCCCGTGTCCTCCTCGACTGTGCGCTTCAGATCCTCGTACTGCGCGCGCGTGATGCGCATCTTGTCCTCGAACGTGTCGGCCAAGCCTTTGCGCGTCGCCGTCTCCCCGCTTACGAACCGGTCCGGGAGAGGCAGGTCACGCTCCGGGTAGAAGTAGTCGACGGGCTTGAGGTCGTACGTCTCCCACGCGTCGGCGGCCGGGTCGGACTGGCGCCCGCAGAGGACGTTCTCCATGATGACGTGGTGGGCGGGGGTGAGGCGCAGGAGGCCGCCGAGCGTGCGGTAGGGCGAGATGAGGAAGTCGGTGATCCGGACCAGGAGTGAGTCCGGGTGGCTGGTCATGTAGTCGTAGTAGGGGAGGAAGAGCTCATCCCGGAAGAAGGTGTGCTCGAAGTGCCGGGGGACGCTCTTGATGAGGAATTTGGAGTCGGATGTGAAGAAGAATGTCTGTATGCGGTCATCTTAGGACGAGCGGGGGAATTAGGATGGTTGAGGATGAAACAAAGAAGTTGGGAAGCAGATCAATTGAAACCTACAGAGCCAGAATACCCCAGATCGCCCATGGGCTGCAGCCCCTTGCCATTCTCGAACCGGAAGCACGCCTTGTACTCCTCCTCGTCGATCTCCCACACCTCGTGGCGCAGCCGCCGGAACAGCTCGTACCCGTACCGGATCAGCTTGATGCGCCAGAGCGTAAAGAAGGCCAGGATCCGCGCGAGAAGGGACCGCCTGAACCGCTTGGGATCGCGGAAGAGCGCGTACTGGATCGACTTGCTGACGGCCACCTGGCGCCGCTTGCTCTTACCCATGGTCGTCGGTGAGTACGGACCAGCGGGATCCTCAATGGATCACAGAGCCGCACGCAGACGCGGCGGTCAACATGTGCTTGAACTCCAGATAATATGGCATGGGGACGTACATTGGCTCTCGGGGAGGTCGAGGTCTGCTGGTGACGTCACGGGAGGATCAGCCGGATCCGATCCAGATCGCTAGGGCTCGGGGCTAGGGCTCTGCTGATCACGTGGCGAGCAAACCTTGATGGCGCCGCCGCCGCCTCACCGCCCGGGGCAGTATGACAGACGGCGCTTGAACGAGTCAAAAATTCCCCTCCGGGCGATTTGAGGATCTCCGTTTATGAGCCGCAATCTGCGAAGCGGGGTCTGGCGATTTCCAAGCGCCATCCTTCAGCCCACCCAGTCCTGCAGCCCACCGATCCCCCGTTCCCCTCTATACTACGGTCGCCCGCGCCTCCCTCTGCACCCTGCGTCGCGACACTTACCCCTCCTCCAACCACGACGCCGCGGCTTTTGCGAAGACGCTGTTCTGCGCGCCACGGTCGACCAGAGCCAGAAACCCTTCGCCGCCATGAGTTCCGCAGCGCAGGCACCGGCAGAGGGCCAGCAGGCGCCCGCCGTTGAGAGCCTCACCCTGCACTCCACGACGGAGCAGTCCAAGTTCCCTGACTGCTACCCGTCGCTGAACCCGGTCGACATCTATCGGGCGCATATCGCGGAGAACCTGAGCAAGGTGACGGGGATCGATGCGCTGAAGATCTACCCCCGGTTGATGTGGACCAACACCCTCGACAAGGGCGATCTTGTTCTGCCGGTATGTTATCCGTAGATTTCGTTTTCTTTCTACAGGATAACTAACGGTCGCTCTCTAGGTCCCGTCGCTGCAAATCAAAGGAAAGAAGCCTCAGGACCTCTGCCAGGAGCTGGCTGAGAAGTTCCCTGACTCAGACCTTGTCCACCGTCCAAACGTCGTCGGCACGCATCTGCAGTTCTTCTTCAAGGAGCAGCCGCTGACCCAGACGGTCATCACGCGCATCCTCAAGAACAAGGCGGCCTACGGCACGAATGGCAACCAGGGCCTGCGCGACCCCACCGACCCCTCCAAGGGGAAGAAGAGGATCATCATCGAGTTCTCCTCGCCCAACATCGCGAAGCCCTTCCATGCCGGTCACCTGCGCAGCACCATCATCGGCGGTTTCCTCGCCAACCTGTACACGATCATGGGGTGGGAGGTGATCAAGATGAACTACCTGGGTGACTGGGGCAAGCAGTACGGTCTGCTCGCGAACGGCTACAAACGCTACGGTAGCGAGGAGGAGCTCGAGAAGGACCCGATCAACCACCTGTTCGACGTCTACGTGAAGATCAACAACGACGTCGCCAAGGAGGAGGGCCCCATCAAGGAGCTCAAGGAGCAGATCAAGCTCAAGAAGGAGAAGAACGAGGACGTCTCGGAGCTGGAGAAGGAGCTCAACAAGCTCATCGACGCGAGCGAGGACGAGAAGGCCCGTCGCTACTTCAAGAGCATGGAGGACGGCGACGAGGAGGCCCTCGCCCTGTGGAGACGCTTCCGTGACCTCAGTATCCAGAAGTACAAGCAGACCTACGCCCGCCTCAACATCGACTTCGACGTCTACTCCGGCGAGTCGCAGGTCAAGCAGGAGAGCTTGAAGAAGGCCTACGAGGCCATGGAGAAGGCCGGCGTGTCGGAGGAGTCCGAGGGTGCCATCATCGTGGACTTTGAGAAGCACGGCGCCAAGAAGCTCGGCAAGGCGATCATCGTCCGCAAGGACGGCACGCCTCTGTACCTGACCCGCGACATCGGTGCCATCATCGAGCGTTACGACGAGTACAAGTTCGACAAGATGCTCTACGTCGTCGCGGCGCAGCAGGATCTGCACCTGGCCCAGCTGTTCAAGGTCACGGAGCTGATGGGCCGCAAGGACCTGGCGGACCGCTGCCAGCACATCAACTTCGGCATGGTCCGCGGCATGAGCACCCGCAAGGGCACCGTCAAGTTCCTGGACGACATCCTCAAGGACGTCGGCGAGAAGATGCACGAGGTCATGAAGAAGAACACCGCCAAGTACGAGCAGGTCGAGGACCCGTACAAGACCGCCGACATCCTGGGTATCACCGCCGTCATGGTGCAGGACATGACTGGCAAGCGGTATGTAGACACTTATACCTACCTGTATTAGCCTCATGATCTCTGGCCGTGCCAACTAACCTCATACAGTATTAACGGCTACGACTTCAACCTCGAGGCCATGACCTCCTTCGAAGGCGACACCGGCCCCTACCTGCAGTACGCGCACGCGCGCCTTTGCTCGATGATGCGCAAGTCGGGCCTGACGCGCGAGGACCTCGAGTCGGCGGACCTGAGCCTGCTGACCGAGGAGCACGCGACGGACCTGGTGCGCTACCTGTCGCAGTGGCCCGACGTGGTGCTCAACACGAGCAAGACGCTGGAGCCGACGACGGTGCTGACGTACTTGTTCCGCATGACGCACGTGCTCAGCGCGAGCTACGACGTGCTCAAGGTCATCGGCAGCGAGCCCGCGGTGGCCAAGGCGCGCATGGCGCTGTACGAGTCGGCCAGGCAGGTCCTGCACAACGGCATGCGGCTGCTGGGCCTGAGCCCTGTTGATCGGTATGTCTCCTTTTTCTCTTGTCCCCCTATAAAAAGGAGTCATGATACTAACTGAACGATACAGCATGTGATTTTAACCAACGTTTTTTTTTCTTTCCGAATATACACCTCTCATGTCGGGCGCGGTGGAGTAGCGAAGCGGAAAAAGAGTTCGATATCCACGTTGGAGCGTTTCTGTTCGGTATAAACAAAACAACCGAAAAAAGAAAAAAGATACAAATGCAATGTAGGCAATACATAGCGACACAATAAATAGAACTTGTTTAAGACATCTCACCTTTTTTAGCCTTAATCTGTATAAAACTCTATTTGTTTACCATCACTGTAGAATATCTCCCGGCAATCTTTTTTCTTTGCTCCGAAACACCACCTGCTGCCCTCTATCAAACATCAGTACGTACCTAATCTACACAGGTACATACCCTATGTCCCGCTACGGAACGAGTAAACCAGACAGGAGTCACAGATCAGCTGTGGTAGTTTATTCTTCATTAATTCCACTTTCCCTTTCCATCCATATACGTATGCATGTATGCATGTATGGTAGGGTAGGGTAGGTAAGTAGCTAACTGCATCAATGTCCATATCCGTATCCATATCTAGAGCTACTTCTGTATATCCGCCGAGCGGAGTGGAGTAGAGAGGGCGGAAACTTCCCCTTCCCCATCTTATCATTATAATATTATACATATTATATATAACGAACCTGGTCTATAACTACTCTACCGGTGTCGAATCCAATCTAGAGAGAATGAATGAGAGATTGATATCAACCAATCCCATTCATTCACCTTCTATTCTCAACCCATTTGTAATGTACATGTACATACATGCAAGAGGTCCGGATTATCAGTACCCACTATGACCCACCTACCTATCTACCTGCCTTGAGTACCTACAGTAGATGCCGAAATGAGATGGGCGGTTCTAGATTTTTTGTTCGACTGGAGGGGAAAATAAGTACCTGTATACTGCAAGATACTTGCTATCCGGTATCCATTCGCCCGCGGCGAAGTGATATCATAGATAGATACGTACTAGTTCCTACATAAAGGTAGGTACGCAGCCATCAAGATCCTTCGTATGCCAGCGCCCTTTTGTTTTGTTTTCTTTTCATCAAGTCTCATTGGCGTCATATCATATACCCTAGGTAGATATTGTACGAGATCGGATAGAAAACTGATTTCACATTTGCTCCCCTTCACAACCTCCTCTCCCCCCAACTGCAGTGCGCTTGCAGGCCAAAAGCTCTAGGTCTAGCTAGCTCTGACCCAGGCATTCATTGAACTGAATCTGCCTTCGACAGCTGCGTGTGCCATTCTTGCAATGCTTTCCCCACTTCATCGTTTCTATCACCTTGAGCCTGTAACTCACGCCAATAGTCTGCATCTGCCCCGTTCTCCAGTAGCATTTGAACCACCTTTTATGGCCATAGGTTGATGCTAGCACTAATGGTGCTCTGGCAAAACATCGAAAAATATCCACGGGGATTGACATCTGCCCCGTGATCAAGTAACATCTGAACCACCTCTTTATGGCCTCGCAATAATGCTTCCTGCAACGGCCGGAAACCATAATCAGGGTAATTAACATCTGCCCCATGATCCAGTAGTGTCTTGACTTCTTTTTATTTCCTTGCAAGGCTTCACAGACCACTTTGATTTCAAAATGAAGCTGTATTTGGCTTCTTGGGAAGGTCCTATGTTGCCTATCCAGTAGAGCAAGGATCTGCTCCGCTTCGGCATTGGTAAAATCGTCGATATCATGAGCTTTTGATCCTCCACGGCCAGTCGCCAGTCTCACAATTGCTGTACGGCTAATAACTTCATAATCTTCGTCCTTAACAAATGGCTGAAGCGACTGTAGAAAGATCTCTTCAATATCTGCAATATCAAGCGTATGGCGAGTAGAATCAGGCAGAGCCTTGCAAACAACCAACATCTTATTGAGATATATGCGTAGATATAAGGCCACAGGGTAGTCAGCAGTGCGTAGGAGCTCATCCATCTCTTCTTCTATATCTGATGTCGGAATATAGGTGTCCTCTTCAGCTTCTTGCAACCTGCGACGGGCTTCCTCCACGCGTCTCTTGTATACAAGCTTCTTAAAGCGTTCTTTGGTGGTATAAAGCGCTCTGGCAGCTTCCTCTTCCTCATTCTCAGCAGGAGGCTCACGAGGGGACTCATTATCAATGGATTCCTGCAAATCGGATACTTCATCAGGAGCATTGGCAGGAGTATCGACCGGGGCATCATCAGACATGTCATCGACAGCTTCAGGGACTGACTCAGTAACGGCTTCATTGGATATCTCGAATCTGACACGTTTTGACGTGTTGGAAGGTGCTGGCAATGAGCGTTTTTGGCTCACTGGGGCCTTTGCCTGAGGTCTCTTAGCAGAACTCCTTGCTCCAGATGCTCTAGATGCTTCAGACACCTTCTTTTGCCTCATTTTTCGTATCTTCCTTGCAGCGGCCATCGGAGTATAATTGCCAGCGGGATCCTGGTTCGGGGCTGGGGATGGGATGCGAGGAATGTGCTTCTTGCGAAGGTCGTAGGGTATGGCGGCTGGAGCGCGATTTGCAGACATCTTGATATCAGCACAGACATAGGCTATAATTTCCTAATTAGGAAGTCAGAAGAACCTCAGATATGACAAATTCAGTAAAAAGATGTTGGGATTTGGTGAGAAAAATCAGTATTTTGGTGGTTTGGAGGGCTTCTGATACAAAAGTTGCAATTTTTTGAGGTTTTGTTCCAAGACTGCACCAAATTTTGCATACGCTAAATACTGCTGTACATAGCAGATAGCCTTTGCTCACATGCTACGGCTAACAAGCCCTTAAAAGCTGGGCGTAGCATCCCCGTTGCATCTGTCGGGAAGACTCCTACAGGTTATAAATGGCCTTGCACGCTGTTTCCAAAAACCGTTCGCGGTCTATACATCAGTGCCTTTCAATTGACAATGATGCCTCCAGTCAGCCTCTCCTCCATAGACAGCGATCAGGTCATGATCGCCAATTGGTATCAGGTCCGACACCAACAGAGCGCGTGACAGATCATACAGGGTGACCTCCAGTTTCTGGACAGCCATCAGAAAGAGACATGATTCCGCAATGGGAAGAAGGTACCGACATAACCATCATCCTGCTTCACAAGTCTCTGCAACCATTTGCGTGCGCCGCTCCAGTGATCTGTGTCTGAATTGAGCCTTGTTGTCCTCAGTCTCTGCGGTTGCACTCACCAGTTCTGTCCAGCTGCCACACGAGCGAGATCCTTTGCGTCTGTACACAACCCTTCCGGTGTCCGTCGAGGAGCTCTTTGATATACGTGATCTAAGCTGCCATCCCAATTCTGGTGGCCACCATGAAAACATGCCTGTAGTCACCCACCTCGCCGGAGAATCCCCAGCTGCTGACCGGGGATGGCCCATAGGGACCGTCTATCCAGGCCAAGCACTCTTGGCCGGGCTCCAGCCGCCCGAGGAGCTTCCTTGTGAAGCCCATGATGGCTTATTACTTATTCAGTTTGTGAATGCCCTCGAAACCTGTAAACTGATTTACTGTCAAATCAGTGCATATAACAAAGGTGCGCACTCGGTTTGTGGATATGGAGCTACAGCTGGGCTGCTGCTGCCTGTAGTGTTCGATGATCACTAAGATGTTGACGGTTAACTAGATCTAAATTAAGCGATGCAGGTTAAAATTAGCTACTGGGGCCACTCGTGCCAGGACACGCGATTGTCGATCAAACTGGAGCAGGGACAAATCGGAACATATATAATCTTGGTCCAATCCATCTAATGTAATGTGACACATCCTTGCAAGGATTGCTGACATCTTTGATTCAATCCATCAATTTCAAGAAAACAGTAAATGTCTACCCTTTGTTGAAATAGTGGCCACAAATTCCTTAGGGTTCTTCTGCTCTTCTGTCACATCCCTTGTGGGGACTGACAGCAAATGTGAATGAAGAATGCTCATTTTTGGATGTGGCACAGCAGTCAGATGCAACAACACAGTATTTATGCATCAATAAAGACAATCAAAGGCAAGGCATCTATTTGTCAAGCTATTGTGTCAAGATCTTGGGTGCTGTTGCTGCTTGGTTCTGCTGCCTGAGTGACTCCTGATGGTGAACGCGATAGGTAAAGCACAACTTGCTATCCTTCTGAATCATAGAGATCGGTCCGTACTAGGACACACCTCTTATGGTTGCTGTTTGCTTCAAGAGAATCTTTATGAAAATTGTTCTTTACTAATATTTTGCCGTTGCACATTGTGCCTTCTTCTGGCGGCCACTACTTAACAAACATGTTGCTTGGAGATGACTATCTGTGGTCATTCCTCGGGAATCTCCCCAGCTTCGTCTTCCTTGCTGGGATTGTCAATAACTTCATCGCCGTCGGGGTAAGTCCTTTTCTCATCGAGAAAAGGAGTTGAGCGGAGTGGAAAGGACCAACATCTGATCCAAACCAAATAGCACACAGATCGCAGGATACATTATCTACCAAGTCTGGCTGCATCCGCTCGCAAAATACCCCGGGCCATTCATCCGCGGCTCTATTCAGTGTACCATGCATTAAAAGGAGACCGGCACTGGGATCTGGATGAGCTGCATCAGAAGTATGACCCCATCGTCCGGTTCGGCCCGAATCACATTTCTATCAACGACGCACAAGCGCTGGAACCGATTTAAGGGCACAAGGCCAATGTGCAGAAATCATCGTGGTACTCCGGCTTCTACAGCGTCAGCATCTTCAATGCGGTCGACAGGGACGTCCACGCGCGAAAGAAACGGGTCATATCCCATGCTTTTTCCGATCAAGCGCTCCGGGGAATGGAGCCGCATATCATCTCCGCGATTTGCGACTGGTGTCGTGCGCTGGGCGATGGCCTCGATCCCCAGACGGCTCCCAATGTTGGAGAATGGTCGAGACCCAAGGATATGGCACACTATGGTGCCTGCGTGATTTTCGACGCGCTCGGGGAGATCTGCTTCGGCAGGACATTCGAGACCTCGGTCAAGGAGGACAGTCATTTCTTCTTTGACCTGATGGCGTTGAACGTGCGGATCCTGAACATTTGCGAGAGATGCCCATCCTGCGCCGTCTCGGGCTGGACACGTACCTCCGCCGCGGGACTGCGGCGAGCCGGCAACGGCAGATCGAGTTCTCTCGCAAGCAGCTGAGGGCTCGACTGGCCGTGACATCTGATACGACCAAGCGCCGCGATATCATTTACTACCTGCAACGGGCTCGAGATCCGGAGACCGGCGAGGGATATGTGTCCGGACCCCTCCTGCAGAAGATGACCTACCTCCGAGCCTGCCTGGATGAAAGCATGCGGTTGTGCCCTCCCATCCCGATGCTCCTCCCCCGGGAAGTCCTGCCCGGCGGCCTGCACGTTAATCAGCACTTCTTCCCTGCAGGCACGATCGTGAGCGTGCCGATGTACGCGCTGCATCATAGCACCGAGCACTTTGACCGGCCGTTCGCCTACGACCCCAGCCGGTGGCTCCTCCGCGGCAGCGCGGCGGCTCGCGAGGGCGAGGGCGTCAGCGCGGACGTTTTGACACGGCAGAAGAGGGTGTTTGTGCCGTTCAGCCTCGGACCGCAGGCCTGCATCGGGCGGAACGTGGCGCTCTTGGTGGTTGAGGTCAGTATCACCAGGGCGCTGTGGCTGTACGACGTCCGGATTGTGCCGGGGATGGAACATCCGGGGGTAAGCCGCGAAGGCGAGTACAGGATCAAGGACAACTTCATCGTGCGAAAAGAGGGTCCCGTGCTGCAATTTCGACGGAGGATATAGATTAGATCCAAGACCTCTCTTTCTTTTCCAGGCTTCGAGAGGCTCTACTATAGGCTGCTGTCTTCAAGTGGCTTTGGGACGATTACTTACTTTAAACCAACAATGGTCAAATTTATGGTTACTTAGGATAATTTTGACAAACTTGCTTTATTCCAAAGCAATTTAGCCCCCTACGTTAATCTAAAGCATCTGCAGCGTATTTGTGCCACGCTATGCAGTCTTTCAGACAGATGGTCTTTCCGGTCAATGATCCCTTGATGGAGTCGTCCTCGATGGAAAATGATACTGTCAATAGAAGTTTGTTAAGTAACAAGAGGGAGAATTCCATACATGGCTCTAAAATGCTCACCATAATTGATCTTCCCTGGAGAGTTGCACCAGAGTACATGAGAGCCTTCTTGGGCCTGTCCACTGCTGCAAACTCCACGTACCCAAAACCCTTGGGGTTCTAGTTATTTTGTCCTCCACAACATGCATGTTTATCATCTGGTAATTAGCAAACAGGTTAGAGATATCTCCTGAGGTTGCATCAAAGGACAGGTTGCTGGTGTGAGCAGTGTACGGTAGACGGGTTGGGGGGAGGAGGGAGGGAGCTCCTCTCTGGCATATCCAGATATCCAGGACAATCGCGTCCTTTGTAAGATCAAGCGTCAGCATCACATGATATGCGCTCGCCAGGGGGAAGTCCACACTCAAGCTAAATCAGCACCAGACTAATCACCCCAAGAGTCGCGCGACGGTCGCACAACTTCAGGGCGGTGTTGCTCACCTACTAGAATAAAAGCAGCTGACGGGGTGACCGCAGATTTTTGCTCGGTAGGTAGTCTCCTGAGTGCGGCGAGACAAGGTAGATTGCTGGCATAGAAAGTGGACAATGGCTTGTGTGTCATTTGGGGGCACCAGATAGAATGTCTGTTTGTTTGTTTTTTGTCTTCCCTTGTTCTGTACACACCTAGCTAGCTAGCTCTTGTACTCGTACTCGTACTCGTACATACTGCTTGCTACTACTACTACTGCTACTACTACTACTACTACTACTACTACTACTACTACTACTACTACTACTACTACTAGGAAGAAGTAGCAGGATCGGATCGGATCGGATATCTGAGCTGAGCCGAGGCTGTCGACCTCTACTTAGGCGGGAGGCCTAAAAATCGACTCGAACAGCTGACTGGAACTCTTCGAGTCCTCCTGCTACTTACTCATTAATGGAATGATTCTTGCGAGTCTAGAACAAGAAATCCTTTTATGTTATCATTTTTATGACCGAACATACCTACCTGCTTTCCTCTTTACTACATAGGTACTGTACTGTACATATAGTATACCTTAATCTGTGCATAAGCTTCTTGGATATTTCCTGACAGTCCTGAATAATAATGATAATAACACCCCCCGCATACGCATGCGCATACCTCTCCGCAGCCCTGTCCTGCGCCCTCTTCTCCTGCACCGTCATCTTCGTCCCGCGCTTCTCTTCCCTGCGGCTGTTCATGGCTTTCCTCATCTGCCTCAGCTGCGCGGCCACGGCGTTCACCTTGAAGGACTGTAGTGACCTACAGGGATGGAATGCCTTTGTCGGTACGACCTTCGGCGTCGACTTTGTGTTTGAGACGGTGGATGTGGTGTTGCTTTCGAAGGAGCGGGTTGTTGTTGATGATTATCCAAAAGAGGACGAAAAGGAGAGGGAGGAGGAAAAGCTACCAGCGAGGAGGACAAGGAGGACAAATCACTGGAGAAGGTGGCTAAGGGCCATCAAATCCGCGCTGAACCTCGTGCTGAGCAAGCGCAAGATCGGAACGCCCCTCCAGATCAGGAACAAGAGCATCCCTTCCTTCAGCCGCAAGGACCCGGCGTGGGTTCCGTCCAGGACGCAGTTCCTCCTCTTCCGCACGGCCCGCGTCGTCCTGAATTACCTCCTCATCGAGATCATCACGGGTCGACAAGCCCCTGATGATATCTCCGAGAAGATCGCGCCAGGCCAAGAGCGGCTGCTGTGGCGGATCGCGCATGGCAAGATGACGGCTGTCGAGGCGAGCGAAGTCGTCGCGTTGACGGTCGTCTTTGGCCTGATGGTCTACCTGACGCAGTTGCTGGTGTATGATCTTTTCTCCGTCGTGGCGGTCGGATTAGGGATTGATGGGCCGGCGGCGTGGCCGCCGCGGTTTGGGTCCGTGGGGGATGCGTGGTCGCTGAGGATGTTTTGGGGGTATGATCATACGGATTTCACTTAATATTGCATTGCGTTCTTTTCTCCCAGTCATACGGTCTTGCCTTCTCATGGTCACGATCCTGACATTTTATGGGTGCAGTGTGTTCTGGAACCAAGACGTCCGCCACTCCCAGACCGCTATCGCGGCATTCATCGTCCACGACGTCCTCCGTTTGCCTCGAAACTCCAAGTCTTCGTCGTCCCTCCTGGCCCGATACGCCAAGATCCACTGTGTCTTCTTCCTTTCCGCGCTGGTCCACCTCAGCGCGGACAGCTTCATGGGCGTCCCGCTCAAGGAGAGCGGTGCCGTCACGTTCTACTGTCTCCAGGAGGCTGGGATTCTGTTCGAGGATGCCATCGGGGCCCTGTATAGGACGTGGGCTGGAAAAGGAACGGGGAACCCTGGGTCATTGAAGAATGGACAGGAACCGAAACCGTGGCTCAGGGCCATCGGGTATCTCTGGGTGCTGATGTTCCTGAGTTGGTCGAGTGCTGGGTGGGTGTTTCCGCAGCTTCGAGCGGCGCAGGCGTTTCCGCTTCCTCTGCGTATTTTGACAAGGTCTTCTCGGTAGGTATGTAAGTAGGTACGTTCAAGATGAATAGGCGAGAGAGGAGAATGTGGGGTTTCGAGATAATGCGTTCTGTTGATATTTTCGATGAACGTCACTTTGGGTATTGCCCTTGTTCATATCTCGTGCTCCTTGCTTTCGCAATAATTTCTTTTGACTGTATTTGTTTCCACGAAGCTGATGCATCTTCAAGCATGGCTGGATCTGGAAATTAACTGAATTGTAGATCAATGGATGCATGTACACGAACCCCAAAGGCTTAATTCAATGTCAGCCGAATATTACCACTATAACCTAGTGGTATGCCAAGAGACCTATGAGCC
>ENA-UOWK01000139-UOWK01000139.1-bioreactor-metagenome-genome-assembly--contig:-NODE-139-length-90666-cov-24.943793_pt1 | contig 90666 bp, 65 predicted proteins | sample MGYA00238157_ERZ761612 | MGnify/ENA primary metagenome ERZ761612 (study PRJEB28901, sample SAMN06268035) | bioreactor metagenome | isolation source: Joint BioEnergy Institute, California, USA...
AAAAAAAAAAAAAAAAAAAAAAAAAAAAAAAAAAAAAAAAAAAAAAAAAAAACACTGGCATTTGCGCTTTTCTGTCCCAGAGATACTCTTTGTGACAATACTTACTTTCTTGGAGAGATCACGAAAAGTGCCTATTCACAAAGTGGTAGCTGGGGTAGGAGTCTAGTAGTCCTTTCAGGATGGAACTCTGTAGGAGACTGGTGGCTCAATGATAATTATACGTATATCTCGGGGCACCGCTCGGATCCAAGGTAAGGTGATAGATGTTCTCTAAATCGGTACATAAAATAGATAAAATTGAGGGAGAAGGAGCTTCCAAGGGTACCTTGGCCACTGCCTACCTAGGTAGATGGAGTAAGAGCATTCAAGTTAAGCGCTGTATATGATCTTGACGCTCATCATTTTCAGAGGGCCAAGACGCAAGGACTTCGCCTGTGTATGTTCACTTTTTAAGCATCGTGAGACTCCAACGCCTTGTGAAGCAATTTGCCTTGTTCTTCCAGGATCTTGACACCTCTGTTGAATTCTTGAACCTGAAATCTCCATTGCCTCTCTGCCATGTCTTTCACAAGCCAAATTATCGGATACATTTTCCCCTTATACATAGTCGATGTCGACAAGGATCTATCTTGCTGTCAGCACTTTCCCTGTTTCATGGAACACCTGACATGCCCGCGGGATAGACAATTGCTGCATCTGTGGCCTAGTATATATACCATTAGAAATACTTACATCTCCTTCTGCATGTTGGACTGTATTTTGCGATTGAGAAAGGGATGAGATGAGTTGCTTGGAGCATGTTCCTAAAGGGGATGTTGTCATTTCACAGCGTGCAATTGTTCATCCATTCATTAATCTCATCGTTTCCCCGTGTCCAAATGCTTGGTTCCGATAAGGAGGCATGAAGGCCCGTCTAGCTCCTACGGCGGAGCACTCTTCTTCGTCTTCATCCTCTTTTTCTATTACGGTATCCAAACATCCAATTTTTGACCTTCTCGCTTGTTAACGGGGCATTGAATTTATTCTTTAACTGCTGCACCATTTTCTTGTTAGTTGGTTTAGTCGTGTCCAGGAGCAACAGTCCTGTCATTTCCAGCCCCAATAAACTGTTCCCAATATCTTGTACCTCTTTTTTTTTCACTTGCTCTTCCATTATGTGCCACGACCTGATCAATTTTGCAGACTAGGTAAGTAGATTGAAGGATTGAGTCTATGGCTTGTATGGCAGTTTTGTACCAACCAGACCTCGTTTGTTTGAGGCTGAAGCAATGTCAATTTGTTTCGTAGTAGTCTTGACCGAAAATGAATGACTATAAAATTTAAGATTAAGAATATTTTTCTCTAGTCTTTCTTTCTTGATCATTTCCGGAATGAGAACTTCCCTTGCTTTAATTTCTTCAGTGTGTTCGGCCCGATACTTTCTCATACACAGCTTTTTTCTGTTCTCTCTCTCAGCTGCAATTTCTCTTTCAGTAAAGTCAGAGCTTGGAGGTAATTATATAAAGCGCTCAAGGTTCCTTTTTTTCGCGCCACATGGGCAGCAGATCTGGAACTGGTCTCTGACAGCATGCCGAGTCGTCCTGATTGTCAGCATGGAGGTATATGGCGAAGTATTCGGTATTTCAGGCCTTATCCATATCGGCGTGCGCAATCTGAAGCTACCGCTCCAGGACTTATAGAGCAAGGACCAGGATCATCTAGCAGGAGAGGTAAGGAAAAAAACATTTTCAGGAGGAAATTGTACCAACCCAACTTAATTCAGACGCTGAAAAATAAAATGAAATATCCAATCCTTTATGGCTTGAAATGCATATTCTCTCTGGACCAGGTGAGAGAACACACTGCAGAACGTGGTGAGAGTTATCGAAGCCACGCACACTCTCTCTGCTTAGTTAAAGCACTTCAAGGAAGTTATCATAGTCAAAATTTTCAATGGTAAGAGGTCAATTGGAACATACTGTCTGAATTCTCAGGCGAGGAATAAGTTCTTTGCTCTGAAAGTGATTTTTCCCCTTCTGCAACGTGAGATGATCCTTCCTGATTTCCACTGCCTTTCTTCGACATTCTTCACGAATCCAAACAGCCATCCCCGAAGCATATATAATGATATATCTTTGCGAGCGCTGCGTGTGTCTGAAGAAGAACACAGCTAGGAAGCTCGATCTCGATATGTTCATGTTGCAGGCCATTCAGGGCGGAGTGTCTGTCTTATGTCATCGTGGTGGTTGCAGATGGGATCAGGCAACCTTCTTCTCTCCAGCAGCTCCTGTACATAGCCAAGAAAGATATTTCTGTAGTGTTCATTATAGACGCTACCCTTCAGAACGTTTACATGCCACCAATGTGTCCCTGATGGCTCTGTAAAGTGTTTCTTGCTATCTATACTCAAGAATGGATACAAGAATAGAAGTAGACATATACAGAGCAAAGTGCATTAGTCGTCTGCATGACTGATAAACATGAAGAACTCGTTTACAAGAGCAATCGGAGGGGAAAGTTTAGGTACGTATTTATGACTCCGTTGATTCAGTAACCTACCTACATTCATCCTGAAGAGAGGAACTATGCTCCTATGGATGCATTGCCTGGTCACTCGAACGAATGAATGGGACATGCGAGTGAAGACAGGATCTCTCAAGAGCGCAATCTTACCGGTCCGTCTCTATGACCATCTTCGGGACTTGCGCGATACAGTATTCGGTTTAATTGGACTGCAGTTGGCAAAGCAAGATCGATGCAGGAGGATGTTCGAGTCCAAACGAGGATATATACATAAAGCTTATGGGAATTGCCATGACTATGGATAGTTGCTAGGTAATCGTATTGCTTTACTACAGGAGGTACGCCATTGTGAGCATTAACCGAGCTTCACTGCAAAGTCACATTCAATATCCAATGTCACTGCCCGAGAACGTCGAGCAGAGGAGTTAACTCTGAACTCAAACCCTTGAAGCCCGATTTCATATCGATAAAGAGAAAGAGAGCGCCGCAAAACACCCCACGTCAAGCTTCACTGGGCTTAATCTTATTAGCATCCAGCTCCCCCTCCGCAGCTCCTTTGATGATTGCATCCTTGCTCAGCCCGCTCTCGGCCACCACACGGCTGATCCTGCGCTCCTCGGCAAACCTTCTGCAGTCCTCGCGACCTTTCTCGATGTCCACAAAAGCGATGGTAATCATTGCAGCCGTGCATATGGCAAATAGGAATGGGAAGCCCATCCAATTGTTTTGCGTGTTGTTTATAATAGCCTGGATGACATTGGGTCCAACAATCGAAGACTTAACATTGGATCATAATTGGTCAGTAGAGCCACATAAGAGTAGAGTCGTTTCATCTTACAGCACGGTTAGTTATGCCGAAAAGGGCGAAAAACATATTGTCGTATCCACGCGGCATGAGTTCGCTGATCATCGTTTGCGAGTACTACATAGTGTGGTTAGAGAGTCAGGCAAGACCGGAGCTACTCGTCTTCCTTACCGCGTAGTATGGTGCTTGGAACAATCCAAAAATGATATTGTAAAAATAAAACTCCCACTGCCAGGCATTAGTGACGCACAACTTTGACAAACCTGTATATAACTCACCGTATGGTGATATCCAATTCGCGTCGTCCAAAGTCCCAGCATGCCCCAAAGCGGGATGAAGACACTGAAAAAGTTTGTAACCAGGAACATAGGTTTCGTCCTGATTTTGAAGTAGTTCTGGAAATACCAGAAGCCAAACGTTGATGCGATGGAACAACAGGCTTGAGCAATCCCAAGATAGGTGAGTTGCAGGAACGAGAAAGATACATAATCGTTCTGAATTATGCTATTTATTTTGGGATTGCCGAATTAGCCAAAGAGAATTATTTTCCGCTATTGTCCAATCTTACCCGACAAGCGACCCTACGGCCAAATGTCAACACTGCCACAACATATCAAGTCGAGATGCTCACCAGTAGTGTTAAGCCCATCGGCAAGCAGGAAAAAGGCAAGCAGGTAAAGAAAGGTCTGAGGTAGAGACCTAATTTCGCGGAGCGCAAGCCACACTTGCTTAAAACCAATGGTTGCGTAATTGGAGCCTTTTGGGATCTTCGGGCCAGGCCTCTTTTGCTGGAAGATAAACCACCAGATGCCAAGCACAACCCAGTCTGAGCACGAGGTGTCAGTGCCACGAGTATCCACATGATTGTGGGGGCACGTACATGAATTCGTAAGGCAAAGCGCCAAATTGTTAGAAAAATTATTATTCTGCAGCGGAAGAAGGACCGATAAGTTGATAACCAACGTAAGTAAGTACCCTATGTTGCTATGAGCAGTCGAAATATTGCTTAAAGCGCAGAGTTAGCTTCGATGGACGTCAGAATAAAGCGCATGGACACATGCCTAATGTGGTTCTTTTCCAACGATTCAATGGCATCGTATTCTTGCTGGCTTATCTTGCCTTCCTTGAGATCCTCCTCTCGGGCTTTGCGGACGTGCGGCATGTATCGAGCGAGTCGCGGAAAGGCAGCCGCGTAGAACACGAGTGTGGCCCCATAGGCGACGTACGCAACGATATACATGCCCATTGCTGCGGGCCACTGACTTGGATGTCTTATTGCCATCATGCCATACTGCAAGGCCCAGCACACAACGGTCAGGGCAAGGAGCAACCAACGACCAAAGGATCCGTAGTCCGCAGCACTTCCGAGCCAAACGAACAGGACGGTCATGAAAGCGAAGCAGAGACCGTTTGCAATCAAGACAACGGAGGATACAGACCGCGTGCCCCCGGCCCAAGGGACAACGCAGGCAGATGAATCTGTACAAGGCTTAGGAGGGTTGGTGCCAGGCTGATGGCCAGCGTTGTTGAGAGCCCATTGGAACCTGATATGTATTAGAGAGTCGGATCCAAGTACGTAGGTAGGAAACATACAATGCTTGGCTATAAGATCCAGGGCCGACGCCATTGTCACCTGGACAGATCAGTAAGGGATAACAATGATCTTGGAATTATATTAAGGAGGATACCGTTGTAGTAAAGATAGTAGGACCAGAGTTCCTTCCTCGTCGTAGTCGGCTGCTCGTAAGCGTCCTCGTCGACTCCAAAGAGACGCTCAAACTCCTCCAGATTCTGACGGATGCGTCTCTCTTTCGGATCTAGCTGGCTAAGATCAGCCGGCTGAGAAGTCGCCTCGACAGACGGGCTTGCTTTGGTGTCATCACGGGAAGCCGTGGGATCACGGACTTGCTCGATTTCAGACATGCTTGCCGCGGTCTGAAGTCGATTTATCCTACTAACGATGACGGTTCCTTCCTAATAGGATAGGTCGGGACGTATTTATGCAGCATCTGATATGTGATCGGTGCGGCTTATCCCATGGGGCAGGGACCGCTGGGGTGTACTCGGCGCATCCGCAGTACGCATGAGAGTGGAAGCATAAAGCTAAGACCAGTCCCCCAAATATATCAACGGGAACGATATCTGTGGGTAGGACGTAGTAAATAGCTTGGCTCTTAGAGAAGGTTGTCGATGGGGGACAGTGACGGGGACAACCCTCCGCCGCAGAATGATGACGGTTGCTTGTGAGCGGGAAGCGAGCAGCCGGCTGCTTGGAGAGAACGCCACAGGTCCAACCTCGCCCTTGTTCTCTGGACGGTGGTATCCGTGCAGGAACGATATCAATGGTTGTACAAGGACTGGCGGGGAGACCTGGAGCTGCCCCGGCCGACTCTAGCGCTGCGTCTAGCGCTGATGCCGGTGCGCAGGCGGAAGGCCCGATGCATGCCCTTATCCGTTTAGTTATGTCCATGCGGGGGAAGAGATAAGGGGCATCATGATCTGAGTAGCAACAGCCTCTTCTGTCGTTGCGAGAATGTCACTAGCGCGAGCTACCGTTGCAGCACGTCGAGCTTGAAGTGCGGGCATCGTTACGCGCACATCTCGGGCCCCATGATGGGCGGCTGGACCAAAGCAGGGAAACACGAGATAACGGCGTCATAGTCCTCACGACAGACACTGCGGTCTCCCATGCTTTGATGACGTTCAGTCCCGCTTGCAGCCCCCAGTCACCTCCCAGATCGTTAGGTGGACCCGTCGTTTAGGCGGGGTATTGGGGGGTCTTGACGACCTCGTTAGGTTGCTATACATAGCAAGGGCATGAACCGTCGACGATTCAAGAACACGCCACGACAAGGGAGCTAGCTCCTGACTCGACTCCATGGTTCACACAATGCAGTCCTCTGACCTACGGAAGAAAGTCGGACAGGTGAGCGAAAAAACAAGTGATACTGGAAAGGGGATATACACTGACGACCGAGTTAGCTTTTCGCCGTTGGCTTCCATGGCCTGACGCCCAGTCCGGAGATCAAGACCCTGATCCGTGACTATGGATTGGGCGCGATAGTCCTGTTCAAGAGGAACGTGCGAGATGTAGCCCAGCTCCAGGTATGGATGCATGTAATCTGTTAGGTTGAGTTCTCTCTTGAATTAACATCTCCTTAGTCTTTGACGGCTGCTCTCCAGCAGGAAGCCAAGGGCGCGGGGCACGAGCATCCTCTCTTCATCGGAATAGACCAGGAGAATGGACTCGTGACAAGAATTTCGCCTCCAGTCGCTGCGCAGCTGCCGGGCCCTATGGCCCTTGGGGCTACCGGCTCGACAGACTACGCATATGCCGTTGGGAAGGCGACAGGCAAGACGCTGAACTTCTTCGGCATAAATATGAATTATGCGCCAGTCTGCGATGTCAACTCCGAACCTCTGAACCCTGTCATCGGGGTGCGCAGTGCGGGAGACGACCCGGAGCTCGTTGGTCGGTTTGCCAGTGCTACGGCGAAGGGGCTGCGAGAGTGTAATGTCGTTCCGAGCGTTAAGCATTTTCCTGGACACGGGGACACGGCTGTCGATTCTCATTTCGGTCTTCCTGTCATCACGAAGAGCAGAGACGAGCTGGAAAGGTGTGAGATAGTGCCCTTCCGTCGGGCAGTAGCTGAAGGCATCGAGGCCGTGATGACAGCACATATCGCCCTGCCTGGCATTGGCGACAGCAAACTACCGGCCACGCTGTCTCCCGATGCATTGAATATTTTACGAAAGGACATGAAGTACGACGGGATGGTCATAACTGATTGTCTGGAGATGGACGGGATTCGCGCAACGTACGGCACAGTCCAGGGGTCAGTCCTCGCTTTGAAAGCAGGTAGCGACAGCATCATGGTCTGCCATACATATGACGTGCAGGTTGCATCCATAGAGGCAGTATGCCAGGCTGTCAAAACGGGAGAGATACCGCTCTCCCGGCTGGAAGAGGCACTCCGCCGTGTCACGCAGTTGAAGAGCCGCTTTCTGAACTGGGATACTGCCCTTCGACGAAAGGCAGATGAGGATCTGAGTTCTCTCAACGCAGAAAGCGCGGAACTTGCCAAAGAGGTCTATTCTCGGTCTACAACCCTGGTTCGGAGTAAGCCAGGCGTCTTGCCTTTATCGAAATCCTCGCATATCGTATTTCTCTCTCCGGAAGAGAAAACCCCTGCAGGCGGTGGTGCTGTCGATAGCGGAGAGATCGCATCGAGAAACCCCTACACGTCTGCTCAGTTCATTGACATTCTTCGACTGCACAATGACTCTATCATCGATCTCCGCTACGGTGGCATGGGCCTCTCGCCCGACGACTGGAAGATCATCGATGATGCAGAGGTCGTAATCCTCGCAACGTGCAATGCCCGCGAATTGTCTTACCAGAAGAATCTGGGATTGGAACTTGCGCAGAAAAAGGAGAAGCTAATTGTGGTCGCCACTTGCAATCCCTATGACTTTCTAGAAGACCCGGCGGTGGAAACATACATCACCACATACGAACCGACGCTCGAGGCGTTTTCCGCCGCAGCAGATGTCATTTTTGGCGTGGCCCCCGCAAAGGGAGTGTTGCCAGTTAGACCTAGAAAAGCTCTCGCAGCGGCTGCTACGGCAGTGGTGCCATTTAATGTTCATAGCGACCTCGAACAGGTCGCTAAGATCTGGAACGCAGCTTTACCTGGCTATCCCCTGCCGGCAGAGAGCCTGCAGAGGCTGCTCGACCGCTCTAATGGACATCACTTCGTCGCTCGAATCGGCTCCGCCGTCGTTGGTCTCTGCGCGGCCTATACAACGGTCAATCTGGGCAACACGACAGGCCAGATCTCCGTCCTGATCGTCGATCCCGCGAAGCAGGGCCAGGGCATCGGGACCGCCCTGCTGATGGAGACCCGGTCGTACTTCCGGACCCGATTCGGACTCGTCAATCTGACCCTGGGGAGTGTGTTCCCGCGTTTTTGGCCCGGCATCCCAACCGATCTGCCCCCATCTATCCCCGAGTTCTTCATCCATCGCGGGTTCCGGGTCAGCCCGCCGGAGGATACTGTTATCGACCTCTACCAGGATATCAGGGACTTCCAGGCGCCGCAGAAGTATCTCGACCGCGCGGAGGAGGGTGGATACACATTCGGTCCGCTCCTCCCGGAGCAATATGAGGAGTGTATTGCGGCGCAAAAGAGGAACTTTGCTTCGTATCCGGTGAGTACATCCATAACCCCCTACAAAGTCCTGTTGGCACAGTATTAATCGTGCCTCATGATCCAGGGCTGGGTCGAAGCCTACGAAACCCTCCACCCCGCGCGACACCCTTCCAGCATCATGACCGCCTTCGACCGCCACGGCAACCAAGTCGGCTGGACTCTGATGCTCGCCCCCTCCTCGCCGCTCCTGCAGCGCGACTGGGCCATGCCGCCGCTCTGCGGTCCCCAGACGGGCCTGATCGGCTGCGTCGGCGTCGACGCGGCGCACCGCAACGCGGGCGTCGGGCTCGCGATGCTGTGCCATGCGATTCGGGACATGAGGCGCAGGGGCGTGGAGGGGGTGTTTGTGGATTGGGTCAGTTTGAAGGGGTATTATGAGAAGGTGGGGTTTGGGGTCTGGAGGCGGTATAGGTCTGCGGAGATTTAGACGGAGTTAAAAAGGCGTGTATGTATAACTGGGGTGGAAAAAGAAGTGTATATAGTATGGTACAGACTGGAGGGGGAGGAACCGCCTTGAGAGACGGTTGAAGATGAAGAGCGCTCAAATAACGCGTGAGTACCTATGTGGGCATGTATTATTATGAAGTGGCCGGGCGACGCGCGGTTACTAGTCAAAATAGAGACAGGACAGAATCGAAAAGATACAGATTCTGTGCCTTCGACCATATTGATATGACGTCTATCATATTATATACCCGAATTCAAACCAGCATCCTAACATATATACATACGCTCGTCAATCGATCACTGCATTCAAAAGTAACCAATGCATTGATGAATTGAAAATTGAAGCATCAATATACTCCATGCAAGCCTCCTCTGACTGGCTCAGGAGAAAGAAAGAGCCCGAAAATAAAGACTCCTGCTTGTTCATCATGAAAAAAAAGTCACGTTTGGATTTTATTTTCCCCTCATCCCCGCTCCCCATTTTTCCTTTTCTCCTGCAGATCCGTATGAGCATCGTTTATTTTACAAAAACCCTAGACGCATCTCTCCTAGAAGTATCGATTGAAAGTCCAAATCTAGACCTAGAGGAAAAGAAACTCCAGAGGCGACGGACACAACACGACAATACTATATACTATCTCCCCCAACAACAACAATGTTTGACGACACCACGCCCTACAACTACAACTGCACCGGATACCGCACCCGGATCCTCTCCCCGAACCGATACAGCAGCAGAAGCGCGGGACAGAACCCCAGCGCCAGGAATCCCAGCAGCGAATTGCCCCACCCGAACCGCAGCGTCGCGTACATGCTCCGCCCCGCGAGCGGGAGCAGCGCGCCGCCGACGCTCCGCAGCACCGTGTTCGCGGCGAGCGCCGAGGCCGCGTACATGGTGAACGCGTCGACCAGGTACGCCATGACGGGCATGAAGAAGCACATGTTGCCCACGCCCACGAGGGCGGAGCCGAGGATCGGCACGATCCAGTGCGTCGTCTTGGCCTGCGCGGCCCAGCCGTACCAGAATAGGCCGCCGGCGATCAAGGGGCCCGAGAGGAGGAGTAAGGGGAGGCGGTCCTCGGGTCTGACGGGCTTGCCGCTTGCGGCGCGCGCGCGGATGTACCGGTCGCTGGTGCAGATGAAGACGAGCATGCCGAGGACGTGGCCGACGCCGAGGCCCATGTATGCCAGGCCGGCGATGCCGATGGAGAAGGAGTAGGTTTGCTGGAACACCAGGGGGAAGGTGGTCAGGAGGAGGTAGAAGATGCCGTAGATGAAGGCGGAGGCGGCCGAGAGGATGATGTTGATCGGGGAGAGGAGGATCATCTTTGTCGGGCGGACGATGGCGCGGAGGAGGATCTCGCGCGGCGGGATGCCCGTGTCGAGTTTCGAGCGGAGGTGCGTGTTGCCGGTTTCTTTCTGGAGGCGCTTGGTCTTTCTGGCGAGGAGGGTGGCGGCATATGTTTCTCTCATGAGGAGGAATTGCACAAGGGTTATGGCGCCGCTCTGCGGTTGAGCTCATGTAAGTACTTTAAGGCATCGAGAAGAGAGATAGAGTTCAAAGACATACAAAAATAGTCAGTATCCAAAAGATCCATCTCCATCCCTTGGCCTGCGACAGGAAACCCCCTGCCACAGGCCCAACGGCCGGACCCAAAATGGGGCCAAGGGTGTAGAACGACAGCGCCAGACCCCTCTGCTCGACTGGGAAGAGATCTGCCACTGTCCCTCCGCCGATGGATAAGGGCGCACTACAGCCCGCGAGAAAACGGAAGACAATCAACATGCTGATATTCGTAGACACCGCGCAAGCAAGGGTGAAGATCACAAATAAGATATTGCATGTCGAGTAGACGATCAAACGGCCATACACTTCAGAAAGCGGCGCCAGCACGAGCGGACCGAAAGCCAGTCCCAAGACATATATGGAGACAACGAAGCCTGCCAGGAGTTCATTCGTGTTGTTGAACTCGTCCATAAGCTGTGACACGCCAGGGGCGAACATGGAAGACGCGAGAGGTCTATCCATAGTCAGTAAATCATGAAGCGCTCGGTAAAGTCTTATGGACACATACGTAAGGAACGTGATCATGGACATGACGGAGATATTGGTCCACTTCTTTACGGCGCTCCAGTTCATAGGGTTTGCAGGATCATTGTCACCGTCCCACCAGACGATATTGCGGTCGTCTACTTCACGGCTCCGCTCTCCCACCAGAGATTCCTTTCGCTCAAGATCAACATCTCCGGCCTCGAGATCCTTTGTGCCATCTCGGACAGCACCGTTGTCTCCCAAGTCGACTGATGATCGGCTTTCTGCGGTCGAATCACTGTCTTCAAAGCTGCGCTTCTCCTTTTCAACGTCTGGCTGTGCATCTCTCCTAGAGATTGTTGGCCCCCGTGTCTAGACCATACATGGTAAGGGGAAATAATTGCTGCTTACCCAGAGCGAGACACCGTTATTTCCAGGCTCTGGGTCAGAGATAGGTCAGGCATGGTCGTAAACTGCTATAGACAGCTGTCCAATCGCAGCTGCTACATCATTTCTCTGAATCTGCGAAGGTTCTTATATAATAAAAAAGCCTCTCAATTTAGGGAGAGACAGGAAAATGCCACAAACGACGAAACATGAAACAGTCCCAACCAAGGGACTACCAGACGAAACGAAGAGTCCAAATAAGCAAGAGCAAACCTACGCAGTATGTCCCAGCCCAGCCCACCAGGCGGACCGCCTCAATTCTTATTGTGCCGCAGGCCGGGGTCTCAGCTAGCGTTGGCGGTCGCTTGCGGTAGCAGTTGGGGGCGGGGGGAGGTGGTAGCGTTGATAGACGGGCAAACATCCTATCTCCGGATCTCCCCGCAGCCTTTGGGCGACCATGGACCTTGATCTCGGAGAAAACATCCTGGAGAACCGAGCTGGACGTGAGGGCTGCTGACCTTCCATCCTATCGTAAAGCAGCTGGCAGGATGTCATGAGGAAGAGAGGGCCGGGATCAGTGGTCAGCAATGAGAACCCAACGGAATCCTGGAGAGACGAGCAAGACGAGAGGCCCGGTGAGGCCAGAAGACAGCGCCATTGGTAGTTTCGTACTTTTTTTTTATCAAGGTCGGATATGCAGGCTGAGATGCCGCCAGGGCATCGCACATGGGAGACCGGGATGCGGCCGTCACGGGTGCATCCGGCCCTAGCCCTGCTAGAAGGCAAGGCGACCAGCCATGCGGAAGACGGAGGACAAAGGCACGAATCGCGGCGGTCCTTTTGCACGAAGAAGGATCCGGGGGCTCGGGAAACCGGCATCGTCGCTTTGCTTATGTGTGGTCAAGCAGCCTATGTTCATACTTCCGACGGCGTGCTTCTCCAGGGGGTCTCAATGCGTGAGAGATCTTGGCAACCCCTCGCTGCGTTTCCTAGCTGTCGGGGGTCTGTTTCTGTGCATCGTCACGGATCCCGATTGGTCTTCTGGGATATCTATGGATCTGAGTTGACATACTGCATATGGAGTATATTGAGGGACACCTGAACTGGGATATCTTCCAGCACCTGATGCGCAAAAGCATGGTATATCGGGCCCCGCCTCCGCCTCTTCCCCGCATCAAGCTGTATCTAAAGACTACTACATACATGGCATCCATAGATGCCCTCCCGGTTCACTTCTGAAAGAGAAGTGTGCTCTCTAGGTATCCAATGGCTACTAGTACCATACCAATGTCATCGGAGCTTACTTTCCAGGTGGTTAACCCCAAGTAGGAGAGCGACGGTGCAGCCTATCAAGTAGATGTTATTACCAGTACTATAGTCTATATTGATGAACTCTGTTATTCTTTTTGCTTTCTATCTCTTTATCTCTCTCTGTTACCTTCAAGTCCCTCTGAATGAATGCACAACTTTGCAAAAATATACTGCCTTCTGAATACTACAGAAATACCCGAATCGGGGGGGGGGGGGGGGACGACACTTACGCTCCATATCTGGTGTTGGGGGTTGAAATAGGGTGATGGATACAGGAGGATTATCCGCATGGAAGGGGAAAAAAATAACTGTGTTTCTTGTACATAAATAGACTGATGTGGAGAAACGTCAAAGAATTTTGATTCATTCCACCAAATAGAACGTGAAGAAGTCCTATTATTTTTTTTCTAACGTCTATCTAAAGTAGCAATTTGATTAAAAGGTTAAGGGATAAAGAGAGAAGAGGAAATAAAAAGAAAACCCAAAGAACCCCTTATTAGTCTAGTTGGATATCTCATGACTTCACCACAGAAATTCTTGATGCCGAAAAAAATCAACCGAAAGGAATTCGTAACGCGCATAAAAAGGCCGAAAGAGGTGGATCATTATCTCGTCACATCGTGCGCAACATGAGATGTATGCTGATTATGTTGTCAAATGCCGAAAGTTTCCCTGGGGTATGGAACCGAAAGAAGATATAGAAGAAATTAGGATTAAAAAAAAACCTTGCATGGAGAGGACAGTCCAGTATGTTCACCGTCACTTTCTCTCTCATAGTTAAACACGCGGATTGGTAGACGATTCTTCCTCAGCAGCAGCGCGCTCCTGCTCCTTATTGCTCCGCCTGATCTTCCTCTGTCTCTTCCTCTCGTCGACCTTCTGCCTCCACTGCGCCCCGAACAACGTGGTGAGCCACACGAACGACCCGGCCAAGAGCAGGAACGACGCGCTGATGGTGCTGAACCATCCGACCCCGATCGCCTGGATGGCCGGGAGGACGACGCCCGTACCCAGAGCGGCAAAGACGTACCGGAACATGTAGTTGCCCGCGACGACCTCGGCGCTGCGGCCCTTGGACTGCATCACGTCCAGACAGTACGTGTTGAGGCTGGGGAAGCAGAACAGCTGCGCCACGCCCTGCAGGAACATGGCCAACACGGGCACCGGGATCCCGCCCACGGCCTTCTCGACGGTCCACCCGTAGATGAGGATGAAGCCCGGGATGACGACGCAGATGAACAACAGGCACGACTTCAGGCGGTCCTCGGGCACGCGGACCCCGTTGCGCTTGCGGATCCACTTCTTCACGATGTGGTCGGCCCAGCGGCCCCCGAAGAGCGTTCCGACCAGGTAGCCGCACCCCGGGGCGATGTAGAACAGCCCCGATTGTATGGGAGACGTGAGGTGGAGGCGCGGGTTCAGCACGTACCGGATCGGCGTCAGGAGGGAGTACTGGTTCCAGACGAGTGATCCGGCGGCGAGACCCGCGAAGAAGAGGTTCGGGTACGAAAAGAGCAGGATGCTGACGCGGAAGGGGGAAATGCGATGCCACAGAGTCTGCGCCTTCTGCAGAACAGAAAGCTCAGCGAGCTCGCCGTTGGTCTTGTGGGGAATTGTCTCGGGGAAGAAGAGAAAGACCAGCGCGGTGGCCAGTCCGCCCAGGGCACTCTGGAGCCAGAAGATGACTCTCCATGATCGGAAGGTCACAATCACACCCTTCACAGAACTGTCAGCCAGTGTACATCTACTTGCCGATTGGTTAATGACATACTCCAAGAAACGGACCGAAGGCAGGACCAACCAGGGTTCCCGATAGGAACCACCCCAACGCGGTAGCTCTGCTTGTCGGATCGTATACATCGCCAATGGCGGAACTCCCTACGACCAGGAACGATGTCCCTTGGAAGGCAGTGAGGACGCGAAATATGAAGTAGGCAGGCAGATTGGGAGATAATGCCGTCCCGATGCTGAATGCAAAGAATAAGAAGGAACTGGCAAAGCAAATCTAGATCTGGCGATGAGCATGTATTTCGAATATGAAAGCCGACAATACTTGACGAGACAACATAGTTGAGGGGAACTGACGGGACGACGACCCCAGACCTGGCTCAGCGGGCCCCAGAAGCTCGCAGATATTCCCATGAACGCCATGTACAGCGCATTGCTAGCATTGATAATACTTCCGGTGGTATCAAAGGTCTTTGCAACCTCGGGAATCGCCGACAGGATTGAGGTGGAAGAAATAGGGGCCAGGAATGAGCAAAACGAGAGGATGGCAACAATGACGATCTTGCGCGCAGGAGAAAAGCGCAGGTACTGCTCCGCATTCGCCTCTCCGTAGTCGCTGGTTGCTGCATGCATGTCCTGATGCGATATGTGACTCTGGACGAGGTCGAGCGGGTGTGCTGCCGTTCGCGTTGACGCGCCGGTCTGGACCTTCTCGATATCGACATCTGCTCGCTCAACATGCAGGGACTCCTCCCTTGTGATTGTCATTGAGTCTCGCGGAGAGTCTTCCGTCATGTTGATGTTATCCTGAGTTTTGGGCAGACTTGCGACAATGTCAAGCATTCCACGCAGCAAGAGCAGCGGACGCTTGTGCTGGAAATTGGGACGACTGAGGAGGTTTTCGAAGAAGCAATTCTACGGATTCTAGATAAGAATCATTCTCTGTGGATACATCAGACGACAGACAAAGCAATTGAGCGGAAGCAATCCCTGCACAAGAGAAATCTTGTCTCATCGGACAAAGAACGCCAATGCCGATCAATGCGGATATTGACACAAAAGATTGGACAGTAGGCAGATCAGCACTTATATAACATTCACTTCTGGAGAGAGAAAAGTGAGTCAGCAGAGATGCCTGCAACTGCAAGACGCAAAGTTAGAATTTTGACCGATTGGATTAACCCATTCTGTGGCGACTGGCGAGACCACGGCAACGCCGAGGGTCGGAAAAGAATCCTATCACTCGGAACTCGACCGATCAGAGGTAAGAATGGAGCGGTGACCTACAGAAGTCATCTTAGGAGGCAGCATTTATCGCGGACCCCAACGCAACCGTCCGGATGCCCAATGACGGTCGCAGAAACGCGAGACGGTTGCCACTCCGCCTAGGACATGCGTCGGAAGAAGCCGATCAGGGACATACTATCCTTGAAACATGTCCTCGAGGCTTCTGACCGCCATTGTGTGGAGACCTTTTTTGGCTTGGCCTTGACAATCGTACATGGACAATTCACCAGGCCAGGCGTCAGGTCTTCAGTAGAGGAGATAGCAGTATCTCGTGGCGATTTTTTTCGTTTCAATGTTGGGGATTATCCGAGTCAAGGAACATACCCGAACCGAGTCTTGGCTCGGCTTTCTCCCCGATCAGTGTGTTGTTCGACGGAATACGGAGCAGAAAGGCGCGCCGGGCCGTTTCTTGCCCAGAATGTGAAATTTTCCGCAGAAGGAATCTGGGGCGTCGGCACTTGGCTCTATTATTAGATCGATGCTGACATTCGATTGACCGCTGGGTTCATGAGATGCCTGTGCCTCAACCGAGTTTGCTGCTCTCAACGCGGCTGGGTTTTCCTAAAACCCACATTCTGGTCACAGAGACAACTTTATTGTGGTCAAGACTTGTATTTTATCCCATAGGACTCGCTGTCTTACCTATGGGTCTCACCTTGGAAGTAGCAGAGGTAGATCTCTTGATATCCGTACCAGTCGTGATCCACGCTTGAGCAGGCACACGACTCTTTCCCCGATAGGAGAACGGACAGAGAGACAGACAGAACCTGCTGGATTGTGCAGTATGACAATGATAATGGCCCTGCGATGAGATACTCGTCCTGTCGGGCGCGGGGTTTGGCCAAGACCCCAAGCCAAGCATCCCTTCCGAGCGTCGGACGAGAGATGACGTCTGGGGCCTGCGAGCGCGCTGGCAGCTCCACCGCGAAATGAGATCGTGGTGCCAAGTGATCCCTCGTCCTTCTCCCCCCTGTTCCCCACCGTCGACAAGGTTCTTGACTAAGTAACTGCCTCGGGGACCCTGGAGCGTGTTCCCGTTTTGTTTTTCCCAGAGACAGTGTGTTCGAAAGATGGCTTCCTCCAAGGACGCGGGTTCCAGTATTCCTTTCGCGAGCAAAAGCTCCTGGTCGAGCTTCCTAAAGGTTGGATTCCACTCTCCGCAAAATATCTCTGTCCTGGAGTGATAAAAAGAAAAGAAAAACCATCGATCACAGGATAAACATCATCATGTTTTCACTTACTGTTGGCTATGGGTCGCTGATTTTTCTGCTGTCTTTCTCCAGTCGATTGCCTCCTTCAACGGTGACCTGTCGTCCTTGACGGCTCCGCCCTTCATCCTCTCCTCCACCTCCCTCGTCGAATACTCTGCGTACTGGGCTGAGCACCCGACGCTGTTCATTGCTCCTGCCACGGAACCAGACCCCGAAAAGCGAGCCCTGCTGGTCCTGAAGTGGTTCCTCAGCACGCTGCACCAGCAGTACTGCAGTCGTAGCGAGAAACTAGGCAGCGAGAAAAAGCCGCTGAACCCCTTCCTGGGAGAGCTGTTTCTTGGAAAGTGGGAAGACAATGGCGTGACGGGCGAGACCACGTTGATCAGTGAGCAGGTCAGGTTCGTAGGGCTGTCATCCTTCTGCGGTAGCATATGAGCACCGACACTGACTCGTGTAGCCATCACCCGCCAGCTACGGCCTACTCGATCCGGAATGAGAAGCACGGTGTTGAAGTAAGTAGCACCGTCATTCCCAGCTCTTCATCCAACCCTGAACTGACGTCTCTCTGTATAGTTACAAGGATACAACGCCCAGAAGGCCTCCTTCGCCAGCACCATCTACGTGAAGCAACTCGGCCATGCCCTCCTGACGGTAACGCCGCCGGGCGCGAACAAAGACAACCCGGCCGAGAAGGAGACATACCTCATCACGCTGCCCAGTCTGCACATCGAGTCCCTGATCTACGGCACGCCCTTCGTCGAGCTGGAGAAGTCCACAAAGATCGCCAGCTCGACCGGCTACATCGCCAAGATCGAGTACTCGGGCAAGGGCTGGCTGAGCGGGAAGAAGAACACGTTCAGCGCGATCCTCTACCGCGAGAGCGACGGGGAGAAGAAGCCGCTGTACACCGTCGACGGGCAGTGGTCCGACACCTTCGTCTTCCGGGACGCCCGCACGAAGCAGGAGGTGGAGACGTACACCGTCGCCAACATGAAGACAAGCCCGCTCATCGTGCCCCCCATCGAGGAGCAGTCCATCTGGGAGAGCCGCCGGGCGTGGCACGACGTCGCGACCGCCATCGAGCGCGGGGACATGGAGGCCACGTCGGCCGCCAAGTCGAAGATCGAGAACGCGCAGCGGGAGCTGCGCCGGATCGAGAAGGAGGAAGGACGCGAGTGGGAGAGACGCTTCTTCAAGCGCCTCGACGAGAAGGATCTCTACGAAGACGAGGTCTTCATGCGGCTCGCCAGGATGATCGGCCTGATCAACGGCAGCGCAAGCGGCATCGAGAGCGACAAGACCGGTGGCGTCTGGCGGTTCGACCCCGAGCGGGCCAAGGATGCGAAGCCACCGTACCACAAAGAAGGCGGCAGGGGCCTGGGGCTCACTGATTGATTGATCGATTGATCGATCGATGCATGCATGATCGATCACATCCATGACATTACATACATATATGTGGCGGAATGGACGGTTGATGGCATTATTTTTTGAAAGAAAAATATGTCACAGGGATGATGACTTGGCAGTGCCGTAAATCCTTCGATATAGACAGAGAGAGAGAGACTTGCTATTTTTTTTCCTCTTTGAAGATCAGATATTATGTGTTTTGCTCGGTCCGACCACTTTCAACGCCTTTAGTTAGGTACCCAAACCTAACCTACCTAGCTGGCTCCGTGTATGTAATGTACAGTACATAGTAGATAGCATCCGTTAATGATGCCTGCCTGAGTTCTGGATTCCGAAGAATTCCAGTACCAGATCTATCTACCGTATTCGTTATAGTCACGATACCAATGTCATTGTGTTCGAAATGACTTCCGACACAAATGACACAAATGTACAATAGAACGTACTGTACATACATACATACGAAGCATGTCTGTACCGAGTGGACTGGTCAGGCACCTAGCCCTTATTATCGATAGAGGATACAGAAACTCGCCGGCCGGGATGGACTTAGTAAGGCAGAATGAATGAGCTGCACCTGTTTACAGTGAGGATGATGAACAGAATGAAGCGAACTCGGCACGACTGATTCATTAATTCATTCATTCATCCATTTTCAGATACTCCTACACATAAGGCTGTAATCGTCATCCCACCCACCCACACAGACAGACAGACAGGCAAGACATAAAAAAAGAATACGATCCATACACAGCACAAAAGACATGATACATCGTCATCATCAATCAATCATCACATTCCATTGATTGAAGGATTTTTTTTTAAAAAAAAAAGCCTAAGGGGTAAGCGACGAACCAAACCCACCCGTCCCGAATTTCTCATCTCGTTTCCTAATCTCATCCGATCAAACTCTGATGATGCTCTTAGCTCTCATCAAAGACGAAAACTAAGTGGTACAGGAAAAAGCTGGTAAACATAAAGTAGACATAATGAAGAAGATAGTAGAGAGTCATCATAAAGGTGACATAGCGAGATCAAAGAGTAGTAGTAGTAGTAGTAGTAGTAGTAGTAGTAGTTATAAGAGCATCATAAAAGTGGTTAGGTTTTTTTTCATCGCGGGCAACAAGCACAGCCCTTGCAAAAGCAAGACAAAGAGGAAAAGCCAGCCAAGCACCCATCGAGAGAAGAGATTACACATTTCTTTTTTGTGTGAAACCTAAACGCTTTGCCGGAGCTCGCCGCCCCTAAAAAGAGCTCTCATCCCCGCAATGCAACGCCATGATCCTTAGTGACCGTAATTGCCTCCCCAACCGCGTCCGGTGTTTCCGTAATAGTTGCTGCCAAAACCTACGCCCCCATAATTACCGTATCCAGTGCCCTGGTGGCTCTGGGTGGCCGCAGCCTGGTGTCCACCGAGGCCACCGAGACCGCCTCCATATTGCGGGTTAAGGTGAGGGTAGCCACCAAATCCCTGCTGGCCCTGCTGACCCTGTAGGGGTGGAAGTCCGGTCTGTGCCTGGGGCTGGCCTGAAACGCTGTTGGTGGCGGAGCCGGGCCGGTTTGCCTGAGCAAGGGACGGACTTGGTCCACCCGCCTTGGTCGCCTCGAAGCTCTTCGATGCCTCTTCAGAAGTGACAGGCTGTTGCTGAGCAATAGGCTGGTTTTGGCTGAAGCCCGACTGGGTGCGTCCAAACACATCCGTCATACCAGAACCGAAGGCATTGGTGCCTGCCGCGGACTGCTGGTTCTCAGAAGGCTGCGCGGATCCAGTGCGTCCATAGACCGAGTCACGACCGGGCAACCCCTGGTTGAAACCGCCCGCATTGGCGGGAGAAGAAGAGTGGTCGTAGGAGAACGCATGCTGGGGCTGTCCGTACATTCCACCCTTTCCATAGGGTCCGTATCCACTGCCATAGCCATACTGGTTGCTGTGCGGCATGTAATGGTCATCATATCTCCGGGCATCATCGTACATCGGGCGATTCCTTCCATACTGGTGCTGGCTCATCTGGCTCATGTACGAAGCAGCGTAGTGAGGGTTCGAGTAGTATGGGTATCCATAACCATACCCGCCGTGAGCACCTTGGGCTCCGGGGAGGTGCGCTGCTGATGGCTGGGCCTGCGTAGCACCGGGCAGGGTCGGATTGGGAGTGTTGTGACCACTGTTCGGGGCTTCAATGTGGCCATAGCGGTTTGGAGGCTGAGTTGAGGGAATATGAGGCTGCATTTCTGCTCCTGAGGCGCCAAAGCCGGCTGCGGCCCTCTGGGCGACCGTCGCATCCTGCGACTGGCCGTATGTACCATAGTAATTGTAAGGAAGACGCTGCTGATCTGCGGCATAGAAAGGTGAATATTCGCTGCCAGTGGTGGTGACAGCGGGTTGAGTAGGAGCCTGGTTCGAGAAGGGCTCTTGAATCTGGGGCTGCGGCTGGGTAACCTGCTGGCTGAAAGGATCATATGGCTTCTGAGCATCGCCAAATCGGCCAAAGTCATTGAAAGAAGTGTCTGCGGTTGTAGCTTGAGGAGCGGGGGGAAGTCCGGGGGCCGGACGAGAAACAGCAGTAGTCTCTGTAGGAGGCTGCGTCGACGGGGGTAAGGAGGCACGAGGGGCCACGGGAGAGTGCTGTGGGGGCTGTGCGCGTGTTTCCGGCTCTTCTCTCTCTTCATCGATATCAGGTTCGGCGTCTCCGTTCAATCCCATGCTTCCAAACTGAACGGCGGCACGATCAACGGCGTGATTCGCCGGCATAACCACTGCTTCCTGCTGGTCCAAGACCCGACGCTGGAGGCTTGGCACACGGCCAGTTGTTGGTTTCTGGGCAGTTGTAGCATAACCTGACGGCGCTGCTGTGCGGGCAGGGGTCGTGGCGGCTGGTGCGTTATTAGTTTCCTGAGTGCTGGCAACCGTGTTGACCGCAGTAGCCGCGGCAGGAGGAGCCGATACATCAGGAATTTGTTCGAGGTTCGTCTTGGTCAAGTCGTCTTTAGGAGGAGTAACGGTCTCTGATGGAGGGGCTTCGGGTTGCGGTTCAGCGGGGGTAGGAGCTTGCTCTTCTGGTGCCTTCTCTGCGGGAGGAGGAGCGGGTGTTGGTTCAGCTGGTTTCTGCTCTGTAGCGGCGGGTTCTGCAGGTTTCTCTGCAGGTTTCTCTGCAGCCGGTGCAGCCGGTGCAGCCGGTGCAGGCTTTGAAGCCTGTGAAGCCTGTGCAGTCTGTGCAGCCTGTGCAGCCTGTGCAGCCTGTGGAGGAGCTTTCTTCGGAGCTGGAGGAGGTGTGGGCTTCGCAAACAAGCTGGCCCATCCTTTCTTTGTACCTTCGGGTAAGGCACTGGTTTTCGGTGGCTCTTTTGTGGTCTCCTTCACACCGTTCGCTGAGGTATCACCGTCAGCAGGAGGCTCTGGCTTCGCCCCTGCCCCAGCTTCGGGGCCAGAGGCTGGCGCTTCCCCAGTGTCTGCCGCTGTGGCCACCTGTTTCTCTGCGCGAGTTCCGTTGGTGTGAGCTCCTGCTCTGCCTCCGCGGCCGCCGCGACCACGATCTCCGCGAGCGCGTCCACGGCCCTCGAATCCGCCACGTCCACGGCCTCCACGAGCTGAGGATGTTGTCGTTTCGGTCTGGGTGCTCTGGACCTCCTTGACCTTGGAGCGGGACCGGTCTGAGGTTTTCTTCTTAACCTCTCCCCACTGTGAAACATTACCTGCCAGACAGTCAGTAGAGCTAGCGTAAGCGGTGGTGGTCACCAGGAGCGGTACCTTCAGTTATGCGCTCAATCGCACTCTCCAGGTCGCCGTTGGAATCCTCCAAGGCAAAAACGAGATCATCTTCTGTCCAGTCCGGAAACAGCTCCTTCAGAGTAGGCAGATTGCTTGCGTACTTCTTCTTTAGCTGTCCGATCTCTCCTTCATCCTCGTATGATGGCGTCGGAGCAACGTTCTCTGTGGTGTCGGCCTTTGCAGACCTGCTACCGCCTCGACCACCTCTGGAGCTGTAGCCGCCTCTGCCACCGCGAGCGGAACTTCTGCCCCTCGGGGCAGACGGTCTGGATTGAACCTCAGACATGTCCTCGGTTCCGATGTGAAGTCCTGTGAGGGAGAAGAGTGGAGGTAGGAGTGGAAAGAAGAGACCGGAGAGTCGTCAAGGCGTGAGCGAAGGGGAAGGAGGAAGATGGTCGGGTGTGCAGAGTGAAAAAGAAAAAAGCGGGTGAAAGGGTGGAAGACGTCGACGATGCACCCTCCCAGAGAGGTCAGCACCAGAACCGCAGCAGAGAGGCCGCCAGATTCAAGATGCACAAGCAGATGGGCTGGAGAGGATAAGTAGGAGTTTGGGGCTGGTTGGTCTCGAGATGAGGCGTGTAGGGGAGAGGCGACTTTCGCGTTGGCTGCTTTAGCGAGCGGCGCTAGAGGGTCTCGGGAGGCTGGGCGGAGAGCGTCACTGACTCTGCCCGCTCTTCTCAACCACCGCCAGCACCGGCTCGCACGCTGTCTCTCGTGCCACTCTCTTTCGATTGGGACGTTCCTCTTCTCCCCGTGGACCGTGGCATCCGCCCTCCACAGGTCCAGTTCACCACGGCTGCGTTGGTGCATGCGCATTGGCCTAATCCTGTTCCGCCGCCCGCCTCGGGCATTGTCCATGCCACGCAGCTGAGCTGCCCCGACCTATACGATGAAAGGGACGTCGATCTTCAACTTCAAGTCATGGTCCAAGAAGATCCATCCGCCGCTGCCTCGCACGCCGCGGGAGTCGCAGCAGCTCCTCTCCGCCCTCACCTCTTCCTTCCGCCGCCAGCTCGATCGGGAATATCCTCTTTTATCCTCCGGGGACGCACCCAACGGGAATCCACACTCCTCCGCGCACTCCACCGACAGGCACCTGAGATCTATCCTCGATAACCCCCTCTTCAGGATCGCCCCGTCCAAGACCGCGATTCCCCCCGGCCATCCAAATGCGCAGAGCCTGCAGGACAAGAGACTGGCGGAGGAGCCGATGGCAGTCTTCGATGAGCTGGTTGCATCGGGCTCCGTCACCCGCAATGATATTATCAAGTGTCTCAAGGCCCAGCTCTTCCTTGCCGGTTCGGCTTCGGGAGATGGAGTTCGCGAAGCAATGAAGAATTCCGGGGCCGGCTCGAGAGTTGTCTCATGGTTCTGGGCTTCCGATTCGGCATCAAGGAAGATGCTGTTCAAATCACGCACGGCCACGGCAACCGCTCTTAAATTTATGGTCGCCGAAGGGCTGCATGACACGATCATGGTGTGGCTGCGGATGCTCAGCAAGCGTGATCTCGGAGGGCTCGATGGCCAGATTCCTGAGACGGCAGCGCCTCGCCTGTTCAACCATTTCCTGTCCGACTTCATGGCAGCTGAGATAAGCTACGGCCGTGGCGTGGCCTCTGCCCTGGAATACTACTCTCAGGTCTGCAAGATGTGCTCTTTCTTGGTGGATCGATACGGTAGTGATCCGAGGGACACGATGCTAGTTGCAGGAGGTACCTACTTGAGCCATTGGATTGTGGACCACGGCCAGAGTCAGGAGGTGAAGGAAATACCTCCGTCGGTATATGATGAATTCTGTGAAGCGATATCCACGCTGTCACCCATGCCACTATTGGCTGCTTCGGTCTCACTGTACCATCCCACGCGTCCTACGGCCCAGCCGCTCCTGGATTATGTTCAAAGGCTTCCGCCTGAAAAGCCTCACACCTGGAAGGAGTCCAAACGGGACATATTCTTCAGGGTCACTGTGGATGCCGTCCGGGTTCTGCTTGATCAAGGGAAATTCCGTGACGCTTCCTGGCTCGCTCAGCGCATCAAGGAGCTGTTCCCAAATGAAACATCTACAGCAAAGACATCGAACAAATCTCAGGTCTCCTCTGAGCAGGCAGATCTGCTGAATCACTTGGACGTTGCCTTGACCTAATAATCTTGGTGACAACTGAGGGTTCTTCCTTTACAGGCGTTACGCAGGGAGGAAAAAGCATGGTGTTTGTCTGGGTGTTTGCGGCGTTTCTCTTGTGGGCCTTTGTGTAAATGAGATGTTTGACCCCATGCCCCGGCCCCGACCGGCGCTAGCCGTGTTGGGCCTCCAGGTCTTGGCACGCCGGGGCTCCAAAAGCGGCGACGCGTTCCGGGGCCGGGGCCCGTGCTCGCCTGCCGTCCTCATCCATAAGCTTTCCCTTTGCCGACTTTCCCCTGCGCTGCGATCCGAGGCGGCGCAGCCGAGACCTCAGGCTGTCCAGGTTCCTCGAGCCACTGCCCAGCTGGGATTGGCCGCCTACCGCCCTAACCCCGTCGTCATGGACCCCGGCGCGACCTCACCTCTTCTCCTCTCCTCTCCTTGCACCGACCACCACTCAATAGAACCCTCTCTACTGAGCGCAAAGCCATTCTGGTTTGATCGTTGACGTCACCTGGGCCCTGCGATTCCTTCTGGTCTCACATTTGCCCTCGTCTGTCCCTGGAGCACTCGCGCGCAACGTCACCGCTGGGCTGCTATGGCTGCCGAAGGGATTCGGATTCAGAGCGCCCCGACAGCTCCTGGTACGTATCGCTGTGGCTGTGAAAGTAGCCAGCCTTTGTGTGTTATCTTCATGAATAGCTGCCTGGGAGCAATTGTGGTGTTAGATTCCTAAGCTCTCATCCGTAGACTCCTTTTGCGCGCATTATCTCATACGCGATTCGAGCTGACCATGCGCTGCAGAGACCAAGAAGCTGACTGGGTATGAAGAAGAAGAGAAGAAGAAAGAGGCAGAGAAGGAGGAACTGAGGAAAGAGGAGGGCAAGGGTGACTCGAAAGGAGCCGAGACCAAGCCCGCTGAGAAAGACACCGGTGCTGCCGCTGCCACTGGTGTTCAGGAACCCTCTGAGAAAGAGAGCGCAGCAGAGCCTAAGACGGGAGAGAAGCGGGAGCGTGACGGGACTACGGCACCGGCAGAGAACGGGACCACCGATGAGGCCGCTGATCCGGCCAACAAAAAGCAGAAGACTGAAGAATCCGCCAAGGCTGAAGAGCCGGCTCAGGCTGATGAACCTTCCAAGAGTAGGGAACCCGCTAAGGCCGAGGATGGAACATCCGGTGCCGCTGCTGAGAAGGAGGATACCGCAGCTGCCGCCACGAACGGCGAGAAGCCTGGTCGGCCCAGGAAGGGAGTGAAGGGCCTCGCGAAGAAGGTAACCCAGCGCGTCACTGATGGAATCGGAAGTAGAACGAGGAGCCGGACCAAGGCAGCTTGAATGCCAAATGATAAGGACCGGTGATCGCTGCTACCACGGCAGCCAGTGGGAGTGGAAAGGCAACCCCGACCATTTCTTTTCACGACGCCGACTGTTATTCTCCCCTTTCCAACCTGGCGTAGACACATGGAAAGGAATGACACGGCAACACTACACTCCGCTCTCTTTGTTCAGAAGAGGAACATGTCATCATGACTATCTGTGGAGCGATGGGAGGATATTCTATATAGGCTTCAAACCAGTCAGGACGATCCATTTACATTTTACTGCTGTATCTAGGTCTTTACGCCGTAGTTGCTTTGAATGGAATTCGATCTAGGGCTAAAAGCTTGTTGTCTTGAACCAGCAGAGCTACATCCGACAATTTTATTGGGGACGAGTCACCGGCCGAATTAGGGCAAGACCTGATCGAAAGCCATGCGTAGTTATCAACGTTACTGCATAAATGCTTCAAGAAGCAGCGATTAAATGAAATTCTGCTCATATATTCGAAATGTCCATTTCCGCTCATGCTCCGGTCATCCTGCGACGTTCGTCAACATCAACCCCTTTCGCTCCCTCATCCATGCATCAAGCCCTCGTGCCTTGGGGGATCTCTGGCCAAGTGCTTAGGCATATATGGTACCCGAGTGTTTGGAGCCTACAGGAATCTCCATGCCCCTCAGGAGGACCTACCTGAGAGAAACGCCGTCCCTAGATTTGTATGCACTGGCGGTAATGGGACATGCATCTCATGTCCATCCATGGGGCTGTCCGGAGGAGATGCCGGAGGACCGCTTACTAACCCGCCGGCCGGTTGGCCGACCACGGGACGCCGGCCCCGGAACAACAACGTCACCGGAGGGGAAAGATTCTGGTCCCGCGGGATGTGAGTAATACATGCTGCCCGCCCGATCTACCGTTGCACGCAACTGTTTCTTCTCTCCACGATACCAATTGACGCCCAGGATGTCCGGTACCAAAATCTGGCTGAGGGCTGAAACCAAGCCCGCCGAAGCGCGATCGGCTCGTAAGTATATATATTTCACGTTACTTCCTTTTGCCCAATTGCGACTTGTCACGCCTTCTTCCCCCGCCAAGCGGACGATCTGAATTTTTGACCCGTTGGATTGATTCGCAGTCACGCCGACCACTTGCAAGGCCCTTCTCGACGCCGGGTATGAAGTGATCGTGGAGCGCTCCAAGCAGCGGATCTTTGATGGTAAGATCTTTTCCCAATCCCGATTGATCAATCCGTAGTCAACTATGTACTGACAATCTCGCACCTAGACAGCGAATTTGAGAAGGTACGCTGGAAAAAGAAAATTCCGTGCACCACTGGTTTGGAAGAAATCTTAATTTTTGATGATATAGGTCGGAGCGCCGCTCGTCGAGGAAGGGTCCTGGGAGAGAGACGCTCCCAAGGACGCATACATCCTGGGTCTCAAGGAGCTGCCCGAGAAGGACTTCCCGCTGGAGCATGTCCACATCTCCTTTGCGCACTGCTACAAGCAGCAGGCTGGCTGGGAGAAGGTCCTGAGCCGCTGGCCGCGCGGGGGTGGTACCCTGCTCGACCTCGAGTTCCTGACAGATGACTCAGGGCGGAGAGTTGCCGGTATGAAAGCGATTTTTCCCCACCAGAAGTTATTGTTCAAGTTCAGAATTGCTGACTCCCAACGATACAGCTTTCGGATACTCTGCTGGATATGCCGGTATTCTCTCACTCTGGCGAATTTTTCCTACAGTTGGACGCATACTGAGACTGGAGACCAGGTTCCGCGTTGGCCATCAAGAACTGGGCGTGGCAGTTGACGCACCCGAACGGCGAGCCTCTGCCTGGTGAAAAGCCCTATGACAACGAGGCTCTCTTGATCGAGTCCGTGAAGGAGTCGCTGGAGGCTGGCAAGAAGCAGTCCGGCAGAACACCCAAGGTCCTTGTCATTGGAGCCGTGAGTCATCCCTCCAAAGCGAAACTTCAGGAATAAAAGGCATTAACAATATACAGCTTGGACGATGCGGCAAGGGCGCCGTGCAGCTGGCAAAGGATGTCGGTATCCCAGAATCTGACATTCTGCAGTGGGATATCGAGGAGACCAAGAAGGGTTCGTCGCCCTCCGTTGCTTCAATGCGTAGACAGACGGAGAGACTGACTTGACATTCTTGCAGGCGGGCCCTTCAAGGAGATCGTCGAGGACGTTGACATCTTCATCAACTGCATTTACCTCTCCTCCAAGATCCCACCCTTCGTTGACGCCGAGTCCATCAAGTCGCCGAACAGACGCTTGACTGTCATTTGCGACGTCAGTGCCGATACGTATGTTTCAACCTACCTAACCCTTCTGACCGCCACGATCCATCTGCTGATTTTATCTATCACCGTAGCACGAACCCCAACAACCCCATCCCCATCTACAACGTCACCACCACCTTTGACAAGCCGACCGTGCCCGTCACCCTGCCACTGGGCAACCCGAGCCTGCCACTGAGCGTGATCAGCATCGACCACCTGCCGTCCCTGCTGCCGCGCGAGAGCTCCGAGAGGTTCAGCCAGGCGCTGCTGCCCAGCCTGCTGCAGCTGAAGGACCGGCACAACGCACGTGTCTGGAAGCAGGCGGAGGAGCTGTTCAAGGAGAAGGTTGCTACTCTGCCGGAATCCTACCTGAAGGCTTGATTTAGGATACTTTTTTTTTCTAAATGATAGAGGGGAGGTCTAAATCCGCGTTAAATAAAAAAGTCGGTGATACAACTTCAGGAGAGAGAAAATTGACGGAGCGCACTGGGAAGTTCAAGAGTTCTACGGGGAAGATATCTCTTGTACATGCCACCCTTATTATATCCGGTCACATAGAAAGAGGTTATAACGCTAGCCCTGGAACATCGCACACAATGTCAATGTCAGCCCGATGTCATCGACTCCAAATGCTCTGTTGGAAGTACAATTTATATTGGTTACGGTGGTTATTGCGTCCATGCATCTATTGTCCTCCACTAGTCCATAATAGCTCAAGAGACAGCGTTGTACGGGTACTTGGAAACCTGTCACCCTGGTCTCGTGCCTTTTACCCCTGCAGAGCCGACCATGCAGGCGACCGGGTAGATACGGAGCACTCAAGCAGGTAGACATGCAATAGATAAGGCACGGTCTGCGACGATCGACCGGATCTTGTTACGGAGGACCGTCGATCAACGCATAGTTTATGACTTGTCTGGGGGGTCACCGTGGCACTGTCACTCGTGAGTCGAGGACATAGTAACTGCAATTTGATGCCTACAGAGGAGGTCGACAAGTCTACGATCACACAGTCCACGGCGGAGGACCCCCGACAGACGTGCATCATGGACGGCATGCGTCTCACATTCAACAACCCCGCGCGGCTGCCGAGCCTCAGTAAGGCGTCTCATGCGGAAGCCCCGGGTATGTCGTCCGCCGCCATTGGAGCAACAAGGGACGCGGACCCGGCCTGGCGTCTCACTTTGGCCTCGAATCTCGAGATCCGAGTCGATCTTCTCCATGCTCTTGCCTTTGAACTGCCGGATTGAGCCGGTGCAGGATGTGGGGATGTCGCTCTGTCTGGGGTTCGGCAACACCGCAACGAAACGCCGACGCTGAGAAGAAAACGGAGCGCGCTTGGTTGGCTCGGCCCCCGATGATGGGATACCTAACCCAGTGGATCGCTGACGCTGCCTCTTTTCCTTCTTTTCTTCTTCCTTCTCTTCTCCCCAGCATCATATGTGGGACGTCCTGCGCGACGGATAAGCATCTGAACCAAGCTCGTCAGGCTGGACATCCGCTGTCTGTCTCCAAAACCCCAGCGTGCATGCGTCTCGGATTCGGACAGCCGCGCTGACGCCCTTTTTCCCGCCATAGCCGCAGAGACACCAATTGACGCCTGAGCCAGCAGCATTATCTGTTGTCTACGGGTATTCACTACTTGGAAAGGGCCCTATATTAAAGAAAAAAAAGAAGACTATAACCGCGGGACGAGAATTACGTCTGGTCGTTCGCCCAATTACTCACGGTTTGCGCCCTTCCCGGAAATGGAGCAATGATCCCCACGCGTCTCTGCTGCGCACCACTCGTCTCCCTACAATACAGTACAGTACATATCAGCTAATCCCGCGTACATACATAATCGTCTATGCCTGACAAACCAGCGACCATCGCCGCCTATGCGGCTGGGGCGTCCCTCGCTGCGATCGCGCTCTTCTACGTCTTCGGGCCCAACTTTACTATCGACGGGGATGACTCCTCCAGCAGCAGCGGCCGCAAGAAGGGGGTAGTCGGGCTCTCCAACCCGGCCAATGATTGCTTCATCAACTCCGTTCTGCAGGCCCTCGCGGGTCTCGGGGAGCTGCGCCGCTACCTGATCCGGGAACTTCACCGCCGCGAGCTCGACGGGCCCGAGATCTATAACCTCCTGCCGGAGCCGGCGGACATGCCGCGCGGCGAGACGCCCGAGAAGATCAGGGAGCTGCAGCAGGGGACGATCACCAGGGCGTTGAAAGAGATGCTGGACCGGCTCAATGAGCGGCCCATCTACAGGAAGACGATCTCTGCGCGCCCGTTCATCCAGGCGCTGGAGTTCGCGTTCCGCACGCGCATCAGCCGCAACCAGCAGGACGCGCAGGAGTTTCTGCAGATCGTCGCGGAGCGGCTGTGCGACGAGTACCACGCCGGTGTCAAGGCGCGACAGCGAGTGCAGAGGCTGGTCGAGACGCCTGCAGGCCCAGGCGCGCCGCTTCCGCCCGTGCAGGACGTCGACGCCGAGCGCGATCCGGAGGAATCGGCGGAGGTGGAGGTTCGGCTTGATGATGGATCTGAGAAGGGCTTACCGGCCATCATAAACACGAAGCTGAAAGAGATCGACAACGAGTACGGCTTTCCCTTTGAGGGGCAGTTGGAGTCGCAGATCGAATGCACGTTCTGCCACTACCAATACAAGCCGAATCAGACCTCGTTTGTGAACCTCACCCTGCAGGTCCCACAGACGAGCTCGACCACTCTGAGCGCCTGCTTTGACGGCCTCCTCAAGACGGAGTACATCGATGACTTCCGGTGCGATAAGTGCCGCCTGCAACATGCCCTTGAGGTCAAGATGAGCGCAAAGGCAAAGACCAAGTCGAAGGACGAGTTGGAGCATCTAGAGATGGAAATATCTCGGATTCAGGAGGCACTGGAGACCGACCCCGAACAAGAATTGGAAGGGGTAACGCTGCCACCTTCGGAGCTCGCGCCGAAGCGCAAGATCGCGAGGCATATGCGCATTACCGTCTTCCCCAAGATCGTTGCCATTCATCTGTCGAGGTCCATTTTCGACCGGAGCAGCTCCACCAAGAACGCGGCCAAGGTGTCTTTCCCCGAGCGCCTTCCCCTGGGCGGGATCTTGAGCCGGAAGTGGTACAAGCTGCTGGCAATTGTCTGCCACAAGGGCAGCCACAACAGCGGCCACTACGAGTCCTTCCGGCGGAATCATGTATACCCTCCGTTCTCCACTCCCGATGCCTTCAGCTCTTACGCCCACAGTCGAGCGGCCAGCGAGAACCCTTCGGAGGTTCCCAGCCCACGGATTGCGGCGAAAAAGTCCTTGGATCTGGACCCGGGAGCAGCCAGCGGCTCTCCCGCGACTTCTTCTTCTCCATCGATGTCCAGTCTCTCGCTCTCGTCCCCTGCTCCGTCGACGTCAACATCGACGAGCCCTCCGTCAAGAGCACAAACCCAGCTGAGCCCTCCGCCATCGCAACCGTCACCGGCGACCACCTCAAGCCCTCGTGTTTCGTTCCAAAGCAGCCGTCCCGTGTCTTCTGCCTCCAAGCTCACGCCGACTCCGACGTCTAACCCCAACGGTCTGGCCCGAAGCGGTTCCTCCCCTGCCCGTCTAGGCAAGTCCCAGAACAATAGCTCGTCGTCCACGGACGAGAAGAGCACTCCGCGCACCTCCACGGATCAGCCCGCGGGCTCGGGCACGCGCTTCCGGCGCAAGCGCAAGCAGAGCGGTCGCTGGTGGCGGATCTCGGACGAGAAGGTCAAGGAGTGCAAGACGGCGGACGTCCTTGGCATGCAGAAGGAGGTGTATCTGCTGTTCTACGAGATGGAGAGGCCTGCCTCGGATGGAATCTGAGATGGCGATGTGTGGAGAAGTCGAAGGAAGAAAGAAGAACAGAGAGACTGCACATACGCATGCACATACATCCAGCACATGTACATGTCCAGGACATGCATATCACGTGCAGAGCACGAAAGACAGTGCCCAGGCGGGCCTTGAGCAAGTTGGGTACAGAAGAAAAGAGGAGAACGGGGATATACACGGTGATTTCAATGGATAACATGACTGAAGAAATGAAAGAGATAGAATGAAGCATGGTAGACGGGATCATTCTATGGATGTAATAATAAATAATGATAGAGGAGGTAGCGGTAAAGTCGATGACCGTTTGCATTTGCATCGTCTTTGGGATAGAGATTTCGGATCTGAAACAGGAGCCATGTACGAAGTACATACCTGGGTCTGGACTCATCTTGAATGCCAACTATGGAGCCGTCCACTGGGGCCGAAGAGGTCACATGGAAGCATGATCTTCGTGGTCTTGGCGAGCTTGGAGGCCGGAGGACGGGCTGCCTACCACGAAACTCGGGACTCGGTTATGGCTGGAGACGCGTCTGCTCTCCTGGCCGCAGTACAGGATAGTACGGAGCGGCAGCCCGCCGGTCATTGTCGGCATAGCAACCAGGACAGGAGCTGTCTTCTGATCATTGACTTTGTTGAGAGTCTGTGACAGTGGCGTGTACAGTACTCCTCCTCCAATCAAAGACATCCGGAAACGATAATGCGCATGCATGATCCTAGGGACCGAGAAACATCCCCATACTTGAGTGATATATTACTGAGCTATACGGCCGGCCCGCTCAGCTGACGAGGTCCCGGACGAGCGCCAAGTCGGGAGAAGGCAGGGGAAGAGGCTGGAACCGGACGGAGGGTGGAGAGAGACTTCATGGGGAAGTTGGTCCGGGGATGTTCCGAGTGGAGAGGAGCTTCACGAAAGAAACACGGAGACGAGGGAGCAGGTCTCTGGAGCACGGGGAAGAGCATGCCGTGGCGTGTCGTGATCACTGCTAAGGTTACTTTACGAGGTACCTAGGTAGTCGGTACCGAGGTGGCTATCACACGATGCATACAGACGGACAGACTGCAGGTGCGGGAGCTTGTCTCTCCTCTTCCACCATGTCTGCATACCATGTACTCCGTATGGACATGATAGATAGACAGAGGTATAGAAACAGCCGCGGCACAGCACGAGCTCCGCGTCGGGCCCATGGAAGAGGGCACAAGTCGGCGGCGCGGGGGTTTTCGGAACGTCATGCTGGCCCGCGCTCCCCCACGGCGAACAGCTCGAGCACAGCGATTATATCATAACGTCCGTCCGCCTGTCTCCTCTTCCTCCCTGCCACCGGTCAAGTACGACCTGTCCTGACTCGCCCCCCTGTTCCTCTCTTATATATTGGATCATCCTGACCTCAGCTTCCGCGCGACGGTCGCCCTCTGAGTCCTGCCCGTCCTTCTCCACCATCCGGTGAGTCGTTCGAGGCATGACGGAGCGGCTCTGCCCACTCTGGCCCCTCCGTTAGCGCTGGGCCTGTCCCCTCCACCACTCATTATTTTAACCTTGGCTTGCTGCGGTGTCGGCGCCGCAAAAGTCCTCCCTCGTACAACCTTTACTCGCGCTCACTCTCTTTCTTTCAATCGCTTCCTGGCTGACCTGGAGACTTCTTCTTTCAGATCCTTTGCTGAATTTTGAGAGATCTCGTCTACTGCTCCTCCCTCCGTCACCATGGGTATCCTCGACAAGCTCTCCCGCAAGAGCGGTGTCATCGTCGGCGACGACGTGCTCCGCCTCTTCGAGTATGCCCAGGAGAACAACTTTGCCATCCCTGCTATTGTAAGTAGACTTCTAGATGCATATATGAGATATAAATCCGATGCTGACGCGCGCAGAACGTGACCTCGTCCTCCACCGCCGTCGCCGCCCTCGAGGCCGCGCGCGACAAGAACTGCCCCATCATCCTGCAGGTGTCCCAGGGCGGTGCCGCCTACTTTGCCGGAAAGGTAGGTTCTTGACCCTGATCGAGAGGGGGAAAAGACGTCAGGAGCAGCCGCTGACGACCGCAGGGCGTCCCCAACGGCAACCAGGAGGCCTCGATCGCGGGTGCCATCGCCGCCGCCCACTACATCCGCAGCATCGCGCCGGTCTACGGCATCCCCGTCATCCTGCACACCGACCACTGCGCCAAGAAGCTGCTGCCGTGGCTCGATGGCATGCTCGACGAGGACGAGCGCTACTTCAAGCTGCACGGCGAGCCGCTCTTCTCCAGCCACATGATCGACCTGTCCGAGGAGCCGGTCGACTGGAACATCGAGACCACCGCCAAGTACCTGCGGCGCGCCGCCCCGATGAAGCAGTGGCTTGAGATGGTAAGCCTTTCTGCTACAAATCTATCTAGACTCTAGCTGACTCGTCAGGAAATCGGCATCACGGGCGGTGAGGAGGACGGCGTCAACAACGAGGACGTGGAGAAGAAGTCGCTGTACACGCAGCCCGAGGACATCCTGGCCATCTACAACGTGCTGAAGCCCATCAGCCCGTACTTCTCCATCGCGGCCGGGTTCGGCAACGTGCACGGCGTGTACAAGCCGGGCAACGTGAAGCTGCACCCGGAGCTGCTCAAGAAGCACCAGGCGCACGTCAAGGAGAAGACGGGGTCGCCCAAGGACAAGCCCGTCTTCTTCGTCTTCCACGGCGGCTCGGGTTCCACCAAGGAGGAGTACAAGGAGGCGATCAGCTACGGCGTGGTCAAGGTGAACCTCGACACGGACATGCAGTACGCGTACCTGTCGGGCGTGCGCGACTACATCCTGGCCAAGAAGGACTACCTGATGACGCAGGTGGGCAACCCGGAGGGCGAGGACAAGCCCAACAAGAAGTACTTTGACCCGCGCGTGTGGGTGCGCGAGGGCGAGAAGCAGATGAGCAAGCGGGTGCAGGTGGCGCTGGAGGACTTCAACACTGCTGGGCAGCTGTAGTCGGGATGGATCTAGTGTGTTTGATACTCTGTTAACACTGTACGGTGGGTTCATGTGGGGACGGTGTCTGTGGCATGTAGATAAGCATGGTCGAATGATAACGAGCAATCTCTGAACGAAGTATCTCTACCGCGTGATCTCGCCCGCCACTGCTGCTCCCGGTGGAGGAGACTGGACGGAGAGAGTGGGTAAGGGATCTGAGACAAGCGGGACGCCGTCGGGGGAGATGATGTGCACGCTGGGGCGCGGGCCACGAGGCATGTTCGCCCGGCGGACGCTGCTGCGCCCGTCTCTCAGGCCACCGCGTCTCATCTCCATGATGTCTGGAACTCGTGGGAGCAGCGTGCTCAGCAGCTGATGGCGGACAGCTGAACGATCGGGGCAAAGAATATAGCAGGGCCCGGCCACCCCGTGATCCGCGGGGCGGTGGAGCCGGCGGCCAGGGTTGCAGCCCTAACGCCCTCGATCGCCGCTTCGGGACAGCTGCTGCAGACCTCTGTCAGCTCGCTTGCTTTCTCTCTCTTCTCTCTCTCTCTCTCTCTCTTCCTCTGCTTCATCTCTGTCCGGCTCTTCTTTTCATCTCCCTCATCTCCTCCTCTCCCTCGTCCGTCCCTCTCCACCCGTCTCCTCCCCTCCCTTCATCTCCGCCCCTCGCTACCGTGTTTCATCGGTCGTCCCGAGCCAGGTAACGCTGCCTCTCGGATGCGCGCCCGACCCGCCCCGGACAGGCCAGGCCCCGTCGCTCCCCAGCCCTAGGCCGGCCCAGCTCCATAAAAGATCTCTTGCAGCCAGCGTCATGCAGGCCCGGTGCTGACGTCTCCAGTTTTTTTTTTCGTTTTCTTTCCTCTCCTGTCGTTTCTGCTTCTGCTTCGTCTTCTTCCGTTCGTTTACCCTCGTGGTCTGCTCTGTCGCTCGTTTGCATCGGGTCCGCCGGTCGATGCCTGGCGCTGCGCGAGCTGGGAAGCCGTGGGCGTGCCCTAGCTAGGTCCGAGTCTGAGACGGTGTCATGGCTCGCTGGGAGAGCAGCATCGTTGCGCCCCGGGACGACGGTCCTACGTCGCCGACAGACCAGTTCCTGCGCCTCATCCAGAACCCCTTCAAGTCGGCGGTACGTTGCGCAACATCTCTCCCTGGGTTGGATCGATGATTTAGATCACGGCTGACTGCGACAGTTCCAAGTCAACGCCTTCTGGGCCTCCCTGGGCACCTCCCTCGGCATCACCGCCTTCCTGGCCCTGCTCTTCTCCCTCTTCCGCCCCCGTCACACCCTCGTCTACGCCCCCAAGCTCAAGCATGCCGACCAGAAGCACGCCCCGCCCCCCGTCGGCCGCGGCCTCTTCTCCTGGGTCAAGCCCGTCCTGCGCACGCGCGAGCAGGACCTGGTCGACCGCATCGGCCTCGACGCCGCCGTCTTCCTGCGCTTCACCAAGATGTGCCGCAACCTCTTCCTCGCCCTCAGCGTCATCGGCTGCGCCGTCATGATCCCCGTCAACCTCAGCCTCAGCGCCGACGACCTGACCCAGAGCTTCTCCGCCTTCGCGACCATGACCCCCATGTACGTCTCCACCGAGGCCATCTGGAGCCAGGTCGTCTGCGCCTGGTGCTTCGATGTCATCGTGGCGTATTTCCTCTGGCGCAACTACTACGGCGTGCGCGCGCTGCGCCGGAGGTATTTCCAGAGTGAGGAGTACCAGAACAGTCTGCATGCCCGGACCCTGATGGTGCGTTCTCTCTCTCTCTCTCTCTCCCTCTCCCTCCCTCCCTCCCTCCCTCTCTCTCTCTCTCTCTTTTGACAGAAGAAATGTGGGCGAGCTGACTTTGTAGATCACCGATATCCCGCCCGGGATGAGGTCGGATGAGGGTCTGCTGCGCCTAACCGAGGAGGTCAACCCGACGGCGGCCCTCCCCCGCGCGGCCATTGGCCGCAACGTCAAGGAGCTGCCGCGGCTGATCAAGGAGCACGAGGAGACGGTGAGGCGGCTGGAGTCGGTGCTGGCAAAGTACCTGAAGCGGCCCGATCGGCTGCCCCCGAACCGTCCGACCATGCGTCCGCCGCGCAAGCTCCGGGGCGACCTTCCCGACGGCAAGGTCGACGCCATCGACTTCCTGACCGACCGCATCCACGAGCTGGAGGTGCAGATCAAGGACGTCCGCGACTCGATCGACAAGCGCAACGCCATGCCCTACGGCTTCGCCAGCTGGGAGTCGATCGAGCACGCCCACGCCGTCGCCTACACGGCGCGCAACAAGCACCCCCACGGCACGACCATCCGCCTGGCGCCCCGGCCCAACGACATCATCTGGGAGAACCTGCCGCTGTCCAAGGGCGTCCGCAAGTGGAAGCGCTTCATCAACATGATCTGGGTCACGCTGCTGACGGTCGTGTGGATCGCGCCCAACGCGCTGATCGCCGTGTTCCTGTCGGACCTGTCGAACCTGGGCCTGGTCTGGCCGGCCTTCCAGACCTCGCTCAACGAGAACGCCCGGATCTGGGCCGCCGTCCAGGGTATCGCGGCGCCGCTGGTCACGTCGCTGGTCTATCTGATCCTGCCCATCATCTTCCGCCGGCTGGCCGTCCGGGCCGGCGACATGACCAAGACCTCGCGCGAGCGCCACGTCCTCCACCATCTCTACTCGTTCTTCGTCTTCAACAACCTCATCGTCTTCTCGCTGTTCTCCGCGGCGTGGACGTTCGTGTCCGCCGTCATCGACGCCAAGAACCGCGACGAGGACGCCTGGCACGCCATCAAGGACGGCAAGTTCTACACCAAGATCATGAACGCGCTCTGCCAGGTGTCGCCCTTCTGGGTGTCCTGGCTGCTGCAGCGGAACCTCGGCGCCGCCATCGACCTGGTGCAGGTCGTCAACCTGGCCTGGATCTGGTTCTCCAAGACCTTCCTGGCGCCGACGCCGCGGCAGGCGATCGAGTGGACCGCGCCGCCCCCCTTCGACTACGCCAGCTACTACAACTACTTCCTCTTCTACGCGACGGTGGCCCTCTGCTTCGCCACGCTGCAGCCCATCATCCTGCTGGTGACGGCGCTCTACTTCGGGCTGGACGCCTGGCTGAAGAAGTACCTCCTGCTGTACGTGTTCGTGACCAAGACCGAGTCCGGCGGCAGCTTCTGGCGCGTCCTGTTCAACCGGATGGTGTTCGCGACGATCCTCGCCAACGTCGTCATCGGGCTGGTGGTCATGGCCAAGGGCACCTGGACGATGGTCTTCTGCATGATCCCGCTCCCGTTCCTGATGTTGGGCTTCAAGTTCGTCTGCTCCAGGACGTTCGACGACGACTGCACATACTACAACCGGGCCAACCTGAGCGACGCCGAAGCGCTGGCGCCCGGCAAGTCCGGCAGGCGGTCCGGCGACCGGCTGCTCATCACGAAATTCGGCCACCCGGCCCTCTACAAGCCCCTACCGACGCCGATGGTGCACGCCAAGGCCGTGGACGCGCTGAAGAAGATCTACCGCGGCCGGCTCGGCTCGACCGACCTCTCCGCGGGCGAGTACTCGGACATCGCCATGCAGTCCATGTCGACGTCGCAGCCGGGCAAGACGTCCCAGCCGTCGGGGCCCTTCGAGTTCGTCCCGGAGAACCAGCTCGACTTCTCCTACTTCAAGGACCGCGCCGACTTCCGCGACGAGTTCGGCGGCGGCATCTACGGCCGCCCGGAGGACCTCATCACGGAGCGGTCGCACACGCCCAAGAGCTTCATCATGAGCAAGGGAGGAGGAAACGTGGGCATGGGCGAGTTCTCGCCCAGCTCGTCGCGCGCGTCCTCGCCGACCCCGTCGCTCCCGCACGGCCGGAACAACCACAACCCGTACGAGGGTTTCGCCAGCGGCGACCACTACTACAACTACTCGGACCAACCACCGCCGCCCGCCTTCAGCAGGGCGCGACCACAGACCCCGACGCAGACCCCGGCGTTCTACCGGCACCCGAACGAGAGCGAGACGCGGCTGCTGAACTACGCGCACGGGCCGGCCGAGGCCGGGGGCGGGCACCCGGTGGAACGCTGGTGGAGCGGCGGGTACGGGCCCGTCCAGCAGGAGGATCCGGGCTTCACCTCGTACGATTACTTCCGGGGGCGGCGGTGATGGGTCGTATGATATCCTGATCTGATCTGATCTGATTTTATCTCTTCGCTTCTGTGTACATATATTATGGAGATAGGGGACGGCTTTTTGCACTCTTGGAACAGGTTGGGTAAGAGGGCTGGTAGCACAGGTATCTTGGATGGTCCATCTCTTTTGGATTCATTGGATTGACTGACGATGGTCGGGTCGAGAATATTGCATTACATGTTGTCCATTTGCCGGCGGCCATATATAACGAGGGATGGTTGTCTAAAAGCTAGTGATTGATCTTTTTGTGTTTTGACAATGTTTTGAACAGGATCGGTTGTTTTAGACGGAGTCTGAGCGGTGCAAATCCACGTGTGCAGGGAAAAAGATATCTAGGATACCTACATGCAACCAGGTAGTAATGCCTGGGAATCCATCAGATCATCTATCTATCCACCTACCTATTATCTATCTAAGCAGAAAGCTTTCCTGCAGATGTGGTTAATTGTATGTAATGTACTGTAGTCAACTGGCTGGATATGATCGAACTTGACTGGCTGAAGACCGCCACTTCCCCCTCCTCCCGCTCCTCCAAACTGTAGCACTTTATAAAAAAAATTGGACTGGACCAACCTGTGTGCGTTCTGGATCACTCCCTCTGGATACCAGTCCCCAAGACCCCCTCTCCCTACTCTCCGGGATCGAAATCACAGATACATATGTTTGAGGGAAAAAGATGATCATTACATGGCAGATTAGCGCGGCATTTATGCTTGCCGCATATATGTGACTTGTAGGATCAAAGGACAGGGCAAGATCACCTAGTTTGTATGTCAACTGATTGATCACACTAGGGGCTTCTCATTCAATTTCTCCAGATTCAAATCAAGGGGTGAACCATAAGTATTAGAGGTGCTGAACGGAATGGCTGGTTGACCCATGTCTTTGGGTACATTGGCTGCCAGTCTACCCGACGTCGCTGCCCAACTAGGCAAATTCGGGCCCCCCCCCCCCCTTATTAACGCCGTCTGCCTCACGCATCCTTCTTCGCGGCATGCAAATAGAAGGTTATGTTCGACCTTGTGCCGCCTATTAATTGTATGGGCTCCTCAACAGTCACGAGGCGTTTAGGCCAACAGAGTCTTTATTTACGGTCACCTTCTCCATTCTCCAGTCTCAAAAACATAGGTATTTACACTTATTATCCTTGCAGCTTTCCATAACTGTTTCAGCTATGCGTAGCTTGGTCATTGCCTCGCACGCACATCCCGCCAAATAAGGCCCTCTCTTACTTTCGTTTTCTTGTTGCAGAATACCAGAACTTGAGATGACAATACAGAATGATGATGATTTTCTCATCGTGCCTGGGGACGCGCCTCCTGATGAATTCCTTATCGAGGTTGAAACAGAGATCTCTTCTACCAAATCACCCTCGCTAAGGCGGTGTGGTAAGAAATGCCAGGAACTTATGTGCTATGGCTTAAAGGTGCATTGATTTTCCACAACTACAAGGCTTCACTGACTCCTATAGTTGCCCGAAGAAGATTGGTTCGAAAAGTACCTCGGTTGCTCCTTCTAAAGCTAAGAAAATCGGTGATACAAGGCTTATGCTATTCAACAAAAACCGACTTGGACGTTTTGTTCCCGGTCCACCTGGAACGGTGTTGATATACAGAGCTGCTACGCGCGATGGTCTCAATTCTGGAAATGGGTTCTTTGCAATTGTGCCGCGATCACATCGTATGACGGCCGGAGGGATAAAGCGAGCAAAATCCATATCAGTTGATCTCGAACCACGGAACGTTCTATTTCTAGCAGCGAATATGACTATTGAATATGTTACATCTGGTGGAGGTGTTGCTCTTTGCGAGGCCGTGTCAGCGTCTCTTGAGCTCGAAAAGGATGAGAACACGAACAATGCTTAGAGTCTGGAGGATCATGATCATGATCATGACAATCATGAGCCGGGAGAAAGTGCTGCAAGCCGCAAGCTGCTAGACAAGACAGGACAGGACAAGACAGGATGCCTGTCCGCTCGCTACTCGAACAATTGTATTACAAGAAGCGGGAAAGGCCTCCTACCCCAGAGGGCTGCAGACTGCAGATTATTATTGAGAAGGCTACCCGCGGAAGGAAAGGCAAGGAGGCTTGGAAGGCAAGGCGAGGCAAGATAAGACGTCGTGAAAGGCGCGGACTGGATATATATGAGACTTTTTTTCAAGGAAAAAAAAAAGGGGTAAAAGCTTGTTTCTGCTGGGGAGAAAAGAAAAAAGTGATATCCTTGATTCTTAAGATGTTTGGCGTTTTGTTCCCTTTTTATTATTATTGGGGCGGGGGAGATAAAATAGAAAAAAAGAACCCACCCCCGCCGGGACTCGAACCCGGAATCTTTGATTCGCTTCTTCCCGCTGAAGCGAGGGAGTAGGAGACCAACGCGATACCATTTCGCCACGAGGGCCTTGGTTCTCGGGAAGATCTCGCGCTGGTTCGCTTTTTCTGTGGCACTGCACTCACGCACGCACGCGCGATTATTAAGGTCCGGTGAGACTTTTGCCCGATCCCGCCCGGCATGCCGAGCCTGCGATCGCACCTCGGGACCAGATTGGTTCGCTTGCGGGTTTTGGACCTTTTGGTGGCGGGTATGCTACCGCTTGCATTCTTGGTCGGCTTTTCGGTAGTCCGACAGGACAAGTTTATCATCAATAATGCATAATTATTGCTAATGTTTGGTTGCATTTGAAATGATTTTTGAACACTATAAAATCATATATCAGCGTCCATGGCCCTCCTGAGCTGCCTTCTGTCTGTTCTATTTTTTTTGTGAAGCCTAGATAAATAAACCCCAAGGAACCAAGATGCCGCTCTCTAGGTACATGTACCTACCTAGCTGGTTGGGCCAAGGCAACATGTTATTTGGAAGGGCCTGAAATCCGGTACGATAGATAAGATAGATAGATTGATGACTGTTAATTATTAAGGGGTAAAGAGGATTCTTCCCGATTCTTCTCCATACAGTTCGTTATATGTATGCATGAGATACAGCCAACAGTCATGTTCTGTTTCTTCCTTGCTAATTGTTGTCCGCTGAAGATGGGGAAAAAAAGAAAACGGAGTCGCTGGAGTTAATCCGTGCAACCCACCCACCTAAGTGAGAAATATGCAACGTTAGTACCCTGGACCCAAGGATGATGAAAAGTTTAGATTAGATATGCAGAAGACATGGTATGTAAAAGCGACAAAGGCGCACTCCAATTGGAAAAGAGTCAGAAACCCCCCACATGCAAAACACGGCCACTGGGCTTAAGCATCCCCAGTGGCTTCATCTCGGCGAGTGAAAAGGAAGGGAGAGTTCATCACTGCTTGATGCTGAAGGAGTAGAGAAGGTCGATGTCGAGAGATTTACTTTCCTGCTGCATTGTTTGCTTTCAAGATCGCCGGAACTACCTTTAATTCCTCTTTGGTAAATTTGATGTAGCACATCTTTTCACCTGCAAGGGTCTAATGACTTAACGAGGAGAATGGGGAAGTATCATCGTAAAGTATACAGACTCATGAGAAAAACAAGGGGAGACAGGAGACTTGGTCAGTTATCGACGGAGAACTTCCAGCGGAGCAGACCGATTCCCATGATGGCATGGCAGTCGATGCATTTAAATCATTGGAAATGTAGGCTGTGAGCTCGTATACTATGCATCCCTGTAGACATTCTCCAGACGAGCTTGGCGAATACGACCGTACAACAGCGGCAGCAGCTGAAGGTTCCCGGTGCAACAACGCTAGCGAATACGAGGTGGAATAATGGATCCGGGTGAGTGACTCAAAGACTGCTCTGACTCATCTGCCATCTTTTTCTGTGGCGGGTTATTCTGGAGATGGCTGTTATTGGTGTCGGGTGATTTTCTTGGATAATATTTTCGTCCAATCTCGTGTCGCTACCTGTATGAAAGGAACTAACTTGATGGGAATGCGTTAGGTACCGGTTGTAGATTATGCTCAACGAGAGCCTAGAGGAAACATACCTACGCTATGAGCACTGGTTTATGGTCTAGGTAGGTGGTCTAGGTGTACGGGTTCACCAGTGGTAATTTCGATATATCTGCGTCGAATCTTGAATAGCATCATCTAAGTTGGAACCTCAGCCTTTGCTACGATAACAAAATACATGACATCAGAAGAAATTGGTGAGTAATGCTTATTGCTCATATATTGATCGCAACATACCTTCAGAAATTGCGCTTTTAAGAATCTTGGATCAAGTAGGAGGTGGTCTAGACTTCGCAAGCGAGACTGCCCAACAGCATTCAGATGAAGGGAGAACGCCAAGTCCGTTGCCATATATTAAAAGCTCATTTTATAACATTCTAAAAAAAGGAACTCCTAATGTTTACAATATGTAGTAGCGCCGTAGCGCGCAGGGCTGACTTGACAGTTCACCCGTGTACTTGGATTTCCTTTTTGGGATGCAGCGCGCCGGCTGCGAAGCTCCGCCGCCGCGGTCTCAGCGCGGGTGTTTTCTTCCGCAACGGTAGGGACCTAGCTCCCGTTGTCTTTCATTTCTCTCTTCTAGCCATGCACACTACAAATTTCTAATACTTCTTGCGGATACTGACTTGCGCAGTGTGGTGATCTTTCTGTCTCGACTCCGGTCACTTTTCCACGTGTGCTCACCTCCGCATGCCGCAGCTCCGCCTCGTCCCCGTGTGCAAGCTGATGTGCATACACACTTAGACATAGCACAGACACATAGAAGACGAGCCTATCTGGCTTTTCGGGATCTGCCTTGTCCTGCTCCGGGTCGTGTCGCCTGCACCGGTAGTGTCGGAAGAGGTCATAGCACTCTGCTCAGGAGACTCCGGGAGTTGGGCCAACCCGCGTTTCCCTTAAACACGCCAGGCCACTCGGTCGAGACACGGGGCCGATTGCTGGTCCATGAGACAGACGTGAGAGACTGGACGTGGCTTGCTGAAAGCGCGGGTTGAGACATGGCGTGGTACTCGATCCTCCCGCTGCATCTCACCACGTTCGAGACGTGGGTTGTGAAGTTCTTCGTATGTTGCACTCTTGTCTTTCTCCAAGCTGCCGCTAATCAGTCCCGCGTAACTAGATTCTCCTCGGGCTCCTCACCATCGGTCCCTGGGCCGCCCTCATCGTCTTCGACTTCCTCCTGTATGTCTTCCGCGTGGTAATCTATGAACTGCCCATGATAGGCGGCAGAGCGAGAGGCAGGCAAAGGCCTCGTGCTCCCAGTCTGACGGAGAGACCCAGCGGGCACCGTAGGGCGTTTAGCATCCGCGGCGTGGAACGGGAAGCTACTGGGACTCTCGCAGGTGCCGGAGACAAGGACAAGGGGCCGGAGGGAGAGAATAACCGAGACGCGGACGAAGGGTTGAAAAGAAGGAATAAAACAGAGACTTCTGCTGAGGATTTCCAGACGGAATAGCCCATATTCCTTCAACGGCCCGGCACTCTTGTTTTCCCTTCTATACAGCTAATAATGCTGAGGATAATCGTAAGCCCGGCTTGCGACCCAGGATTTAAAATAGCGCCGTTTGCGATCTCACTCTGTCGGTCACTGGTCCTTCCTTTTCTCGAATGCTTTGTGCGGTGGGTCTTCAGACATTTTCGGATGCTTCCGTCCGTTGATATCTCAGCCCACTTTCTAACCGTCGTGCTGGGATTACCTCTGGGACCAGAGACGATAAACGATTTACTTGTCACAAGCCGGTGACTGGATCAACGGTTTGTTCCCCTTGGGATGGAAATATGTGACCTGAGATCGTGTTGCAAGAAACTGCCAGATCCTTCGTTCAATGCGTCGCTCTTGAATTGGGCTGCATCTGCTATGCCGGGGCGTTAGATGTCTGGCCTGTTCAGGTCGATGTGCCGGAGCCGATGGCCGGATCGGACGTCAACCGATTTGATTGGCCTTTCGCCTCTCAGTTGATATATTTCTCTAATACCCATGATCTTCTGATGCTTTGCTCTGCATGTCTTACTGCATGTATAATTCTTGTCTTCCGGAACATGTGTTTTAGAATCCGATGTTTGTCAATTGCCATCCCGTGCTGCTCTCGTGGCTCCCTATGCATGATAGCCTTAATATTGCGGTCCTAGGGCATCCATACAGCTGATGATGGACTATTGATTCATGAAAATTCGAGGCTGAAGAAGGCTTCTGCGCTTCCGAGCTGCCCCATCTGCTGCACTGCTTACAGTCGTGCATAAGCAAGCAAACATTCCCGAATACCACGGATACGTCAACGCGTTTCCGGCCTGCTAAAATCAGCCGTTGTCCTGCAGTCTATTGCCCGGCCATCGCTTCCGCAAGGCTTGTTCAACCAGCCCAATGTGGCCCAAGATATCCCATCCCCCGAAACCAACGCAGGGAAGGCTTCTGGAGTAAATCAAGTGGTTCTGGGTAAGCAGGATTCCCTGCAGGTTCCCGTTTTCTGCATGTTGCATGCCTGGAGCGGTCGTATGTAAAACGGCAAACCTCGCGGCTGCAAGGTCTCTCCTTGTCAATTTTCACGACATTTCGCTGAGTTGCTGTCGCTGTTCTCCAGGTCAGGAGACCTGATAAGGCCAGGTACTTTTTCAAAGCACCGAATCCGACCATGACCACCTATTCCCAGACAGCCTCGAGTTCGTTCATGTATTAATAGAGCTACCAGCCCTTGGTCAGCTTCCGCTGATTAGTCTACACAAAGTCATGACCGGTTTTCTTTCCGGAAAAGAGAGATACAGAGTACTGCTTGGAGACTCCTTCGGCATGGATCCCAGAAACATCTCCGCCCACGATATCGATGCCGCTTTCGAACCGGCTCGATATGGCCTCCACGGTCCAGAGTACTACGGCGACGGGCTTCGATACGACGTCCCTAACCCGCTCGCGCCCCGTGCACCATTCCCCTCCGGCATTCCAGGTGCTGGCGGAGCTCGGTTCGCTGACATGTCAGGATACAGCCATGAGATGGAGCTCAACGAACGCGTCCGAAACACGAACCTGGCCGCCGCACCGGCGAATCACAACATCAGCCATCGAGCGCAGTTCATGCTGGTCCATCCGACGTTGTGCCCGGACGGACGGTTTCCCGCTGACTTTCCTGCCCCGAAGACGCTGACGGGATTCGCTGGTGGTCACCCACCCAACTACCAACCGCCCGGCGTGTGGCTTAAGCGCGGCCAATTCTTCGGTGGCAGTATTCAAGCAAATAATGCAACTCGAAAGGCGGCGTACAGAGCAGCATCCACACTATGATGCGAGAGGTGAAGTATCAAAGGCCTCCCACTATTATATCACGTGGAAATTGATGGCCCACAAAGGCATTCTTATACCTTTCATATGGCATTTGTACTGCTATCTTCTGTTCTTCCTGGGCTGAACACACACCACACTCCCTTTTGTACTTCTCAAGATTCTCCGCCTCAATACCATGTTGAAGGGCTCGTCCGCTACACTCCTAGGCCCACGCCTAACCCCTTTCTGGTAATTGTAATTCCAAAAAAATACCAGTGCAGGTGGTGAAATTCAACCTGCCCCACAGAACCTGATCTGACCTGATCCAATTTCAACCTGCAAAACCTGCAGGTCAGGTTTGAAGATACCTTAACCCGCTGCAGGTTGGCCAACCCCGTCACCCAACCCGCCCCGCGCGGGGCGGGTTATCAAGTCTAGCCCTATCTCCTGCCCTGTGGGGTATCCGCTCATATTTGTCACGTTGTTGCAGAGAAGGATCCGCAGATAGGCAACGCTACCTCTGCTGGTTCGAATGGAATCAGGATAACAGTTTTCTACCATGTGCAGGCACGATTATGGCATGAATTAGGCCTGATCAACTTCCCGTTGACCTCAGCCAGGAATGCGATCCCCCCATGTCCGACATGTCATGGGCAGTTTGTCCTGGCTGCCGACCCTGGATTTTTGTTCATACCGACCGATCTACGATACTTCATAAAGTTCGAACTCGACGACCGTGAACGAAGTGAGGGCGGCGGCGGAGAAGGGGATCATCTTTAAGCGAGAGGTCCCGACGGCGGAGATGTACAAGGAACATCAATTGGCAGAGGTGAAGATATCGACCAATGCGATAGGCGGACAGTACATGCCAATCTTCCTCAAACAGTACTTCCATCGGAACCGACTTCCCTTCAATATCTTATCCTATCTCTCAACTCCGAGGGAGTGGCATGGGGCTCCCCTGGCCGCTATCCGACGCGCCATTCCGATATTGGGAAGTGCCCGGCTCAAGGCTATTGACCGAAAAATCCGCCTAGAACTAGAGCAGCTTCGCGACCTCTACTTTTTCGACGATGATGAAGGCTCTCCAGCCATCAACTATCGTCATCCGACGACGCTGATTATTCAACAGGAAAGGAAACGACTGCCTGAGGAGGACCAAGGCTCACCGAAGAAGAGAACGAAGAATTCAGCAGGACTAGACTACGAAGAGGGGACAACGAACGGGGGCGGCCAGGCTTTGGGAACTAGACAATGTCCCATTCTTCGAGGGTTTCCGCCAGACTGGGTTTTGGGGCCAGACCTCTCAACAGAAGAGGTAGTGCGGCGCTACGCTCCTCTATTTGCTCGTGGGTGAAGGAATAATCAAATGCTCGTTGTGACTTAGCTGTGTTGCTTGTCATGCTGTTCTACCCTGTTGGTAGCATGGACTAGTTGTCCATTTCGATGCTTTGCTTATCGGAGTTCCGGAACGGTTAGGTTATTTTCTTCTCGGATATGGAATTGGCAAGTTTGGGGGGGGGGGGGGGGAAGGGATTGATTCTCTATTATCGGGCTTTAGCAACTCTGAGCTTGTGTTTATATGCTTCATTGACTTGTTTTTCGGCGCTAGGTTACATTTACTGCTCCTGCAAGCAAACAAGATCTCCAGACTGACCTTCGTTCTATCCTCTACTAGACCGGCAACTACAGGTTGTGCTGTTCTACTCAGATGGCTACGGCCAGAAAATCGTAGCACAGAGGAATCAGCAATAATAATCGAGTTAAGCAACCGCATTGATGCCCCTGCAAGATGCGGGATGAGATTATGGAGCTACTGGCCCTTGTCCTCTTTCAACATCTTATCCCTGCACGCGAAACTATTATGAATTTACTCCGGTCGGTGAATTCAAGCCTTCATAGCCCACATCTTCAAATAGGCTTTCTAAGCGTAGAATATCTTTTGGAGGGTTAAGATATTTCCCTGTTGCTTGTAAGTTCATAGAATCCCCAAACGCCTTTGTAAGTTCATAGAATCCCCAAACGCCTTTTTCCTTGGGGGAAAGTAATGCATCGTGAAGCAACGTGGATACACGGTGGTCTAGCAATCACAAACTGCCAGTTCACTCCAGCCTCTATGGAGTTGTCTGGCTCTTCTTACGATTCTGGTCATGCTGAAGAAGCCCAAATGGGTAGGGAAGAAAGGCTGGAAGGGCCCAAAGAATGCCCAACCGAAAAAAAGTTGATAAATGAGGAGACTCGACATTGCTTCTTCTGCCAGTGGAGATCGTAACATTCTTCCTAATGTGTTGTTGTGCTTCATCTGCGGTTTGTGAACTTTCGGCCCTGCCCACAGGTCCGTCAGCTGACATACCCATAGATGAAGCCTCATGAAATGCAAAGTTCATCATATAACTTACATTTTTCATTCCCTGGCTTTAACCGATGATCAGTCGCACCCTTCTGGTGCAGGAGGATAATAAAGACGGAGCGAACTCGTTTCAAGCAGCCAGCAGGCAGGCAGTCTAGATTATTTACTCTTGACAAGGTAGGTGATCTCCTCGATGAGGAAGATTGCTAACCAAACGCTTGGAGACTAGATTTTGTCATACAGTGTATCTTCATTCACATTATCAACTGATTGATAGCTAGATCGGACACGCGACTAGCTATAGGTGTCTTGTCAAGAGGAACGACGGGATGAACTATCATTAGGTCCTAGCTTTGTCGCAAACGGCCACGCTAATTGAATATACTGAGCCGATACTATCTGTTGTCGACCCAGAGCCACCATTTCACCATAATGGATGTTTAATATCGCCTCCTCTAGGCCATACACCGTCAAGACCTACTACTGAAGCACTGATGAGAATTCACATTCGCGTCACAACGGCCCTTAAAAGTAGATCGAGGATGAAAGACGGACAGCCGCAGCCCGCCTACCAAGGCACGGTCCTCATCCGGCCTTCTTCGAACTCCCAGTGGGAGCCACCCTCGTAGTTGCGGTCGTCGTCGGCGAGCAGCCGGATAATGACCTCCGCGCCGGCCTCTGGCGACTTGCCGCGGGGCGAGTGGTTGGAGAAGGCGGTCTTGAGGGGGCCAGGGGCGCAGGCGTAGTAGCGGATGCGCGGCCTGCCAGACGGGGCCTCCTTCTCAGCCTCCACGCGGTCGTTCTCGGCGACCTGCATGTGGACGGTCAGGCCGTTCAGCCCGATCTTGCTGGCGCCATAAGGGGGCGAGCGGCCCATCTTCTTCGTCAGCGAGTTCTGGATGCTGCCCAGGCCGGACGAGACAGTTGATGACCTTGGGATCGGCCGACTTGTAGAGCAGAGGGGTGAAGGCGATGGTGACAACGGCGACCGAGGTGATGTTGATATTGAGGATCTCATTGTACGTTTGGCGCGTGCCGGCGAGATCACATTCGGGCAGACGACGGATGATGCCGGCGTTGTTGATCAGGACTGCCCGGGAGTGATCTGTGACGACAGGGAAAGCGTGGCGGAAGCATCTCACCGTCCAGCCTGCCGTACGCGGCCTCGACGTGCCTGACGGCAGCGGCGATCTGCTCGGCGTCGGTGACGTCTAGTTGAAGTAGATCGACCTTGGCCGTCACACCAAGGTCCCTGAGCCTCTGGACTGCCTGCTTGCCGGCATCGAGGTTCCGGCTGCAGAGGATATAGATGTAGCTGGGCTCGCGCAGGCCGGCGACCTGGAGGACGGCGAAGCCCAGACCCTGGTTGGCGCTGGTGCAGAGGACAACCTTGGAGGAGGACGACATGGCAAGAGCAACAAAGAAGCTGAAGGATGACGAGTATGCTGAGCTCCTGAGGCGAGTTAGGGCATGTATTTTATATATATAGAGCGCGGCCAGGCGGAGTTAAGGGCACGGAGTTAAGGACAGTAGGAGGATTCGATATCAAGGTGACGGACGGCAGGCTGATTTCTAGATGCAGTGGCATGGGATGCTGTGCAACCACGGAGAGAACCCTTGACAGGCAGCAAATAGGTAGAGCTAGGTGGCGCAACTTATTCCGTCAATAGATATCAAAGGGTTTCATTCAAGGCAATTTCAGATCAGACAAAAAAGTGACCAAAGAAAGCCTGGAGCAACTTCTAGTTTCTGAGCTCGAAACCGCTCGGGTCAGAGGAAACATCCACCGTCATGGGGAATCTTTGCCAACGCCGTCAGCTCGGGTGCGTTCCTCTGTAAATCCTGCGTGATGCTAGAGATGCGTACATTGATCGTCTCACTGTCTGGCAGGATCTCCTTGGTGAAGTGACTGCGTCAGCCACATGGATCAACCCACGCCAGCATCGTAGTTCTTGGCTGCTTACCCCATGTCGAAGACACCAAGCATGCGGTCTGGTCGGTTGCGGCTCACGCTCGCTCTCTCATGTGTCATCTTGCCATCTCGTTTGACCACGCGCTTGTCCTCGTGAGATCGAAAAGCAGCGAGTCAATCGGTCTGCCGCGGTAATCTAACCAAGCGGAGCTGTTTTATCTTGTCTCTTCCAGCGAGTTACCGCAACTGGAGAATTCATCGCGCGTTCAGTGTTGATTTTCACATTCTGATTTGAGAACGGAGCCCTCTGTCCCAGAATCTATGCGCTAAGGAGAACTGTTCAGATACCGTATGAAGGCCCGTGATAATACCCTTGAACGCATCCTCCATCTCTTTTTTTTTTTTTTTTTTTTTTTTTTTTTTTTTCATCTAGAAGTCCATGAATCGATTGAAAGATGAACGAAGAGATCCTCGCGAGGCCCTTCCAAGTCGGGACAAGCGTCGGCCGGGGAAGAAGAGCGGCTCGGATCCCGATTGGGAAGTTCGGGCCTGAGATATCTGCGCATATCAGGCTCGTTATCTTCCTCCTCTCCCCATGTCTAGGAGGATGCAGAGTCGCTGTCTCTGCTTTTGCAGTTACCAGGTATTCTTATCCATCTCTGCATTTTATACTCTCTATTCCAGTTGATAGAGTTTTCTGTGGAGAACCGTCCCGTCCCCGCATCGGCGCAGGCGGATCCACAGAGCACGCGAAATAACCTAGGTATCCAGACGGGTGTCCAGCAGAAAAATTGCAAGACCGTGATTCATGAGAATTGACACCTACTCCTGCAAATAAATTTGCACAAGAAGCATGCTCGACACAGCGCACCTACGGGACCTGCTGAGCCAGGTCCCACAGGATGTCTCCCCGTGGCCTGAATTGCTGAGGACGAGACTGGCCGCGATGGACTCGCGGACTATCATCTTGACCATGGTGGTGGGATTGGTTGTGTGGAATCTGATGTCACAGATTGTATGTATTGCTCCTTATTTTTGTTGTTCTGTTTGTTAGGTGTTTTTTTATTTGGAAGAGTTAAGTTCTTCTGATTGTGTTCCCAATTGTCCCTCTGATGGTTATGATATATGGCTGCTCATGCATTTTATTTCAGATGAGGAGCTTGATATCGGATTTACAAGTTGTTATATTGACCTATGTTCACGGCTCGTTCTCGGTTATTTCGACACTGTTATTTCGAGTGACTATATAAAGGACCTCTTTGCATGCTCTGTTGTATTAACGCGCTGATAGAAGAAAGCCCGGAAAGCGTCTAGACATGGCAGGACCCTTGATGCACCAGATTTCCCACCGGTCGAGCCGCTTGAGGATTTCGACTGGAAGACCACCGAGCCGCTCAAGTTCCGCCCGTTCAAGCCCAAGTATCACCTGACAATGGGTATGTCTGTTGCCATATTCTATTGAGGAAGAAGCCCGGCCATGCAACGAATGAGAGTCGGATGCTGAACGGATGGCACAGCTCTCGAGACACTCCACCCGTCCGAGCTTATCCCCATGGACAAGACCTACAAGGAACGCATTGCTCTGCGTCGCGCACTCCTCAAGGAGCATCACGACGTCGTCGTCGCGGTGAACAACGACTCCGACAAGCGCGTCCGCGCCGCCGTGTGCGAGCTCTACACGTTCCTCATGGGCACGTACCTGCCAGGCCGCTACCCGACCATGTTCAAACTCCACCATGCGGAGTATGAGACCGGCAAGGCGGTGATGCTGCAGAATCTGGTAACGAGAGAGCTCTGGCCTGTGGAACTGAGTCCGGAGGCTCCGACGATCCGGGCGCTGGAGACGCTGATCAAGGTCGTCGACGAGGATATCCTCATCCTGTTGCCGGAGCAGGAAAACAACCAGAAAGAGAAACAAGGTGGGAAGGCTGATGGTGATACCAAGTACATCCTCGAAGCCTACGCCACATGCTTCCCTTCCGGTTTCGATACGCGGACGAAGCTGGGCCGGCGGCTGGCGGAGATCCACGAACCCGTCCCGGGGTACCACGAGAAGCTGGAAAAGAGCATGGACCGGTTCTTCGAGAAGCTCGAGGTGGGCAGGTACGTGAAGCGTGTCAACTGGAGCATCACGACCGACGCGGAGCTCTTCGCGGCCTTTGGGAGCGTGCATGGCGGCGAGGGGGAGAAGTTGGAGGCGATCAAGCCCGAGGAGCTGAACGTGGATAAGGTGCGTACTTTTCTTTTCGCCTTTCTTTTTCCATGCCCCGTTCTTTTATATGTGCAGTCACTAAATGCAACACACACATAGACCTTCCTCCGCTGCGAGCGCCAAACCCTCCACCGTCTGCCCTCGTCCAAGGCGCTCGTGTTCGCGTTCCACACGTACACGTACCCGATCAAAGAGATCAAGGAGGAAGGGCTTGGGGAGGAGCTCGCGCAGGCGATCGACGGGCTGAAGGAAGGCAGCGTTCCGCAGATACACTTCTACAAGCGGGGACCCGTGTGGGGGGAGGCCGTCAAGGCGTTTTTGAGGAGTTAGTTTGTGCATAATTATTACTGTAGCTATGAGCCTGACGCGGCTCGAAGTTAGAGTAGAATTCTTGCAGCTGACGTTTCATGTCATATCAATTATTTTTTTGATATCCTTGGACCTATCGGATCAGTGCCATTCTCAAAGAGCCTCCAAATTACATTTCGTCGACCAGAGAAATAAAAGATCTGACTGCAATTAGCGGTCATGGCCTCTTTTTGTAGTCAAGCAGTATTTTTCCCTTTGATATATTTATTTACTGTAAGTCCAAGTTCTATCTATCTAGTCGGCAGTTCCTGTGAACAAAAGCGTATGCGAAGCGAAACATACCACCGTCACCCACCGGCTGGGAACTGTCCATGCCGGCCTGATGGTTGTAGGGTAGAGGCTTGCTAAATAAAATAAACAACAGTGGAAAAATTTTTTTGACCTGGGTCTCTTCGAATCTCTTCATGCCTGCTCGCATCGTGTGTACAGTATTTACATAGCTACATAGGTAGGTGATCTATCTCCAATGCCACCCTTCAGATATTACACCGAGATCTGAAGCACAAATGATAACTAATGATTAAACAGAACCTCTCAAGGATGGCCTTGACTTGGAAATCCACCTAGACTCTAGCCCCAGGGTGCGTCAAAAGAAAACCACTAGACAGAAAAAAGAAGGCCGTTCAGGCCTCTGGAAACTCCGCCAGGCAAGACGCGGCCGGTAGCCTTTTTTTTAAAAAAAAAAAAAGGAAAGGTTAATGTCTCACACAAGCTTGGTAGTAAAACAGGAAGATATGCCATCGAGTTTCTTTCAGTTTGGGCACCAGGCAGTCCCTTCAAGAAAACAAGCCCCTACAAGCCCCTGAACGCCGAACCGAACCATGAAGGGCCCTGCCCATGGACAGACAGCCCTGGACACCAAGGTTGAGCACCCTCAGCCATATATGTGTATGTACAGTACAGAGGACATACCTTCTAATTACACAGGTGCCTTTCCTATCCCAGATAGGAAATATAGAACACATGGATCTTGATGGATGATGATGATGATGATGATCTTATTCAATGCACTATACTGGACACATAACACTCTCTATAGAGACGACCTTCTCATTTCATCTCATTTCAGACATGCTGCAGTTGTAACAGCTGGCAGGAGCAAAAAGCAAGAGAGCTAGGCCAACTATACCTCAGGATATAGGTTCGATATCTAGGCTTTGCTTAAAAACGCTGCCAAGACGCCTGCTACCGGTATAGCTCGCGGAATAAGTAAGATTCATGTGTCTTATTTTCCTTGTTCCTTTTTTCCTCTGTGTTTGCTTTTCGTATTTACATCCTCTAGAACGATGTGACTGATTGAGTATCGATGTTGAATTTCTTCTCCGTATTCTCAATCCATGGAACACATGGTCACCGAATACATAGATCGAGAAACAATAATTGAAAAAAAAAAGAAACAGTAGTTGAAAAAAGACATCATCTACATCCACCGCAACCGCTCCACAACCTTGATCAGATCCGCCGACACCCCCATGGCCGTGACCTCGCCGCCGGCGCCCGCGCCCTGCACGATAAGCGGGTTCGCGCCGTACCGCTTGGTGTAGAAGCTGATGATGTTGTCGCTGCCCTTGAGGCCCGCGATGGCGCTGTCCCGGTCGAACTGCTGTAGTCCGACTCTGACCTCCTTCTTGGCCACGTCGACGCTGCCCACGTAGCGGACCACTTTCCCGTTCTTCTCGGCCTCGGCCTTGATGGCCGCCATCTGGTCGTCGAATTCGGGCAGGCGGGCCATGAACTGCTCGATGCCGTCCGGGGTGGAGGGGAGGGAGGCCAGTTCCTCAGGGATGAGGGATTGGACCGGGAAGGAGGTCGGACTCTGGACGTCGAGGCCCGCGATGCGCGCCAGGATGGTCAGCTTGCGCGCGACGTCCATGCCGTTGAGGTCGTCGCGGGGGTCGGGTTCCGTGTAGCCGAGCTGTTTGGCCTGCGAGACGACCTCGCTCCATTTAGCGGACGAGGTGCCTGAAGCAGGGGCGAAGGTGTTGAAGAGGAAGGACAGCGTGCCGGAGAAGACGCCCTCGATGCGGGTGACCTCGTCGCCGGTCGCGACCAGGTCGCGCAGCGTCGAGATGACGGGGAGGCCGGCCCCGACGGTGCTCTCGTGGTAGACGAGGGCGGAGCCGGCCGCGGCGGCGGCGAAGATGTCGCGCCAGAGGGAGAGGTCGGAGGAGAAGGCCTTCTTGTTGGGCGTGACGACGGAGATGCCGGCGCGGAGGAAGAGCGGGTAGGCGTTGGCCAGGCTCTGGTCCGAGGTGTTGTCGACAAGGACGGCGCGGCCGGGCGCGGCGGAGAGGTAGGAGACGATCTCCTGGGGGGTCATGGGCCCGGACTTGTTGATGGACGGCGAGGCGGCGGCGCACGCCCAGTCCGACGGCGGGATGGCCGGGGCGTAGGCCGGGGCGGGCGCCGTCAGCGTCTGCGAAGAGCGCGCGAGGAGGACGAGCGCGGGCGCGTTGGGCAGGCGGGCGAGCTGGCTGAGAAAGGCGCTGCCGACGCCGCCGACGCCTGTGCATGTTAGCTTGATATTCCTATATCCCTAGATATATACATATAACACATGAAGGTGTAGTGGAGAGGAAACTCACCGATGACGCCGAGATAGACCTGTTTGGCAGCCATTGTGACTGTGTCTGAGCAGGAAATCAACTGATATAGCCAATTGACTCAGAAAGAAGACTGAAGGCGGCCTTCTCCGCGCTGTCGAGGGTCGACGGTGGTGTGAAGTCGAAAACACAGCGGAGGCCGCGGCGGGGTTTCGCTGCGGGGCGGATATTCCCCTTTTGGTCCTCCGCGGTCGGAGCTCCGCCGCCGCTAGCTCAGATCCGCATCTCATTATCTCCAACATCGACCTCCGCCATCTTTCTACATCACAACCACAACGCCCCCATCAAACACCTCCTCCTGTCCACCTCCTATGTCTCCCCACGATATCTAAAACCTCTACAGAATATCCCGCTAGACGGGACCATCGCCACCGACATCCAAAATGGCCACGGACCCCAGCTCTAACACCTCCATCCCCCTCTACGGCATCCACCGCCCCAAAAACACCGCCACCAAGAAGGACCTCATCTCCTCCTCCACCGTCGCCTTCACCACCCACCTCTCCTCCCTCATCGCCAACGCCAAGGACTCAGAGTCCGCCACCGCACGCGGCCGCGCCCGCCCCTCGAGAACCGCAAAACAGGACATCTTCTCGGTACACAACAAGGGCGCGCAGAAGCGTGCGGCCGCGGACGAGGCCGCAACGACGACGGAAAATGGACAGGTGCACCAGCGCGCCGAGGATATCGGGCGGGTGGACGACGCGACGCTGCAGCGGTCCAAGAGGCGGATGGAGGAGAAGGCGCGCGTGTATGAGGAGCTGAGGAGGGGGGCGTATCTGGAGGAGAGTAGCGACGAGGAGCAAGGAGGAGGTGATGAATACGCGGCCAGGTTGCGGCGAAAGGAGCGCAACGCGCTCGTCGATTTCGACCGCAAGTGGGCGGAGGAGGAGGCCGCCAGGAGAGAGCGCGGATCCGACTCTGAGATAGAAGAGGAAGACGAAGATGAAGAACGAGATAGCGACGCCGACCCCAACGACCTCGTCGAATACGAGGACGAATTCGGCCGCACCCGCACCGGCACCAGGGCCGAGGCCGCGCGCGCCGCCCGGCTCAAGCAGCAGCAGGAGAACGAAGCCCGCGGCATCCCGCACGACCGCTCCCGTCCCCCGCGCCCCGAGAACCTCATCCACGGCCCAACCATCCAGACCGAAGCCTTCAGGCCGTCCGAGACCGTCGCCGCGCAGATGTCCTACCTTGCCTCGCGGCGGGACCGCTCCCAGACGCCGCCCGAAGAGACGCACTACGACCCGGACTCGGAGGTGCGGAACCGCGGCACGGGGTTCTACGCCTTCTCGCGCGACAAGGAGCAGCGGCAGCGGGAGATGGAGGAGCTGATGAGCGCGCGCAAGGAGACGGAGAGGGAGCGCGAGGCGCGGCGGGTGAGGAAGGCCGAGATTGAGAGGGCGCGGGAGGAGCGGCGGAGGAAGATCAAGGAGTTGAGGGGGAGGAGGCAGGCCGAGATGTTCTTGGAAGGATTGGGAGATCCGGCGAGATTGATGGCGGCAGCGGCAGCGGCGAGTGGTGGAGAGTGAAGAAGGTGCATGATTTTTTTTCCCCCTCTTTTCCATCTGTTGTCCGAGAATTTGAGGGTTTGGTTTCTATTTAGTCTGTAACTATACAAGATACCCAGGCTCATGATAGATTTGTGAATTCAAATGCTCGATTTGATATGGTCTAGAACCAGACATCCTGTCCCATCCTGCAGCCAGATACGGAGAATCAAGTATCCAATTCCAAAAGTCGTGTCACAACCGCATCAACAGTATAGGCATGCCAACGACCCCAGGTAGCCTAGATTAGCGCCCCATAGGATGAGCCGGAAAGAAAGGATGCCCGAAACCCCCAAACACCGCAAGCAAGGGACATATTATATTCCTTTTATGTTGTATTTGAGCAGCAGAGCAACTCCATCGAGCATCAGAAATGTAAAATGAAACGAGAATGCCACCCAAAAGAGCCCCGACAACAAACAAACAACGGAGCAAACAAATCCAAGTGTCTAAGAAACATCCAATAGGAGTGTAGAGAAAAGAAAAGGAAAAGGAAAAGGAAAAAGAAAAGATGGACAGAGCAGAGAGGGAAAAAAGGGAAGGAAAGAAAGGCCTGAGCGGATAGGGAGATTGAAGCAAAGAAATAAATGCAAAAGCGTCTTTTTTTTGTTCCGTTGTCCAGTGGAAGACGGGCAATGCAAAGCAGAAAAATCCCTTTACTCCCTTCCCAGGCATAGAAATAATATAAGGTAATATTTTCCTCCCAGTTATGAAAAAGTAAAGAAAAGGAAACAACCAAAAAAAATTCGGCTGCGGAGTCCATTGTCTGCCACAACTGCCAGTCCACTGGAGGACTCCTGGCTAGGTAAGAGATAGGTCCCCCTTCCTGCCCTGCAGTATATATAGTAAGCAATAAAAATGGGTCGTCATCACTTATCTCGCTCGTATCGGTGGTTGTGTATGAGTAACAAGATCATCATTTACCCTCATTCCTCACATAGCTCACATAGATAGGAGGATCAAGGAGGATCAGATGGATATGATCTTCTGAAAAAGGCCCGGTCGTGAACTTCGTTAAACACGTCGAGTCGTCAAGTCGTTCATTCATTCATTCATTCGTTCATGCGTACACCCATACAGACATGCCTGTTTTCATCTCACATCATTCATTCCTTCATGAAAAGACGAGATGGGAACGAAATCCGTGGCGTCGTGTCATGATTTCTGGCCATTCGATTCGAGCCATCAAGTCGGTTCGGGAAGAGCAGAACAGGGAGAAAGAAGAGAGGCGGCGGTGCTCATTTCATGCTTTCTTTTCTTATCATCAGGAAGGTCGATGATGGTGATGACGACGACGATGATGGTAATGAGCTTTTTCAAGAGGTATTTTCCCTTCAACAATGGACGTGGTCGCGAGTTCGCCGGCAGAAGGGATTTATCTATTCATCGGAACATTCGAAGCGTCTCGATAAAAGCGTCGGCATCTACAGGGTCAACCTGTCAGCATAACCCTAGGAGCCAGAAAAAGCTTTACAAAAAGTGGCCATCAATCACCTGTCCTGGACGTAAACGTAAGAATGTCCTCCCCCCTCTGCGTCCGCTCCGGCGTGTAATCGTCGGAAAGGAAGACGGTACGACGCAGCTCGCGCAGATGGATCGTCCTGGGATCCACGCGGTTGTAAAACCCGCGGGAGGTTAACTGATGGGTGATGAATGCTGTCCAAACGGGACATCTATAGGGCAACGAGAAATAATATTAGCTTTTCTGAATCAGGCTGAGTGTCGAGATCTTAGCAGCAAGAAAAGCTGGAAAAGAGCTTACCGCTTCATCTCCCCGTCATGGACGGATGCCTGCAGCCGTACCGCGCCGGATATAGTATCCCTGTAAACGCGCAGGGCGTGGAGGTAGCCGTCGTCGACGATTTGACTGCATAGTGTCGCTGTCAGTATAGATACCTAGGCATATAGTTTGCAACAGCAAGGAGCAAGTTGGTGATCACTCACCCTCCAAACAACTCCTCTTCATCCCGGAGCTCATAATCCCTAATGTGCTGCACGGGTCTCCCCGAGTCCTGCGAGCGGAGGGCAAGAAACGTGCAGAAAAAGAGGACCATCCCTGGACATCGACAATCCTTATTAGATCACCAGACACATATACAGCCCGCTGCGTGCACCTACGCTCAATCGTGCTGAATTTCAAGTTCGCCCATAGCACCAACTCCGTGCCACTGCGACGCTTGCGGCAAAGCTGAAGGCAGGACCCTTCACGGACAATCTCCAGCAAGTTCAGCGGAAGGCAGAAGTAATCGCTAGGGCGTGAACTGTGGGGGACCTTGCACACGATCCGTGCTCGGTGGTCCGTCTCTCTCAGGTAGAAGTAGACTAATAGGTGATCGGTACCGCTGTTGAAAGCCCTAAAAAAACCCGTTAGGTCAACAAGGCATAGACATCCCTCTGAGAGAGCGGCGAGGGCTTACAGCTGGAATAGCTCTTCAAACCCCTCATCGGCAAGCCATCGCTTCAAACCCGTCAGGGGCTCACCGAAGCATCTGGAGCTGCGCAGGGTCAATCTCTCCGGACCAGACCATGGGATGCCCATATTGTTCTTCCACTCCACTCACCTCGGGCCCACAAACGGAATGGGGGTGGCTGAATAGTCGTTTGCAAACACCTTCTTCGCCCAATGGTCGCTGAGGGGACTCGACGCGGCCGATTGGCTGGTCGAGGCGGAGTTGGTCGTCGGGGAGCATGGAGCGTCGGGGGCGTACGGCGGGATGTCCGAGAACGTCGCGGACGAGGGTGACTGAGACGACGACTGAGGCGATCGGGGGCGCGGCCGGGGTCGCTCATACGATCGCCGTATCCGCGGCCCGCGTCCGTCATGGACGGGGCTTGGTGGCTCCGAGATATGATGACTCTCATAGGAATGTTCCCGTGGAGGTCCCAGAGCCATGGAGCCCAGCCGGGCAGCGAACCGACCGTCCTGCGCGACCAGAAGAGCACGGATCGTGCTGCGAAGCCCAGCCAGGTACGCCAGGTCTGGCGGCTTACTGTTCCGTCCAGGCGAAAAGAGAAAAGCGTCAGTCTCGATAATCGATCTGGAGGAAGGTAAGGTACAGGAGCATACTTTCTCATGATGGCTTCCAATTCCTTGAGAAACTCCTTATATTTCGCCAGGCGGGTGGCCAGGGAGAAATGGATCTCGTCGTAGAAGAAGGTGCACAGGTTGAGCCATGTCTGCTTGTAGGCCTCCCTGCTGGGACCCCTCCGCGAGTCGAGATCGCCAAAGAAGTCGACGACATCCTCCAGGGTATACTTGAGGCTGGCCTGGACCAGGTCCAGGTCGGGTTGCACGAAGTGCAGGTTGTGACGGTAGCGGCGCGAGCTGGTCAGCTCCTCGAGACTGTTCAGAGACGTGCTGATGGCGTAGAGGTCGGCCATGAGGCCTGTGATCTCCGTCGCGTGTTCAGGCAGCGGATCGCGGAACTGCCTGAAGCCAGCAGCAACGTCCTCTGCGTTGTGGGCGGACGTGCGCAAGGCCATGGCTTGCGGTCGGGAAACGTCAGGCCATCGGCTGCTCAGCTATAACAGACAGAGGGAGGTAGTAATGACAACTCTCACATGGGCGAGCGGAGGAGGGGCAATTCCACGGAGGGACAGTCGTGACGACAGAAGACAGGAGGTGTAGGCAAAGTGGGAAAAGGGAACCGCAGGGCTACAAGCGCAAGATCGAGGTCGATCCCGCGTCTACCTCTAAATAATAATGATAACGATAATAATAGCGGCCGCTGTGGGCAGGTCTAGCGGGCGTCTGGTGCATAATAATAATCGTCTCCTCCGTGCTCTGGGGCAGCAGCATCCGGGAGCGCTCGTCGTGGGAGCGGGATGGTGACTGCTTTAGGGCGTTGACGTGTTCAAGCCGGTCGCCCTGCGAGGCCAATGAGGGCTGCTCTGCAAGCATCGAGTCGTGCCGAGTCCGTTTCTGCCCGCACACGCCGTGGAGGGACACGCAGCGATCCGCCATCAAAATCGACGAGTGGACAAGCCCGCTGGGTGCTCCGTCGTCCTGCACCATGTATCCCGAACATGGGACGGCCCACAGGGCCTGGAGATCTCCTGGCCTCGTCCAGCTTATTTTTAACCTTGAAGAATGGCAGTGTCTGCAGCGCCAGCGGACCCAAGCGGCCGGGAAGAGGATGGTGCGGTGGGATGCTGCTGTCCCAGATGCAGGGCCAGGTGAGATGCTTGTATGTTCGAGTCTGGACGGGTGAGTTGGGGGTTGCCGTGTCTATGTCGGTCTCAGATGGTGCAAGGCATCCTGTCCGCCGGCTACCAGGGTTCAAGGATATATATATATATATAACTTGAGCTCTGCACGGTGGGACTTGGATAGCTGCCTAGTGTATGTCATGGTACTCTGTCTCTGCACAACGGAGGATCTGGTCGAAAAGATATAGGGCTGAACGAATAGCAGATTGGCAGCGGAGCACCTCTCCATCTGTCATCCTCCGGACGCTCCAGGCACCGCCAAGGCCCCCTCGCTGCGTCCGCTGCCTCCCCGACGCGTCCAGTCGTCCAAGGCGCGCAGGGGACCGGGGTCGGTCCCCCGCCGTCCAGCACCGTCCGTAGGCAGACCATACGATGCTACCCGATGCTCTACGATGTTCTCTACGTCCGATATACCGTGTCAACAGGGCAAGGGGTGTGACATTGAAGGCCTAGTGTACAGCAGTTCTCGCTTGCCCGAAGCACCATGCAGCTCCTCGTGGTCCCAGGTCGACTCTATGCCGCCCGCGCAGGGGCGGGGATGGAGATCGTCCACGCAGCCAGTTCCGTGCTGTAGAGAGGAAAACAAGAACAAGTCCCATGAAAAACAACCCTTCATGAATGATAAAAGCAGTTAAATAGAACCACCGTCATCCCATACCAGAAGCCATTGAGTGCAACAAGAAAAAAAAAAGGAAACAGACGAATACAGGTCACAGAATTAGCGCAACAGAACACGAAAGAGAAACGCCCAGAACGTCGGGATGAGCAGCTCGCGCGCTGGGTCATTTAGGACGACTCCTCATCCTCATCCGCGGCCTGGCCGTAGGTTAGCGCACGCTCGCAGAACAGGGGGCGCGGTCGACAGGGTCACATACGTTGTAACTGGCCTTCTCGTCCTCATACCGCTTCTTGTCCGCGAGGGCCTTCTCCTCGTAGGGGCGGCGTTGCTCGTCCGTCAGGGCCTTCCAGCGCTCTCCGAGGATCTTGCCGACCTGACCTGCAGGACCGTCAGAGAGACGATTCGGGGGCCGCGAGGGGACCAGACCTACCGAAAGAGATGCCGGGGTTCTCCTCACGGACCGTCTCGCGCATCTCGTTGGCGAAGAACATGTATGCGGAGAGGCCGCGCTTGGGCGCGTTGGGGTCTGGGACGCAGCGTGAGCGAACAGCGGCGCTGACGCTAGGAAGTCCGGGTGTAGCTTACCCTTCTTCTTCTTCTCGACGCCGCGGCCCTTGCTCTTGCGAGCGGAGGTCTTCTCCTTAGGCATCCTAATGGAGCGGTTGCTTGTCGAGCCGTCAGTACACCAGCCGCGCGGAACAGGGCCAATGGCACAGAAGATGAATCGCGGGATGCAGCGCGATAGACGAGGAGGCCGGACGAGGAGGGAGACGTAGGGGTACAGGAGTAGCGCGTGGTGGTGGGCACGAGGCGTGGGTGGGACGGCGGCCCAAACAATGATGCGATCGCGCGTCGCAATCAAGGGGAACGACAAAGCAGGAAAATGAGAAGCGACTCACCTGAAAACCGATGCAACGAGAACGCAAAGACAGTGGTAGAAATCAGGCGAATTGGCCTGCAGTGGTCGGCAGACGGCTCAGGTCAGCTGGGGCGCTCTGGACCTATATCACGTTGCCGCAGCTGCGCGCGACGGCGAGGTCGCGCAAACATGAAGAAATACAGACGAAATGACGCGCATGGGAGACGATAAGGCAGGGGGAACCAGGAGGGTGGAAGGGCGGGCGTGTTGTGGTGGACGGGGCGACGGGGCACGGGGGGCGGACGGGGACGAGGGAGCTCACCTTGGACGGGTTTGTATGGGAGAGATGTCTGGGGAGAGCTGGGTGAGAGAGGTGAGCAGGTGAGGGAGGCAGAGGAGGAGGAGTAGGAGAGGGAGAGGGCGGGCTGGCCGGCGTCAGCAGCGCGAGGGGGTGAGGGCAGGGGAAACGGGCGCCGCCTCGCCGCTGTTACTGGCTGCCCGCGTACCGTACGGACGCGTACGGAACCGTCACCTGATGCTGGCGTGCGCCCTGAGCTCTGCCGCTCTGGGCGGTGTGCCGGGCAGGAAGGCCGCCGGCCGGACAAAGGCAAGGCAGCGGATGCAGCGCTCCCCCGTCACGTCCCGTACCGTACCATCCCCATACATACCAGACGGTCCTCTCGGACCTCTCAGGCTCTCCTGGATTATATTTGCGAGCAGCCCAAATCCACTGATGGACGGGCCAAACGCTCTGCTTGCGGCCGCTGGCATCACCGCCGTAAGCGGAGCACGGTCATTGCCGCCGTCCTGACGTGCTGGAGAGACGCCAGAGCGCCCGCAGAATACGGAACGGCGTCCGGCACCTCAACGCATGCCACCACCGCCGCTCTCTGTGTCCCGCGCAAGGGCGCGCAGGAGACGCTCCCTCCATCGCTGCGCTGTTGATACAGATTTCTCGCTGCATCGAGATTCATTCGATGCTGCGCGCCCCGGTTGAGTATCGAATTTGCATTTGCTAGGATAGGAGACCGCTCAGTGATGGTCGCAGTGGATCATGTCTCCCCTCTCTGACTGGAACTGCACCGCCGCTCCTACGACTCTATAGTATAGCGTGATACTTCCAAACCCTCCTTGCTAGAGTCCACCGGGGGTAACTTCCGCGTTTTGCTTTGACGGTTAGCATCGTGTTACATTTCCCGTCCCTGCGGTGGTGTTTGTGGCCTTGCACAGTTGTCCACCCCGATGTCTGTCAGCCCGTGTCGTTGCCGTATACTGCTGTGTGTCCGGCGTCCGTTGCTGCATACAGACAAGAAAAAAAGGCGATATTGCATGGCCTTGGCCTGCAGAAGATCACAAGCTCTTTCATTCCTGCATCATGCAACTAGACGTTTGCTCTGCATAACTACACTGTTGCCTGCTGGACTCGTAAAATGAACAGTGGACGGACGCTGTTCGTATGCTCTCGCGCGTGGAAGCCCGCAGAGCCGCATTCTCGTTTGCTACTACTCCCGATGACGGTGATCGCAACAGGCAGTCTTTCTTTCTATTTTTATCAGTCAGTGTACTGTATCGGATATTAAGCGCTGACCTCATGCAGCCGCACATTCCCTTACGAGTGAGGTTGTGACTGCTGAACGGGTCCTTGATGACCTTGTAGAGGCGGCAGTGGCGGTTCAGTAAGATACTAACGATTTCCGATCTCCGTACTGGTGGTAATGCCACAGCATTCCTACCTACTCCGGGCGGGATCAGACAAGACGGAAAAGTTTAGTACGATGTATCGATGATAGACCAGCGTCATCGGGTGCTGCAGGCGCTCAACAATACCACAGGCTTCTGCCCCTTTAGCTTTCGCGCAGAGTGGGCTCTCTTGCCGCTCCTTGCTCGGGCGCAGAGAGCCAGAGACCTAGAACCCTGCCACGGAGAAGCCGCCGGCACTGCGGCACATCCTTCCGCCATCCTCCCGTCTGATACGTCTACAACCGTACCTTGGCGTCGGGATGCTATGTGCAGTACAGTACTACCTGGCTGTCGCGAGAAAGCTAGGGACGCGGATCGTGATTTGTGATGCTGGACGGGACACGGACCACCTCAGACCCATGTCACGTGCATCAAGAGACCAATGGGCAGCACGGGACCGGAGGCGTCAGGATCTTACCTAGGGAAACGATCGCAGCCTCGTAGGGCTTAAAATGCGCCTAGATCGGAAGTGGAGGCCCGGGGTGTAATCCAAAATCGTCCTGCGTCCCTCTGCTAATGGCAGGAAGTGGGCCCGGTGTCATAGATAGAAGCTGTGTTGCGTAAGAAGAACAAATGGCTTCTTTCCGGGGTATCTCAATTGCTGGTATGTCATCATGGCAACTACACAATACAGTACATGTTTCAAAATTGATATCAGTATATTCTCCAGGGGTCAATAATCCGATTCGTCGAGCACCAGTTCTCGAAGCCTGTCGTCCCGCGCCCAATCAACCCCGCTGCCAACGACAGCCGCGCTGGCGATGCTCTTGATCGTCTCCCACCTGGCCCTCCTCTTCTTGTGCTCCGCCTCGAGTTCCTCCAGCTGCGCCTTGAGACCCTCGTCCTCGATCCTTTCCTTCCACCGCGAGTCGTGGCTCGTGAGGTCTAGCAGCGTGCGCGCGAGCTCCTGGTTCTTCTTGTTGATGCGCATGTTCTCCACTTCCACGTTGGAGAGCGCCTCGAGCGTCGCGGCGTGGGCGGTCGCCAGGTTTTCTTGGATCAGGGAGAGCAGGTCGCGTCGGTTGATCAGAGGGACGAGGGCTCTGTGCGTTTCCAGTAAGCAGCAAGCGCGATGAGGGGCATGGAGAGGAGGAGGGGACAAAAGTATTCACCTTTCCGCAGGCGATGCAGCCTTGAGATGGATAGCCTTGAGGCTGGGGTCGGTCATTAGAACGCTCTCGACGGCCTTCCTCCTGACCGTGTACGTGGCCCTGGCCTCCAGGAGCTCGCGTTCGGCGACGGCGAGTTGCTCATCGATGTTGTCGCCGGACGGCTCTTCCAGCTCTGTAGATGCGCTTAGAAATCGTAACAATGAGAGAAAAGAATGACGGGAACGTCGCTTACCTTGTTCGAGAAGGGCCTTCTCAAGGTCCAGTTCCTGGATCTGGTCGTAGAGCCTCAGGATGAGCGCTTCCTTATCAGATAAAGACAGCATGTCCCTGCGGCCATCATCGGCGGCGAGATCCAGCAGAGCGATCTCGTCCGGCTCGAGCTGGGGCTGCTGGGCGCTGCCTCGCACATCCTTGATGGACGCCATGGACCAAGACCCCTGTTAGCGGTAGTAGAACGCGCGAGTCATCTTGCGATGATTATTATGCGGATGTGGTCGGTCGTCCAGGCCGCTCGGCGAGTTTTCGTGGATCCCGGGAGGGTGTGTGGGGATCGCCCGTGCTGGCACGTTGGCTGGGCCCGATCGTCCGTCCGTTAGTCGCCTAGCTTGGGGGAGCTTCGGTAGTAGTCCCCAGGGAACCCGACAGGTTCACGACCTCACCTTCACTTCCCAACCCCCCCTTCTCCTCTATGTACATCCGCAGCAGCACACCCTGAGCTGTTTGCTCAGCCGGTGAGGAGGGGATGTCCCTACACATCTACATCGCCCACACGGGTGAGCGTCTGCTTGCCGACCCAGTGTCGTTTGCCTCGTAGGTGGCCCCCCCAATACCATACATTTCGTCACAGTCACCGCGACTAGTTGGCTGACGCCCATCTCACATTTCTCCAGCCCCGATGCGCTGCGAGCATGGATCGCTCGCAATACGGCCATATCGCCTCAGAGGCAGATTTTGATGACCGCTCGGGGGAAGAATGTGAAGCTGCAGACGCTTGCCACCGAGGTATGGGAGACTCGAGGCCTTGTTTCGTCATCGTCGGGATGCAAACTCGACAACTGACCACCGTGCCAGAATGAAATCTTCGTCTACGACAGGCAATATGTCAGCGAACCGGGAAACTTCGATCTTCCGGAGATACCCCCGCCGCAACCGTTCAAGCCCGAGAAGCCCCCGGATTACCTCGCCGACCAGAACAACCTCCAGGCATGGCGGAACCTCTACAACGCCCGGAGAACATGGGCGTTGAACATCGCGGAGCGCTGCGTCCCTGTCAATCAGGCTATCCAGGAGCATAATGAGCACACTGACATCATACACAGAGCGGTTAGTGTCGCTCTGGAGAACCTCAAGTCACACGTGGGCAACCTGGAGCATCGGTTCCAGGAGGCCCAGGCCTGGGCAAACGACATTCTGAAGGAGCAGAAGATGGCTCTGGATGGGTGGCAGCGCGCGTTGGCGAAGCTGGAGAGCATCCCGGCCCGGAAGGACTTCACCTTTCTCGGTCGCCCGTCGACTCCGAAGAAGGGCAGAGACCAGTCAAGTGGCACGCTGCAGGACTTTGTGGATGTGGAGGAGGTACAACGGGCCGGATCCCAGGCGTCGAGCGTGTCTCAGCGCTTTGCCCGGCGGATGGACGAAGTCCAGAGGGCCGTCACCGACGTTGCTACCGACACCCAGCATCTGCTGGATGACGCCCAAGCTGCCCAGGTCGAGAATGTCGATGGGCTTCTTGAGGAGGTGGAAACGCTCGCGAAGAAAATCAGCTCCGATTACGAACATGTTCTGGGGTTGCCCAATAACCAGAAGACCCTGGCCAGTGTCTCGAGAATGGCACTCGGGCATACCCAGAACCTGCTACCGTCCCTACTGGAGATTAGCCTGGAACTCCAGGCCGGACTGGAGCAAGCTGTCAAGCGGCGCAATGCGGCCATGAAGGCTGCTGTTAGCCACATGCGGACTATATCCGCGATCGAATCTCGCCTGGCGAACGTTCAATCGCAGATCGCCAATCTGGATGTGGAGGGTGGCGATGTGTTTGAAATCCTGTACTCCGTGTTTCACATGCCCATGATCTACGGATCGGTGCTCATAGAATCCGTCCGCCGGCGCGAATGGAGCGAGAAGATGAAGACGGACTCTCTGGCCCTGGCAGAGGAGATGGCCGTGTTTAGGGACGAGGAACAGCGCCGCAGGAAGAAGTGGTTGAAGAGCATGGGCGATTTTTTGTCCATATCCGATGATAGCACTCCAGGAATTGAAATCAATATACAGGGCCAAGAGCATCAATGGCCGGAGGTCACTCGCAAAGAGGTCGAGCTATACATTGAAGAACTGAAAACAAAGGGCATGCCTGCGGTGGTTCAGGACCTGACCCAGCTTTACAAGGACCTGGATGCACCCACACGCCAGCAGAGGCGCAGAGCGAAGGCCTTCAAGCAGGGAAGCGTCTTCGATCTAGGACGCAGCTCGCTGTTACTCCGTGGTGACGACATGGTTCGGAGTCTGCAAGATGAAAAGAGCAAGCTTGAGGAGAAGTTAAGGGGCTCCGAGAGCCGCATCCGCAAGCTCGAAGATCTTCTGCACCGGCAGAGCCAGATGATGGGTCGACCCGTCAGTGGTAATTTTGGCCCCGATCTGCCCACCTCACCCGCCTCTCCCCATCCCGATCCGCTTTCGCGGAGGTCTTCCGTGTCGTCACGACGAATGTCAGAGAACCAATCCCCCGAAGACAAAGCCCTTGTCGAACGGATTGTATCGCTCGAGGCGGCACTAGCTGCAGAGAAGGAAACAGTGAAGAGGCTGCAGAAAGAGGCGCACCTGGAGCGCCAGTCTAGCACGGATAAAATGCAAGAGGTGCAATCCACGAAGCAGGATCTTATACAGAACCTTGAAGCCAGGCAGCGTGAGTTCGAAGACGAGCGGAGGTTCCTCGAGTCTGAAGCGAAGAAGTGGAAGCTTAAGCTGGAAGAGGCCGAAGAAGAGATTGACAAACTTTTAGACAGTCGGGAACACGAACGGCATGAGATGGATGAACGGATCCAACAGCTGGAGACGGAGCTTGAGAACGCTCGAGTCAACGCTGCCGATGAGGTGGACTATCTGAACGCACAGATCCTGTCTTACCGGGAGGAAGAAGAGAAGCTGAAAACGAAGGTTAGGGAGCTTGAGAGACAAGTCGAGGAGATGCAGAAGCGGGAACAGGAAAACATTGGCACTCTTCAGGCTGCATATTCGAACCTTTCGCCCGGGGGTTCACCGCCGTATAAGTTTGCAGACCTTGTGAAAGCGGTTGAAGTCCTGTCTGAAGGCTTGGCTATCCACGCTAAACGTTCAGAGGAGAGCGCTGCGAAGGCAGCCGCTGAAAACAAGGCTCTGGAGGAGCGGTTAACTAAGATGGAGGTTGAGGCTGAGAAACTCAGGGAAGTTTCCGCGGCAAGGGAATCTGAGCTAGCCAAGCTTCGGGATGAGCTTTCTCAGGAGAGATCCAGACTTTCTGCTCTCAAGTCCGAGTTGGATGAGGAACGGTCACAACTGGAGAGCCTAAGATCCAAGGTTGCGGCCGGGGAGACCGGCTCTGAGAGCCTTCGCGAACGCCTTGCAGCGGAGGAACAGAAGGTCGCTAGCCTTTCGGAGAAACTCGCTGAGGTTGACGCTCGCGCCCGCAGTTCGGGTGAGGAGCTTCTGGCTTGGAAGAGAAAGGCCGACAGTCTCGCAGAGTCCGAGCAGCGGGCCGTGTCCCGACTGAAGGCACGGGGCGTAAGAGCGCAGGATCTTTCCAAGCAGCTTTTTGCGCAGGTTGAAAAGCTCGGTCGCATGCTCGAGCAGCTCGGTTTCGCCATCGTCCAACAAGATGGCAACATTGTCGTTCAGAGGGCATCCAAGGTCAACAGCTCCTCTGGCATCGGTGAAAACCTCTCGTCATCTGGCATAGTATCCACGAAGCCTGACCCGGATCTCCTCTCCTGGGTGCAGACCGACGACCCAGAAGAAGAGGCGGCACGGTACGCTGCCTTCATGGAGGCACTGGCCAAGTTCGATGTGGATATCTTTGGCGACGCTGTGGTTAAACGAGTGAAAGATATCGAGGTGCTTGCAAGGAAGTGGCAAAAGGAAGCCCGAGGATATCGCGACAAGTATCACCGTGCTCAGAGCGAAGCTCACGACAAGATTGCCTACCGGTCATTCAAGGAGGGAGACCTTGCGCTGTTCCTACCAACACGCAATCAGGCGATCCGTTCCTGGGCTGCATTCAATGTCGGAGCGCCGCACTATTTCCTGCGCGAGCAGGATGTGCATAAGCTCCAGACCCGGGACTGGTTGCTGGCGAGAATCACCAAGGTGGAAGAGAGAGTGGTAGATCTCTCGAAATCCATGAACGGTGCCCACCCGGACCGCCGATCGCTAGGCGAGGTCAGCGATGGCACATCGTACGACGACGAAAATCCCTTCGAGTTATCTGATGGCCTTCGCTGGTATCTTCTGGATGCTGTGGAAGAGAAGCCTGGTGCGCCCAGCACTCCAGGTCTCGGCAAGAGTACTGTTGCACAGGCGCACGTCGACGCCAAAGGCAGTATCCGCCTGAAGCGTCCGTCCACTGCGGGAACCGCTGCCAGGACGCTGTCGAGGAGTCTCGACAGCCGCCGGAACAGCTCGGCTTCAAAGAAAGGGGCTCCCGCCCCTACTACGCTGCAGGCCGCGGAGTCCGCGGGCGACAATGTGCAGCCGGCTGCGGCGGACGCGGGCCAGCAGCCGCGAGAGGCGGCCCCGATCTTCGACGAGGTTCGCAGAGACCTGCTCCTGGGACCCTGAAACGGTGTCTCTCATGCCGATTTCTATGTACGTTGCTGGCTGACTGACCCATAGGGTACGGAACGGAAGCGCGAGCATGGGCGAGAGCCGGAGCGGGAACGAGCAGACACCACCACGTCTTCCTCGCCCGCGAGGAACGCTAGTGTCGATGGTCAAGCTTCGAACGGTTCCGCATCCAGCAAACGTAGATCTTGGGCGTGGGAGAGGCTCTGGTCCTTCGACTATCGGGTGGAGAGTGGGAAATGAGGTTTGAAGAAAGAAAGAAGAGAGACCTGCCCAGCTGGACTGGTTTTTTGTTTTGCCATTGATGGAGAAAATGAAGCACAACACAAGTCTTGGGGAGTTGGTCCTTGCGCACGAGTTCACGAGGCATGGAAATTGAAGCGATGGTTTTGGAGAGAGATACCCTTTCATTTCATGCGAAGTATCAACTATACATGTGAACGGTGTTCGGAAGGAATAGACTTACATGCCGTTGTTCAGGATCGTCCAAGGAAGGGACAACAACTGGTACATATACATAGGATCTAACTAGGGGGTATATTGGTTTATTTCGGTGTCATGTATGTACATACAAATATAGTTCGTATTTGCTACTTCAACATATCATCAATGGCGTCGCTAGCAGTGAATATCGATACAGCAGAATAACAAAACGGAAATCTATCCCTCAAACCAGGTCAGACAGACCGCCCGTTCCCCCGACTTCCTGCCAGAAGCGGTCGAAGTCGACCCCTTCCTCCTCGAACATCTCCTTCGCCTTGTGCATGGCCTGGTGCTGCCTTTCGGGGGTGAACCCGCCGGGCTGCGTGCTCTCGAACTGGATCATCTCCACCCAGCGGAAGAAGAGGTTCTCCTTGCCCATGGCGGCCAGCTTATCCCTGAACGCGACGATCTTGCTCCGCTGGGCCTTCTTCTCCTCGTCCTCGACGCGCCAGATCAACCACCCGTCCTCGTCCGTGTTGACCAAGACCGCCATGCGGAACTCATCGAGCTGGATCCCATCGCCCTTCCGCGTCAGATCGACCAGCGCATGCGCCCGCACCATCGCCTCGTAGTCCAGATCCCAGTTCGCGTCGACGAGCAGGTACCCGCTCTTCTTCTTGACCCTCTCGGGCGTGATCGCAGGCACGATCTTCTCCCGCACCGTGGCCTCATCCTCCCGGATCCACCGATTGCGGACCAGCTTCCGACTCCAGCCCGCCTGGCTGCGGCGCACGATGATCTCGCGCTCGCGGAACCCGACCGCGCGGCGCCATGCCAGGGGCCCCCGCGCGAACCGGATCGGCCACGCCACGAACAGCGTCAGCAGGACGTAGTCGAGCGCGAAGATGCCCGTGCGGCGGAGGACGTGGCCCGCGAGCTGGGCCCACGGGGTGCGCGCCGTGTCGACGCTCATGGAACTCGTGCGGCCGAGCAGCGTCAGCAGCAGCGCCGGGTAGATGTAGGCGCCGTGGTAGGCGCGGTAGAAGATGAGCGCGAGGATCGCGAGGTTGATCGCCACGGGGACGAAGAAGGCCTGCTTCTTGAGCCGGATCGGGGTTGTGTCGATGTGGATGAGGTAGACCTCGTTCGGGGAGAGGGCGTCCAGGAAGCGCTGGAGGATGGGGGGCGCCTTGACGAAGGGGAGGGGTTTGGAGGAGGAGGAGGAGGAAGAAGAAGAGGATTTGCTGCTGGAGGAGGGGACTAAGGCTGAGGAGGTCGAGGAGGAGGGGATCAAGGCTGAAGAGGAGGAGACTTTATCCTTCCCCGGTCGTTTTGTCGCCTTTCCAGCCATGGTGTCTGTCTGCTTTCTCTGGTACTGATCTCTTCACCCGTGTATCATGGACCGCAGTGCAGTATGTAGCTGCGATGTGTCAGGTTGTCCTGTCGACGACGCCTCTCGCGCGACGCGGTAGCTCCTTCTATCTCATCTCAATGGTCTGTAGCGGGGATGGACGGCCTGCCTCGTGGGAATCAACCTTGGAAGTCACATGTCAGCACGCTTTGCATGATTTCTGCAGAGGCATTGAGGTCTCTTGTTGGCCGCAGGACAAAAGCAGCATGCAGAACAAGGAACTACAACTCACCTATCCGTGATTGTCTGTAAATGTCTACCCAGGTAGATATGCGAAGGACAGCTCCGGCTCTCTCGACGGAGCTCTTCGCTGTACTGAGCAGTCCGCTGCCCGCTAACCCGTTTCGGGCGGACACCAGCCTCCCGTTGCCAGCTCCGCCCGGCGCGAACGCCGCGGCGACACCAACACGGCGCTTTTCTCCAGGCTCTCGCGGCGGCGGCCTCTCGTGTCAAGTAACCGACACAATGCTCCCGGAGGGAGTGCCTTTTTTCCAGCATGTCCACCCCCGACCACAAGCTCGATCGCTTTTCCTACTCCCGTCGCAACAATAGCAACAACAGCAACACCCTGAACTACGAGTCGCCGTTCCGTCGAGCACGCCTGGACAGCCGCTCCGCCGGCGACAACGGCGCTGACCCGTCGCGTGTACCCAGCCCGGGTGCTACGAAAAACGGTCATGGCGTGCGCCCGCGGAGGAGCTTCGGCCAGACGAGGACGCTGAGAGGCGCGTTTGAGGCCGCAGCGCGCGGGACCACAGCAACGGGAGCTGCCATGTCGACGGACGACAGCCAGCGGCCTCCGTCAGCTGCTGCTGCTATAGAGAGAAGGACCCCAAGTCCAAGCCGGGCCAGACGGCAGCGCAATATGTCGGTACACTCTGTAGCGTCTCCCGTTTCTCCCCCGCCCGGGGAGCTGATTGAGACCTACAGGCGGATCAACGACGCGGATAACCTGAACGATCACGTTGCCCAGGACGAGTTCGATGACCCGTCACATGAACAACAGCAACAACCGCTACGAGTGGATCGCACACAGCGCACATCGCCTGGCCTTGGAACACGGGCGTACCATGAGGACGCGGAGGATGCGTACGATTCAGATCTAAGCTTCTTGGACGATGGCTCGGACGACTCGCTGCGCAAGAAGCTGGCCAACCACGTCAAGGACCAGCAGCGGCTGAAGCGCATCTCCTCGAGGGAGTCCCCGGTGTTCAGCAGGGCCAAGGTCGGGCAGAGGGCGCTTTCAGCGGAGAGCCTGCAGCGCCGCGAGAGGGACGAAGAAGAGGAGCAGCTGCCGCAGCAGACGCACAATAGTAATGATAACGATGATGATGTGGAGCCGGCATTGAACCTGCCTCGGACTTGGGGCCGTTGGAAAGCACACCGCGAGCGGTTGAATAGTATAACTAGGCGGAAAAGTGTTTCAGCACCTCGAGATGATGCACCGCAGGGGAATAATAATAGCAATAACAACAATAATGCACCGGCTCCCGAGTGGGATGCCGATGCCGATATCGACTTCACCGCCAGGTCACTGCAGGTGTCCGACAGTCCGCCGGTGCGGAAGCTTGTTGAGACGCGAGCTGGAGCGGAGAGGAATCTTACGAGGAATCATAATAACAACAACAATACCCTTGCAGAGGACAAGTCGGAAGATACACACAGAAGGATCTCACAGGACAAGGCCCCGTCGCCAGTGAAAAGGAAGTCCGTGCCGAACTCCCCCGTCTCCGTCTACAAGGCACCGAACCGCGACAAACCAAGCCCCGCAAAGAGTGATTCGCACGAGCTGCTCCGCAAACTGGCCAGGGCCGAGAGTCCAAAGCAAGTCATGACACCAGAGCCGAAGCCGTATGAGAAACGCCTGCTGGAGATGAAAACGCCTGTTGTGACAGGGGCCTGGGTAGATACGCCCATGACCGAACGGGTGGCCGAGCCTCCTACCCCAGAGTCCCTGAAAGACGTCCCATCACCGAGCAAGCCTCCTCCTCCTCCTCCTCCCAAGTCTGAAGACACTTCTGCGAAACCGCCAGAAAAGCCGTCGGAGCCAAGAGAGCAGAAACGACCAGATTCAAAGGAGCAGAAGCCATCAGATCAAAAGCAGCAGGAGCCGTCTGATTCAAAAGACCAGAAGCCGTCGGAACCACAAGAACAGCCTGAGCCGGAAGTGAAGCGAGAGAAACGGAAGCTACAGTTAATAAAGCCCCAGCTGCCCAAAAGCGCGTTGGAGACGATCCTTGCAGACGCAAAGGCCGATAACCCTCTCGTGCTCGGGGACGATACAATCGCCTCCCTTCAGGGCATCCTCGACGATGAGCCGACCTTATTCAAGGCAGAAGAAAATGAAGAAAGAGAAATCAAAGCAGCTCCCGCCGCAAACAAAAACAACAGTACAAGAGCCATCGCGCCAGGCCTAGACGAGCTGAAGGAATTGACAGGAAAAGACACCGCCATCCTCGACCAGCTCAATGACAAGCTCCAATCCCTCGTCCAGATCATCCATGACGCTCGGAACGGCCTCTCCAGCCTCGAAGACCAGGTCGCCCGCGACACAGTCATCTTCGCCGCTGCGCAGCAGAAGCGACACTCCGGAGGGACCTGCGAAACGTGCGAGCGCTGCAGCGACGGCCGACACTACGTCGCGATCCCGCTGCCACGCCTCTGGCGCCGCGATCCGGTCTCGCATCGCCTCCGTCCCACCCGCCTGGGGTGGTTCGCCGCGCTGTTCCTGATCTGGTACGTCTCCGAGAGCGTCATGTGCGAGTTCTACTGCCACCCCTTCGTCGCGGAGGTCTGCGAGCGCAACTGCCTGATGCCCGACGCGCCGCGGTTCCCCTTCGCCCTGCCCACGATGCTGTGGCGGTGGTCGCACCTGTCTGCGATCATTTCCCCGCTGCTCACGATCCTCACGGCCTTCCTCAGACTGCTTGCGCAGCTGCTGGGCCTGTGGGACGGGTACGTCGACGACGCGCCGCAGGAGTGGTTCTTTGGCGACGTCGGCGTGCGTGCGCGGGTGCGTGAGTTCCCCGTCGTCGCGACCCCGGCTGCAGAAGTCCATAGCGGTGGGGATTTCTGGTCGGGCCAGGCTGCTTCGAGCCGGGTGAACGACGGACTCTCGATGGACGATGACGAGTATATCTAGGGTATCTACCTCAGGCAGTTACCTTATCTAGTTGATACGTGGTCGTGCTCTTTTCCCGTACAGCTTGCATCCTGCATCCCATAGATCTTGACCTTGTACTATACTTTATTTACTTTTTGGGGTCCGGTCTTGGCGACTGTGCTACCTTCATCCTGATCTGTTGATTCATTGGGCTGGGCGGATGGGTCGGGTGTTTCTTTCTGGGCTGTGATCTCGGTTTAGTTGAGCATAGATCAGGTTGCCATCATTATCTTATCTATGGATCTTAGGTGCTAGAGGAACCGGGACCGCGGGACAAGATCCTGAACCTGCATGAAAATCAGAAGTATATATCTATGTGGTAACAGAATCTATACGGTAATAGCCGTTGAACAGTACCTATGACTGGCTGCATGCATAGACGAGGTCCCTTCTCACTCCTAGAAACAGTAAAGGCCTATCCGGTTTATCTTCTGCTGGACTTGGAGTCTCTACCTAACCCCCCGACCTTATATTGCGTGCGCAAAGCTGTGGGTGTTAGAAGCATCGCCAAGTTATCACGGACCGGCGGCGGAGATACTTAGGCCCGGAAGGGGTACTCAGCCTGATCACCAAAAGCACGTGACAGCCCCCGATCATATTGATCATGTTGATCATACCGACCATACTGATCACCTTGATCATAGCCTCTCGATCACTCAGGCAAGGTATCATGTATAGAATGGCATTCATTCTAGACAGATTCAGACCCTCGTGGCCAACTCATGCAGCGATAGGACACCTCACGGTAGCAATCGCACTCTGTTGTTGGTAACTACGGCCTGCTTCAGTTTACCCATACCTGACGCCCTTGTCTCTTGTTTTCAAGATAAACCCCACGACCCTTAGGTCTTCCTTCGGCCTGTCGTCACAGTGGGTTTCACGAATTAAAATTGTCTCTCATAAATAAACTGTCAGACTGAGCGAACCTAGTAATCCGAAGGTATGATGATGAAGCCGTGATTTTCTTAATCTACCTATCTGACTAGCTATTTATTTCATGAATTAGGGGCCATCACAAAGGAAAATGAGCGATCATAAGCGAATATAGACCGGGGTAGTATGATGTTGCAGGGATTCTGACCTTCAAGGGCCCGGGTCGGCTAGTGCTGACTAGGTTGATAAGATTCATGGCATACCGATAGGTTAGAGTGGTAATATTCGGCTGACATAAACTCCGGGTGCAGCGGTCGCTTTCCTGAAGAGGAATAGAGAGGCTTCTCATTCCAACACTCGTTTCTAAGAAGTACATACGTCGCAGTTCATATCTATACAATTCACCGGAGACGCCCAATTACAAAATTCCGAGACGTGATCCCGAGGTAGCCCCGCTACCTACCTACCCACCTACCACTCGTTGACCAGCACGTAGCGGTACCTGGCCTTGCCGTCTTCCATGTCGACGATGGCCTGGTTCGCGTCCTTCATCGGCCTCTCCTGGATCCACGGCCTGATCTTCTTCTCCGCGGCGAGCTGCAGCATCTCCCGGATCTCGCCGGGGCTTCCGATGACGGAGCCTGCCAGCTTGACGCCTCCCATGATCAGGGCTGCCGCGGGGACCGAGAGCTCGCCGTCTTCGGGGGCCCCCAGCTGGACGAAGGTGCCGTGGGGACGGAGGAGGGTCAGGTATCTGGTCAGGGGCATCTGTGGGATAGATCAGTCTCTGTTGATGCTGAACGGGTCCATGGGAGATGTATATGATAGAACTGCCACACATACCTTCGCGGACGAGACGGTGGAAATGATCAGATCGAGCGACCGGGCATTGTTCTTGTCCCAGTCGGGATCCTCGTCCGTCGCGATGTACGCGTCCGCACCCAGCTTGAGCGAATCCTCCCGCTTGTTGCCCTTGCGCGAGATGGCCACGACCCGGTCGGCGCCCAGGGCCTTGGCGAACATGATGCCAAAGTGGCCCAGCCCGCCGATGCCGATGATGCCGACCTTCTTGCCGGGGCCGCAGCCGTTCCGCCGCAGCGGCGAGTAGGTGGTGATGCCGCCGCACAGCATGGGCGCCGCCTCGGCGGAGGGGATCCCGTCGGGGATCTTGACGACGAAGTGCGACGGGCAGCGGTGGTACAGCGCATAGCCGCCGTACGACTTGCCGCCGTTGAGGTGCACGGCGTTGTACGTCTGCACCATGTGGACGGGGCAGTAGTTCTCCAAGCCGGACGCGCACGCCTCGCAGTCGCCCCTGCGGCCCAGGCACGACTCGCTCTGCGCGCCGACACCGACGCGGTCACCCACCTTGATGCCGCCCTCAGCCAGGGAGCCGACGCGCACGGCGATGCCGACGATCTCGTGGCCGACGCAGCACGGGTACATGGTCGGGCCCTGCAGAAAGTATCCCGGTCAGTCGACTACTTGATCCGCCATGAGAGACTGGGGACTCACCCATCCGCTCCGCAGGGTGTGCAGGTCCGAGCCGCAGATGCCGCAATGCGTGATCTTGATGTCGATGTCCGTCTCCTCCCACGGCTTGGGCTCAAACTCCTTCCACACCATCTTGCCATCGGCGGCCGACTTGTCGAGGCCGAGCCAGCCCTCGAACTTGTAGTCTGTCTGCGCCATGGTTGATGTCGAGGTATGTATAAGGAGTATCTCCTGGACGATGCGGAAGGAACCCTTGGGATTGAAGACGAGATTGCTTTTCTTTCTTCTGAGATTGTCTCCCCCCAGCAGGCGACTCGACTCCCTTTATATATACCTACCGAGGCCTACCTGATCCAGCCGAGGCATGTAGCCGATGGTCCATGCCCGTACTACCGGGCGCTTTGGACGGCAGCCATGACCACGGACTGCTCACCTACATTACAAACCAGTCCCGTTGTCAAGGATCGACATGGAACGCGTTCGGAGAAAAACCCTTCCTCCTCCCCTCCTCCCCTTGGATCCGATATGTCCGCTACCTCCACCCGGAGAACGGGAACAGGGACTGGAACCGGGAACCGACGAAAAGAACTACTATCATTGATTGAAGCAGCGTGTCTTGTTTGCTGTCAGCCCGTCGCTCACTCACTGCTAACTCCACACAAGCTTGCGTCTGAATCCCAACGGTTTTTTGATCCATATACAATTAGTCCTTACTTTCCGGTGCTAACGCAAGTTGATTACCGGCCAGCCTGATCACATCCAATCATATCTGCGCGTGTTGCAGATGTCGGTGAAGCTTGTTCCACAGACACAGCAGGACCACACCGTGGAACCGGGCCGTTGCGTCCATCGGAGAAAACGGTTTTCTCATCTGCCAGTCGTTGACGGTTGTGGGGCCCGGCTGGTCGGGTCGGGTCACTCGGGTCACTCGGGTGGGCGGGTACTATGTGTCAGTGTACGGAGATCGCACCGGTAGACCCCCTGCAAAGGTACGGATACTGCACTAAAATTTGCACCGGGATAGATACCTACCCGTGTCACCGTGTGGAGTCGGGTGGTCTGTTTTCTTCTTGCAAGTTGCCACCTGGCATCTGTTTTGGATGATGATCAGTCGAAAGGCCAGATGGAAGCTCTCTTGCCATGGTTATCTACCTGAAGAAGAAGCAAAAGAAGAGGAAGAAGAGATGAAGCTATCCATACGGAGTACTCCATCGCAGCGCTCCCAGTTGATGAGGGGAGTTAACTTCAGATATGGCGGACCACAGCAACATCACCAGAGAGTCCATACTCTGTACTACACCAGTCTCTCATGTTGCTGGTAACAGCAAGATTGCATACAGCTGTTTTTTGTTTGATAGCTTATCGCTTCAGAGACGCTTATAGTAATACTGTGGTTGACTCGTTCATGAACTGGCCCAGGAGTCTCTCTCTGGCTTCTTGACACAGGCTATGCAAGCTCTTGCCGGGATTGGGTTCACCATGCAAACGTATATGGGATTCCAAAAGATTCCTCGAACGTCACAGTGGGTAAGTATCTCGGTGCAAATTTTAGTATAGAGGCATCTACTGCTACGATTAGACACACCAGATACTTTGTTGAATGCAGTTCAGTCTCCCGCTTCAACTTACTATGATTCTTTGCCTCAGATCCCGAGTGTTCGTGCCTGTTGAATCGCGTTTCGAGGCCGTAGATCTTCCCTAGCTAAAGAGCGACCTAGGATATAGCCTCGATTCTCGGCTGTCGTCTGGACAACTCCCATGCGCATGGCTGGATTATGTAATATGCCATGTGGGGAGCGGGCTTGGCAGGCAGGCAAGAGCGTCGTGGCCGAGGCCGTCTCGGCCCGGTCGGACGGACCCCCTATCCCCGAGAAGTCCGTCCCTGGTTTTTACTGTCGCGACGGTCGGGTTGATAACCAATATAGATATGATATATCCCGTGAATTGATAGTTGGTTGCTTTGTAGTGACTGAAAAAGCTCTATATATTCTATATAGAGGAGATGTGTGTTCCATGAGCAGAAAGAAACAACGCTGATGTCATGCCGGAGCGTCCCGTGGATCGGCCCCGTCCGGTGGGTCTGCGCGTCAGCCGCGTGCATTAGCGCCATCCTGCGTGAGAACCTTAAATGACATTAGGCTCCGGGGCATCGCGAAGCAAAGTACTACTACGTACATGGCCCGATCTGGGGTTGAGCTGCTTTCTGGAAGACAAACATGGAAGGACGGAGAAATGTGCGTCATTCACGCCGACCTCCAGCTGGTCCCGGGTGGAGTGATGCGGATTTAGGCGGAGCTTATCGGAGCGTCCAGTCCGGAGATGGTGCCTAGGAGTATGTACGTACCTACCTAGGGAATATGCGTCCTGTCAGCAGCAGTATATATATGAAGCCCGCTGTGACTCAGGCGAAGCTCCTGATTCCGCGACTTCCCGCAGGATTGCCTGCCTGGACGACCTTTTTCCAAGCAGCTACGACAGAGAAACCAGCCACGATGAGCGCACCAAAGACGGCACTCCCAATCGTCTTCGGCGCCATGACGTTCGGCACGCCTGGCATCGAGGGCGTCAACGAGATCCTGGACGTCTTCCAGGCCCACGGCCCGCAACTACGGCGCGGGCTCTCGGCGACAGAGTGCGCCCTGCGCTGGCTGAGACACCACAGGAGTCCTGAGGAGGGGGGCCCGGCGATGCGATCATCGTCGGCGCGAGCAGCGCGAAGCAGCTCGAGGAGATTCTGGTTCGATCTGGAGAAGGGGCCGCTGCCGGAAGAGGTGGTGCGCGCGCTGGACGCGGCGTGGCAGCGGGTGAAGGGGGTCGTGCCGAAATATCTCCATTGAGTTGGTTGATTTTGTTGATGGATGGATTGAGACGAGCGGACGTCTTTCGGCTTTCATGTAACGACACAGGCATATCTGAAGTAGTATACACTGCAATGAAAAAAAAAAAAGTTATGTTCAGTACAATTGGCCTAGAACCCATGGCATATAATTATAATGCTCAATTCTCTTTCAGATGACTCCAAAAAAATCATGTATTTAAACATATAAAAAACAGCCAACTGCCAGGTTTCTAGTCTGTACCAACAAAAATCTCTCTTCCATCACGATTGTATGTTCTGGGTAAACTTCACATTGAAGAATTGCAGCACAGACTCTTTATTTTTGCTATCTATCGGTGGCAGGCATCAACTACTAGCAGCTGATCCTGGAGATAGTTAGGTAAACGGTAATCGAACCGAGCAGTTCACGTCGTTCTCTTCATCTTCAAACCCTAGGTAGGTAGGTAGGTAGGTAGGTAGGCAGTGGCCTGGGAAATAAAAAAACATCAATGACCTGCCGGTTAGGCAGAGATTTCCTAATAATTAATTAATTAATTAGATAGGAATAATTGAGTCCCTGCCACTGGTGATAAATATCGTATTCGTTTTCTATTCTAGATACAGCGATAGATTTAGATTTCTCTCTTATGATCAGAGCTGACATATTCTTGCCAACTCTATATGGAGCAAACGGGAAGACAGTAATGTCTGCAGATAAAAATCAACTTGGAAAAATGGCAGGCCTTCTTTCTGCAAGGAACGATGCAGTAAGACCAACCCTATTTATTATATTATGGGATTAACATGCTGATATGCGGTATTCATCCCTTTGTCGCGGTCTCGACATGAGCAGTTTCGATGTCCGTGCCTTTCTTCGCATGCTTCGCTGCGAGACCGACGTCGTCGAGACCGGAGAAGTCGGCCACGCCGAAGAGCTCGTCCATGCGCTCGAGCGAGATCTGCAGGTGACACGATACGACGGTCAGTCATCTAAGTCCTCTCCATCGCTTGCTTTACTGTATGAAGACCACATGTCGACTGGATTCAGGAATATAAAACGAGAGTCTAAAACAAGGTAATAAAGTCCACTCACCCCCTTCGTCTCAGGCACAAAGAACGCCGCGATCGCCATGGCAAAGCAGAACGAGCCGTAGATGAAGTACGTGCCGTACCCGGTGGACCCGCCGACTTTCACCAGCATGATGGGCGTCACGCGCGCGACGACGAGGTTGAACAGCCACTGCGTCGCCGCGGCCAGCGCGACGTTGTACCCGCGCAGCCGGTTGGTGGGGATCTCGCTGACGTAGATCCAGCACACGGGGCCCCAGCCGAACTGGAAGGCCGCGGCGAAGATGTACACCATGACGAGCGCGACGTAGCCCGCGGGCGGGATGGGCGCGTCCGCCTTGGGCGGGTCGAAGCGCACGTAGAAGCCCAGATAGAACATGCAGAACCACATCACGAGCCCGGTCCACACGAGCGACCACCGCCGGCCCAGGGTGTCGGCGAGGAAGGTGATGAAAATGGCGCACGAGGCCATCTTCACGATGCCGTACACGCCCGTGGCCAGGAGGCTGTTGGCGTTGCCGGTCACGCCGAGAGCTGTGAAGATCTTGGGAGCGTAGTAGTTGATGGCATTGGTCTGCACGGAGAAGTCTGTCAGTCTAACTAGGTTGATAAAGATTGGGTTCTGCTTGACATACTCCCGTCCATTGCTGACAGACCATGAGTCCAATCGACATCAGCGCCCGCTTCCTGTTCCCCGGGATCAACCAGCATTCCTTCTGCAGAGCCCAGAACCCAGTTCCATGAACGGAGCGGCGTTCCTCCTCCAGCTGAGTTTTCAGCTCGAGCAGCTCCTGCTGCACGTATGAATGCTGCTCAGGGAGATGGCGCACATTGGCTAGGACCCTCGAAGCTCCATCCCAGTCGTCTTTGCTGGCGAGCCATCTTGGCGATTCGGGACAGAGCAGGATGCTGAAGAAAATGAGGGCCGGTGGGAGGGACTGCATCGCAAGCGGCACCATCCACGAGCCGTGGCCCTGACAAGCGAACAGGCGTCAGCGTCGTTCAGCCGCACAAATTAGTTATAGGGCATTGCTGAGATCCAACCTCGATGTGAAGCAGCGAGCCATAGTCAATGAAGAATGCAATCATAGCACCCATCGTTTCGAAGAGTTGATAGAGGCCAATGAGAAGGCCTCTGATGGCACGAGGAGAGTTCTCTGACACGTACGTGGGCGCCAGCATCGTGGCGCCTCCGAGCCCAAGGCCTTCGACGAATCTAATGTCGCTCAATCAGCTCAGCTCTTCTTCTATTTTCTCACGCCCCCTTCTTCAAGTTCTTTACGCAGTGGAAGGCCCAACGTGACGTACCTTCCAATGTAGAAGCAAGAAAGATGTCCATATGCAAAGGCTTGAAGGAAGCCCCCGATAAATGCGAATATGGACACGGTAAGCAAACCTGGCTTTCGTCCGAATTTATCGGCCAAGGGGTTGGCAAGTAGAGCACCAGCAAACGCCCCTGCTTGCATGACAGTGACAAGATTCGCAGAAAGGTTGGCTTGAGCAACTGGGTCGAGGCCCTCCAGGCCGAATTCTCTGCCTCCGTGGTCAGGTCGACGTGCAGACAAAATCTCCTACGACCGAATCTTACTTCTTGAAGTCGGGCATCGTCAAGACTCCCCCGATAATTCCTGTGTCCATGCCGAACAACGTGCCACCAAAACACGCCTGCATACTTAAATCAGTGTTGAAGCGCACAGGAATCGTTCGAGGTGACTACTGACCGCAGCGGCGAGCGCAAAGACCCTCCAGTTGTAGATCTCTGGAGGGTCCAGTGTGATGGCTTCATTCCGAACAACTCGGCGCAGGAACCCGTAACCGCTCATGGCCGCTCACGATGGACGATCGAGATAATAGAGAGTGAACGAGAGATGATGGCAGCAGGACGGGAGGAACAGGAGCACCTCGCAGGCAAGTCCCGGCAACATGAAAGCAGCGAAGGGCCCGATGGGTTAACTAAATAAAGCAAATACGAAGACTTAAATCGCCCACTACCTACTCTGCATAATTTGTCCGCCGCTACAGAACCTGTGTTGCTCGTTAGGGGAAGATCTGCCGGCATCCTGAAAGTCCAGACACGTTGCCGACTGCCGTTTAGCCTAAAGATGGGGTTTCTCCAGATATACTCCGCACATGCGGAATGCTACCCCACGAATCCCCGCGTCTCACGCACTCCACGATTTAGCCAAATAGCAGGCCAAGCTTTCCAAACCAAGCAAGCCAAGTCCACAGTCAAGTAAACCAGCCCAAGCCAACTACGGTTTAGCCCTGATTTGAGAGTTGAAGTCAGCCAGCCAGATATTTACCCCCTGACGTCTGGACCCTAGCAAATTCTCCACCAATCATGGCCGTTGCTGGCAACTATATAAGCATATCATTTGCAGTCATGGCTGCGCTCATGGCTTCAGGACAGCTTGACGGCCGCATCCAGACACAATATGGCTTTCCTGTTAAGAACGACGGTCGAAGAATGCGAAGAAGCCCATGGCCATTCGACTGGCCATGGGAGACTCAGATTCCGAATGAAAGAGCGTCCGTGTCTCTCCCGATACACTGTGATTAATATGTAACACCTCATTGCCCCTTCAAGCCGTCTGAGCGAAGCGACTAGAAGCCTCTTATTCGTGCGATAAAGCTGAGCCTAACTTTATTGGATTTTTTTTTGAGATCCATAAAAGTGTAAAGGGTGGAAGTCGGCATACATGAAGGCTTCTTTAGGTGATCAAAGCCCTAGGGGCTCTCTTTGGAGATTACATGCTCAGGTCTCGACTGGGGGGAACTCTCAAATTGTCAGTATTACTCTTGCAAGAGGAACTAAACACTGATACAGACTTTTTTTTTCAGGAGAAAACATCATGTTTTGGCATCTTTTATGAGCAGCGCGGCGATTCCGGCTTCTCTAAGCTCATTCTGAGTGATGCCAAAGTTAATATCCTGACTTAAGGATGCTCATTAGCCCTAGTTGTTGCATCTCTGGGCTCTCATTGGTGATCTCTATCACTAACCTTATAGTATAGATGAAGCTTCTATTCTTCCATTTGTGACGGAGTTGATTGTATCCTTTAGGATAACACAATGCACAATTAAATCCCTCTGTGAACCTTTTCCAGCATTAAATTTAGGACAGAGTTTTCCTGGCTTAGAGTCGCCATATCTTCCTTCAATCGACTACACAACCTGATGTGCACAGTTCTTGAGCAGCTCCAAGTTACACATACTGGCTACCAGGTCTTTTCCACACTTCGCACAAAACCTGTTACTGGTGTACTTCTGGGTTAGACAGATATATGAGATGAGTCAGATATCAGAGTGTCACCAAGACAAATAGAATAACAAAGCACAGAAAAGAGAGTATTATAGGTAGATAAGCATTGTTAAACAAGCAAGAGAATAAAGCAACTATTAAGCTATATGGGAAACACAATCCATAAACAGCTGAGGACCCGTTGCCGTCACACCACATGGTGTCCATGATGATCCCACGGCCATCTCTCCTTTTTCCCTCCTATGGCTAGGAGGGCGAAATCGAACTCCAAGATGCGGAACCGGACATCCGGGGTCAAAATAAGCACCTAAGAGGCATCTCGTCTAAAGTTGACAATATCAGCATGGCAGAGACACGGCATTACGTCGACACTGAGGGATGATGGTGCAGTTGCAACAGACACACAAGGCTGAGGCATGCAGTTGGGAGCAGAGGGAGAGCAGTGCAGCAGCGCGGGAGCTTAGTCAGAAAACTGACATTGAGGAGATAGATTTTCGTAAACGACATAGGTACTATCTACCTTTGGCTTGGCTAGGGAGTACAGTGCACTAGACGGGGACAGCTATCAGCATTCCTGGTTTGAACAGCCACTAACTGCTTAACTTGAGCTTATCTGCAAACCTTGATCAAAAAGACCGCAATTGTCACCCCATAATGCGAGTCTCACCAGTCCCATATCAGAATTTGTAGTCCACAGCCTTCTACGGAGTAGTGTAGAGTGCTCCGCCCATGTCCCGCTCTGCTCGGCTTGGCGCCGGCGGAGTTTAGCTTGATCCCGCCCTAACCCCGCCCGCTCCAGGTCTTCTCCGACTGGGCGCTCCGCCGCTTCTAGAACGTCAGCAACTCGCATAAGAAGCACTCTGGCCTAAAGAAAACGGCTTTGCGTTCGTCGCCATCTCACTCCAATCCGCCCGTGTCCCACCCCACGGCGCCAAAATGATACCATTCCCCGCCAGTGAGAGTGGTACCGTGCACGATTCTTCGCGCCAATCGAGCGAAAGACCCGCCTCAATGGCATCCCTGTCATCAATACCGTCGATGCCTCCACTGGGGCTAGTGCATGTCACCCGGCATCCTGGGGCGCTGACGCCGGCCGACGACTGGACCGGCCTGACGGATCCTGTCGAGCGACGAAGGCGGCAGAACAGGATCAACCAGAGAATTTACCGTAAGTGTCGCCCTGATTCAGCGGCGTCTCTGCTGCTTTTGCTGCTATCGTCGGTGTGACCTCGGGGCATTGTTATCTGACATGGGTCTGGTCGGCAGGAAGGCGGAAGAAACAACAGCGTGCCGATCATGAGGCCAGGATGATCAAGACCGGAGGCATCGTCGGGCACGGTGCTTCCCGGGGGTCTGACGATCGGATGATACAGAGATCCCAGCGGTCATATAGCCACTCGCCCGGTGCGAACAGTTCTAGTAGCAGCACTTTTGTCTACTGTCTGGCCCCTCCAGAGGCGCAGCGGCTGCTGGTCCAATTCGAGAGATCAGCCTACGAGAGTTACCTGCTCGGTCGCCCAACGACCGACCATCTGCTGACGTTGACAAAATTAAACGTGTATCGAGCGTTCATGAGCAACATCTCCGCGCTGGGCCTGACCATGGACTGGATGAACAGTGACGACACCCTTTCCCCCTTCAATACCTTCGGCCCTGAACTTGTTGAACAGACCTCCATCCCTCCGAGTCTTCGCCCAACCCAGCTGCAGCGCACAGTCCCCCACCATCCATGGCTGGACTTTTTCCCTCTCCCTCAGATACGGGATAACCTCTTGCGCGCCGGCGACTTTTTTGATGATGAGGAGCTGTGCGTAGATATCTTGGGCTTCTGGGACACCTCTGGCGGGGAGAAGAGCCTCATTGTCTGGGGCGATCCCTGGGATCCGTACAGTTGGGAGGTCACGGAGGCGTTTGTGAGGAAATGGGGCTGGGTGATCAGAGGCTGCACGGAGATTCTGCAGTCGACCAATCGCTGGCGGGAGAAACGGGGGGAGAGGAAGTTGTTTGCGAATATCCCCTAGACTTTATTTTTTTTTCTTTGATACCTTGTACAGTATAATTATTTCTTACTGGGTCTAAAAGAAGGGCTTAGATACATCCTATATGTCATTAATACTTATTCCCATAATCTTCGCATTTGTATTCGTCTTACAATTGTTGGCAACCTAACTAGTGACTGCTTTTTTTGTAGTTGTAGTTGTCTACATCGACCATGATATTATGATGCTTAAAATCGCCATACGTGAAGACGACTGCCGCGCATCCAGGTACTCCGCCTCCGAAGGGAACCCACCAGCCCAGGACGCCCTGATCAGGTACTCGTTGAACTCTTGCTCCGATTCACATGGACCAACACGGTGCATGGGGACGCGTACGCTGCGGACCGCGGTCCCAGAGATAGAACATATCCGGTTTCCTCCCCAAGGATTGGCCCACCGCCTCATCGTGCCCCAGGTACGTCTTCAGCTCCCGCACGATGGCTTCTTTGTCATCTTCACCCAGAGACTGGTACACCGTCCCCAACACTCTCCCGGGGACACGCGTCACGAGGATCGACACCGGCGCGTGCGTGCGGAAATTCCGGATATTCCTCTCCCCGTAGCGGAAAGATGACCCGTGGGACGGGGAACCCCGCGGCGCGAGCGACCTGCATCGCGAGCACCTCCTCGATGCGGGTCCCGTCGGACCATTTCAGGACGAGACCGAAGGGCAGCTTGGCGATCTGGTTGTCGTACGGGATCCCGGCCCAGCGGCAGTAGTGCAGGGAGAACGATCGCAGGTGCCAGTGGATGGAGCCCAGAAGCGGCGGAGCCAGCGCGGGGTGGGTCGCGGGGGTTGGTGGCATTTTCCCGTTGGTGTCGGTCGCTATGGGTTCATTAAGATTGGTATCTGGCCAGGTGAAGTCTGGCATGAGGGGGCGGGATAATATCGGAAACCAACCCATCTTTATGAGACAACTCAATAATAATCAGTGTCCGGATTTCTCATGGTATTATTATGGCGGTGACTGCCGACAGTTTTAACTCCCGAGGTCGATATGCAGGTTCGCCGGAGTAGGTTTAGCATGAAAACCTTAACCCTATCTTAGCTTATCTGTGAACCTTATCTTATCGTTCCTTCCGGATACGAGGATGATTCTGCTTCTGTCTTCAGAGATATAACACAAAACTCTGTCCTATCCTACTCAATCACCATCAGCTCAAAGAAGAAAAAAAACGCTTCAGTCCAATGCAATTCGATTCAGACTCGCTAGGGGTATTCTCTCTATTTGCTTTCCTTCTCTAGTTCCCTCGGGTAGGATTGACGGAATAGAATCGACACATAGAAGGTGCACGTGCATGCGACATTGCATTATTCATCGAGTCGTCATGTTATGTCATAGAATAGGACAAAAATAGTCGTGATTTCATGCATGATCATAATGTGATGGGGTATGTATGGTATAATCCCAGCCATTGACACAAAAAAGGAGTTCATCTCATCCAAGCAAGACGCCAAACGCCGACCTTCTCTACTGCCGCACCGCCGGACACGCGAAAAAAGAAAGCGATGAAAACTGGTGAAAGACAGATAGAAAGAAATGAAAATATCTGACATCACAGCTTCGCCTTCTTACTTGCGCGCCACCGGCTGACGAGCGCCTTCTCGCTCTCGACGCGCCACTCCTTGACCTGCCGCATCAGCTCCTCGACCTTTTCGTCGCTGAACGGGTGGACCTCGTCGAGCGGGATCTGCTTCGTCCACTGAAGCTTGTATCCGATGAAGGTGAGCTTGCCGGTGCGTGCGGCGGCCGGTTCAGCTTCCTCCTCCTTGGCGGTGCGCTTTTTGATGCGGCCCGCGACGGCATCGCGGCAAAAGTCGGCCAGGCCCTTGAGGCAGCGGCGCCCCGCAGGCGTCCCGGCGAGAATGAGGCCGAAGCAATGCGGCATTCCCTCGAACTGCTCGACGATGACAGGCGCGCCGGCCTGGTGGGCCTTGCGTGCGAGGAGCAGCCCCTCGTCCGTGAGGCCCTCCTCGCCCATGGTGATGAAGATGGGCGGGGAGTCCTTCCAGAGGTCTTTGCGGCCGGCGAGCGGCGAGACGAGCGGGTGCATGACGGCGTTGGCGTTGGAGTATATGTCGACCCGCGGGGGCGTGGTGGGCCAGAGGTAGTCTTCGGGGAAGGGCCACGGGTGGTAGAGCGACTCCGGAGGCTCAGGGTCGGCCCGGGACTGGCACAGCGGCAGCTTGCACGGCGGCGGGTCGAGGTAGTCGAACTTGGCGTTGGTGACGATGGAGGGCATGGTGCGCGTCATGTCGCACCAGGGCGAGAAGACGGCGATGCCCGCGGGCAGCTCGACAGGCACGTCGCAGCCGTGGAAGCGGATGGTCGGGGCGACGCGGCGCAGGGTGAGCAGCGTTTGCAGCAGCACGAGGCACAGGTTACCACCGGCGGAGTCGCCCGCGAAGACGACCTTGTTCGCGGGAACGGGCGCATGGAAAGATCCTGGCGGCGGATGCAGGACAGAGAGATAAACCACCAGGGCGTCAACGAGGGCCGCAGGGAAGGGGTACTGGGGGGCAAGACGGTAGCGGACGGAGAGGACGGGGGCGCCGGTCAGCTTGGAGATGCGCGAGGTGGTCTCGCGGTGCGTGCAAGGGTCCATCAGACTAAATAATCATTAGCTAGAGTAAAGCACAAAAAGAGAGGTGACGACTGACTAGTAAGCGCCGCCGTGGAAGTAGATGACGACCATGTCCGCGGGCGAGTCCTTGAGCAGCTCCCTGTATTTCTCCCTCTCCGAGATGTCGGGCAGCGTCGCCCACCTGCCGACGCCGCTGCGGTATCCCGTCCACTCGGCCTCGACGGGTGCGACGCCGGGCTCGTCGTACGTCTCGCCGCCGCTCTTGAGCGCGTCGATGGCTGCGCAGACGGCGCGCTGGACATCGTCCTCGGGGCGGGGGAAGCGGACCTTGGACACCCACAGGGGCCCACGGACGCCGGGGTCGCGGGTGCTGCGCTTCTGCTGCTGGGAGACGGGCATGGAAAAGCTGAGGAACGAGCGGATGACGGCGACGGTGAGCTCAGTGCGCAGGTCCTGCTTGCCAGTGACCGGTGAGAGGCGCAGAAGGTGCAGAACGACGGTCTTGAGGATCAGCGGGATGCGCACTAGCAGCGCGCGCAGGAGGGGGAGGAGGCGGAGGTTGCTCATGCTGTATGTACACGACAAGGAGGAGAGAGGGTGTAAAGGAGGACGATGAAACGAAGGACGACAGCAGAGAAAAGTAGAGAAGGATGAAAGAGATGAGGGGAGAAAAGTGAATGAACGTGAACCTCGGTCCAGCGCCAGGAACCAGACGGAGTTTAGAGATCATCTCCGTTGGTTGCGCTGCAGGGACTTTGTTCTTGGCATCCACCGACAAATGGTCGATCATAACATCAACAACCCTTATCGACCCCTCTCCGATCATGCATGGAGCACTGGTTTGTTCCGGTTGGCTTTCTCCAGTTCATCTTGATAACCATACTAATGAGGCACTAGAGCACTACACTATGTCCAGATTCATCACTAAGATCCTTTCAGAGAACTATTTGGACATCATCTATAGATAGCACGTCACTCTCCTATCTAGGATTTAATACTGACAGGAGAAATCCTTTCTCGCTCTTCTTCTCCGCGTTCCGTTTTCTCCATTGTCCTTGCCGAAAAGTACATTTCCAGGCTCATCCCCTTCATCTCAGGGAAGGAGAAGACGACCATCGCTCTCCACACCTTCAGCACCACCAAGACGGCATAGATCTACCACCTGACGCTCGTCAAGGCCGCCAGTGTCCCCATCATAACGATGAACTAAAAAAAAAAAAAAAAAAAAAAAAAAAAAAAAAAAAAAAAAAAAAAAAAAAA
>ENA-UOWK01000140-UOWK01000140.1-bioreactor-metagenome-genome-assembly--contig:-NODE-140-length-90474-cov-25.391013_pt1 | contig 90474 bp, 65 predicted proteins | sample MGYA00238157_ERZ761612 | MGnify/ENA primary metagenome ERZ761612 (study PRJEB28901, sample SAMN06268035) | bioreactor metagenome | isolation source: Joint BioEnergy Institute, California, USA...
TACTACCCTCGGTCCTATAATTATCCGGCCTTTGTATGGCAAGGTCCATAACAGTCCGTCCTAATCCGTAACAATACCCCTATATTTTGACAATAACACAACCTAGTAGCACATAAGCACTAAACAATAAAACAATAATATAAAAAATTATAAAACATAAAATTTAAACTAAAATTATTTATTCTTTATTATATTAAAGAGAATAGCAAAAAGAAATTATGAGAAGATAGGTAAAAAACTAGTTAGTCTCTAAAAGCCGACAGAATGTTATTTTTGAGTCAAAGTTAAATCACCAGAAAATTGATATAATTTATAACCAATTTATCAAGTGAGAATATCAATATGAAAAGATAATAATTGTCAGTTATTTTAAATAGATTTATTGAGAATGACATATTGATGACTAAGCAGAAATTCACTTTGAGAGTGGAGCTTCAAACAGCAACTGCTAGTTCAATACCAACACCCATCACCATTCCTGTTCATAACAAGTCTCAAGTGGCATCATCACGAACCCAGATATATGTGACAGCAAAGTTTGGATGATCTAAAGTCAATCGCATGAGTCCCAAGATGGTTATCGACTTAACCCAGGACTCGGATTCCGAGGAACAGGTAAGCCCACTGTTTTCCTAAGGAGACCCTATTCTGCTGGTTCCAAGGCATGCACGCCGCAGAACCAGCCTCAAGAACCAAAAAATAATTATCATTATGTTATTCCCGCCCCACAAAAGTAGTTCCATATGTCTGGATTTTAAAAGGGCCCCCCAAATGTCGCGTTTGGCCGGACCTCCTTTGGGAGCCATAGGCTGCCACCGCGGTCGGTTGGCGACTTGGATGATCAACGCTAACCGTGTTTGGTAAACCAGACTCAACGCAAGACAGACGAGCTCCTGTCTCTCTTTATAAACCGGCCGTCTGTGGCCAGGAAAAGAAAATCTGAAATAAGTTCAGCTGAATCGTCTGTGACATCCAGTGAATTCTCCACCGCGCGTCAATTCAAAAATGAGAAGAATCAAACTCCAAGTGCTGTCAGTGAACATCGCGCTTTTAGTGTGGTGATTCCGGCCTCACCCGCACTATCTGAGAGAGACTCGGGCAGCCCTCAAGGCAAAAAGCAACGACGGAGTCTTCTCCCTGATCCACAGCCCCAGTTTAATGGAAAGAAACTAGATGGCGCGAAACTAAGCAAGATCAGTCCCGGTAGTAACCGGACTACAGAGCTCACGGGACTCTCAACAACATTTTACCCAACCAATGCACATGAGATCCGCGCGTCACGAGGAGCGTACCCCAAAGCCAGACAAGTGAATCGCGAGGATGTGTCTCTCAACTTTGACAAGCCAGGATCACATTTGACCAAGAAACGCCGGAAGAGCTCTGTATCTGTGCATCGCCTTCTGCCTGAAATTCTTCAAAACAAACTCGCTACCATCAAAGGACCGCCAGTAACTATCGTCCTTGGACCTGACAGTAACAGGGCTCCATTTGCCTCGAATTTTGAGTTTATCAACACATACAAAATACAGTGCGGCGTCCAGAAGGTTGATGAGTCTTTTAATTCCGGTTGTGCCTGCGGGAGAGTCTGCGATCCAAGGAAGTGCACTTGCCTGTCGCAGGAGGTTGATTCCGATGACCGGATCATTCCTTATCAGAGGTTGAGCGATGGGCTTCTTGTGCTTACGCCGGACTTTCTCAAGAGGACTTCCATGATATACGAGTGTACTTCACTCTGCAGCTGCAGCCAGGATTGCTGGAACCGTGTAGTACAGCGGGGAAGAACGGTCCGACTTGAAATATTCTTCACTGGAGACAGAGGATTCGGTAAGTACTCTGCACTATTCTCATTACAATCTCATTGTTGCCTCATACCAAGTACTAGACATTAACGCAGCCTTCCACAGGACTTCGTTCTCCAGACCCAATCCGGGCAGGGCAGTTCATCGACTGCTACTTGGGAGAGGTCATCACCAAGGAGACAGCCGACAAGCGCGAGGAAGCGTACGGGTCCAAAAGCGGCCTGTCGTACCTGTTCTCTCTCGATTTCCTTGTGGATGACGACGACATTTATGTCGTCGATGGCCAGAAAATGGGTTCTCCGACGCGTTTCATGAACCATTCCTGCAATCCCAACTGCAAGATGATCCCAGTGTCGAGGCACCACGGAGACGACCGCCTCTACGACCTGGCATTCTTTTCTCTGCGAGATATTCCTCCGATGACGGAGCTCACTTTCGACTACAACCCTGGTTGGGAGCCACGGAAGATCGAGCCGAATGCGGTCAAGTGTCTCTGCGGAGAGCGCAATTGTCGCGGCCAGCTCTGGCCGAACCAGCGGAAGACCTCTGGCACTAGGAGGGATGATGACTAAATCTCTCCAGCCTTCTATCCTATCTCGATGTTTCCAAGATCCGTCTAGAGGATTGATGTACAGCATCTTGTCGTTTAATCTTTCTTTCGCCTCAAACACAGCTACGCTAGTTTAGTCACTTTGCGTTCGAAATACCACCACGGTCCGGCGTTTGTTCTATTCTGTCGCATTGTGATTTTTTCCCTTTAGTCTTAATTACCAGGTTATTTCGATTCCCGGCGTCCTAAGGAGTGCTGGTGCTTCAGGATGGAATTGGAATTCTGTATTCTGGCAACATCATTTGGCGCTCGAAAAGGCATTTTCGATTTTGTCCGTCTTTCTTTAGACAAGCAGGGTCTGCGATACCGGAGTTATCTCGAGCAGGATATCCCTTTGTGCACAATCTTCTATATCGTGGTTTGGGAGTCTCTGGCGCAAGGTAGTCCATTTTCCTTTTCTACATCAACCTGTTCTTCGAGGACGTCTGGCGAATCCGAGGTACATTTTTGGTGTTCCCTGTTTAATTTTTGCAGATGTACTTCACAAACTCGCATACCCTATGCTTCTGACTCAAACTCGAACGCAGTGATTGTTACCCATCCATCAAGTTCCGTAGTAAATCAGGAGTTAAGAGGAGAGATGCATTGAAGTATGGACGAGCTTAAGTCCCTTATACAAGGGATCAGCTCTTTCTTCCCATAGGGAGCGGCTCCCAGTAGAAGCAAGCGACGCTCATTGACCATTTACGAATGAGGTCAGAGAGCCAAGGATGTCTTGTTTTGATTTAATAAATAAATACTGGTGAATACTGGTGAATTGTAGCAGTGTAAATATGCTTCAGTCCATTACCTAATGACATGCCGTCGCTGTAAGTATGGGCTCCAGACATCCTCGATGGATCTACAGATGCGCGTTAACTTTCCTGCTCTCTTGATAACTGTCCAATATCCTGTTCTTGCGACTCTCCAGCCGTGCTTGCGTGGTTTTGAAGACTCGTGGAATTCCCGTGTCTTCGAACTCGGCACCAGTGAGCATCATCTGCGCCACTCCTTTGGCAGACAGGAAGATCCGGGGCATTCCATGGCCAGTAAACCCAGCGAGGATGAACTGTCCTGGTTTACCGGGAACCTGTCCGATGTGTGGGAGACCGTCGGACGAGTATCCCATGACTATTTGTTATTTCCCGTGAATGTTAGTCAAGTATCTTCTTTAGGGCAATAAAAATAAAATAATAAGGAAGACTTTTTATCAACGTACTTCCCGTCCAGACACGGTCCGTGTAGGCTCCACTATTTTCCCACCCATGAAAATGCCGTTGCATGTAGTTATCGAAATAATGAGCCGCCGATTCGATGAGACGGCCATCGTCCGTGCTCCCATACCAGTCATCCAGGTTGTGGAGATATTTCGAGCGGGCGCCTCCGACGATGATGCTTCCGTCAGGCCGAGGAATCAAGTAGTCGTAATCCCAGCTGTTGAAGCGGAGCGTATACGTGTTCGACAGACGCGGACCACCGGGCTGGGGCACTACAATTCGGCTGCATACCCCCCTCACTGGCACTATTTTGTCTTGATACTGCGGAGCGAGGGCGGCGGTATAGGCATTGGTGGCAAAGACCACCTGTCTCGCTTTGATCGAGCCGCGAGAAGTGTTGACCGTCCATCTCCCGGAATTTGCATCTAACGAATCCGATATGCTTGTGACGATGGTGTTTGTTTGTAAGTTAACGCCGCGGGCCACGGCACGGTTTAGCAGGTGCAGGACAAACTTGTACGGCCATATGTGGCCGGCTGTGTAGCTAAAGCAGCCCTGTGCTCCTTTGACACCTGAAAACTACATAACATGTTAGCAGCCGAAGACTCGAAGGGAAAAGGAGGAAAGGGAAAAGACAAGAAATTAAAAAAAAGCTAAAACAAAGATCATACCGTCTCCGCGTTCTGTTTTGGGGTGAACTGAACCTTCTTCGTCGGCTCGGACCCATCTGCAGTCAGTCGATCGTACCCTGCCTTGAGCTTCTCGCAGTGCTTTTCATCCAGTTGAACATCTACGGCGGTCGTAACCACATAGTCGCAGTCGATCTTTTCTTTCTGGATGAAGTCCTTCAGAAAGGGCACATGCCTTGCCTCGAACGCGGCGACCTCGGCAGCGGCATTGACTCCGTGTTCAGCTGCAATTGTACTAATCGCATTATACGCGTCAGGTTTCATGTGTCCTCCTTGATAGGGTTATCCTTCGTGTTAGTATTTGTATTTGTATTTTATATACCAGAGAATTTTGCTTCTGCTCACCGTTTCGTCCTGTCGCGCCCGAGCATGCCTGGCGTGCTTCGAGTATGACAATCGAGGGTAAAGTAGATGACGGACCGCTCTGCTCGAGGAGGTGATGGACGATTGACGCCCCTGCGTACCCGGCCCCGATGACGACGATGTCGCTCTCCTCTGGAAGAACTGCGCTCGATCGATGATTATCAAGCGCATCGGGCTGGGTCCGCCAAAATGACGTTGTCCCATTGGGGACTGGAAACGATTTCGGAGCCATGCCGGCTTGAGGATATGATTCAAGTTGAAGGAAGCTCTATTTTAGACGACTTCTACGTATCTGGCTAGGGGAAAGCTACGAAGAATAATATATCTTAGCTGACAGTAAATGTCTCAATGCATTGTTTCAATATTGCTCCGAGTCGGTGGGAAAAGAATCCTTATCTACAAAGTCCGGCGGATTCCCCCGCTTTGGACCGGGGGCAGTTGCATGATGTTGCCGGCGGATAGTTGGGCCAAAATGGAACTAGAAGATCGAAGGTGCCTCTTCTGCAGTCAGTTGTCTTATCTATCTAATCTATTTCAAAGATAGGAGATAACTAACATAACAGGCTCAATATCATTGAGCATTAGCTAACGCTTACTCTACGGTTGTTTAGGAACCAACATCGTCTGCTTTTATGTTTACTCTTCATTTAAAGTGTTTCCTGTCAAGAGGCTGCATATATCAAGCATATGTTTGTAAGCAGTTATATTGCAAGATAAAGCAAAGATCGGAGGTTTTCCTCCAGACCTATCTTTTTTTAAGCTAACACACAAATTGCTGTAAGGATTATGGTTTACCTTCAGTACTCTTCCATTGGCGAGATGACCACCTACAAGCCTGTTCACGGCGGCTTCATCAGGCAATGCGCGGAATACGTTGATCCGGCCTTTAGGCTTCGCCATTGGAATCAACTTCTGGTTTGCGGTGAGAATGGCATCCTCGGCCTCACATTAATATTAATACCCTTTCATTCAAGAGGAAGACTGACTGAGCTTTCGTTTTGTGCCATATCAGTGGGTCATGATTATGCCAGCAGAAATCACCCCCGCAGTGTCTGTGTTGCGATTCTGGCCCGAGACAGAGGTAGTTCCTCTGGCAGCGTATATCACCATCTTCCTGGTCGCCATTGCGTTGCCCAATGTCTTCCACGTCCGAATCTACGGCCACATCGAATACTACATGTCCTTTGTGAAATGTCTGGCCGTGGTCGCGATGATCTTCTTCATGTTCGTCATGACGTCGAAGATTTTCGTTGTCAATTCAAGCTTACGTGCGGTATTATGGGATAGGAATCAGACTGCAAACATCTCGTCGACGACATTCAATACCTCCCCTGTTGAAGTTGTATCGTTGTTACGGCTGCCATGTCCAAGACTTTCCGACCCTTCAGCAATGGTCAGAGATCATCTGAATCTGACAAAAGCCCCTTTGTCCCCGGCCAGTCCATGTGCAGGTAGGTATACTGTAATGTAGGTGTTGTGGTGTATTATACCTCAGACTCTCTACTTTCGGAATTTGACTTCAGAATCTCGATCGCCAAAATGGAACGGATATTTACGGATTCTTAGGCAGAAAGTGTGGATATACATACTGTAGAATCTATGCTAGGTAGACAGAAACCAAAACAACCCAAGAATAGGACAGGACGGTACAGGAACTAGCCCCTTCGCCTGGGACAGTAAGCTTCTATTGCTGCAATGGACAACCAGAAGCGACAATGCTACTCAAATCAATTCAGCAAGGAAAGCTCAAAAAAGGGAACAAATCAATTGTTTCTGAATGCACTGCTTGACAATCGAAGCGACGCATAGGTATGTAGATATAAATGTAATCCAGTAGATAAGCGGTGAAGCTAGTGAAGACAAGACAGAGAGCCACCGAGTGTACACAAAGGAACATCATATATACATAAATGAAACACAACCTCTCGCCGCTCACCTCTCTCTTGTTTCTCATTCTCATTTTCATTCTCGTTTCATTATGAATGATCCATCAAGAATTCATTACCAAGTGGGGGTTTGCTCCAAACAAAAAAAGACGCCTCATTCTGCTTCACTCCTCCTCACTTCCAACACCTTTAATTTAAGCACGACCCTCCATCACCTCGAAGATCCCGCCCATCACGAACCGCGGCTGCTGGAACGGCGACCGCTGATGACCCACTAGCTGCCGGATCCTGCTGTCAATGATGCCGTCATCGTGCGTATTATTACCGTTATTATCCCCGCCGCCGCCAAAGATACTCGTGTTGAACTCCACCGGCGGCAGGGGCAACGGGTCGACCGGTCGCGGCTCCATCAGATCCAGCCCGCACCGCTCGATGCGGTCCTCGTCGCAGCGCGACCGCTCCTCGCTCAGGGCGAGGTCGACGGCCGAGGGGCGACGGCGAAGCAGGAGCAGCTGCTGCGAGTAGCGGCGGAACGATGACATGGTGGAGGCGGAGTGCAGGCTGGAGTTGGGGCTGCGGCTCCGGCTGCGTCTGCTGTCGGGCTCCACGTCCGCCGTGCCGGAGACCGACTGGGAGAAGCGGTGGTATCTGCGGGGATGGTGGTACATGCCCCGGAAGGTGGAGGTGGGCGAGGCCGTTGGGCTTGTGGCGGTTGAGCTCATGGGGCTGACGGAGAAGGAGTCACCGCTTCCCATGCGCGCATGGCGATGAGGAGTTTGGGGATGCGGGAACGCCTCGCCCAGGGAGAGGCCCCGGTGGTGGTTCGGGCCATGCATTCTGTTCCTCTTCCACGGAGGTGGAGAAGAGGAGGAAGAGGAAGAGGCTGAATCGATAGCCTCAAAGAGGCTGATTAACTCGCGGACCGCCGTCTTGACAAATTTGTTTGGATATAACTTCTACCACGACCACCGCAAAGGAAAAAAAAAGCGCTGGATTTCAATTGGATTCAATCGCTAGAGGCGACAGCTTTTCCTTGGGGGTTGTGAGTGAAGAAGAAGAGTGAGAGAGATAACCAGGGTATGTATGTACACCGCTTGGTTGTTGTGGTCGCTGTTGCTTGTTGTTGCCGCTCCAACAAGCGATTCGCAAAGTTCCCAAGGACCCGCCTGGTTGCGATGCAAATGAACGAAGGAAAAGAAGCGGAAAAAAGACCTGTAACTCCCCGAGTCGCGCGCAATGGATGGATAGAATAATTTAACTCTTCAATTGATGGCCGGTTAGGCGCATGCGATGCGCACCCGCTCCTCTGGTCGACGCAGGTACGGGCGTCTTGGGCGTCTATCCCGCAAATGAACGATCACTCCCCGAGAAGCGGGCGATTCGCGATTTAGGTTAACCGCTGAGAGACCGGAGACCAGATCCACCACACGACAGAAGTAAAAAACGAAAATAAAAAAAAATCCCACAATCAATCGACCTGCGAGGAAGGAACAGGACGACGGCACACTTGACCGGACAAGCGAAGGTTGAGAACCGGAGGACAAGGTACCTTTATTAGGCAGTCTGTATGGCAGAAAGCAGCCGGGACCAACCGGGCCTGGAGGTGGGGAGGTTAATGTAGATGATAATTGAAGGGGGAGTCCGTAAATATGGATGTGCGTGGATGAGCTCTCTAGCGCGATGTCGTCACAGGGGACGGTTCGCCTCGGGACGACAAGGGTTCGTGGAGATGCGAACTCTGCCAGGGGTTTTACCAGGAGAGTGGCGGACGCCAGGGACCTGGGAAAAAAAAGATTCTTCATTATGAAATCCATCGTGAGACACTGCCAGCCCTTGATCGGACGAACGCGGAGCGAGAGGAGCGGAGATGGACGTCCCTCTTCTCCACCACCGCGACCGTGGTTCATCCCGTGCTTGCGAGCCAGATGTGTCGATATCACTCACTGGAGAGCGCCTATGATGTCACAAGAATATTGTACGGAGTATACAGAATATACAGAAGCGTATCTCAGGTATCTGTATCCTGCTCGGTCGTCCGGCCCAGACCGGAACCAAGACCATCGCCGTTGGAGGCCATCCGAACCTGCGACACTCCCGCCCCCTAGGCACGTCGCACCTCCGCACATCCAACCCTCTTGGCGGCCTGAAAGCAGCAGCAGCATGAACCCTCATTCGGTAGAAGAATCCGTCCTCTGACACTTTTGGTGAGGGGTCCGCGTCTCAGAAAGACGGGATAACGCCGACGCCGGTCGCGGTTCACGGATTCGGCATGCGTCGCACCTCCCAGCTTCCCCTGCAGAGTTAGTCGAGGTGCTCCTCATTTTTTTTTCTCTGTCTTTTCTTTCCTCCCCCATTTCTTGAAAGGTCATGGTCCTTTTTTTTCCTGCTGGGGGCGATGTGAGTCATGACTCACTATGTACTCCATACGCTTTTTATCTATAAAGTAGGTTGCGCCACTACACGGAGGCAGTTACTATTTAAATACTCCTTACTCCGTGGATCACATTAAGCCCTACGGATAGTGGATGGCACCAAAAGAGATACATTACTCCTATGGAATTGCCTCTTGCAGATATATCATCCTAGTTCGATAATGGGATAGCATTCCCGACTATCGACTTCTATCATAGATACAAAGTGCCACACAATCCTTACCTTCATACCATGCAACGCAAGGCGGCTGTAACCGGACAACTGGAATTGCGTGATGTGCAATTATTATGCCATTGCAGTAAAGGAGGCGGAAAAAACACCACCGATCGATGCTTAATTGGTCAGGTACCTAGTGGTAGCCTGGCTCTCTTGGCTCTCATACATGATGAATCTCAAATCCACATCACATACATTAGGTACACACACCGTCACCAACCGAAAATCCATGCCATCCAGGGCCATGTATTACTATGTCAAGCCAAGACTGGCGCTCGGAATGTAACTGGTAACCGAACAAAGAAGAATATTAAGGTAGAACCGAGCTCAAAATAGAAGAAAAGGAGAAAGAACAAAGCGTAAAACAAAAACAGGCCGAGAAGAAGAGACAAAACGCCGTCCGCTATGCAAGTGCTCTGAACTATGCAGATAAGATAAACAAGCAAGAAAAAAAATCCAGCAGAACGAGAACTAAAAAGTGCAGAGTCAATCGATGCCAGAACAATATCCTCGCACTGTCAGCTTCCAAAGCATGTAAAAGATGATCTCAAAACATCAAGAGATGGTAAGCTCCAACGCTTCCTTTTATCCTCTCTTTTTGTCTGAAAATCCGGCAGGGAGGCACGCACATGTGCACTCCACGAGAATCGAAAGGAGAGGAAAGGATCGACCTGAATGTCGGTACCCGACCTTTTTTATTATATACTAAGGCAAAACCGAAATGTGCAATCGTGGGAGCCTGCTTCCATTTTGCATCTGTCCTGGTATCGTTGCGCCATTCCTCGTATATTAGCACCCGTATTGTACTGTACAGTACATCGCCGATGTCGAACTGGAGTTGAAAGGTAGGGATTATTTAGTTAAATTCTCTCGATCGTCGCCGCGTGAAACTGCGCCTGATACTCTCGCCCCAGGCAGAGTCGCCGAGTGATTGCATCATGTCGTCCACGCTCATCGCGCTGTTCTCAGGACCATGGTCGCCATCCCCCCTGGGGCTGCTGGGATCATTCGGTCTAGAAGCGCCATCATACTCCGTCTCCACATGAGATGTCGCACGACGCGGCGACAGGGACGGGCTGATGCTTGACCACTCAGTCGGTGTGCTTGCCCCAGAGCCTCGACCCTGGAGGTTGGTGTCGATGCGAGGAAGGCCAGGCTTCGCTTGCCGGCCTGGGGAATTGGGTGACAACATTGGCGAAGAGGGGCCACTGGGGGCATTGTCGCGTGACTCCGGTTTCTCATCATCCTCCTGGTGGTCCACGAAGATCTCTGGGACATTGAACTGCGGAACAGTGGTCATCCGAGCAGATCTCTGAGCCTCGATCTTACGGCGGAATTCACGAGACCAGTACAGAGTGTCAAAGAACCCAATAACAGTGTTTCGACGAACGGCTTCTTCGACACGCTGCAGCCGCGCCCGGCGTCGGAGGAACTCTTCCAGTCTGAAACCAGGAGTTAGTCGAAAGTTGACCAAAAAGACATGTGGCGGACACGAACCTCAAGCTCTTGCTGTCATTAATCACGTTGTAATGTGCAAGGATCAGGAGACACGTCGTAAATGAGATTCCCCGATCAGGGTCTGCGGACACCAGGACTTCTTCGTAGAAGATATTCAAACGCTGGCGTCTAGATCTTATCGTATCTACCGGGATACGGCTGACGATCCTGCCTAGTTCGTCCAGGTCGACGCCATCGACAGCCCGTACATCGGGACGCGAAGACTCTCGACGACTGACCCTGCACCTTTCAAGTATGCTCCCAACTGTGAATTCGCCGTCATATATGCGCATGTCAAACACACCAGAGAGCTCCTGTTAAACGATTAGTGGTTGTCGAAAATCAAAAGGGTTGATTCCAGCGTGCTTACCCCAAGTAGCCTAGGAAATTGTTCTTTGGAAATATACCCAGTTCCATCCGGGTCGAACGTCGCCCACGCTTGCTTGAAGCGTCGGATCTCTTCCCTGCTAATTGCATAGAGACCGCTGCTTCGCTGGTAGACATAGGAAAAGCTTTCATAAATGAGAGACACAAACAAGGAAACAAAAATGTACATGCTGATAATGTTCCAGGAGATGAACAGCGTACGGGCCCACGCCGAACTGCCACAGTCACTGTCGAAGAACTCCTCCTTCAATGTGCAGTAAGGTGGCCGCATGGTGGCAAAGTCTTCCATAAGTTGATTCCAGCCCTCACCGCAGCTTGTACGGAATAGGAAGATCAGGGCCCTGGGCACATCTCGGAAGTTGACATTATTGTTCTCGCTGCCGCCAAATTTCGTGAGGCCAAAGGTTTGGGTCATAGCGATGGCGTAAACGAGGAATAGGACGAACCAGGTGGCCAGTAGATTCCCAATTGCCGAAAAACTGGCTGCGGCAGTCTTGAAAAGCTGATCAAGCTGGTTGTTTCGAGGTATAATAAGGAGCGTAACTGACACAAGGAAAAGTTTGTTCAGTCCTTCGATAACTCTGTCGGTACTAAGGAGGTTAAGAACCATTGTGACGAAAGTCCCAGGTACCGACACGAGGGAGTAGAGGTCCCAGGAACTCCTGCTGAACCGGTGCCAGCCCAGGCCAATGATGCGTATTATTATGTTTGCGATATAGAAGAACGTGAAGATAAAAAACAAGGCCTCTGAAAGAGCTCAGTAACTAAAATCGATAGGGCGGGTATCATTGGGAGCCATACCTCGTGTTTTATCCCACCAAGCAACCGACGGATAAAATTCGAGAACGAGAAGCAATAAATGGAGCAAGAGTATGGTAGTCATGCATCTGGCCCATCTGCCATGTTTCTTGATGGCGATGCGGTAGCACCACACCCTGAGCTTGCTGCTCTTGCTGTTGATCGACCTTTTCGATGGCGAGATCTGTCTGAGAATCTTTCGCAATTCCAGCCAAGAGCGCTGCTCTGCGGTCAGGAAGGCGACGCCAGTCTGCTCGGTGTAGTTTCTCATGAAGACGGACACAAACAGTGTCAACACGAAAACAGCTCCGAGCAAATTGAAGACGACGAAGAAAAGTCCATTTGCCAGAGAAGCGAAGGGTTGAGGCTGCTGACCGGCACCTGTCATGCTCATTGCACTCCACTGCACATCTGTCCAGCCTTCCTGGGAAACAATCTGGAACAGAATGAAGAGCGAACTGCCGAAATTGTCGAAGCTATAGTACGGATTCGAGGCGACTCGTGGTGCCAGAACATTCCAATTATATGGCGAGCTCATGTACTCGCCGATACAGTAGTCCAGGCTGCTCTGTTCCAGATTGCCATCATTGCATTCTACCATTTGCCCATTGAAGAGGTTGAGCCCGTAGATAGCAAACGGAATAAGGAAACTCATGGAGACAAAGGCCGCCTTGACGGACGTTAGCGCAAGCGTTTTCGACAGGAGATTTTAAAGGTCTACTTACGGAAAGGACTTTCCATCCGCCAACAATTATCACCGAATGAAATGTGTCCCTCGCGCTGTCGCTGACATTGAGTAACCTGAGCGCTCTCAAAGCCTTGAATGCACCAACAGCTCTGGAGACGCCACCATCGTCATACAGAGACGTTATGACATTGATCCAGAGTGTCACGAGAACGATCCCGTCTATGAACCCCCAAGACCCTCGAAAGTATGCGTTCGGTGTCCAAAAGAAGCCGTCCGCAATCACTTTGATAATGGCCTCGATGGTAAATAAAATGGCGAAACCCAGGTCCGTCCACACAGTCCAATTGCGACGAGTATAGTCGTCGCTCAGGAAATGTTCTCGTTCATAGAGCGGAGTCGTTATGCACGCAAGCAAGACCATGGCAACAATAGCTGCATATATGAATGCAGAGAATGTGTACCAAACGGGTTTATATGGATCTACCCCTTCGACACGCTGATTTCCACGCCCTGGTCCCACTATGCGCTGACATACTCTGCGGATAGGATTGTCTGGTGCGAAGATAAACAGAGACTTGTTATAATTAGGATGCTTCATCAGGTATTCTCGCTGAGCCCGCTTTCGTTGCTCTGCAGCCGACACAACCTCTCTGGCCATCGCCCTAGGATCCAGTTCGTCGTAGGCACGAGAAAACTTGAGCTTCGAGTAAAATGGATTCGGTTCTTTATTCATGACCAAGCTGGTGATCTTGCTCCGTATCCTCTGCAGAAAGCCCGGCTGGCCAGTTCCTGCTTGTGTTACCACCAGCGGGATGCTATCTGCCCGTCGGAGTCTCGGGGGCGGGTCCTGCTCATCTTGAAGGAATTCTTTTACGACAGCGTCCTTCAGCAACATCTCCAGGGCCGCTGGTCCGTGGTCAAGAGGATCTCTATATCTGTTCGGGTCACGACCAAGCTTGAATATCGCCGAAAGAGACAGATTTCCGTGCGAAGAACCGCTCAGTTGCTTCTGCTGAAGAAATGCTTTGACCTGCTGAAGACGTTTTTCGTCCTCGGAAATGTCAAAGCTTTCCTGAATGACGGCAATGAACATGTTGAGAATAATGAAATTGGCTAGGATGAACCACATGATAAGGAACGAGGCTGAGATCCAGGAAGTGTGAAATGAAACCGTGTAGTTGGTTGCGCTGTAAAGCATCGATGTCCAGTTTTCACTGGACAGGATCTGATACATTCCCAGGAAGGAATTGTAGATCTCAAAGAATGAGACTTGGATGGGGTTACCATCTGGATCCTCCCTGGGTATCTGACCCCGGAAGAGCTGCGTTGCAAATATGGCAGCAAGGAAAGTTATCAAGAACACAAAGAGAATGAGGTTCAGTAAACCAACCGCGTTGCGAAAAACGACCATAATAAGGTCCCTGGTCAAGGAGAATGCAAGAACAACTCGGTATACCCGGAGAATTTGAAAAAGGGTGAGAGCCGCGTACGGTCGGTCCGAATTTCTGATGGGTGGGAGTTGAATGATGCACGTAATCACCGCGAGTCCAAGGTCGAACCAGTTGCGACGCTTCTTGTGAAAACCGCGCCAGTCGGAAGCAAAACGGAGAATGATCTCGACGAAGAGGAGGAGGGTGACGACAGTTTCCGTATTGTTGATAAAGTCCCTTCGATCATCGCTCATCGTCGCACTTCTCATGCACTGCACTATAAGATCGAATGTGATGAGGCAGACCCAAAACCCCTCCGTTTTATCATATAGCTGCTTGAGACGGCTGACCTTTTGAGGGGCTGTCTCTTGTTGGCCCACTTCATCTATCTTTTCGATAGCGAAGGCACTTCGCTTGCTTTCCTCTCGAATGACCTGGAACGACGAGGTGATAACGGCGACCAACAGGTTTACCAACCACAAGCTCAGAATGACAATGCCGCAAGCGAAGAACAAGGCAGATGTGAGATAGTCACTGTCGGTCGTATAGTAGAGAAGATCAGAAAAGGTATTGGAGCTCATAATGACGAACACGAGCTCGAGGGAATTCAAGATATTGTCGAAGCTCACAGTCCCGTTGTAGGGATTATCTCCTTCAACACACAGAGATCCCTTGGGGCATAGATATCCTTTGGGCTTAGAGTCCGAGGGTTGGCCATTTGCTCTAACCCATGGCATCGGGCTCCCGGTTTTATTATCGAGATAACCTCCGCAGAATTGGAGAGTACCAAATGGATCGTTTAATGTATAGTTATCCTGCCCCTCGGGATCTATCCAGACGCATGTCCGCCGAAAGCTTGATTTAAAACTTTGGATCCCTACAATGGCAAAGAGAAGCCAGAAGAAGCCAATAAGAAATGCGACATGGACCAGTAATGGAGCAGCCTTCTTGAGACTTCGAAGAATCACCTGATGCAAGTTAGTTGCAGTTTATTCGCATTTACCCCATAAAAACACTTACAGTGGTACCGTTGGTAAGACCAAGAAGGCGTAGGATTCGTAAAGAGCTCAACATATGAAAAACGTAGACGTGATGCCGGAAGTCGTCTCCACTCAAGGAGAGAAAGAAGGAAATCCAATATGATACGACAGCAACAAAGTCAAGCCGGTTGAAGGAGTGCCGAAGAAACGCACGGTGGGCGAGTCTGACACGCTGTCTCTGGACAGGATCATCCAGCGTGTCTTGATGCGGTGCGAAACCCGTAAACGTCCGCAAGAGAGAGAACTGTGGCCTCACAGGCGTTATGGGTTTCCTTGTGGAAAATTGGCGTTGTGGCGTGAAAAGATCCCTCCCTTTCTCAACCAATGCTTTCCTGAACCCAAGGGAACGATTAAGGGTACTGTATTCAGTAGGGTTCAGAATGAAGCCGGATACCAGTATCCTGGCGATCAGTTCCAGCGTATAGATGACGAAGATAATAAAAAAAGAATAGTCGAATTTTGATGAACCCCAGCGCCTAGACCTTGGGTGGTCATACACTGACCTCGAAGACTCAACGGCCAGTAATATAGTCTGGATTATGATGACGACAAGAATGAAAGGTTCTGTAAAAGGATGGACTAGAACGTCGCATAGCCACAGTCGTATCGGGTTGTCCGGGGAGAGTATACCAAGTGCCTTTCCTCTGAGAGGATTGGAGCGGTATCTCCACGATTTACTCGAGGCGGGCTTCTCCGCAGGAAGCTGACCCTTAGATACCCCGCTGGATGATGCATCATGTGCGTATTCTGGCATCGCAGGAAGTACGGGAGGCCCATCGAGTCTTGCGTTTTTCAGAGACTCCATTCGTCGTATCGATTGCTCCACCAATTCTGGTTCGTTGCTGAGGTTGACCACACGCTGTGACATCATTTTCATCATCGAACTAGCCCTTGATAATGCAGAACCAGATACTGAAGGCGAGAGTGAACGAGAGCGACCGCCAGCGCTACTGCTGCCGCGACGTCCTCTCCCCAATCCGCTCTCCAAGTTTGGCAAATCATCGCCCAGCCGTGACCCTGTTTGACTTCCATCAGGAAAATGAACCGTGTGCAGGCTGCTCCCATCATGTTGCCGTCCTTCAGAAGCCGGATTTCCACTGATAGGTTGAAGGTATCTTTGATCAGTCAAGGGAGTGGTATCATCGTTCGCGTCGGGAGGAGGAAGGTATTGCTCAGGCTCGGGCTCATTCATGCTATCTCGTGCCTGAGGCAGGCGATCCGGATGTTCTTCAGACTCTCGCATTGCCGGTAAGGATACGGACCGAGAAACCGTCCTCTGCTGCGGTCCATTGAAGCTGAGCCCGACAGAGGTCATGGCTTGCGCGAACCCTCCCAAATCGTCGACTGGGGAGACATTCTCGGGCTCAGAAACGTAAGGAGACGTAATTGGCCTCGTCAACATGGGCGCTGGCTGAGTCGGCGCTGCGCCGGCCCTGTCCGTAGGACTTGGGGAGTCCTCCGCAATCCGCTCATATCTCAATGAACGCCCGGTCAACGGCCGCCTCGGTATAGGACGGCCACCCGCACTGCTGACGCTGCTTGTCCGTCTCCTCCGACCCCGCTCATCGGCAATTGCAGTATCCGGAGGCCTTGACAGATCTTGTAGAGGTATCGACTGATTGCCGGCGGGGTCATTGTCGCTGTTGTGATTATCGGACGCCATTGTATCTGGCGGTTGTTACCTGATCGCAGACATCGCAGGCCCCAGCACGTGTGAGAAAAAGTTCAGGTAGCGGAAGAATCTGTTGGAACCAGCCAATCTCGTATTTCCAAACGAAGGACAGTCTGTCGGTCCACCTTTTCGTGGCCAGAAGAATGGAAACCCGCGTCAAGGGGTCTAGATCTTTAATAGAAGTCAGGTTAGCGGAGATGCGCAGATCATCCAGGGGAGCGCTCCAGGGACGACTCCTCACCTTCAGAAGCATACGTCGTCAATCCCTCGTGTCCCAGCGAGCGTAGAGATAATGAATGGACACCTTTTTACAAGCCCCCGATAGCCGTTTGGCTGTTTGCGCGGCCAGGTTGGGGGGTGCGCCGAGCTGTGGCACTCTCTAGCGTCAGCTGTGGCTTTGTTGCTGCGGCCCGCCTAGAGCTCCTGTCCGGACTAGGAAGTGCCCGCAATTTTAGGGCTGTGGGATGACACATGCACAGTCGCAGGCTCGCAGCGCCCGGTTATACTTGGAACGCTTACCAGATAAGTGCTTTCTTTTTTACATCATCAGGGGTACTGTAGTCGGTATATGGAATGATTTGCTTTTTTATTTATTTCTCTAGGACCTAGGTTGTCTAATCCAACCAAAAGCTGCGTTCCGAGCGGCAGCGTCTAGCAGCGGGCGGGGAACATCCATTACGCAGGAAGTGCTAAAGGCCAGAACTGCGCGACGAATGTACCTAGATACGTAGTGCGGTTCCAAAAATAACCCCTCGAGTTTGACAAGGCGGATCCGCCCAACGAACTACATACATGAAATCTCTGCGACGACAGGATCACTCGGTTTCCATCCGGTCACCGCTGTCCGTTCCCTCTTCTTTGACTCGTCTTCTAACACCCTCCAGGAAAGCCTCAACAGCGTCACCACCGCCTAGAGGCACCCCACCTCCGCGAATGAATCCGCCATTTTCTACTGGGATTTTGAGAGCTTCACTGATACTGGGCAAGCCGCCGTCTCTCAGAGCTACGGTCAAGCTCCCAAGGCTCTGTGTAAACTGGGGAGAATGTAGCACTTTCCTAAGGATACTTTTCTTCTGCGATAGATCAAGCGATTGCATGGCCGCCTGCGCGACCTCTGGGTTGGTCTCAGCAGCAGACACATCATCAATGTCCTGCGCCAGCAGAAGTAACGCAGGTGGTAGAAAACTCAACAGGTGGTCGACCGTCCCCGAGTCCGCGGACTCCACTAGTGGTAGCGTAGAAGAGGGAGGGAGAAGATCTGGAAGGGTGGTGAAATGTCTCTCGGGGCCTTGTGGTGGCGGAACACGCTGGTTCCCTTGGAGGGACCTGAGAAATTCTTGTACAACGGCTGACGGATCCGATGCTGCGGCTGCCCTGTTATGATGTCAGTCGGTTGGAGAACACTCAAAGCTGCAGTAAGTATAGGGCATGGAGGAGCAAGGTTGCACAGAACGCCTGGGTCCCAAGGCACAACGACAAAAAGCAAGAGAGATAAAAGAAGCACCAAACACGTGGACATAAATAATGGGACCACATAAAACAGAAGCGCAACCAGCGATGCACACGCTGAATTCCAGACTCAGAGAGTTGTACCTACGCTCGTCCACCGTCTGCGCCGCCCTCTCTCGACTCTTGGCCCTCTTCCCGGATGTCTCCTCCAGTTGCATTCATACCGGCTCCACCACTACCGCTGTGATTATGGCCCCGATCATGATCAGTGCCTTCCACATCCTCCATGGTCTCGTCTTCGTCGGGGCTCGGACCGCCTCGCCCTCTGGGGAGGTTGGCAATCGCTTGCTGGACGTCAATCTCCTCTCCCTGCAGCAAAGTGTTGACTATCTCTCCCAGCTTAAGGTCTCGAGGACTGAACCAGCTGGGATCCCCCCTCTCGTGCTGGCTCTTGGACTGTAGCCAGAAGAGGTATCGCTGGGAGCTCGATGAGAACTTGAGCACGTAGATCCGACCATTCGTAGGCGCCTTGCCTCCGGCTGGAAGATCATGTTTGTATGGAGTGAAGGTGCCGTCGGAGGGCACCATCACCAGATCCAGTTCGGGATCGGTGAGGGGCTTGGACCGCGGGCGCCAGCAGAAGTGCACCAGTTCATCTTCCGAGTAGAGGTAGATATAGCCCGGGGTTGGCCTCGGTTTGACTCTCGGGGGCGTGACAGAGGTCTGCAGCATGGGAAGTCAGTTCCATGTTTCTCAGGCGCTGCAGAGATCACCGCGTGGCAGCTCGAGGAGCAGACGATCCCCGACGCAAACACAAGAGCGAGCACCTACATCGAGGTCACAGATACCTGCTTTGAAGGTGATGATGGGCGTGATCGACATGCTGGGCAGGCACTGCGGGGGTATACAACGCGACGCACAGAGGTTGACGAGCGACCAGCGGTCCGCAAGCTGGAGGAGAAGCTGGAGAAGCAGCAGAGAGGCGCCGGGGATACGTCAGTGGTGGTGTTGTGCTCGGGCGTGGAGCTCGAGCCTTGGCCGCCGTGGGCGCGCGGGCGCTGCGCAAGCGGTCTCTACGGGCGGCCGCGCGCACACTTATCAGGCTATCAGCGCCAGGCAACGCTCCGAATCGGCACTAGCGCGTTTCGGCTAATCGATAGGGCTCGCGTTCCCACAAACCTCAGGATTTCCCGCCCTGGGCCGCACCAAGTCAGTCACACATCAATTCAACACCATCTGTCGACAACCACCAACCCCCCCCTCCTTCTTTTCTTTTCCAGCACACTTCGTCCCCAGCAGCCAAGATGTCGGACTCTACTGTTGGCCAGACGAAGCAGTTTGGAAAGGGTGAGAGGACCGTTCCGCACCCGAGCCAGAAGGCCCAGAAGTGGTACCCCGTGGATGACGAGCCGCAGCCAAAGAAAGTCAGTACTCCCTTTGTCGCAGCGAATTGACATGCGTTTTCCTGTCAACTGTGCGATTGTTGCCCTGGTGAATGGGTTCTCGTGTTGGTATCCAGCGGCCGGCGTCGATGGAACATGGTTCGATACAGGAATCCGCATGATTTTGATATACGCACATACATACTCATATATTTGTTCTGCGAGACGTACAACTGAGGAAGAACGCGAAATTCTAACATGTGTTTCTCCCACAACAGGTTCGCAAGGCCATCCGCCCAGCGAAGATCCGGGATAGCCTCCAGCCCGGTACTGTCCTGATCCTCCTGGCCGGCCGCTTCCGTGGCAAGCGTGTCGTCCTCCTTAAGCACCTGGGCCAGGGCGTCCTCCTCGTCACCGGTCCCTTCAAGATCAACGGTGTTCCTCTCCGACGGGTGAACCACCGCTATGTGATCGCGACCAGCACCCGAGTGGACCTGAGCGGAATCGACGAGCAGGTCCTCGAGAAGGTCTCCCAGCCCGACTACTTCACCAAGGAGAAGAAGCAGCAGAAGAAGACTGAGGAGGCTTTCTTCAAGCAGGGAGAGAAGCCCGAGGTAAGCTTACTACAGTTTTGGCCGGCGAACGATTTTGTGGAGTGAATCTGGAAACCGCAGGAGATACATGTACTAATATACATATTACCTCCGAACAGAAGAAGAAGGTCACCAGCGCCCGAGCCGCAGACCAGAAGGCCATAGATTCGGCTCTTCTGGCAAACATCAAGAAGGAGCAGTTCCTCGCCAGCTACCTCGCAACCAGCTTCAGCCTCCGGAACGGCGACAGGCCCCACGAGATGAAGTGGTAGATGTGTGCGACGACGAAAAAAAAGGGCCGTGGGTTCGGTGAGTTGTGGGAAAAGCGTTTTACGAGGGGCGGCTAGAGTTGCAAGTGGGTCATTTTCCACATATTCCTGGGTTCATGTGTGTGGGAAAGGAACGCATTTGCGAAGCGCAGGAGGAGAGCTCATGAAATATGTAACTCGATGGGGATCCCCTTCTTTCTCTAGGATTGTGGTCACTCGAAAACCCGACTGTTATTATTATTTCGCACAGCCCTCCAGCGCGGCCGCTTTTGAATGAATGATCAAAAAATATCAAAATACCTTTTTCCCCCCCGCCAGTCACATGTGCCCTCCACTCACGCATGAGACTGGAACGTCTTTTTTTATGTTAAATGTCTTAGAGAAATTCAAACAACTTTACAGGTTCAGGTGGAAATTCAACAAAAAATAGCAGCAATCATGATCCAGATCAGATCCGTCATTCGTCTTACTTAACCTCCTCAACCTGCAGCAGGCTTTCCCCGGAGCCCACAATCTTCTGTCGGCTGCGTATAATCCATCATTAGAGCCGAGTTCGGAAATCGTGGATTGTGGTAAGGCTGGGCGAGGGCCAACATTGAGATATAAAGTGCAGTTGCAACCAGCCTGCATTTTCAATGTCTCATTGTCGACTGAATGAGCTTCGTTCACGAATGCGGGCTCAAAAAACGCACAGACATTCCATTCTAGGTCTATTATTGTTGAAATCATGAAATCATGCCTGGACAATAATATCTCTAACGAGGAAGATATAATAAGGTACCTGGGTATCTACCGAAGATATCTAGGAACTCCTCCCCCGTCTACTACTACTAGCACTACTCTTCCCCTTCCCCTCCTTCTCCCTAAGTCTTCTCCTCACCGACGCCTCTATCGCCCTGCGCACCTTCTCATCGATCTCATACTCTTCCATCTCCTCCTCATCCTGGAGATCACTGCTATCCTCGACACTAGTAGTACTTCTCTCCGCGACAGCCGTCCCGCAGATCCAATCCAGGATGCCCCAGGGCCCGTAGTTCCCCTCCCCGCAGCTGAGCACGTGCATGTCCACCCTCCGGGCGATGCCGCCCAGGAAGAAGTTGGTGGGCATGATCTTGTATCCGGAGTAGGTGAAGGTCTCCTCGATGGAGATGATCGCCAGGTAGAGAATGTAGGTGAGCATGTGGAAGCGGAATAGCATGGCGGGGCCGTAGGTCGGGATGAACCTCGACAACATGTAGGCGGCCGGGTGGTCGTAGTGCGCGGTTAAAGGGTACGGGGCGCGTAGCGAGTGGTACCAGCGCCGGTGGTATCTTCCGACGAAGGAGTCCTGGGAGTGGAGGGAGTAGCGGTGGATGAAGTAGGAGAGGATCTGTAATTGCACATAAGCATATGTCATGGACACAGACACACGGAATTTCAGCCACCGGATTCGGTAGCTTCTTCCCCTTCTTCTAGGCACTATACTACAAAAGCAAAGAATCGAACGACCTACCTCCCTCCCCAACAACCCCCGAACCAAATCCTTCGCAACCTCCCACGGCATGGGCAGCTTGATCGACACCCTCAGCGCGCTCCTCGCCCCAGCGACCCTGGTCAGCACATACTCCACAGCGCCCTGCACCGCGACGCTCAGGACGAGATTGACCACCGCCCACCCGACCACCTTGGCTTCCCTCCGCCCCGTCCGCCCGCGCCTGCTCCCCGCCGGCAGCCCGGTCTCGCCCTGCGCCTTGAAGACCAGCGCCGCCGAGGGCGCCAGGACGTCGAACAGGAAGAAGAGTAGAGACGGGAAGAGGTAGAACAGGAGGCGCACGGCCGCCGTGCCGAAGATCTCGACGCGCAGCGGCGGGTGCGACAGCACGAGCGTCGCCCAGGTCATGTAGAAGAAGAGCAGGTTCAGGCTCGTGCTGTACGAGGAGAGGGCGGGGACGAGGAGGAAGGAGAGGAGCGGGATGGAGAACATGGCGTCCATCATGTCTCGCAAGTTGAAGGGACGTGAGACCTTGGACCAGAGGGATGAGAGTAAGGGTTCGAGGGCGTTGATGGTGCTCGAGAGGAATTGTTGGGTTTGAGACGACACTGTTGGTGTTGTCTCTTGCGGGGCTGCCAACGGAGATAAGAAACGCAGGATGCTCCCACCGAGCATCTGGGTTTGGAGCCAGTTATTGCTGATGCATGGTCATAGGATATTGGCAGTAAGAATGAAGGATCCCTATGGAAGAGCCATTGTTGTTATGTAGCAGCGTGTAGGCATCCATAAACCTGATCTCGGACTTTGGACAGCACATACTTGGCGGGCGGTCGATCATCGCTGCATCACATGTAGTAGCCCTACAGCAGCCCCACATAAGGCACCAACTCCGTGCAGGCGGAGTTGCCGACTAACCCTATGTGGATAACTTCGTTTAAGATGGATCCATCTCGATAAACCAAAGATCTCATTTCTACACATGTCAACACCATGTCTTAATCATTAGCGGCTGTCTGGATGCCAGCTTCACATTGCTCGATTTGATATAACAGGCCGATCTTGATTTCTTGATTCATAAAATGGCCCACATTGGCAGCAACCGTCTGTCAATTTGCACGTTAAAATGGATATTTAATGCATCCCTTACAGGATAAAGGGTATCCCTAAGTCATATATCGCAACTTCCCCTGGCTCAGAAGATGTCACTCAGAGGAAAAGTTATGCTTGCACCCAGAAAATGGACTTTAGCTCCATCAGGTACCAAGATCTCATTGACATGAAGCCAAATAAGAGCTACAGAAGTGACAATGAGCACATACTATTTGTAATCTAGGTCACTGGAAGTAGGTGCCTACTAAGGTTAGGTTTCCAGTTCTCGGAAGGGCTCCTCGACAACCGTTGAACCCTCTAGCTAGTCTTGTCAACTCATTCCATTTAGTTTTCCAGTCTGAAAGCATCTCTAGCTGAAAATGCCAATAATCTTATATCTGCTTACTATACATGACGGAAAACATACACACATTGTCCATAGACATACTTATAAATTCCCGTTTCCCCAAATCCTGCATAGGGAAACACACGTTGTGAGTAGTACCTAGTCACCCTCCACACATTCTTTAAGGCTGCGGTACATTTCTTCTTCCTTGAGTCCTTCCTGATAAGCTTTCCAGAATTCCTTGGGAAACTGCATTAGCTCCTCAGGATCGCTAAGACCCCCTACGGCATGGAATCCGAAAAGAATGCCGCCGAGTCGCCAGACTATCTCCGAGTACACCCTGGCTGGGACCGGCGAATTCACCTGAGTAAAGAAATTGATCACACCTTCGATGACGACAGCTAGGGGTTTGTTCGTAAACACCAGGGCTCTAGTATCCATGAAACGTAAGTCAGCTAGATGGACCTTGTCAAGCGCATATGCAAAGAAAGAGATCAAGGAGATGAAGCGAAAAACACATACGCGCGAACGAAGAATATAATCAAAGAACGTTCCTGCATAACTTCCCCCCTAAATCTGATCGCTGAAACCCAGAATTGCTCTCGCGGAGTTCCCGTTGGCACAGAAGCTACATGCGCCTGACCGATGCCATAGAGCGTCGAAGCTTGCGACGCAGAAGCCCATAAACGATCATGTATCTACAATCCCGTCAGCGATATGCTTCTTTCGAACAACCAACAAGGTGTACAGAAGTGATGACAGTCCCTAGGCTTACCCTACGATCAGCAAGCCGCCCGGCTCTCTGCTGTTCGAAAAAGTTGAACCATCTTACGGCGCCAGGATTAGAACCCGTGTCGTTGGAATACCCCAGAGCTAGCGCAGCTCCACGCTCAGCAGCCTCCGTGGCTGCTGCTTCTACGTATGAGAGCCAGGAGCCAGGCTCAGCAAGTCCATTCCGTATGGTGAACACGGTTTCTCCCTCCAAAGCACCAAGCTGGTCGGCGGACGCCAGAAGGCCGAGGTGTTCTGCTTGCATGTACTGCTGAAAATCGAGACGCGTGGTCGGTCTCCAGCTCTCTATCTCGTCGAAGGAACAACTGAGGTCTATCCAGCAACTACTGGTTGGCCCAATCTCCTCCTGGCCGTCGATCACCAGCTGAGGAGATTCTTCAAGGAACGCTGAAGGAAGATATGCGGAACAAGCAGAGAGAACGAAGAGGAGGATCGCCAGAAGGAACTCCATGTTAAGCCCTCTCACGGTGATCAACGTCTGATATTCTCAAATGACAGGGCGACAATCAGAATCAGATCAACTGGGCAGAACAATGATCATTCTTTGGAGAAGTAGTGGAACAATGTGAGATGACTAGGCATATGAACAGCAGCCCTTCGCACTTAAAAGAAAGAGAGCCTTCGCCTGGGAGTCGAAGGGTGGAATGCATCAGAAGGGCAGTCGCGACCTTGTTGTGCAGCAATCCCATAGATCTTCCTAATAAGACAAGGCCGTTCCAACATCACAGGGATCTAAACAAGCGGCCTCGGACACGGTCCGAATGCTTGAAGGCTCGAAGATAGTGTCAAAGGAGAGTCAGTCTTCATATGCACTACACACGTTTATCATTCACTTTTCGACTGATAGACTTTAGGTAGACTGGGAGGAAGAGCAGCAGATAACGATAATTAAACAGGATAGGCTGTAGACGCAGCACTCAGGGGTATCTTCTATGTACACGTTCCAGCGGACAAAACCCTAGTGTTGAAATGCCTCATGACCTCGCCTTTGGAAGCCCACGCGTTTTGCCCCAGTTCCATGCCTTCTTGCTAAGATCTGGGATCACATGCAGGAACACAAGACTACTGGCCCAGCTCAACAGAGTATCAAGGATAAGACTGTTCCTTGGGCTCGGTCCGAGAGCGGTGCCTTTCATCATGTGGCCAACGAACATCGTCGTGATGAGGTACTCGCCTCTCTCCAAGGCCTTGATCGCGATTCGAGCGACCTCCTCTGGCTTCTGGGGCTTATCGGCCTCCTCCAGCAGTTTGGTAAGTTCGGGTTTGAGCTTCTCCTCGTTCTCAAATCCAGGACTGAGAATACCCATTGGGAAAACGGTATGAATCTTCACATCGGCAGCAGGAGCGGCATTCTTCTGGTTGCGGCGAGCCCCATTGTACATCTCGATTTCCTGGCAGAGCGTATCCGACAACGAACGAATTGCAGCCTTGGCGGGAGAGTAAGGGGCGTAACCGGCCACAGGGACGAAAGCGAGAGTAGAGCAGGTGAAAATGAGATGACGTCGCGACGACGGTGTATCGTTGGCACTGTTCTGACCAGGGGGAACTGGGACAAGCCACTTCCTCAGCGTCGCGTGCGCGGTATATGCGGCCGTCCAGTAGATGGTGTCCATCTGGTCACGTAGTGTTTGGATAGGGGTCTCAGCGAAAAATCCAGGATGACAGTATCCAGCGCAGCACCACACGACGTCAGGTGCAGCTCCGTCGTTCCATTTGGTGACCTCATCCAAGACCCGCTCAGCCTCGGCAGGGTTCGTCAAATCCGCGCTGATATAGTGGAATCTCTGCTTGTCTGGGTTCGGAGCCGCAGCCTAGATGAACCATCAGCGAGCGCCCAGTCTCAGTTGCAGATGGTAAGGCGTACCTTGATACTTTCAAATGCGGCTTCAAGCTTCTTGACCGTCCGCGCGACTATAACGACGTTCGCTCCCTTCTCCGCCAGCTGGACTGCCACCTCCTTCCCCATCCCTTCAGAACCACCGGTAATGACGACAGTCTGTAAAATAAAAAAATTCATCAGCGGAAATCAATTGAAGATAGAAAAAGGAGCTCGTACCCTGCCATCAACGACAAATTCGTTTCGAGAGCCGAACCCGAACATTTTGGCTACCGTGTATGCAAGGATGCTGCATAGAACGACCGAAATTCCCAGCGTCGCCGCCGAGTATGTCATGGGGACGAATTGGAAAGATAAGGGACAAACGACCGATACAAAAAGAAGGTAAACAACAGTAAAACGGACCGGCAACACCGTCACTCCCCCTTGACTTGGCTGGCCGTCCTGCTGGCAGCGCTTCCTTGTCTGGCAACCGCGGCGGAGTGGACGGCCAGCGCAGACCTCCCGCCGCTCAAACCATGCAAACTATGCCTGTTTTGGTCTAGCGCATCGCGGGCGGTGAGGGACACCCAAAATTTTGTGTCGAACTTTATCAAAGTATTCGAAGCGGAAAAAGAGCCCTATCTGACCACAAACTCGCTGACCTCCTCGCCCTCAACGGCCATGGGCAAGAAAAGAAAGGCCGGTGGTCGCCCCTATGGGCAGACCTCCGAGAAGGAAAATGAGCCCGCGATGCGCACCAAATACGACATAAACGAGACCTTTGACGACTCGGACGATGAGTTTCTGGCGGGCCGGGATCAGATTCTGCTGGAGGAAGGCCCAGAGGCCAAGAGACGGCGCAAGCTGGAGGAGGATGGTGCGTATTTGGCTTTTGAAATTTACTGAAGCGACACCAGTTGACTGACCCCGTCGCAGAGGAATTTTTCCAGCCCTCCGACGAAGAAGTATTAGGTTATGAGGACGTCGACTCGGACGAGCTGGATGAAGAGGACGAGGACGAGGACGAAGATCTCGATGATGAGGACGACTACGATGAAAATGATATGCGAGAATCGTCTAAAAAGTCCAAGAAGCTACGCGACGACAGTCCGGATCCAGATGTCGTGGAACTCCGCAAACGCAAAGAGGAAGAAGAGGAAGAAGACGGGATTGGAGCATGGGGATCATCTAAGAAGGATTTCTACAATGCTGATACTATCGAAACGGAAGCTGATGCATTGGAGGAGGAAGAAGAGGCGAAGAAGATCCAGCAGAAGCGCCTCCAGGCTATGAAAGAGGCGGACTTCGGTTTCGACGAGACCGAGTGGCTGGAGTTCGATAAAGACAAAGAAGACGGAGAGGAGGGCCAGGATGGCGTTATTACAGAGGTCCTACCGCAGCTGGAAATCACGGATGATATGAGCATCGATGAGCAGCTGAAGATCCTCAAGTCGAGATATCCGGAGTTCGAGCCACTGGCTAAAGACTTCGTCAATCTCCAAGCCACCCATCGAGACCTGGAGCAGGCTGCGAAGGCAGCGGAGGCAGCCGCGAATTCTTCCAAGGAGCCCGACCCTACCAAGCCCGCCCCAGTGGCCGTGGTGAAGTTCCGTGCATTGTCAGCTTACCTCGCTTCGATCAGCGTGTACTTCATGCTTCTCACTTCTCCTGCGGAGAAGAATGAGGAAAAGAAGCTTGCTATGGCCCCTGGCCAGTTGAGAGAGCACCCAGTTATGGAATCTCTGGTTGAATGCAGGAAGCTTTGGGAAGAAGTCAAGAATCTCCACGTCCCTGACGTCTCTGAAATCTCTGCTGCGGAGGAGAGCAAAGAGGACGTTGAGATGGCAGACGCCGAAGCAGCAGAGGAGGAGGAGCCAGCGAAGGAGAAGAAGGAGAAGAAGAAGGACAAGGAAGAGAAGGCTGCTGCGCCAAAGAAATTGACCAAGGCGCAGCGCGCAGCTCAGGCGGCCCAGGAAGAGGCCGAGGCTCGACGGGCAGAGAGGATCCGCGAGACCGAAGCCGGCCTGGCCGACCTGTCGAAGCTGATCGATGGCCAGAGCAAGAAGCTGAAGGCACAGAAACCGAAGGTCCAATTCAAGGACGCGGATGCAGGCGACTCCGATTTCGGCGACGAGAACGCTCTCACGCCTCGCGAAGCCGAAGAGAAGGCGAAGCAGAAGCGCTCGCTCCGCTTCTACACCTCGCAGCTCGCGCAGAAGAGCAACAAGCGTAGCGCCGCGGGCCGCAACGCCGGTGGAGACGAAGACCTGCCGTACCGAGAACGGATCAAGGACCGCCAGGCTCGACTGCTTGCCGAGGCCGAGCGGCGTGGCAGGAAGGAGCCTACGGAGAAGGAACGCCTGGGCGGCGACAGCGACGAAGAAGACCAGCGCGCCGCCGCCGAGGTCAGAGGCGACGCGCAGAGCAGCGACGAAGACGAATACTACGACATGGTTGCCGCACGCGCCAAGCAGCGCAAGGAGGAGAAGAAGGCCCGCGCGGAGGCTTACGCTGAGGCCACGCGCCAGGGCGGCAAGGTCCAGGTCGAGGAGGAGATCGGGCCAGACGGCAAGCGCAAGATCACCTACCAGATCGAGAAGAACAAAGGGTTGGCGCCCAAGCGGAAGAAGGAGAACCGCAACCCCCGTGTCAAGAAGAGGAAGAAGTTCGAGCAGAAGCAGAAGAGGCTGGGCAGCATTCGCCAGCTCTACAAGGGTGGCGAAGGTCCAGGTGGATACGGTGGTGAACTTACCGGTATCAAGAAGAACCTGGTCAAGAGCGTCAAGCTCTGAAGGTCTTCTGTGTCAGGCCATTTCTTTCGATGTCCAAGTCGCGTTTCGAGAGGTGTCTTAAAAAATGTTTTGTCTTTCTGCTGTACATATATTTGTATAGTCTATTAAAGGATTCCGGTTGCATCGAATGGAACACTTTGATTAACATCGTTATTCATAATGTAAGGACTTCTACTGTCAATGACTTTATTCTAACATGAAGGAGCTAGAGTATTAACTCTCCGGGAGTGCAGCTGGTAGCACAGAAGTAGACGGATGAGACACATAGCGGTTCAATCGCTAATAATGGATACTTCAGAAAGACAATTGACGCTTGAAGTCATAATACATAAAAGTTAAAAGAGAACGACAACTTCTCTGGAATCCTCTTTTAGCCACTGGTACTGGTTTCTGGCTCTAGAATAGCATTGAGAACATTCCTGATGCTGTTGGCTGTAACTTTCCTGGAAAGGTCTAACTCCAGAAAGTTTCTGGCGATAGCTTCCTATGCAAGAAAACACTGTCAACTTATATATTGGAAAGAGAAAAAATATGGCATATTCGAAGCTCTCACCGCTTCCTCAAGAGCTTCCATCTCTTCTGCGGACATCTTGGCGCAGGCAGCTACTAGATTCTCGCCACGGGCACAAAGTGCGGCGATTTCGTTCGCTCGAGCGATAATGGCTTGGTCAATTCCGTTCATTGCTGCACAGCTGTAAAAGTTACTCGTTAGTGGAGGTCGAGACCAAGATATGAATCGACTCAGCAGTTACATTGTCCCGAAACTTTCGTTGCTGCGGCCCGGGAGGAAGCTATAAAATATTAGTTCATCTGGAATATGTATATCAAAGTGTACAAGTTCATACTTGTAGAGGTATGTGATCTGGTTCCCGATTTTCCGGCTTCTCTCGTCGACTTGGACTTCCATGTGTCCGAATTGTAATTCGGGCCTAGGTTCGAGGAATCCGTTTTCAAAAATCTCATGAAAATGCGTCGCAGCGATAACCTTTGGCCTATTGTCGCCTAGGTTCAATAGATGTTCGAAAATTCCACAGGCCAACCCGGCGCCGTCTGCCAATTCAGTCTATTAGAAGAAGCACGAATATCTTATGAGAGGAAGCACAAATAACAAACCACTGCAGTCAGTCCCTTTTCCAAACTCATCGATGATAAGCAGACTTCGATTGGTAGCCAGTTTCAGGGCTAGTGAGATCTGCTGCAGATCAACCATGAATGTACTCTGGACCTAGAGGAAAATAAGTGCTCCGCAAGAGAAACGAGGGTGCCATTTACGACTTTCGCACCTTCGAGACGGTCTCTCTAGTGTTTATTCTTGTCAAGATCTTGTCCGTCACACCGATCTCTGCACTCTCTGCAGGGACAAAGCTAATGTTTTCAGTCTTGCTATGCTGTATTGGAAAAATTTCCCCTTACCTTCCTATGTGTGCTAAATACACAATAAGGGCGACCTAGAAATGTAAGTAGGAAAAGTGAAATTATACATGAAACCCCTTACCTGCTTCATATATACACTCTTCCCAGAATAGTTCGGTCCAGTCAATAGCAGCATGCTCGGATCGTGAGGTGCGTCTACCGTATCCGAACTGCTTTCTGACGTCTCCTGATCAATATCCGATGGGTTGTCACCTTTGCCCCCTACGAGGAAGGTATCATTTGGGACATATGATGGTACAGTAAGCTCCTGAAGCAGATGGCTTGTGCATTATGTGAGTACTAATCGAACAGGAGTAAAAACAAGTGTTCTTACCGGCCTCCTTTGATCTTAATCACATTCTTTTCTGTCATTTCTGGTCTAATGAGCTTGTACATGCTCGCTCCCTGCGCCATGGCCAGAAGACTAAAATATCTCAGCTCTCATATCAGAGTATCGCCGTCAAAGCTCACCTGTCGAGTTCACCACAGATATCCGATGCCTGCACAAGGACCTCTTCATATTGTAACACCTTCTGAGCCAGTTCATAGATTATCTCTATTTCCTTGTCTGGAAAAGGTCAGTTCCTCTGATAACATTAGCATCCAACGTCCAGACATACCACAAATAAGTCCATACATATCACCCAGCTTGTCGTCCATCTCCCTCATTCTGAAGTCTTTGAAATACGCTCTGTTTTCAGTGACGAACATCAGATCCCAAGCTTCGTCATCTCCATCATATGCTGCATTCCCTGCCTGATCTAATGGTATAGCGATGTTGAAGCCAAGCTGAGGGAAGTATATGACATTGACATCAATGTCGAGTTCCTCTGGAATCGTCATGGCAATGTCGATTGCAACTTGTTTCAGCAGACTATCTAATCCGTTGTACCTATCCTTCATGGTGTCGAGTTCTCGGTCTACTCCCGGTTTTACAACAGTCCGATGCTGCTCCTCAGAGCTGTCGATATCGACCTGGATGCGTTAGTCTTGTCCCAAACGGTCGATGGCATAAGCATACTATCTCATGGATCATCGCTCCCAATCTACGGAGGCCAACCCCATGGAGTATTCTCAGAGCCTTTCCAATTAACTGTTAGTACGTGCGGTCTTGCTCAATGTTTTTCCTTCTTGCCTCGGTCCGCATAGTTAATGACTCTCCACCAATAACCTCCCGTAACGCTTCTTCAATATCAATCCCGTAAAAGGCAAACTGACACGTAGTCATCAATATTTTTGCCTTCGATCTACCATCTGAGTTGACTTACTGCCAGGAGTGTACCCCAAACAGTGGTCTTGAAGCCCGTGATCTTTCCGCTTCCCGTGCTGACACCTTTGCGAAGGTTAATCATTACTGGTCGCAGGTTCTTTATTTGTTTCAATCCTGAAACCATCTTCTCTAGGGCAGGAGCATTATCTGGTCGTAGGAACACGTGTATGAAGTCATGTCTCTCACGGATAACTTCCAAGTTAACGCTAGGCCGAAGGAAATGCTGTCTAAGACGGGCCTTTCCTTGGGGGGTACGGGCGAGATGGTGAAATAGGCCATAGATTGAAAGGCTTTCTTTTGAACCTGATGATGTCCTCCCGGGACCCTGATTGAAGGCGTTGGGATGTGATTCAGATTGCAAGATCTGGAGGGACGAAAGAGTATCTGCATTGATGAACCTGCATCGTGATTAGACGATGATCACCTCCACAGGTTGCGGATGTTGTTGAGACCTACATCGTTCCCTGTAAAGTAAACATCTCGACAGAACGTACTCTGAACGCATTTGGAGAATCATCGTTAGGCAGATATTCGGTTGCTCTTCTGCGTTGAAGGTAAGTGAGAAGAGCGCCAGCACAGCCTACGGAAACCGTGTTTTCCATATCAATAAAACCGGACAAGTGTAGGATTTTCCCTTCATGGGCTGTAAACCCTACTTCTTCCGTGTTCACTTGGTCGTCGTATGTCAAACCATCACCGGGTACCAGAAACTGGATGCGTTCGTTATGTTCCGAGGACATCTCCAAAGCAACCAGCTTATTTTTCGCTCCTGTATAGCTGAACTCCTGTGAAGGGCGGATATCAACCTGGTAAGGCAAGAAAAATTGGGCATCTGGAGAAAGGAGTAGTCAGGCTCATATACATCCAAAACAACTAAGCACTCAAATTACCATCTCCTTGTCGTAACTCTTGCCGTCCTATTTTGATGAGATGCTCTGCACGGGTAGAGGTTAGAACTACAGTTGGTTTCACTTCGAGCTTTACTGGAGACCAGACTAATGTCAGCAAATTCGAAGGCATAATGGATACTAGGGTGCACAAACAGGTCTCGACAGCTTCTGTTCCACTGGACCGGATGTCTCCCAGGATGTATAACTTTTCTTCTTGGGCCACATAATAGCAACAGCCGACAGTCCCGCATTCTTTCATATCGATGGCCATAACCACTTGGTCCAGGTCGTCGTCCAGACCTCGCTCTAAGTCTCGGCGAGCATCTTGTTCACTGGCTACATTTGCAGCAGCTCTCGGCTGGTGCACTCTTGAAGTGATATGGGACAAAGTAGATGAAGGAATCCTATTCAGGGTAGCAGGGTCTGGGAAAAATGGGACTTCTCTCCTAAGTCGGGAACGGCGCGAACTGGAAGCATTGTAGGAAGAGCGAAATGCGGCATCCCTTTTTCTTTTGGCAGATGACGAAGCCATCGGTTCATTGCCAGTTGGCTGCTGAATGTTGATACCGCCGATAAGATGAAGGGTTGTCCCTACTAGTAGGTTTCCCAGCTTCAGGTCATGCACCTGCAACCACATCCTAACCAAATTCGGCCATACCTTAACATGGCCTAGGGCCCTAGGGCCAGGTGTGGCAGCTGGGAGGACTTCTAAGCTACAAATGTATCAGATACAACAAGAAGAGTCAAGTTCATACAGATCGTAAGTCTATTGGAAATTGTCCTCTATGGTATCAAGCTCGTAAACTGAGGGGAGATGAGTTATTGTACACTTTCATGAAAATCACAGTTCACGTCATGCAATGCTCCCAGAGCAATCCTCAGGATATCTAACAGTGCGTGCGCCAAGAGAGATATCTATAATTACATAATGTACAGCCCAACACCCCAATGCATTACAAATCATGACACTTATGCTTCGGTTGTGATCTTAAGACCACTCTTGTCGGCATTGAACGAAACACGAGCTGTCTGTCCAGACGTGACCTCGCCGCGAATGATCTTATCGGCCAGTCTGTTGCCAATCTCCTTGGAGATGAGTCGGTTGAGCGGTCGAGCGCCATACTTGGGATCGTAACCCTTGTCACAGAGCCAGTCCTTGATCTCTTCATCAACCTTCAAGGTCATTCGGCGATCATCAAGTCTGGACTGTAACTCCTTCAGTCTAATGTTGACAATGTCCCTCAGAGCTTCTCGAGAGAGTCTCCTGAAGATTATGAATTCATCAATTCGGTTGAGGAACTCCGGAGGGTACGACGCCTGAACCACCTCCATGACCGCCTTCTTCATTTCGGGAGAGACTTCGCCGTCTCCCTGATTCTTGTCTTCAACCAAGATATCAGCTCCAAGATTAGACGTCAGAACGATAAGGGTGTTTCGGAAGTCGACCTTGTGGCCTTGAGCATCAGTGAGGAATCCTTCATCAAGGACCTGCAGCAACAAAGCCGAGATGTCGCGATGAGCCTTCTCGAACTCGTCGAACAACAAGACAGCATACGGCTTTCGTCTCACAGCCTCGGTAAGCTGCCCAGCGTCATCGTATCCGACATATCCCGCTGGAGATCCGATTAGACGACTGATAGTGTGCTTCTCTTGGAACTCGCTCATGTCGAATCTCACGACAGCAGACTCAGTGGAAAACAGGAAGCCAGCCATTTTCTTGCAGAGTTCTGTCTTTCCAACACCGGTCGGACCAAGGAACATGAAAGATGCCAGTGGTCTATTTTCACCGCTGAGACCGGCTCTCTGCATGCGCACGGCGTTTGCAACTGCTGAAAGAGCTTCATCCTGGCCACGAATAGACTCCCTCAGTGTATCCTCCATGTGGATCAGTTTTTCGACTTCGCCGGCCATGAGTTTGTTGACAGGAATACCGGTGCTTCGAGAGACGACATTGGCGATATCATCAGGGGTGACGGCATCGTGAATGAGAGTCTGGCCGCGGGCGGCCGTGGAAACTTCATCTCCCTCTTTCGGTAGCTTTGCCTCAAGACCGGGAATTATAGAATATCTCAATTCTCCGGCCCTGGCAAAATCGCCCTGCCGCTGTGCCTGCTCGAGTTCGAATCTGGCACGGTCCAGATCCTCTTTCGTCCGTTTGATACTCTCAATCTCCGCTTTCTCCTTGTTCCAAATTTCCATCAACTTCCCAACCTCCTCTTGTTTGGCCTTCAGAGTCTCCTGCAATCTCTCTCGCCGTTCCCTGCTGGTAATGTCGGTCTCTTTCCTGAGTGACTCAAGTTCGATCTGAATTGTCGTGATCTCGCGATCCAGTTCCTGGATTGCATCCGGCTTCGATTCCTGCTGCAAACGGAGGGCGGATGCAGCCTCATCGACCAGATCAATAGCCTTGTCGGGCAGGAAACGATCCGTGATATAACGGTTGCTGTAGGTTGCCGCAGCGACAAGCGCTGAGTCAGTGATTCTCACACCGTGGTGAACTTCGTACTTGTCCTTGATGCCTCGCAGAATGGAAATCGTAGCTGCCACAGAGGGTTCACTGACTTGGATGGGCTGGAATCGTCTGGCCAGAGCGACATCCTTCTCGATCAATCGGTACTCATTCAGGGTGGTCGCACCGCAACACTGAAGTTCGCCTCTAGACAAAGCTGGCTTCAGAAGATTGCTTGCATCGATGCTACCTTCCGCCTTCCCCAGTCCAAGTAGGGTGTGAAGCTCATCGATGAAAAGAATCACTCCGCCTTGCGCTTCCTCGACCTCCTTCAAAACCGCCTTCAACCGTTCTTCGAAATCGCCTCTGAATTTCGCACCCGCTATGAGCGACCCCAGATCCAAAGCAATGACGCGCTTGTCCTTTATGCTTTCCGGCACATCGCCTTGCACGATCCTTTGGGCCAGACCCTCGAGAATTGCGGTCTTGCCGGTACCAGCGGCTCCTATGAGCACAGGGTTATTCTTCGTTCTCCTCGACAAGACCTGGATTGTCCGATGGATCTCTGCGTCTCTTCCAATAACAGGATCGAGCTTTCCATTCTTTGCCTTCGCAGTAAGGTCCACTCCATATTGCTCCAATGCGGGCTTTTCCGGTTCTCCTCCCAAGTTCATCCGGTGAGTACCGCCCGGGGGATGCGGTCGACCGTTAGCATAGTGACGAGCGGAAGAAATCGGGGGGAAGACAGTTCTTTGAAACGGAATAGATTGAGGCTGAAGCGTCGCAGCAAGACGCGGTCTCTGCGTAGGAGCTAGTCGATTTGGCGAAGCTAGAGTCGAGGGGCGGACAAAGCGAGTCCGCCCAATTTGTAACCTCGCGGGCATCATTGCTGGAGCCTGCGTTGTCACAAAAGGCTCTCTGAGAGAAAAACGAGATAATGACTTATCTATGTCTGGTACTATACTTGTACATCCTAAGAAATATGTATTTATACCGCGTCGAGAGTTCTCGAAAGCTCCAGTGCTTCCCAGGGTTCAAAAGTAGTTCGATGTGGCGGAAGTTTCCAGCTTCCGAATCTAGACGCCGCCGCCGCGCAGATCACGTGCCGAGCCCCATAGAGGGGTTCGCGCCTCAAAAAATTCACAACCTAATTTTCAGAACCTCAGAAAACTTCAGCGCCCCTTATCCCACCCGCCACTCTCCCTCCTACATCTCCCAAACCAGCATCATCAGACTTCACCATGGGTTTCACCGACCTTTCCTCCGACGCTGGCCTCCTTGGTGAGCCCTGTACTCTTCTAATATCCTTTCAGAGTTGGACTGACCATGCTCTTGCGCAGTCGCCAACAACTTCTTGGCCGACAAGAGCTACATTGAGGGGTAGGTCTTGAGAATTTTTTTTTCCTATTAAGAAGACTGAAAGTGTTTTGTGTGTTCCTTACCATTTTATGATATGATGAAAACAAATTTTGGTCCGTGTTTATGAGGCGGCTTAAGACACCGCTGCATGACTTACACAAAATTGCGAGAAATCGCGTTTCTGATTATGTTCCCGCCACTCCTTGTTGCTTCTTGCAAAACCGCAGTGAAAGAAAAGACGTAGTAGCTGATCAACCCTTAGCTATGCCCCTTCTCAGGCCGATGTTGTGACCTTCAAGGCCATCCAGAGCGCCCCCGACGCAGAGAAGTACCCCCATCTCGCCCGCTGGTACAAGCACATCGCTTCGTACGAGGCAGAGTTCTCCACCCTCCCTGGTGACCCCTCGAAGCCTTACACTGCCTACGGCCCCGAGACTAAGGAGCTGCCCACCAAGGAGAAGCCCGCTGATGACGACGACATGGAGGACCTCTTCGGCAGTGATGAGGAGGAGGAAGACCCAGAGGTCGTCAAGGAGCGGGAAAGGAGACTTGCTGAGTATAAGAAGAAGAAGGAGGGCAAGCCCCAGGTTGTCGCCAAGTCCCTTGTCACCCTGGAGGTGAAGCCATGGGGTATGTGCTGAACATCGATATCCACTCCGCCGAACCTATCATGCATGAAGCTGACTGTATCTATATAGACGATGAGACCAACCTTGAGGAGATGGAGAAGAACGTCCGTGCCATCGAGATGGATGGTCTCGTTTGGGGTGCCTCGAAGCTTGTTCCTATTGGCTTCGGTATTAGGAAGCTGCAGATCAACCTTGTCGTCGAGGACGAGAAGGTCTCTCTGGACGAGCTGCAGCAGCTGATTGAGCAGGATGAGGACCACGTCCAGTCCACCGATATTGTAAGTTTCAGCTTGGGTGCCTCGCTTCAGCCGCCACATTGCTGACGTAAACCTCCAGGCCGCTATGCAGAAGCTGTAGATGTGATTTTATGATTGAAGAATGGGCGCCATGATTGATTTTATGTCTCTTCACTAGCTTTATAGTGTTATGAATTCCTATCGAGCTAGATGCGACCTGGGCGTACACGCCGGTTGTGCTTATGAATGAAAATATACTTGATGTGGACAGCGATCTAAGGCACAGTAGTCCTTGTAAATGTCTAAAGAGTATTCAGTATCGGCTCTTAAAAACTGTTCGATGACTGCCTTCGTAGCCAACGGATGGCCTGCTGGCCGTCAGACCGTGTCGGGTTTCTCATGGCGGGGTTCGAATCGGATGTGACGGCGGGGTCAAGCAGAGGAGTTGATATTGCGCAATGGGGTGCTCTCCGCAACCGTACCAAACTGCCAGGCCCCAGGTTGCTCCGTGCCGCTGCACCAGTAATCGCGCCGGAGAGCGGCACGTTACAATCCAACAATCAACGACAAGCTAGAGGGCATTGGTACTTCACCCCTCTACCCCCGCCTTGCATTCCTTCCTTACTGGTCCGAAGAAGACGCGGTAGAAGGGAAGATAAAAAGAAAGGGGAAAAAAAAGGAAAAAGGCTCAACCGGAGGAGTCAATCCGGGAAAAAGACAACGTCCACCGAACAAACATCATGGGCTTCATCTCGCGTCTGATCACCTTTTTCGGGCTGGTCCTGCTCGCTCATGCGTGAGTTTTTCCCCGATGATCACAAGACACGACCGGACTGACTGACTGACATTTACTCCTTCCGCCGGTTCACAGCGGCTACTCCGCGCACGAGCATTCCACCCTCTACAGCAACGCCCGGTCTCTAACTACTTCCTCTCCCTCCGCCGCCGCGCTTCCCCTCGACATCACCATCGAGACCCTGGTCGCTGTCGTGCTCGTCTCGTTCGGTCTCGTTCTCGGCGCTGAGCGGCTGAAGCCGATCAGCTGGAGCGCGTGGGCGGGGGAGATCGAGCGGGAAGGCGGAGTGAGGAATCCATATCGGGGGTTGGAGGAGAGGTATGGGTTCTGGGATATCAGGGTGAGTTTGAGTGTCCTTTGGCCTTTTTTTTCAAAGTTTGGATATAGTTATAATTATCGGTGGTTGCTTGGTTGAAAAAAAAAATAAAAAAAAATAAAGCTGACAGTTTTCTAGGCGAAGCGAAAGGAGTTTGCGGACTGGATGCGCAGCCACGAGGCGGCTACGAAAGAAGTAAAGTCATGATTGATGTTGTTTCGGAAATTCTCTTAGACCTTTCGTATGTATGTATAATTGAAATGGCAGTTTGACCTAATAAGTGAGTTTAGTTGTTCCCAATCCACTATGGTTGACGCTGCATGTGCTCTTGAAGTCATGTAGGCTTCCTGATATGATATACTCGTGCAGTACCCTCGAGAATATCTACTTATGAATGGGCTATATGTAGCCCCCGAGGGCAGTTACCAATACCACCAGATCGGATCGACAGCTCTGCAATTCGAGGAATACAAATATATTGGTTAACCTAGAAGGGCTTCGCGCAAGTGAAATCATCAAATGGATCGCATTATTGCCTCATTGATTGATTGATTTCTGGCCCTGGCAAACTACCTACACCAAATGACGGACTACTACAGCTCAAACAGGTCATCATGGGCATTTCCACTTCGTGGCGAACGACGATTCCTCGAAGCAGTCGCAGTCGCAGTCTCCTCTCTGTTCTATTGACAATGAAAGAAACGTCGTATACGTCACTCGGTCGTCATACGTGGTTTCTATCCATCCCGTATCTGTTCGGATAGCATTCAGCTCAGAAGAACCGTTGACATTTCCCCTGGAGATGAATTTGCCTGACAAGTTTGGAATCGCGTCGGACCGATGGAATCTCGAAGAATCGAGGATTATCTCATGTATTCTTGAGACATCAGGTCAAGACAATTCAACTGTCTTGCCCGGGAGTCCTAATGATACTCCGTACATCGCTTCCGTGAAAGACCCAGCAGCGTGGCTCACAGTCTTCTGATGTCCGATGACTCCTTCCAAGGTTCAGGGATAAGGAAGAGGGGGAAAAAAAGCCCCGTGGACGCCACCTGAATCGCCACTGCTCCACCCCGGGGTGGTTTCTGGATGATGATATCCGATACGGCGATACCCTCAGGGGTGGTGTTAGTCTCGAGGCATGCCCAGTTGTGTCCATCGTCATATCGTCATGATTTTGTCCCTCGGTGAAATCAGGACAATCTGCAATCTGCTCTGTGCAGTGCAGGAGACCTTTTGCATCTTTTTTGTCTCCACTTCAGTGATAAGTGAGCGAGGGGTCCAGAGGGAGAGCAGAACGCCTCGTCCTTGTATCCCGGCATAATATGCTGTTGGCACATGCTAGCAGCCCATTCATCGTTCCCCTGATCATGCCAAAACGGCTGCTCGGAAACCTGACTATTAGATAGACTTGTGGATATTTCCTTTAATGAAAAGCAAATTCATCATACTCATGCCTGCTTTCTTCAGGATTCAAGAATATACAGTATTCCGTACCTTGATCATAGATGAGATGAGGGAGCCAGACTGCATCATTGCAAGGGCCGTTTGCATGCTCCGTGATGTAGGTAGCTATTTATTATTTCGTATCGGAATCCCTGCTCCCCCCTGAAACAGTTGAAATAAATAATAGGGCTGAGTTAGAGATCCAACAAGATTACACTCCGTATATAAGACTGGCGGTTACAGGGCCTAGAAGCTGAAAAGAAAAAGGATCTCAAACAGGAATTATTCGGCTCATATCCGAAGGATACTACTTGGAGCAAAGCGGCTGCTTGCAGCTTGCGGCCGCAGCCGCGGCATCCCAATGGTCGCGTTATTGGTCAGGTGGGATTCCAAGTTCCAACAAAGGCATACGGAGTACTCCGTATGTAGATTATTGTCTAGACGTATATAGAAACGGGTCGTTTATTTATGCGAGGGCGGCATCCCGTTTCGCCCCCGTATCAGATAATGCTTAATCTTGCCCTGTATGGTTCTCTCGACGGGGCTGTAGATTGCAAAACAGGCTAGACGAAACGTCATAACGTCGAGACTTGAGTGGAACTTGGGAAGTCGGGACGGACCAACTTCTCCTGACTCCTGAAATGATTGATGATAACTACGGCTTACTCCGTACGGAGGACGGAGTACACGAATCCTGCTTTGCCAAGACTCGAGATGCCAAGAAGATGCACCTGTCTTGTCTCAACCACCGTGTAGCGAATTGGGGACTCGTCACTTGCAGACGTATCTATCCATGGGTACTCCGTGCGGAGTGCAGTAGATTACCTCCCGCAATCTGTCACACCACTTTGATAAATATTTTGAACCCTGGATACAGAGAAAGCATGGAGAAGAAACCAGTTATCATGCACGGTCAAGTCCGCACAGAGTCAGCAAATTCTTTTTGCACGAACTGAGTTTAGAAATGTCCTGGTTAGCGTGGCAAGGCTCAGGAGTCAGGTGCCCAGCTGCCGTGTGCGTGATGTCCGGAGTAGGCAGATGATGTGATAATCCCTGCCCTAATGAACCATCCCCATGCTCGGGGTTCTGAAACAAGCTCAACGCCACGGGGCGCCGCCCAGCCAGTGGTGCGCCGTCTCTGTCGGTGCACGCTGCTATTTTTGTCACGCTGCATATATTAACGGCTCCACTCTGCCCTCGCTTCGCTTGATACTTGAGCAGCAAACACAGCCTTTTTTTAGCTGACAAAAAAGGGAATACGTACTCCGTCCTTTGTACGCCATGCAGTGTAGCACTCTTGGTCGGCCTGAGCTGCGCCGTACAGTTCTTGTTCGTTTTTTCTCGATCCCGCTCTTTATTCGAGCAGTTGAAAAAAGTGAAAATTGGAAATCTGGGAAGATCCGGGCTTCTATTCTAGGCCCTGTAGACCAATGCTCTAGCGCAGAGCCAATGTGCAGTAAGACTCGGGCCCGTGAAGATCTTGGGGAATGGGGAAATGTTTGGCGATGGCGTCTGCCCTGCACTACTGTACTTGCGTACGTACGCAGGAAGCGCTCTGAGAGCAGAGCGAACAGAGCGCAGTGAAGAGCTAGCAGAGACGTGCATAGAAGAACGCCTCACAGGTTATGACATGTCGCCCTCGTCCTGATGGCCGTTGCCTCCTTTTCCAAAGCAGCAGTTCTCCATACAGAAAACGCCTGCTCACGCAGATCATCATATAGACGTAACTGGAAGCCCTGGAGGAGCAGGTGGAGGACGGGAGCATTTACCATGGCCGCATCGGGAATCCCTTTTGTGGGTCGCTCCGGCCAGGTCAGGTGTTCCAGACTCTGGATGCAAGGCCAGCATACAGCAGACGGTCACGCAATCCAGCCACATTATTCCAGCACTGGTGTTGCTGTTCTTTCGTAGAGGGCGAAGTCGAGGGGTTGGGCAAGACAGGACACAGTCATGAGGCGAGGAGGAATCCGGGTCGAGGGAGGGCGTGGCAAGGCCAGCAGCTGCTGAATACGAACACATCCACAGGAAGCCTGATCTCGTGCGCTGACGCGGTGCGCAGGTAGCAGCACGCCACCCGCAGCGTGGTTCATGGGCGGACGAATCGCGGTGGAGACGAGGCTGTGACCACGGAGCAGGGCTTCATGCCTGGTGGAAGCGCAGCGAATGCGAGGCCGCGTCCAGAAACCGCAGGCCGAGACAGATCGGAAACCGGTGGATCCCTGCGGCATCATGCCTCCCGCCGTGGTGGAGGGACAGGGCCGCAAGCCAGAAACCATCTTCCTATTTAAATGGGCTCACCCGCCTGCGGTCGCTTCCCTCTGCCGGTCTTTCCCCAGACGACGAGTTGACACTTTCGTTTATCCTAGAAGGACGTCTTTCGACCTTCTACTTCGCTCGCTACCTCTTCACACCCAGTCTCTCGTTTCTCGACCACATCCTCTCGCTCTGAGACCTCCATTTACATATCCATCTGCCAAAATGCGTTCCATCTTGCTCGTCGCCCTCTCTGCTCTGGCTCTCGCTCACCCTCACGGTCACGAGACCTCTGTGAGCACTCCTGTGGTAAGTATCAAGCGGTCCTTCGCCAAGTCTCGCGGTACATACTTTCAGCGAGACCGTGCCTGCGTTGAGTAGACGCCTCCAGGAATCAGGACCAGTGCTGACATCTCGATCCAGACCGTCACTGGCTCGGCCCCTGCAAGCCTGTCCACCGCCGCCCCGGTCGTCCCGAGCAGCGGTGCCACCACCGTCCTCTCTGTTGCCAAGCCTGTTGGCACCGGCAGCTCGTCGGGCAGGAACTCTACCTCTAGCTTCCACTCCGGCAGTGCCTCCCGCACCGTCGTCGGACCGACCAGCACGGGAACTGGAGCAGCCGAGACCAGCTCTGCTAACGGTGCTGCCATGGCTACCGCTGGCCCGCTCAGCCTTGGCCTGGGCCTGGCTGGCGCTGCCATCGCTGCTTTCCTGTAAACGACCAACCGTCGCGGCCCGTCAAGAATCAAGTCGCCATGTGAGATAAATTCTTGGTTGGTAGCCGCTCAACTTCTCTGGTCTCTCGCATACGAACTGGTAATGATGGAATGTCAGATTAATCTTCGGTCTTCTGCGTTTGGGGAAAAATAGGCTTTTTTCTTTTTCTCAGGGCGGACTATTTCTTGCGATCTTCCTGCAAGTGCATTGTGACCGGCGCACAGCATTTAATACCCCTTCGCTTCTTGGGCTTGGGCATCTATTCGGTGGGAAGCGCTCCTTCAAGTAGATAGTTCGGCTCCAATTTTTGAACATTTCTTGTATCAAATTGAGATTTTTTTTTACTTCAAACTTCTTGCTCAGTAGGAAGTATATGGTGCTCAATGAATAGTGATGCAAGGAGAGTGTGACTGGTGTCGTGCGGAGTAGGTTGGACGATACTTGGTCTAGCAGGCACTGGGTATACATTACGTAAGCGACACCTGACTCGTCTCTACCCGATCGGGCGGGTCGCATTGTTTACATCCACATCGGGCCTAGCGGCTTCCTGGAGACGGCAGTCACGTCAACCGAAATCAACGGCGCAGATCTCCGGGGCAACCTCCGCATCTGGAGCTCTCCAAACCACTTGCTGCTGTTTATTTCCCTCCGTGCACCGCCATTGGGACGGGTTCCTTCTGGGGTCTTTAGTGTATTTTGCTTTCTTGGTGCTTGCTGTTTGGACAAAGCTCTTACACGTGACGATCACGATCTGGCGTTTTCCTCAAAAAAACATATCATAGTACTCCGTACTTCCATTGTTTTTCTCAGCCCGCAGACATCATGGTGAGTCTCATTGTTTACGTCTCGAGACCAGCTACTTCAGCTTCATAACTATCATGCTTTGAATGGGCACTGCAACTGCTGCGTATTAATGAGCAAACAACCCTAACAATGTTACTACTCAGGCCTCACGTCTGCGGCGTCTCGCAGCAGACCGTGCCAACCTCCACAACAACGAGCTCCCTCCATACTACTTCTTCCCTCCGGGTTCCTCCGGTTCCGATGACCTGACTCAGCTCTCAATCATGTTGACCGGGCCCCAGGGCACGCCGTACTCTCAGGGTCTGTGGCGGTTACACCTCAAGATGCCCGAGGACTACCCCAAAAGCCCGCCCAAGGCGTCCTTCAGAACACGCATATGGCATCCAAACGTCGAGGAGTCTACGGGTGCTGTGTGTGTTGATACGCTGAAGAGAGACTGGGAGCCCAAGTTGACGCTGAGGGATGTGTTGATTGTAAGTGATCAACAAGTCCATAATGGCCTGTGCTTTCTTGCAGATTTACTGATCTTGACCGAAAGACGATTTCATGCCTCCTTATCCACCCGAACCCGGATTCTGCGTTGAACTCTGCAGCTGGCGCTATGCTACAGGAGGACTATGAGGCGTTCGCCCGTCAAGCTAGGCTTATGACATCGATCCACGCCCCTATCCCGGAAGACTTGAGAGAGCTGGCTATGGAAGCGAAACGGAGAGGGGAGGATGCGGGGACTGTTATCCCAGAGAAGGAGGACCAACGACCTGTGGGAACCCGGAAGACGTCAGGTACCCACACCGTCGTCATGAAGAAGAAAACCAAACGAAACCGGGCAGAATTGCCTTCTGGGGAGTCGTCGAATGATGACGTAGCCGGGAGCTCAAGGGTTGAGCAGGGATCGGAGGTGCAGGACCAGAACATGGATATTTCGGAAGATGAGAATGACGACCCAGCCAGCGCGTCCAAAGAAAATGACCCCTCCCTCTCAGTGTCCCCGGTGGTGATTGCTCCACCAAGCCCAAGGAAGAACTCTCTCGGAAAACGGCCATTGTCCGTGCTGGCAACTTCTCCCGATCCGGACGCCGTCATGGCTGATGCAGGTGACGATGAGTTTAATGGAATGACGGCCTCGGAGAAGAACATCGCTGCAAATACCGGGAATGGATCTCAGCAGCGGTCCTCAAGTCCGCAGAGAAAGTCACCGAAGTTGTCGGAGCTGAGAAAAGGGGTCAATGCATCCGGCCGGATGCGGGACGACGAAAACCCGAGCAATTTGCAGGGTATAATGGGCGGAAATGGTTCTCCAACGGGACACGAGTCGCAACATCGGATCTACGAAGATGGCCACGAGAGCAGCCACCAAAAACTCAGCTTGTCCTGCAATAATGGTGATGGAAAGGAGAATTACGGATCTTCAGCGACATCGAAAGACAGAGAAGGTGCGATGAAGCCAACCATTGGCAGCCATTCAACGGCGTTGTCTGCCACATCTCCGGCTCCGTCAGCGACAGTACAGTCAAAACCGAAAGTCTCAAATCCCGCTACGGGTACACGCAAAGTCTCTGCAGGTTCCGGGAAACCGAAGCCTAGAGTCGGAATTCGCAGGTTGTAGGTCCCTTATCGAGGTCTTGTATATTTCCTTTTCTTGGAATCAACTATTCTTTATTTATTTATTATTCAGTTGGCGTCCCATACAGGACACATTCGATTATGTCCATACAGGTGGCTTGGAATAGACAGGACAACGGATTAAAAAGGGGAACGGGAGATTCGGCGATTGGTTTGGTTGGTTAACGGTATATTTAAGGAACACGGTTTTGGTTTGACGCTTACTGTGTACTTGGTCAAGTTTAGATATTGACGTTGTGTCTGCTCACTTCTTGAACTTTGTCCACATCCATAGATAATAGGATAAAACTTATACAGCTTCCGTCTTTCCTCCCCATGCCGTCGTAGGTAATACGAGGCTGAGGAACGGAGTCATTTTCAGGACCCAATCAACGCTGCTCATTACACTACTTGTCTATTTGACGTTGTCTTTAGACTACGCATGGAGTGCAGCTGTACATGGACGATGGGAAGGCACCCTCACCGTTGAGTATGTACGCTGTCGTTGCAAATGGTTAGTATCTGTGTCTCATTATTGGTGGCAGGCAGGTCAATCGCAAGCGCCGGACGGCTCAGATACTCTCCGGCTTCCACTTGTGCGCAATCGTACGATTTTCAACCTCGTCCTCAACTCTTTTATCTTTTCTTTTCCTATCCAGATTTGGTCGGAGGTTCCCTGACTTTGCGAAACTCCTGAGTATCCCTGCCGCAGTGCAGATAAATGGCAGCGCTGCATCGTCGGGCCCTGATCAGGCTGGTCAGACATCCTGGATCAATCAAGCGGGGGCACGTCAGTCAAATACAGAACCACCAAATAGCGGTCGTGATTATCGACCTTGGGCACTCCATGCTCGGACGGTCCCGCAATCCGCAGGACGTCGAGCAATAGAGGCGATATTTCCCCGGCACTCACTCCTATCAGCCCATTGCTTCGATGGAATGCTTGCTATCGCCGTCAAACTTATTTCAGCGAGTGGATGGATCGATTGGCCGTGGCAGCCGTGGCTCGAGGAGCAATTCAAACATACCGAAGCTGTGATTACCCCTGAACAGAGGGAGGTCTGGCGAATTCATTATGACTGGATGACCGAGAAGGAGCCTCCTCCTCCTCCTCCTCCTCCTCCTGTGGATGATTGGATTGATTGATGGAAGTTGCTTTTTTATATACCCTGGTAAAACAGAAAATACCTAGGTACACTATCCTTTTTTTCCTCCCCAAATTCAACATCGATTGACAACTAAGTACTGTACAATACACATTATAAGGACAGTTACATACGTAGGTCACCACCTCCACCACCACCACCACCACCTCCTCTCCTCCTCCTCCTCCTCCTTTGTCACTCCGAGACGAAAAAAAAAAAAAAAAAATTTTTGTGTTGAAGCCTCGATCCTAGCCGGTTGGTTCAGTACCTACCTTAGGTATGTACATATGTAGGTAGACAGGTAGGTACATGTATATATGTACAGTACAACATAGTCAGGCCAGCGGCTCAGGGTCTATCTATCTATCTATCTATCTGCCTTATCTACAGTATATCCATCTAGTATCTAGTATCCAGAGTCAAGTCTATAAGTCTCCAGGGGGTTGGTCGAGACCGAGCAGCTTTCTTTCTCTCTCTCTTTCTTTCTTTCGGACCGGACCGGATCCCTCTCTCTTTGCCGGGATAAGTGAGTGGGGGTGTTGTGTCGTGTCGATCGAGGGAGGTCAACGCAAATCTCCCGAGCTTTGGGGGGGAGGGGGGGGGCGGGGGTCCCGAGGTACATGTACATGCACATGTACAGTACACTTCAGTACCTATTATATTATTCGCCCGTGTGCAGAACGCCCGCCGTCCTTCACCCTTTTTTTAAATTCAAGATTTTTTTTTGTGTATTATTGCCTTGTGCTTCCCCCCTTCTTTTTATATAGGAACTAGCCTTGTCCTGATGTTGAATATGCCTGCCTGCTTGCTTGCTTTGTTCGTTGCTTACGTCAAGTCATATCTTATCATGTAAGATGATAACTACCATCGCAGAATGACACCCCCGAATCTGAAACATTTCAAGACGACAGACAGTAGCATAGATTAGCAGATGGAACAGAACATAATAATAATAATAATAAAACAGCTACCACTGTAGAGAAAATTTCATCCACCCGGTGCAAGTCACAAGGTTCAATTGGCCATGACTGTGATTCACTTCTTCCGATAGAACTTATTCTCCACCCACGGCATCGCCGACACCGTCGCCTTGCGCAGCTTGTTCCGCACCAGCACGCCCACCTCGGTCCCCTTCTTGTGGAAGCCCGTCCGGATGTACCCCATGGCGATGTTAGTCCCGCCCAGCGAGGGACTCGGCAGACCCGAGGTGACGACGCCGATCTGCGTCTTGCCGCCGTCCGCGAGGTCGACGATCACCGCGCCCTCGCGCGCGGGGGCGCCCTTCTCGATCGTGAGCCCGATGCGGCGCTGCGGGAGGGTGCTGGATGGGGAGGCCAGCTGCGGCAGGATGATGGACGCGCCGTTGAAGTTGGCCCGGGCCGGGTCGTCGCCGCGGCGGTCCTTGCCGACGAGCCAGCCGAGCGAGGCCATGGGCGGCGTGTGCGAGGTCGTGATGTCCTGGCCGTACAGGCACATGCCGGCCTCGAGGCGGAGGGAGTCGCGTGCCGCGAGGCCCGCGAGGCGGACCTGGTCCGGTTTGGAGAGGAGGAGCTCCGCGACCTGTCGGGGCAGGGTGGGAACGTCGTCGGTGGGGATGGAGATCTCGAACCCGTCCTCGCCGGTGTATCCCGTGCGGGAGATGAGGAGACGCGGGGTCGGTTTCCCGTCGGGCAGGGTGAGGCGCAGGGACCGGCACTGGCCGAAGTAGAGCGTGCTCAGGTCCGTGTCGACGGAGATTTCACCCTCCGTGTGGATGAAGGACTGGAGGACCGAAGCGGCTGCGGGACCCTGAAGGGCGAGCAGGGCCCGGTTGTCGAGAACGTCCCAGGTGACGCTGTTTGCGCCCTTGGCGGCCTTCAATTCGTCGATCTCCTTTTGCAGGAAGGCCAGGTCCTCCTCCCGGCGGCCGGCGTTGGTGACGAAGTAGAACGAGTCTTTGCCCAGACGGGTGATGACCGTGTCGTCGACGATGCCGCCGGTGCCCTCCTCGAGCAGGCAGGACAACGTCGAGGAGTTGTCGGCCAGCTTGTCGAGGGATGAAGGCGTGACTTTCATCAGGAGCTGGAGCGCAGCTGGGCCGCGGAGTTGGTGCTGGACCCTAGCAACTGTGTCAGCGAACGCCCATACAGCTAACTCTGTCTACCTTGGAAAGTTTGGATACACTCACATATGGCTCACATCAAACAAGCTCGCCTTCTCCCGGGTCCAGTTGTGGCTCTCGACATGGCTCAGGTCGCTGTACTGCAGCGGCATCGAGAACCCCGCGAAGGGGACCATCTTCGCGCCCCGTTCCACGTGGAGGTCGTACAGCTGGGTCCGCTTCAGCTCCACTCCGGACGCAGTAGCAGTCGATGCGTTTCTCGCCGCGTTCTGCTGGACAGGAACACTGAGAAGCGGCCGAACCACCGGGGGACAAACTCCGCTGGAGGGGAGCTGTCGCCGGGCCAGAGAGCTCAGCGGGGAGCCATTGGCGGCGACTGAGAAGGATCTGGGGTACGTTGACCTCAGCCCGAGGAACTTCACTCCTCTTCTTAGGGACTTCATGGCTTTGCCTGTGATTTTTCTCGAGGAGACGGCGTTGTTGCGACAATGGACGTGGAGGTCTCGGTCGAGAATGGGTTGCGGAGGCGGGCACCGCGGCGTTGATAACGGAAAAGTCACGTGGAGATAGGGTTGCCCGATGCTCCACATGCGCATCTCCGCGGGGATCTACGTAGTATTAATCCTGAGAGTGGAAGAAAAGTGATATTGCTGGTCTCAGTGTTTACGATACCAGACAAAATAGACGTTCATTAATATGATCAAAGGTACAAAAATCAAAAACTTTTTGAGCCAAACCGATACAATCCAGCTACCCACATAAAAACTTTTCTCGTGAGTTTTTTTTTCCCAACATATTTCCTCTTTAGGTAATGTGTTCCCAAAGATAGAAACATTTCTTAAGATAATCCAGCCCCGATGGCTCTTCGGGGACGAGATAAAGCGCAGGTGCCGGTTGAACTGGCAGTAGCGCCGCAGATAAAGAAAGCAACAGGTCGTTACAATCCATTATTCGCGCAGGAGAAGGCGCTTCCTACATTCCCAGCCCTGTAGCTGAGGATGACGCTGTCAACGGAAGCCTAGAACGAGATTATAAGTTACTGTTCACGTCGAGCCAAGGATGTATTTAAACTGGGACTCACATAGGTGCCTGGCCCGAGGAAATAGAAGCCTATCAGAATGATAATCACATTCACGATGAAACCGACCCAGCCTCTGATGCCGCGTTTCTTATAAAATCCGGGTCCGTAATCGGCATGGCGCATCCGCATATAGGCGACGCCCCAGAAAATGAAGCCGAAGAACGAGTCGAAGAGGGAACTCATGATCGACAGGAGATCGGAGAAGAAGGGGATGACCTCCGCGATGATGAACGCCAATACCCAGAGGACGGTCAGGATGCCAGTCCATGACGCCCACCCGATAAAGGTGTGGTTGCTCTTGTGGCGCGTGCCCTCAAAGAGGCGGAAGAAAATGAAGCGGGCCGAGACAGAGGCGTACAGAACGCCAAGGAAGATCAAAGTCGGGATCATGAACGAGAAGGACACCTTCTTGTAAACCTCGTTCGCAATCGAGCCGAACGCCGGGGCGGTCATGTACTGGTTACCGGTGTACGCGTAGACGATCGAACCCACTAGGCTGAACACGATGATCTCTGCGATGGTAACTGCAGTGACAGACTTCCAGAAGTCCCTTGGCTCCCTCATCTCCGCGATGAAACTGGGCAGTGTGATCTGACCGATGAAGGTGTAGCTGATATTGAGGAAAGCGCCCATGCCTGATACGAAGGTCGTCCCAGCCGCAGGGATGGCAAGGACAATTGGTTCTCCTCCGACCTTCTTGCCGCTGCTGTCGATATGGTTCGGGTCGGGATTGTAGCCGGCAGGATGCGGTTCAATCGCTGAGAAGATGGTGGCCAGCAGGACCGACACGAAGGTGAACAATGCGGAGAATGTCGCGACCTTGGAGAGGGCATTGAACGTCCGCGGAAGCGAGAAGATCAGAGAGATGACTGCAGTCACAGCGGACCACACGATGGTGCAGGTCGCATGGTCGGTCATCGTGTTGAGGTACGCGGCGCCGACCAGGCAATGCAAGGCCTGCGGAGACAATTAGGGCTTGCCACTAGGAGATCTTCTTTCTCACTGGGTGTATACCTGAATGAAGGTGTTGTTCAGCAAGAACATCGCAGCCGTCCCGTACCAGGCGATCTTGGAGTTCCAGAACAGATGCTGGCCAATGTCACACACGTCTCGAACGTCGGGATGGCGCAGGCAGAATCGCCTAGATCAGATCAGCATCGCTCGTCGGCAGAAGCATCCCGCTAAAAAGATGATATAGAACATACCAAATGATGAGTGACGTATAGAGCACTATGCCTGCCACGACGACGGTCAAGATCAGACCTGGGACGAGGCCCAGAATCGAATACGACCACGGGAATGACATGATGGCCAGGCAGATATACTCGGAGAAGAGAAGCGCGGCAGTCTAGAGATGCATACTGTCTCAGAATGTGGATTCTAGTGGGCGGGACCGCGCAGGAATCCGGGCAGTCGCATCATCTACTACAACTCGGGAGTGGAAGAACGAACCTTTTGCCAGCTGCACGTCCGGTACTTGATGGCATTCTCCGCCTCGAGTTCGATCTGCCGCCCGACGTTGTCGATCGATTCGGAAGCGGCACGGAGCCCTTTCTTCAGGGACGGTTCTTGGCGCTCCAGGTCGTAGTCCTGCTTGACCTTGACCGCATCGTTGCGACTGCTGTCGGAGACGGAGGTCGAGTCACGGTTGTCCGTTGGGTGGACGGTGACGTTGGAATCCCCGTTCAACGCCATTTGATCAGACGAACGTTCCCCTTGCGCAGGGAACCCAGAGACAGAGACAGAGGCCTAAGGTTGAAGACCTTCGAATGCATGTACCGCGCGCGTGTTCAGTATCTGGCTTTCGTGGAACACGGGCTGTAGGGCATAACGGGGAGAAACAAGCGATGCCGCGAGCACGTATCCAGGCCGACTGGGGTAGGACGAGCGGCGGGACGTCAAGGTTAACCAGACCAAGCGACCAGGCTGATCTCAATGCGACGGGAACAGGAAGAGAAAGGGCGTTTACGAGGAGAAGGGAAGGGGATTGAAGGCGGGAGAGGAAAAAAACCAGCCGTGGAAGCGCAAAAGAGGAACGTCCGAGATCTGATATACGGGCGGAACGATCTCTACCTGGGTGCCTTAACACTACGGCGACATGACTAGGTCAAGGGACGCCCGCTCGAAGCAGCAAGGGCGCAAACTCTGCGCGGGCAGATGCGGCCTGCGAGACGCGGACGGCGATGACGTGCTCGCAGCCTAAAATTCGCAGATCGCGCATGTCGCTCTGGGCGCGTGGAGAACACGGGACGGCAGCGTCGAAGCGTTCTCGAAGCCCGCGTCGTTTTCTCGTGTTTGGATATGTTGTCAAGGCCCAGGGAGATGCCATTGCCATATCCATCTGGTTGTCCAGGCACATGGAGGACGAGAACCGCCTGCCGCGGTGGGTTCACAGACCCGACACCGTGCAACTTCTTGCATCCTCCTCAGCCCACCCTATTTCCTCCAACCACCGCTAGTCTGATCATCCCGTATCAAGGCAAAACGAACCGACATGTCAATAGTGGTGACTGCCGGCTGCTCTTGACTCTTTTGGCCCTCGAGTCGTAGCTCGTCACAGGCTCTGCGGCTCCCGCAACCCGCCAACTCCGCAAGTGGAACGCGGTTGCGGCCTTGCCGTGTGGAGAAGGGCGGCACGTTGACTCGCCCTCGTGCGTTTCATCCAGTCTTCGCAGTAAATTGAATATTTTTTTTTCCGCATGAACTGCGTTGATAGAACCCCATTCGTTTCCCCTATTGGAAACTGTCAGCAAAGACCATCTATCGTGCCTCTGGAGATTCAAACCCTTGCCCATGACCCAGTCAGATGCTAGTGCAGCACACCCTGCAGCACCCTGCCGTTCTCATCTACGATCTGCCTCCAGACAGCCTATCATGGCCGCAGATGAATCCCGCGCACTGCATCTGGCGGGTAAGCCACCAAGTGGAGATCACTATACGCATCGGCCAAGCAGCCTAAAGCCCGCGTTGGCTTAGGAGGCCCCTGCTGCGCGCCATGGCGGCCACGCGGCCGCCAACTCCCGAGTCCCGACACGCCAACAACGTGATGAATAATGGAATGGATATCAACGCTCTAGCCTTCTAGGTACTAGTATACCTGCACGTCGAAATTTTTACAAATGACGTCATGGATGTTCACGAGCCTGCCTTTCTCCTCCGTATTCAGCGAGACGCGTTGTATGCTCCAGCTAGCTCATCGACGATCAGGCGTCCCAGGCGACAGGGCACGGAGCTCTCCAGAGGACGCGGGGGAGGATCTGCTCCAAGTATCCCGTATCATCTGATGCTGCGGGGGAGGATGGGTTGCCTATCTGAGGTTCCCTGGAACGTGATCGATGTTCCGTGTAGGGAAGGATGCGTTTGCGTCTAATTCAATAACAGGTACAGTACTGGACGACTTCACGAGTCAAGCACGTGCAGCAGATACCAGGAACAGATCGAGTTCCCTGGCCCGACGTAAAATCCTTTTTTTTATCGTCCTCCCTATCGACGACTCCCCTCTTTGAAATACATGCAGGAAAATAAATAGACAGAAAAGGTATCTATCTACAGTATAGACATAGACACAGACGATGCAGACAGAACCTGCATCAGCAGATTATGACACCATCCCATCGTCCTCCTGCGCCAGCAGCTCCGCGTAGTCGTCCACGGACGCGAACGTAGGCAGGTGCTTGAGCTTGCGCCGCTTCTTCCGTCTCGAGGAACCCTCCTCGTCGTCCTCCTTGTCGTCGCCCGTCGACGGGATCTCAACGCCGCCGAGCTCGATGTCCGACGGCAGCTCCTCGTCGCTGTCGCGGAACGCGTCGTCGTCCGAGGCGTCCATGTCGAAGACATCGTCATCGTCTTCGAAGTCGGAGGGTTGTTCTTCCTCCTCCTTCTTCTCTCCCTTGGCCTTCTTCCTGTCCTTCTTCTCCTTGGATTTGGTGGGCTTCGTCTTTTCTTCCGCTTCTTCTTCCTCTTCCTCTTCTCCTTCATCATCCTCGTCAGATTCATCGTTGAAGATGACATCTGAGTCTCCCTCCTGCTCACCTTCATCCTCATCCTCATCATCGAAGGCGGACTCCAGATCATCCATGTCGAGATCGTCGTCGCTGTCGTCCGCACCCTCCAGCTCAGGCTGCGACTCCACCAGCGCCTTCCAGATCTCGGACTCATTGTCGCTGAGGTCGTCGCCGGCCTCGTCGTCGCCTCCCTTCGCGGCCTTCTTCCTCTCCTTCCGGCTCTTCTTCTTGTCCTTGCCAAGCCGGTTGAAGTACTCGTGGAAGAAGACATCCTCGGCCGCGACCTGGTCGGCGCGCTTCCGCCAGAAGGCCTCCGAGTTGACGGGCTCCTGCTGCGTACCGGCCGCGCCGCCGCTCGTGACCAGCAGACCGCTGGTGTCGCCGCCGCCGGCGAGCGGCTGCATGATCGAGGAACCTTTGGGCGTCTCCTTCGTCTTGGGGTTGCGGTAGACGAAGCGGTCCAGGAAATGGGTCAGGGTGTGCAGGGTCAGGTCGGGCTTCCCGGTCATCGGGGTGTGGTTGAGGAGGTAGCTTGCGTTGACGGAGACGGAGGGGTGGAAGTGTGAGAGGTATGGGAGCTGTCGATACCATTAGTATCATTCAGGGATTTCAGAATCGACGTGTGGGGTGAAAAGGGGTTGCAGCTTACAAGTTCCCAGAGACAGCTCTTGTCAGCGTTGCTGTGTTCGGGGTCTCTCTTGCGAGGATCATAACCATTCTTGGGCTTCTGTGGAGTGGTTTCTGTCGCTTGAGTGGTTTCCCCTTGCTGCTGCTGGTCATCTTCGTCAGGCACGTCCCGGAAGACCTCCTCATCATCGCTCTCGTTCTCCTCTGGGTGATCCACCAGAGTCAGGAGACCGGAGAATGTCTTCTCGAGCTCCCGGATCAGGTAAAAGACACCGCAGGTGAACGACGGCTGGTGTAAGCTGAGGATCTGAACGAGGCGCTTCACAAAGGCCTTGACTCGTTTCACGTTCAAGTCGTTCTTTAGCGCCTTGTACAAGAGGTTCAGGTACATGGCCTGCTTTGACGAAGTGGCGACGCGGGGATCGAGGAGTGACTCGTAAAGTGTCCTGTAGAAACGATCCGCAGATACCTGGTGCGTGTATGTGAGCTGCTGGATAAGCATGAGAGCCTGAATGCTCGTGTTGAAGTTCGAGGAGTGGGTGATGCGGAAGAGGGTATCGATATGGTTTGTGATACTGGAAGATTTATTAGCTGATCGATCGAATCCCATGAAAAGGGAAATGACAAGACGTACCGCTCAGAATCGGAGTTCGTGAAAGGATAGGCCCGGTTGACACCTGTCAAGATGGCCGAGATCAACTTCTCCCGTAGTTCTTCCTCCGGCTTCTGGCCCTTAGGCTGTTCCTTCTTCCCCTTTTTACCCTTTTTGCCGCCTTTTCCAAATTTCCCGCCTTTCTGATCCTTCTGGAACTTCTCATCCTTGGTCGGCTTCAGCAGAGCCACGAATAGAGCGAAATAGATGTCAAGCAACTGCACCGCGACCTTCTCCTCCTTCTTGCTGAGGATGGTCTGGTTGAGCGTGATGACCGCGTAATACTTGGCATGCAGGCTCTGGTGCGGCCGGAAGAGCAGTTCTGATTCGATCGCTGAGATGATGGTCGATTTCATCAAGGGGTGCGCCTGCTCTAGCTGGAGCAGCAGGTACGAGGCCCGCGACGCGATCTTTCTGCCCGGATCGCCCAGCTTGTTGACCAGAAGCCGGAGAAGGTTCGCCTCCTGCTCCGGCTTCTCCCTGAGCAGTTCGTAGACGTAACTGATGGCCCGCGATCGGGAGAACTCGATCTCGTCGTTGCACCATACTTCGAGGATCTTCAGGACCTCGAAGTACTGCTCCTTGAGGTAGTCCTCGTACGCCCAGATGATGAGATGGCAGGGCTGGAGGCCGCCCGGCAGAGGGTCCTTCTCGGTCCATTTGCTCCCGGCACCCTGGAATGCGGCTGCAAGAGACGGCTGGTTCGCGAAGGTCTTCAATCTACGGTCACTAGGGAGCACGGTTCCCTGGGCAAACAGATCCTTGAGGGACCGGAGAACTTCGACGGCTTGAGCACGGCTCCGCTTCCTCGCCAGTCCGATCAGGCTCTCCAGCGCCTTCATGTTATGCACCGGAGACTCCTGCACGGCGAGGGTGAATGCGGAGATCTTGTCGCTGAGCGTTCCGGACGTCGCGATGGTGGAGTAGAACTTGTGCGACGACGCGGAAGCCTCCTGTTGCGCTTGAGTATACGCCTCGTTCTCCTTTTCCAGGAGAGACCTGGCATATTGACGCACGCGGTCCACGAGGTGGCGGGGCAGGACATTGTCCTGCTTTGAGGCGGAGATCGGGGGCAGAGGAGTGGCATACCAGTCGGGTCTTGGGGGGATAGTCTGCACAATGAAGTCAATATACCATTGATATTCATGAGTTGCGGATTACCTACAAGTTTAGAAAATGCTTTTGGCAGCGCTTGCTTTTCGTTTCCTGTGGCGGACGCCTTGGCATCAGGTCCTTTCTTAGGTTCTTCTTTCTTCTTCGGTTCTTCTTTTTTCTTGGGCTCTTCCTTTTTCTTTTGCTCCTCCTTTTTCTTTGGTTCTTCCTTTTTCTTCGGCTCCTCCTTCTTCGGATCTTCTTTTTTCTTCGGCGCTTCTTTTGTCTTCTGCGCTTCTTTTGCGGCCTTTGGAGGTGGAGGAGGGACATCTTTCACAGACATCTCTTGGCCGTCCCCATCGTCCTCCTCATCAGCATCCCCCGGAACAACATGTCCAGCATCTTGCAACATTTTCGCGAGCTCCTTTCGGAGCTGGTCTTCGTCCGCCTTGTTCTTCGATTTGGCGGGCGCATTGGCGATTTTCTCCTCTTCGGCCTCTGAATCGACACCCGCAATAAGATCGTAGTCCTCATTGCTGCCGCCCAGCGCCAGTATTTCCCGTCGCAGAGCATCATTCCTGTCGTCGCCATGCGACTTGGACTGCTTCGTCTTCCCGGTGTCCTTTTCTTCCCGCGCGATCACCTCCCCATTGCGATCCCGCTTCTTGCCCTTTTTAGGATCCTGTTTTCCGGTCGCCTTCTGCGTAGCCTCATTATCCTTCTTCGGGGTATTGTTCGCGGAGCCCTTAGACTTCTTCTGCTGCGAGTTTTTGCCTGCCCCGCCGCTGCTCTGCAGCTTCTGTTCAATTTTCTGGGTCAGGTTGGCGAGCGCGCTCTCGTCCAGGCTGGGGAGTGCGTCCGCAGCATTCGAGGAATCATTAACGGCGACACCGCCATTTGGAAAAGCGGTGTCGGAAGAGCGTCCGCCCTTGCTCTTCGCCATCGAGGCAGGCCTTGTCGAGGACGAGAATTCGCGGTTTTTTCTGCCGCCGCAAATCCAAAATTATCTTGGTAACGGCGCGAGGCCGCCGGAGAATAGTTTTGCGATCGCCGGTATCTAGACGCTCGGACCACCTCAAAATGTCCGCGGCCTCGGAGGGCTCGACCCCGCGAAGAGACACGGTGTTTCTGCTGAAGCGGCAGTGAACTCTCCAAATTATGATATTTATGTGATTTTATTGATTCTGTAATGATCCATTATCCGTCGGCCTGTTGAAGATTTTTGTTTGTCAATCGTTGCTGTCATTCCAAAATCTATTTCAAATCTATTTCTATGATTTTCGGGCTCCGCCCAGGCCCGGGCCGCATCTCGGGTGTATATCAGCCAGGTTTTCTTCGAATCCGCCATCATAGTGCTCTAAGATGCCAATATCATGTATAGATGTCTTTGTATCAGAAAGCCGTTCTATTATGTTGCTCTGCTAACAGCTTCCAGACCGATGGCCGAGCGCGGATTTCGAGCTTCTGGATCCCCACTGGAGGGATATCCAAGAAAGCGGCCGAGGGTGAAAAGGGTATTACTACTATGTCATATTGAAAGCGCCAGCGACTGACAGGTATTCAGAGGATGCAAACGAGTTGTTAATCAGAGGCGGCTTTCTTAGACAGGTTAGTGCACTACTCTTGCATCTCTCCTGAGGCAGTAGCTTAACTTCCTAGGCGTATTCCGGTGTCTTTCATATGTTGCCCCTTGGTTTACGGGTACAGGAGAAGTTGGAGCGTCTGATAGATAAGCATATGCGCTCGATAGGTAGGTATTGAATGCAACTTTTACTTGCCTGGTTCTGAGAGTCTATAGGCGCCTCTAAGCTCTCCTTGTCCTCTATATCTTCCCAGGAATTATGGGAACGCTCGGGAAGACTAAAGGAAGGCTCAGAGGTAGGATTTGTCGTATGCGTCCGTGGAGTGATTATATTAAATAAGATACTTTAGGTCTTCCGATTCAATGATCGAAAGGAGTCCCGTTTCCTCCTGGCTCCTACCCACGAGGAGGAGATCACTACGCTGGTAGGCGGGCTTGTCAAGTCATATAAGGACCTTCCGCTTCGAGTGTACCAGATATGTGAGTTTTGTTCTTTCAGCCCAAAGCTAAAACCCGTGGCTAATGCGCAGTTCAATACAGCGAGAAAATACAGGGACGAACCAAGGCCGAGACAGGGACTGCTTCGCGGCCGAGAGTTCGTCATGAAGGACCTGTATACTTTCGATTACAACGCAGAAGAGGCATTGAAGACGTACGACTTGGTGAGGCGAGCGTACACACGGTTATTCGACGAGCTGAAGATCCCGTATCTCGTTGCCGCAGCGGACTCTGGCAACATGGGAGGTAACCTCAGCCATGAGTTCCACTTCCCAAGCTCGAAGGGTGAAGACACAATCATCAGCTGCTCGAACTGCGACCATGCCTACAATGAAGAACTCGCAAACGGACAGGCTCCTGAGACCGAACCTGAGAAACTCAAAGTGAATAATCCCAAAGATGAGACATCTGCCCTGGGTTCCGACGGCCCACCGGCCATCTCGACTGGGCTTTGGATGGCTATTTCAAGAGACAGAAAGACCCTTGTGAGAGGGTGGTATCCAAAGTACCTTATGCAGGAGGGTTCTATCGAGCCGGTAGAGAGAGAGGTCAACTCTCACGCCGTGAAAGCCATCACAAATGCAGCTGGTCTCGATCTAGATCTGAGCGTCGAGAACCCACTCCAGCAATGGCTCGCCGAGCTCAAACAAGCAGGAAACTCCGAACGGCCCAAGGTACTGGACCTATACGACTCGCAGGTGCGGGTGTACAAGCGTCCGCCGCTGAGCGACTTGCTCCACGAAGTCGACAAAGTCGACACGGACATCGAGTATTCCATGCTCGACCGCTTCCCCGGGACCACGAAGCGTCTCCAGCTGGTCAGGGTGCACGACGGAGACAAATGTCCAAGATGCGAGAAGGGGACTCTGAAGTCACAGACCGCAATTGAACTCGGCCATACCTTCCATCTCGGGGCTAGGTACAGCGAAGTCCTGCAGGCTTCGGTGGCGGTTGACTCTGCGCTGCTTGGAGGAGGAGATTCGGACAAGCCTAGCAGCTCGACATCCAAAACCCAAATAGTGCCAATGCAAATGGGCTGCCATGGCATTGGAGTCTCGCGTATGATATCCGCGGTGGCAGATATGCTGTCCGACTCCAAGGGTCTCAACTGGCCAAGGGCAATGGCGCCCTATGAGGTTGTCGTCGTGCCAGCGAAAGGCCTGGAGGCGGACGCAGAGAAGGTATACGATGCACTTGCATCTGATAAAGACGCACCTTTGGACGTGGTCCTTGACGACCGGGATAAGCAGATCGGATGGAAGCTGGGCGACGCTGACCTTATCGGCTACCCTGTCATCGTAGTTGTCGGGAAGGGGTGGAAGAACCAGCGGACCCTGGAGGTGCAGTGTCGTCGCTTGGACAACCTACGGGAAGAGGTTCCTTTCGACCGTCTGTCAGAATTCGTCAGGTCTCTGCTCGATCGACTTTGAGATCAATGGAATCATGAATTGGCCAGATAGAGGATGCGGCGTCTAGCAGGAGTTGGATACGTATACTTTATAACCTGTACATTACGACAGATATGTATTTTAGTCGCAGACAAATACCCAGATCTCATCTCGATAGCTTCTTACATTCAATCTAACCATTGCTTCCTTCGGGGTGTGGATAGTATCGACTGATCCGTGCGTGGCTGCTTGGCAGAACCGCGGCGGCGGCACCCAAGCTTACAGCCACTATTTCCACATCCGGACGGATCTCCAGTTATCAAAAAAAGAGACACCCGCATAAGTGACGACGGACAGGACAACCGGAGGCAGGATAGCCTTCCCTTAGCAACTTCCTTTCCTCCTCTCGTAGGAGACATCTTCTTTAGGAATCCAATCTTCCTTCGAGAGTCCGCATCCCATCCGCCTTAAATCAAACATCGACAACATGCCACCACAAAGTACCCCCGCATCCTCCTCATCGAGCTCCGGAGCCCCTCCAGGTGCAGGTACGTCAACTGCATCAGAGACGGTGAACAGCACAGCACAGCACAGCACAGCACGACCTCCCTCCCTTCCCCCCTCTCCAATCTAACCGAAACACTCGAAACCAACCACTAACTAACACACCCATCTCATATCATAAACCAACAGTCGACGTCACAACCCTCTCCGTCCCGCAACTCCGCGCGCTCCAGTCCCGCCTGAGCTCCGAGCTCGAGCACCTGACCAGCTCGCACGCCAAGCTGCGCGCCGCGCAGTCCAAGTTCCGCGACTGCGTGCGGTCGATCAACGAGGGGGTGATCGGGTCCGAGAAGAAGGGCACGGCGGGGCGCGACGAGATGGAGATCCTCGTGCCGCTGACGAGCTCGCTGTACGTCAAGGGAAAGCTGGCGGATCGGGAGAAGGTGATTGTGGATGTGGGGACGGGGTTTTATGTTGAGAAGGTATGTGTGTGCGTTTTGTTTTTGTATCGTGGGTGGTTGTGAGGATGGCTTGGGGGACGGTCTGGGGCAACGCTGACATGGGGGTGGAATCTCTACAGACGGCGGCAAAGGCGATCGACTTCTACAATGGCAAGGTGAAAGAGCTCGAGACCAACTTGCAGGATCTGGAAAAGATAGTTCAGTCAAAGACTGTCAATTTGAGGGTGGTCGAGGATGGTGAGTTGCATACGAACTGCTTGGATTTTCTATACCTGGCTATGCGCAGCTCGCATGGGTCTATCATTGGCATTGCCAGGAGTCTCTTCCCTCGTGGAAAGCAGCTGACGTCTCGACTAGTCCTACGACAAAAGGTTCTGACCGGCGAAGCTATTACGACTCCGGTGGCTGGAGCGGGTGCCGGATGAGATTTGGGTTTACAACTGTCTCGCCAGACGATCACATAACTTATCAATACAGCAAAATATTGATCCTCATTTAGCCAGACTGGCTGATCTGCTGCGTTGTACTGTGCATACTCTAGGAAAATACATGATACATAATGCGACCGAGAGAAAATGAAATTAGTGTCAGGAAAGCAACCAGTATCCGACGAGTCGTTGCGAAATATGAAAAAAAAGGGGGGGGGGGGGGGGGAATTCCGCCCATCGGTTCATCATGAATGGATTGTCATCATGGAAACAGCGGAAAGGCAGTCTCGCCACCCGGGAGAACATAGCAGAGAGTGACAATAGGAGATTGCAGAAGAACCGACTAAACATGGCAATTTGGTTATTAGGAGACCAGAAGGAAGATGTTTGAGCTGGCATGGATGTGTCTGGTGAATACGTGCGGGACCACGCGCTAGAGGAGACGCGGGTCGAAGGGTGCTGACCACGACCTCAGATCAGGTCCTCTCTGCCTGTAAACTTGCAGATAGCAGCATGTAGCAAGATAAGAATCAGACATGAATGCTGTCAAATTACCAGCTCATCTGCTTGCCTAGCTCAAAGATCATAGCCGATGATGAGAGTGCTCCGGGGTACTGGGAAATGACGTTTTGGGGAAAGGGATTATGTGAAAGTTGTGAAAGTGCTTGGGGATACCTAGAAATGGGATTTTGGGGAAGTGATAGTGTCAATGCTGACAGCGGGTCCTCAGGGCAAATATTGGTATGGAGAGAACGTCTTAAAACTCATGACAACCGAACTCCATTTCTGTCGTCTTGGGACTGTTCCTCAGAACAAGGTACCCAGATCAGCATCCAGAAGCTTAATCGTCTTCGGTCCATCAGCAGTGAGCGAACTGCTCGACGAGATATGGCTTGCCGCAGTCTTAGGTTTAGTTACCGACGGGGAGACGTCGCGGACGGTCTCCTTGTTTGCGGTATCGCTCTGGGCTTTCTTCGGAGGATCAGCCTTCCTTGGACCTAACAAGCCCGCAACTTCTTTAACCACAGCAATGAACTCCCAGAAACCAGAGGACGAATCTGTAGGGTCAACAGGCTGTCTCTTTGGGCGGAAAAAGGTGTTCAAATTCGGATTCCAGCTCGCCGCATGTCCGACTCCCATATTGGCCTGCTGGCCAAGCAGGTTATCCCAACTCAAATCATATATGGACGCGCCCCAAGTTGTGACAGGGACTTCTGACATAGCACCTGGGTTGGTGGTTTGAACACGTCCTTGGGAGATCTGGAGGCCCATACGACTATATTCGTCGTAACGAGCGATCTCAAGGGTGTACTCTGTACCCTTGATTTTGTACCGAATGGCAGTCTTCTCGACAACCCTGGACACTGGAGCCGACTCCGGGAACATGACTTTCCTCTTGGGTGTCGCAGAGATACCACCGGCTGCGGCATCACTTTTGAAACGGATGGAATGGGAAAATGTCTTGAGAGCCGCGTCAACGGTAGATTTGTCGTAGAATTCCAGCGCCTTTATTTCGAGCTGCCAATCGGACCTAATATTTTTAGCTTGTCTCTTTTCAGCTTGAGCAAGGACGACATACCTCTCGAAGTCAATAACCGCAATTTGGAGGGGCGATCTGTTGTCGCTGTGCCCGCTTCCTTGAGCCTTGACCCATCTGCGCTGGGTTACTTCGTATTCTTGCGCGCCATAATGTTTCGAAAACTCTGCTTCCAGCCGTAGCAGAGCACTGTCAGCCCCGGAAAACTCGAAGTTCACGGAATATGCGGGTTCCGCGTCTGCCAGGGAACGCAGCGTATTTGAAATGGGAGCAAGGATATGGGACGCTTGAAAACATCTGTCGAGCAGCTCATTTTGACTAGGCTCGAGACTAAGACAGTATGCCCGGTTAGTACAGTGCTTAAAACCAAGAGCGACGATCTTACCCTGGGAGCAAGCGTCCTCTTGTCCCATCGTTCAACAGCATCTCTCTGAATTCCTCGAAAGAGTATGCCGACTTTCCATCTCTCGGAAGACGATATTCATCGAGGACGAACGATCCAAGATTTACGCGCATTCGCAAATGGCCCCGGAAGAAAGGGAGCCCTCGAAGAGATCGCTCCGTTGCATTGAGAAGACGGATATCGTTCTTGGAGCGAATGAGGGGAGTCCGGTCATACCAAGTCGCCAGTTGGAGATCTTTCAAGGGGTGTCCATAAAGAAAAGGTTTGGCAAAGGGAGGGCTATTCTTGACGACGATCCCGTTTCTCATATAGCCATTTTCAGGAGGCTCGACAAGGTACACTTTGGATCTAATGTTCGCTGAAGCCATGAGCTCGCTCCACTTGTTTCGGAGACGCCGAACGATCTCTCGGATGACCTCATGGTCGTGACCAGCTACGCAGATATAATTAGGAAACCCGTCAGGAATGTACAGATGATAGCCAAACTCCGCACGGATGAAATCAAGCGCTCCAAGATCGGGGCCGAGGAAATCTTTCATGGGGAGCTCTTCAGCCGGCCAAAGGAAAAGCAGCTATAACGGGGTATTTTAGCACCCGCACTCAACGACAGTCATGCACTGAACCTTACCCGCTCAGGAAAGTTTATAGATGGATCGGGAGCTCTTCTGAGCTGTTGGATTATGACTTCGTGCTTCTCTCTGCGGTCAATAACCGCTTCCTTTGTGGAAGAGTGGGCGTTGATTTTCGCCCATTCCGCTTTCTTCTTTTGCGACGAAGCTTTGCATTTCGTGATGAGCTGTTGCAGTAGCTCCTGAGCAGCCGACACTTGGGCCGGCTCCCCCCACAAGCAAATGACCTGTTCAACAACATTATTTGACCATCTTTATAATTCACAGAAAGGGGTATATACCTGATCGGTGTACAACGGTGGTTTGATGTACGCACCCGTCTTTTGACAAATGTCTTCGAAGACTTCAAATCTGCCCTTGTTCGCAATGTGCGTTCTGTTGAACGTTCCTCTCGCTACCCCAAAGAATCTAGGAGATTTTAGCTTCATAGAGACCGAACAGTTGGATGGGTATTCTTACTCGCGTCTGAAAGTACCGAAGGGGCCTGGTAGTTGAAACGTTCCTGCTTCATCTCAGTCATCGTAGACGATATATCGGATATAATGGCACTGACCTGTTGGTTCAGCTCCAGCCCTCCAATTCATCTTAGCCGGCGAGTCCCTCGGGAACCGACCGGGATTACGCAATGGCGTTCGAATAAAGCGAGATGGGCCCCGGACGGGCCCCTGAGTGCCGCGTCCCCTTGACGCTCGTGCGACCCATCTGGATCGACCTGCATTCGTAGTTGTGGCCGGTTTCGACGGTGAACCGCCACGTCGAGCAGACAGGTGCGCTGGCTGCGTTAGTCCTCTGTACCTACCTGCACCTCTGTGATTTTGTATGGTACGAAGGGCGGATTGCTGATTCTCGCCTGGGAGAGCCGCTGGAGCTTTGGACTTGACCCGTCCATAGCCTGGGAGCTGCCATTCTGCATAAAGCGTCAGCTACCTCCGTCCAAGCAGTCGGGGAACCCCGAGGCCTGAAAGCATCAGAGGGGGTAACATGGCGGAGACAATATAAAAGACAAGACGATCTCCCGTGTCGAAAAAGATGTGTCATTTCCTACCTTGGGCGCCGGAAGTCTCGTGGCTATAGCCATGTCAGTGCTGCAGGAGCAAATGGGAAGTCTGGAGTTAGATACTCACTCTGCCATTACTCGAGAACTACCTGACTCGAAACGATTATTAGAACGACACAGAAAGGCAGACACCCGGTTTCTTAATAAGAGGTTGTTGTCCGACAACGCTCCTTACAGAGAGTTGTGAGGGAATCGAGGGAAAACTTGGAGGGATAAGTCTTCTACAAGAGAAGATTAGGAGGCCAGAGGACCGCAAAAGAGAACCAATAAGTCTAGGGAGTTGATATGCTTTTTTCCCGCGAAGAGGAAGTTGGTCGAGAAAAGACCTCTGCACGTGTGAAAAATTGAGCAAGCAGTAGCAGATAGGATCAGGCCTGTGGTGTCGTGTTAATGGGCAGAGGATGGAGGAGAACTGCGTCGGCATAAGTTACAAAGTGCCGTGGAAGTGCGAGGTAAGTAACGAGGAGATGAAATGGATCAGAAAAGAAAGCCGTGAATGCGGCCTGGAGGGAAATGAATGAGCATCTGGGAAGACATTTGCCATTCAATACAAGTCTTGAGTTTCTCCGCACGTTGGTTGCTCTCCTGTGAATGCGGGCAGGAGCAGGTCGGCTCTTGTCACCGTTGCGGATCCATGCATTACAGATCCTGGCAAACAATGAGTGGTTATCCTGCTGGCATTAATCCAGAGCACAGTGATAGTTGAGCCAGCAGACCCAACACCACTGAAAAGGCACAGTGAGGAACATATGTGAGCCCCATGATACAGACACAGCAGCTGGACTCTCTATCGTCCTCTGTATGGATGCTCTGCTTGGAGTAGCTCATGATCATGCGGACGACGCGATAACAGCACTAACCCAAAAGGGACAAAATGGGACGGGACGGGACCTCACCGGTACGCGTCGCCGCTCCCGACGCGTTGCGCCTAGTTTTGGTCTTGGCCCAACATGCTCGGCATCAACAACGGGTACTGAGGTCACCTTGCTGTTGCTCTCCTCCAAGCAAGCATGAATCCTGCTGAAGAGAAACCCCGTAAACGGAGGCACAATGTCCAGGAACGCGCGCGACGATGGCTGACAAAGGGCGCCTTGGTCCGCGACGACTCGGACGACGAGCTCGGGGACGAAGACCATCCATGGGAGTGGATCTACGAAGACGAGGAGACAGAGAAGGACGACAAAAAGGAGCCTGGGGACGACAATCCTGATGATGCAGAAGACAAGCCAAGTCTGAGACGCTCCTCACGACCGAGCGCCAAACACGCGCGGAAGATCGTCGGCGCCCGGATGGGCTCCTTCGAGTGCAGGCTGGGCCAAACCGTGCTGCTGAAATCCCCCGAGCCAGGTAAGGACTGGGCCGGTATCATCTGCGAGTTCCTGGAGGTGGAGGATGAGGAGAACGAGGGGGAGATGGTCAAGTCGGCCAACATCATGTGGTTCGCTTCGCCGGACGAGTTCCTGTCGACGAGGAACAAGAAGAGGGCGGATGCGTTGCCCAACGAGCAGTACCTGACGGCCGACTTCAACGTGAATCCTTTGACTTCTATCAACGGCAAAGCCAACGTCATGTCCAAAGATGTCTTCTACGCAAAATACCCCAACGGCACCCCGCCAACCGGAAAGGCGGCCCTGGCGGAGTACCATAAATCCATCATCTGTCGACGGGGCGTGAACCAGCTGCAGGGGAAATACACAGACGAATTTATCTGGGAAGATGTCTATAAGAATGGAGAGGCGATCTTTGAGCTGATTGACATGATCAAGGCCGGGTTGAAGGCGGCCAAGAAGCGCAAAGCCGAAGAGGACGAGGAGGTCAGTACGACAGCAAAAGATCTGATTAAAGAGGATACTAACTTTATCTGCATAGTATGTGGACGCGAAGGAGGATGTCCCTCCGACTACACCCAGAAAGAAGCAAAAGTTGGCATCGCTCAATGTAACGCCTAAGTCACGGCAGCGGAAGATCCTTACTACTCCAACTCACAAGCGGTACGCAACATCACCTCCCTTACCCAGGATAGCCTATCGACTCACAGTGACAATTGCAGTATCGTCGTCAAGAAACCGCTCGAGTTCACTCCTCTCGGCACCCGCGTCCTCTCACCTTCCCACTTTACCTCTCCATATCGCCAGGCGCGGGCCAACCTCCATGTCTCCAGCGTTCCTGCTTCCCTCCCCTGTCGAAAGGCCGAATTCGACATGGTCTACACCCACCTCAGTGCCGCCATAAGAGAAGGGACGGGCACCTGTATCTACATCTCCGGGACACCAGGAACCGGCAAGACCGCGACCGTCCGGGAGGTGATCGCCCAGCTCAACGCAGCCGTCCTGGCAGAGGAGATGGACGACTTCATCTTCGTCGAGATCAATGGCATGAAAGTCACGGATCCGCATCAAGCCTACTCGCTACTCTGGGAGGCACTGAAAGGCGACCGCGTGTCCCCATCCCACGCGCTCGACCTCCTCGAGAGAGAGTTCTCTCACCCTTCCCCGCGTCGAGTACCCTGCGTCGTCCTGATGGACGAACTCGACCAGCTGGTCACCAAGAACCAATCCGTCATGTACAACTTCTTCAACTGGCCCGCGCTCCGGCACTCCCGGCTCATCGTCCTCGCCGTCGCCAACACGATGGACCTCCCCGAGCGGACGCTGAGCAACAAGATCTCCAGCCGCCTCGGCCTCACCCGCATCACGTTCCCGGGCTACAAGCACACGGATCTGATGGAGATCATCAGCTCCCGGCTGGCCAATGTACCGGGCAACATCATTGACCCGGACGCGATACAGTTCGCGAGCCGCAAAGTCGCCGCCGTCAGCGGAGACGCCCGACGCGCACTCGACATCTGTCGACGGGCCGTCGAGATCGCAGAACAAGCCAGTGAAGCTGCTGCTGCCGCCGCCGCCGCTGCCAATAATAATAATGATAATAACAAATCAAATCCAGACGCGATGGACATTGACGACGCGGAATCCCTCCCACCAACACCCAGCAAGACTCCCGCACGGCGGGACCGGAACCTGAAGAAACAGGAGAAATCAGAACCACCTCAGAAAGGAAAAGAAGAAACAAAACCACCCCTCCCCCGCGTCACCATCGCAACCATCAAGCAAGCCATCCAAGAAGCGACCTCCACCCCGCTCCAGCAAGCCCTCCGCTGCCTGCCCCTCGCGGGCAAGCTCTTCCTCGCGGCCCTCCTCGCCCGCGTCCGCCGCACCGGTATCTCCGAGTCGACGATCGGCGACGTCCTCGACGAGGCGAAGCGCATCGCCGACGCCGCAGTCGCCGTCGCGGGCGTCGCGGGCGCGGGGGTCAAGGAGTTTCTACTTGGTGGCGCCAACGGCGCTAGGGTGAAAGCCATGGGGTACGCCGCCATGGAGCTGATGAGCCTGGGGGTGATTGTGCTGGAGGCCGGGTTGGGCGTTAGGGGGATGTTTGGGGGGGCTGGAGCGTTCGGGAGGGGGGATAGGAGTAGTAAGGTGCGGTTACGAGTTGCGGCGGAGGACGTGAGGGCTGCGTTTAGGGATGATGCCGAGGCGAAGGGCCTTGGGTTGGGGTTTGATCAGTGAGCCGCTCGCGGTCTCTGTCTCGATCTTTAATAATTATTATTGTTTGGAGTATTGTCTGTGACAAAAAGGCTGTCAGAAGAAGAAGCACCCGTCTGGCATTTGGGTGTCTGTTGTCTTTTTGTCTCTATTTCTACATGGGTTTGGTCTAGTTCGATGGGATGATACCCTTCATGATGCTCTTGATCCCTGAGAGTACATAGTAAAGTTTAGAGAGCATACACGCTCATGAGATGGATAGATATGAGATTATTACAAGTACAAATGAAACCGCTTCATTTTAAATACAATAACGAAATCATAATAATGGTATACACCCTTCTCTCCAGCTACCACGAGTCCAACGTGTTATTCTCATTCCGGTCTGACCATTAAAGGACACAGAAAAAAGACGCCCCAAACGCCTTCAAACTCCGGTAATGCAGAAAAATCAATTCGATCCCGGTATCTGCAACAAGTACACAGATAATTCCAAAGGCTATTTAATACTTCTGCCTTCCAAGCGTCGGCTTCCAATCGATCGGATGCGTCTCCGGAGTCGCCTTGTCATCCGGCTTGTAGACCTTGATCGTCTTGTCGGCCTCTCCGACGATGAGTCGCAACCCGGTGCGGTCGAAGGTGGCGGACATGATGCCCGCCTCCGCGTCCAGCGAGCCGGGCTGGGCGGTCGTCTCGAGCGTCTGGAACCGGTAGCCGGTCTTCCAGTCCCAGAAGGCCATGGAGCCGTTGTCACCGCCCGAGAAGAGCACGTTGTCCTCGTTCACGGCGAGGCAGTTGATGATGGCATTGTGGCCCTCGAAGTTCTGCATGAACGCGCCCTCGGGGCACTTCCACTGCTTGATGCTGCCCGTGCTGGCGCTGGCGAAGGTGAACTCCTTGGGATGCGTGACGATGCTCCGCACGCCCTTCTTGTGGTGGGTGAGGACGCACATGGTCTTGCCGGCCGCGAGGTCCCAGAGACGGACCGTTGCGTCGAGGGAGCCGGTGATGACCTGGGGGTCTGCTTCCTGGCACTTCACGTCCGCGACTGTGCCCTTGTGGCCGGACAGGACATGGATATTGCTCCGTGTCCGCATATCCCAGACTCTCGCGACGGCGTCACGACCGCCCGTTACCAGGACGTCCAGCTTCGGGTGCAAAGCGAGCGTATACACACCGCTGAGATGGCCATGATAACTCCGGATGACCTTGTTCGTCTCGAGATCCCAGCACTTGACCATCTTGTCCTCACCGCAGGAGAAGAGGTACGGGTGCCGAGGAGATACGACCAGGCCTCTGACGGTCGAGATATGGCCCGTCAGCGTCAACCGCAGACTTCCCGTCGCCAGATTCCAGATCTTGATAGTCCGATCTCCAGCACCACTCGCGAACCACTCGTTGTTCGGTTCCACGGCCAAGCTCCGCACCCAGCCCAGGTGTCCCGATATCACCCTCATCAACTTCCACGGCGGGTGCCATTCCGGTCTCTGCTGCGGCGTCGCAGACGGCCTCTGTATGAGGCTCCTCGCGTGGGTCTCACCCGTGCCGTTGGTAGCAGCGCCAGCAGTGCCCTTCACGAGCGCCATCGACGAGCCGCTCTTGTCGACCGGCGCCTGCGCCTGCGCTTGGGTCCTGGGACGCTTCGCGCGTCCGGCGGCCGCCTTGGCCTGCTTCTCAGCGAGGGACGGCGGAAGTTCCTTCACATCCTCGTATTCTTTCTTTCGACGATAGGAGAGGCCGATCGTTTGGCCATCTGTGGTGGTTGACGGCGACGCCAGGAGGTAGTCGGTGCCGAAGAGTTCGATGGTCCTTTTCGTCGAGTTGCGCACAGCTTGTTCAGCTGGGGTAGGCGTCGGAACGACCTCCATGGCTGAAGTCATGTTTCTTGGTGATGCGGTATATTAACGAGAGAATCGATCAGAAGGAGGGAAAAGGATGGACAGAGAACACGGTGTGGGAAGCAGGCCGGGTCGCGCGCGGTCGAAGGACCCTATGTTCTGGCACTGGCGGACGTGCCTTGGGAGAAATTAGATACTGACTAAAACATATGCGTGGTCAGAAGTGGTCGAACCACGCAGATTTGTGCGCGTCGAAGCCGCGCTGGTTGATCGAGGGGACGATGTTATATGCAGGAAACTCGTCGGGCGGTTTTCTCGACAAGTTCAGCTTGGGATCCGGAGTTGGAGCTCGGACCAACGCGGCCGCCGGCCAAGCTCCCCGCTGCTCGTCCATCCATCGCCTCGCCAGGGCTTTCAGCAGCGTCTTAGTCCAGCATCAGAGACCATCAGAGGCAAGATGGCTCAAGACAGCGGCAACAAGTTTGCCATCCACGAGGCCTGTCGTGAAGGGAAAAGTATGCCCCGCCCTTGCAGTATCCATCTGCTCTGTGCATGTTTCTAACAAATTATTCACAGCGTCGGTCGTCGAGTCCCTCCTCAATGTAAGCTCCTGCCCCGCATTTCCTGGCATATAGCAAATGTCCACTATTCTGGAGTTCAGCTCCTTACTCCGCATCTTGCCAGGCAAATCCGAAACTTGCCCTGCTCAAAGACGACGATGAGCGTCTTCCTATACACTGGGCTGTGGCGTACAATCGGCTACCAATCGTGGAGCTGTTGGTGGCCAACAAGTACTTTGATCCGGATGTTCAGGTTAGTATATCTTCTTCGCTGCCATTTTTTTGTCTGTAGTAGTTATCTCGCTGAAATTATAATCCAAGAAGAGCTGCTACTAACACCAACCCAGGACGGATCCGGATGGACGCCGCTCATGATCGCCGCCAGCCTGAAGAACGCCGAGGGCGACCCCATCGTCGACCTGCTGCTGCGCAAGGGCGCCGACGTGAACATGAAGAGCAACTCGGGCCAGAACGCCCTCCACTTCGCGACCTCGAAGTCCAACCTCTCCACCGTGCGCACCCTCCTCGCCCACAAATGCAGCGCCAGAGTCAAGGACAAGCGCGGCCAGCTGCCGCTCCACCGCGCCGCGGCCGTGGGGTCCATCCCCATCCTCAAGGTCCTCCTCGAGGAAGGGAAAAGTCCCGTCAACGCCCAGGACATGGATGGCCTGACGGCGATGCACCACGCCATCTCCGAGGGCCACGGTGACGCGGCGATCCTGCTGCTCAAGGCGGGTGCGGAGCCGGAGAAGAGGGACAATGAGGGTCGGTTGGCGATTGAGCTGGCGCCCGATTCGAAGGTGAGATAGACAAGATTCTTTTTTGTGTCTGCGACAGACTGACAGGCACACAGGTCCGCAAGTACATCCTACAAACCGCCGAGAGGGAAGGCATAGAACTTCCGTAGAAGTCTGCGTTGACTGCAATTTGTCATGTCACGATTTACGAAGCGAAACCGTTCTAGGAAAAAGGAACCAATGTAAGGACCTTCTCGTCTTGCCAAAGAGTAAAGGTTTCAAGTAAACCGAAAGGGAAAAGATCTGTAGGATACCCCCAGACGCTTAAGAGAATTGATGCCATGATAAAAACACACTTCGATGCTAATAATAAGATATTGTGAAGTACGTTACATCCCTTCCCGACATTGTCTACATCAACGCATCCCATCGTTCCGCACACAAGAAAAAGAAAAGTCCTCCGAAGCGTATATTTACAATACAAGAAATAATCCCCGAATCCAGAGTTTATCTCTATTTCATCGTACTGTCGACCAGCTCGCGATAGATCTTCTTCAGATCGGCGACGTCGGCCTGGAGTTCTTCCACCTGCTCACTCTTCTCCCCGAGCATCTCGAGAGTCGTCTGGTATCGTCGATCCAGGTCCTCCAGCTGGGCTTCGAGCTCCTTGATGCGGGCGTCTGCTTTCCTCTTCTCCTCAACCTCGCGCATCAGTTCGACCACCTCCTGCCGGGCCTCGTCGCGCTGGGCTGTCAGACGTGCGAGTTCATCCTTTGATGCTGCCCGCTCGCTCTCGAGACGACGGACCGTGGCACTCATTCGCTCGACCAATTGGACCGATGGCCCAGCGCCGATGGTCGAGGTGGAGATTATGTCGTTGATTCCACGGGAATGATGTGTTGGAGCGGCGCCGGAAACAGATGGCGTTCCAGGGCGGCCAGAGCCTGAGAGTTCATCTGGCTCGAAAGTAATTGAAGGTGCTCCCGTTACCACTGGATTCGACGTGCCATTGGTGACATGAGGAGAATGCTGGATGTGGTTCAGCCCAGGGAAGGAATTCTGTCGTGGAGGAGTGCCAATATCAGGGTACTGTGAGGGGAGTGTGGAGGACCGACGGCTCGTCGGGCGGTGGTCAGACGTGTGAGAAGCCGGTTCGAGGCCGCCGAATGACTTGCGACTGGATATGACCGGAGATTCGATCTGCGGTTGAGGAAGTAAAGGCGTTTGCGGGAGAGCCTGCTCTCGCCATTTTGCCCTTTCCTCCTCCAGTCTCTGGGTCCAGGTCGCGTCCGATATCTTTTGCTGCTCGACCAAGTCTCTCTTTGCCACCTTCAGATCTTCGTCGGCCTTTTGGAGCCTCTGCTCCATCTTCTGCATCTCCTGTCTGCTTTCCTCGAGGCTGTGTTCAAGCTCCTGGATGCGTTCTCGAGCGTTCTCCAGTTCCTCTTCCGCCTTCTTCGCCTTGGCGTTCTGTACGGTAGTATTAGCGCATGTATTCTACAGAATCCAATGGAAAAACAGATCATTCTCACCAGTTCCCGGGCCTTCCGCCGTAGATCCCCTTCCCGTCGCGCGATCTCATCGCGCTCCTTCTCGACGTTCGCTAGCCGCGAGAGTAGTGAACCTTCCAGGGCCTGCCAATTCTCGCTGGCAACCGCGTACTGGGTCTGCAGCGTCTCGATCTGCCGTAATAATTTCGCTTGGGCGTCTCCCGCAGCGCTCGACGACACCTCCTCCGCTCGAGAGCGGAGGCTCTCCATCTTGCTTTCCAAGATGGACTGTTCGCCCTTGAGCTCCGCCTCCAACAGCCGGGCCCGCTCTTTCTCGCGCTCAATGCCTTCTTTCAGCTCCTTGATCTCCCTCCTCAGCTTCTCCTCGCTGATCTCACGCTCTATCCTGGCGTTTGCCAGCTCCTCTTTGAGCTCCGCCACTTGGCGTCTCTCCTGTTCCAGGGCATCTGACTGGGCCTTTTCCTCTGCGGCCTCAGCCCGAGCTACCGCTCGAGCCAGCTGAGCTTTCATGTCTTCGACCGTCGCGGTCAACGCGTCCCGTTCCGCGGTGACAGCTTCCAGATCTTTGGAAGTCTTCGCCTGGGAATTTAACAATTCGTTGGCTCTTTTCTCGGCCGCCTCAGCGCGTCTGGCCCTTGCCTCTGCATTTGACAGGTCCTTTTCCAATTTATCAGCCCGCTTCTTGGCTTCCGCCTGTGATTTCGCGTTCTCGGCCAGCTGCTGTCGGAGCTTCTTGATGGCGGTCCTGTGGTCCAGATCCGTTTTCGACAGTTTTTGCCCTTCCTCAAGAAGTAACGCGATCCGCTCGTCTTTCTCGTGAAGCTGCCTCTCAATGCTACCTGGTTCAGCGGATACCGCAGCCTTCCTGGCCGATTCAGCGGCTTCCTTCGCCAGATAATTCAGTTTCGACTGCAAAGCGTCGATCCGTTCAAGGTATTCACGAGCCTCCTCTTGCCATCGCTGCTCGGCAGCCCTATGTTCAGCCTGCAACTGAGCCACTGTCACTTCATGATCACTGGATGGTGATAGTGACGACTCCAAGGGGCCGGTTGTATCAGCGGCGGAGATTTCCTTCTCTGGGTCCCGAGCTTCGGTCCCTGTTTTGTCCGGTGGTTTATCCTGCTCCTCCGATCCAGCGCCATTTGCAACCCCCTCCTCCTGCGTCTGAGGATCTCTTGCGTCCGGTTGTAACTCTTTGGAAGTCCGCGATGGAAGATCGGAATCGTGGCTACTCCTGGGGGCCGAGGACGTGGCGGAGGCGCTTTCTTCCTGCTTTGTAATACTCTGTATGCTCTCATCTGGGGTTCCGGATGAGCTGTCCAAGCTGGACCGAGCATTGTTGTCTGGAAGAGGGCTGGAAGTTCGCGAAGGTCCTCCGCTTGAAGAGGGACGACTCGCGAGACTTCCCGTGGTGCTCGATCCTGCCACCGCACGAGCTAGGCGCTCTTGTAGACGATCATTCCTTCGTGCACTAGAGGAACTGCGCGAAACAGCTAGGGAACTCGTTAGCTATATAAAGCCCCTTCAGAGCAAGGCGGATGAAGATGCCATACATCCAGCGGCGGGTTTTGCAGCGGAAGCTCCACCCTGAGGCGCTGATTCCTCTGCCGGCTTTGGCTTTGCAGGGGCGCTTTTAGGCGGAAGGTCCTCCTCGTTGGCGAGAATGAGATCCAGCCTCGATTCCACGCCAGCGACGGCTTGCTGCAAAAAAGAGCTAACTCCTGCTCCCCATCTCGACTTCGTAGGCTGAGAATTCTGCGACATGGTTATAACCAATGATCCGCGAACCTCTGTCCAGCTACCTTCCAGACGCAGGGCTATCCTTTGTGGGCACCATCAGTGGTGGGGGCGGTTTGCGGGCGTCGTTCGAAGCTCGTATCCTAGGTCGGCCCTGTCGTCACGGAAAAGCATGAGGGGAAGTATGTACCAGCAACCATGCGCAACGGAGGGATCCGTGGGCTCGAAGGAGGGACGGTAAACGAGAGACTGGAGAGAGAAGAGGAAACAAGGCGGGAGGAGGGCAGGATGAGGACAGACTGTCAGCTTGCGCGTCGCAGGCGCCGTGAGCCTCTTTGCGGCGTCGACGAGGGATGCCGGGGCGAGAGCTGCGCTCTTGGCGTGGGGACCGCCGCCCGCAAGGCACGGAGCTCCCGCTCCTCCAGTCCTGGCGGGAGATAGATAGCGAGCTGCTCCCAGCACCCAGACGCCAGCCTTCATCCCTGTCGAGACTCTCTCCGCAGCGCTCCAGGCAGACACCGTCTCGTTCCTCCGTGCTCCCCGACCGACGATGTCTCTGGAGCCGCCCACCTACCTCAGCTCCCTGCAGAGCAACATCCGGGCGCGGCCAATCCCGTGGGAGGGCGCCGTCCGAGCCGGCAACATCACCGATGACCACCTGAAGAAGATCAAGGCTGTCGACAAGGTGCGCAAGGAGCAGCGCCGCCAGACCGTCGAGGGCGATCTCAAGGGCTATGCCACCCTGCTGGCTGGAGGCCCCGATGGCAAGAGTGTGCTGGAGGCCGCGTCACGGCGGACGGACATCGTCCAGTATATCCTGGTGCTGGCGGCGGACTTGCTCAATGGTGCGGATGCACACCCCCTTGTATCAGCCAGGGTCACCTCCCTCTTCTGGTCGTTGCTAACGTCCTTGTTGCGCTGTAGATGTCCCATCGCTCGCCTCTACGCTGCTCGCGCAGCCTGAACCGTATAAGCCATTCCTCCCACTCCTCCGCCATTCCACAAACGCTGAAGATCCAATACCGCTCCTCACGTCCTCTCTTCTGACAACCCTTGTCGCTGTTGGGCTCACCATCTCACCTAAAGCTACTGCAAGGGACGAGGAAGCTCTTCCCAGTCTCTATTCGTACCTATCTACCCTCATCAAGAACCAGGACAGCGGCCTACAAGATATCGGTGTTCAGGGGTTCTCAGAGTTGCTTAGGACAAAGAGGGCCAGAGAGATCTTCTGGAGTCAGAGGAAAGAGACAGTTGACCCATTGATCGATATTCTACGTGCCGCTGCCGGCGGGAAGGATACCGGCTCGACCGCTCTGGCCGCAAGCAGCATCCGCAGCATCGAGCCCGGGATTGGAGGCGGAGTCGGGCTTCAGCTCCTGTACCACGTTCTGCTCGTGCTCTGGCAGCTGAGCTTCGAGGGTGAACTGGTTGGCAACGATCTGGAATCGTAAGTAACCGGCATGCGATTTACAGGAGAAGAGGAATATGCTCACTGGACCTAGGGACCATGAGATTATTGCGCTGTACACGCACCTGTTACGAGTCTCTCCCAAGGAGAAGACGACCCGTCTGCTTCTTGCTACGCTCAACAACCTCCTCTCTTCCAACCGAACAACGCTGCTGCCAGTCGCTGTGTTCGTTCGCCTTCCGGCGCTCCTTTCCAATCTTGGTGGTCGTCACTTGACCGACCCGGACCTCCTGGAGGATCTCAAGGCACTGTCTGAGATGCTGGACGAGTACACGAAGACACAGACTACGTTCGATCAATATGCAGCCGAGGTGCACTCGGGCCATCTCCGCTGGTCACCGCCTCACCGCAACCCGACCTTCTGGAGGGAGAACGCCCGCCGCATTCTTGACGAGGACAACGGTGCCCTGCCGAAGAAGCTGGCCGAGATCCTCTCCAAGAGTTGGGACAACGACAAGCAGGTTCTTGCCATTGCGTGTAACGACGTGGGCAACCTGGTCAAGGAGGTGCCGGAGCGGCGGTCGCAGCTGGAGAAGCTGGGCCTGAAGACGCGGGTGATGGAGTTGATGGCCGATCGGGATGAATCGGTAAGGTGGGAGAGTTTGCGAGCGGTTGGGGAGTGGCTACGCTATACTTTTGAGGGCTGAGACCCTTGCGGCAAGCCGTCTGCGACGGTGTCCCGATGGCGTGTACTCTGTGCCGAGCTGAGCTTTGTTTGGTGTTCTTGTCTTTTGGCATGCGTACTATAGTATCTTTTTGCCAGTCTATACAGTAGAGCCCGTTTCTTTCTCCGGCTGGAGATCTGCGCTAGAAGGGTTGGAAATGAACGCTTTGATTTATAAGGCGGATGTACTGATCGACCTTTGCCGAACGCAGGCGCCATAGAAGGCCGCTTAACTCGGAATCAGACCCATCGCCCTGCGCGCTTTTGGTCGCTGATCATGCTGGACGGAAGACCCCGCAAGACGCTGCACATCCCCCAGAAAATCTGAAACCACCTGGAGACGCGCGAGTTCACCGCGCATCCAGACGCTCCAACCGACTCTCCAGGGCTCCATGGGTGCATGCCATCGACGCTTCGACGAGAAGACCGGGGTCTGCGATCGAGACGACCCCTTTTCCGCAAGGTTCGTCCGAGGCTGCACGATTATACCGCACATCACGAGTGGATCGCGGCGCGCTGGACGGTGGGGATGGGCGCCGGCACGAGCCCGCCGAGCGCCTTGGGACTTATCTGGCTCTGCTCCTCCCGCTGATCAGAACCTCCGCCCCAGGAACGACCGCCTCCCCTCGCGCAACATGCAATCCCGTCCTCCTCGGAGGAGTGTCTGAATTCGTCCAAGAGCAAGCATTTCATCGTTTTTCATATCCGCCAGTGGCTTTTTCTGGCCCGCTCCAGCAGAGATAGGCCCATATCACAGCGGCACGAGCCGGGCCACGGGAAAGAGGAGCGGAGAAGCGGAGATCATCCTGGTCCTGGTTCTCCTCTACGGTCGATATAGCACACAGACCCATGTCCCGATCCTTCACCGGTTGCAAGAGATGTAAAGCTCGACGGCAGAAATGTGACGAGCAGCGGCCCGAGTGTGGAAGATGCAAGTCCGCGGGGGCCCCGTGCCGCTACGCGATGCAGCTGCAATGGGGAGGTCGAGCGTTTTCGCGCTCGAGGTTTGGAGCGTGCGTGGCAAAGGGGGGCATGCAGAAGTTAGGTGAGGTCCGGATCTGTTCATATGGTCAATGTCTGGGGGGGAGGTATAGCGGTATCTGACTGGAAAGACCTGCAGAGTATTCCCCCGGTGAATTCATCTACACGACGGCCAAAACTCCGCCGCCAGCACCTGCGAAGCCGACGATGGCCCGGCAGATCGATCCCTTCTCGTCCTTGCCCGCTGAGCAGAAGGCGCTGTTACATCATTTCATCCGCGACGCCTCGACCGTCACGTCTTGCCATTCGGGAATGCAGAGGGAGATATGCAGGATGATCGTGCCAATGGCCCTCCAGACACCGTCGCTGCTGTACGCAACGACCGCGCTCTCAGCCATACATCTCCAGGCCTTGAGCAATCAGTCGGAAGGGGTCAAGTCCGCCCCGGACATCGCCCGGCTGATGGCCAAGAGCCTGGAGCATTTTCGCCGTGAGCTCCAGGATCCGAACACGAGAGGGTCCGACGCCCTTCTGGCGACCGCACGCACTCTCTGCCTGGCAGAGATACATTCGGGCGCCATTCATCCGAATACGTGGAGAGCCCACGTGGAGGGCGCGAAGGCCTTGATGGCGGCTTCGGACTCTTCACCTCAGAAGTCCAACGAGGCATTCCGCAGATATCTCGACCGATGGTACAGGTCGATAGTGGCGCTCACAGCGCTGAACGGCAACGGCCCTCCAATCGGCGATGTTTCGGAAAGCTCATTACAGGAGATTGCTACTCCGCCAGATACACCAGACTATCTGGACGATTACTGGGGATTCACGGTGCACCTCGCAGACATCTTCCGCCAGATCGGCGCCGTGGCCTGGCGAAGGCACCAACTCAGCGGTCCGAACAAAAAACCGGTCAAAATAGATGAGGCGGACTTCCAACAGAAGGCGGCTGCTCTTGAGTTCTCTGTCCGACGCTTGATGGATCGAGATGCCGTCTCCCAGCCCATCTTCTATCCCGGTGTGATCGAGGGATTGTCAGCGCAGTGCATCCGCGAATTCATACTCTGCAACGAGGCCTTCCAACATACCGCTCTGATCCACATCTACCGTCGGGTACGGAGACTCCCCGCGTCGTCCCCCGAGGTCCAGCATTCGGTCAAGCGGATCCTGGAGTGCATATCCCTGATCACTCCTAAGACGGGACTGAGTCCCTGGGTGATGCTGACGACGCCACTGTTCACGGCGGGATGTGAAGCGCTGGGAGAGGACAGGGAGGTGGTTAGGAGACTAATGCTATTACTTCACGACACTGTTAGAATACCTAATGTGCTTCAGTCACTGAAGTTTCTCGAGCTATATTGGGCGAATGACCAGATGAATGACGATGAGGATTGGAGTCACTTTCTGGGTATGGAACTCCTCATTTCATAAATCCCTTTTCTCCCCTAGAAGCGTCGCTAACAAACAAGCCAGATCGGATGAGCTTTGACTTTATCCCTTACTGAGTGATTGAATCATACGAGACATCTGATTTACGTTTCTGTATTTTCTTATCATGATATAATATCGGCGAGTCGTATGATTCCATTTATTGTCCCTGTCTCATGTACTATTGTTATTGTTTTGCTCCCAGGTGTTGCATTGGTTGATATCAGAAAGGTCGTGCCGCCTTCAATTGAGTACACCTATACAGGTAACAGGTGTTTGAAAAGCCGACGCTTGGGATGGGACGGTGGTTGGTGGTGTTATTCGTCGGCGTCTTGGAGGTCTGTATTTATTATCTGTGACTTAGCGTAGCGTTATGGAGTTATTAGGTCCTTGTCTATGTCATTTTTTTTGTTTGTCCTTTGAGGAAAATCAAACTGTTTCAATAAACATCTTAAAAAATCCCGTACTGTATAATATAAGAAGCCTTTCACCGTCCACTTCGCTCACTGAGGCTTGAATCCAGGGGAGCTTTAAGTAGGACAACTATTCTAATAATCTAATTTGTGGCAAGCATACCATTATCGCTACTGTATAACTCCCTAGCATCCTACCTGCAGACAGGACCTACCATCTATTGCTGTTTACCATTTAACCCATCCATTAATCAGGTCCCTCGAGCTCATTATTAATTAGGGGCTTATAATTATAATAATCATGCTGTGGGCGCGCTTCGGCACCTTTGGTGCTTGTGCAGAACTGTAATCTTATCTGCCATTTGAACATCGGTGGCTCTGACTCCGACTCAACTGGATCCTACTGTCTACTGTCGTTGAATGGCATGTTGAATAATAGGAGGTCCTATGGCAGTCCTCTTGTATCACATCACACATAAGCCTAGCAAATAGACCTAACAGCTAAAAGAGCCAATAATAAAAATCTCCATTCGAACGATCCCCATTGTACGCGCTGCCCCACTCAGATTCTAGTATCGAAAGTAGAGAAAAGAAGAAGAGAAGGGGTGTGACATCGCAGGTAGATCAACAATAGTAATATAGAGTTACTACCCAGAAGACTGACTGGAAGCAAGGACGACGGATGCACTAATGCAGCCTGCTTACCCGTTCGGAAGACGAGCCACACTAGTGGGAGATGCAGCTTGCTTACCCTATCCTAACGCAGCTTTCTACTACAGTACAGGTGCACTCAACCCTTGGGCCCCTTGGTGGCTGGTGGATGTATGTATGTGTATATATATACGGATATAATTGAAAGCTTTGTTTCTCGTCGGAATCTGTCTGTCTAGCCAGTATATATACCTCTCTCTTTATGATTCATATTTTTTTGAATTGTGAGGTCGATACATACGATAAACACATATCACTTCTCTATTTAATATATATATTCAGAACGTACATACAGCACATAATGTCCGAAGTACTTTGTACAGCATATACATACTTATCCACCATCCGCAATGACATTCTCACCCAACGACCTCCCCGACCTCACGGGCAAGGTATACCTCGTGACCGGCGCGAACACGGGAATGTACGTTTTCTCCAACTATATACCAACCCCTCCACATACTGTACACACAGAACCCCCATACACACTGAGAGAGACGGCCAAAAATACCTGCTAACCTTGCGCTCGCTCGCTCGCTACGCTCAGAGGCTAATACACCGCGTGCCATCTCGCGAAACACAACGCCAAGGTCCACATCGGCGCCCGGTCCGAAACCAAGGGCGCGGAGGCGGCGGAGAAGATCAGGGCCGAGATCCCGACTGCCAAGGTGGATGTGCTGCTTATGGACCTGCAGCGTCTGGAGAGTGTCGTTGCTGCGGCGAAGGAACTGACCAGGTATGTACTGTACTGTACATGCGTGCATACGCGGCGCCGCGCCGTATGGCGCTATGTCAATGGGTACTATATATATTATATATATTATATATATATGAGAGTACTGATGATCATGCTTTCCTTTTAGGAAAGAAAGCAAACTCCACGGTCTGGTCAACAACGTCGGCATCATGGCCGTCAAGTTCGAGCTTACACCGGATGGATATGATTCGCAGTTTCAGGCATGTAAATCCCTACATACCCTCATATACACTCCACATCCCTAACCCCCATTCGCTCCATTTCATATTCCGTAATTAATACTAACCACATGATGATTGTCAAATCAATCAGGTCAACCACATCTCCCACTGGCTCCTAACGCACCACCACCTCCCGCTCCTCACCAAGACGGCCGCCTCCGAGCCCGCGGGAGGCGCCGTCCGCATCGTCAACGTCACCTCCGACGGACACAACTTCGCCCCGTGCGCGGTCGGCATCGACTTCGACGACATCAACCAGGAGAAGAGGGGAGGGGTATGGACGCGGTACGGGCAGTCGAAGCTGGGAACATCCTGCACGCGAGGGAGCTGAATAGGAGGTATGGGCCGGGGGCCTCAGGCTCGAAGAGTGGAAGTGAAGGGGGCAAGATCTGGACGGCGAGCATCCATCCGGGGCATGTTGATACGTGAGTATATAACCACTCTACTACTCATTACTTTTTTTCCCTTTTCTGTTTGACAGAAGGAACCTTTTTTTCCCCTGACCATGACTGATACGTTATATACAGGCAACTCAACACCCGCGCCACCGGCACCGGCCCGCTCCAGAAGCTGCAGCCGGTCATGAAGTGCCTCAGGGTGTTCATCACGCCGGACGTGGGGTCACACACGAGCCTCTTAGTCGTCGCGGGCGGGGGCTTCAAGCGCGAGGACAGCGGGCGGTACTTCGAGCCGGTCGCGAAGAGGGGCACTCCATCGAAGCATGCGAGGGACGATGCGCTGGCGGCGCGGCTGTGGGTGTGGACGGAGGAGGAGATGCGGAAGCGGAAGTTGATCGATTAGGTTTACCTACCTACCTAGGTAGTCAGTGCACATACCGGTGGACCCTGCTGCTGTTGTTTAGTTAATTGCTCCTGCTGTTTCTTTGTATGAGGCGATTTTTACAATGTTTAAAGTTGGGATTTGTTAGCTAAGTACTCATCACCTTTATTTCCATAGTTCTAAGTTCCATTATCAATCAATCTAAAGAAGAATAATATCAATCGAATAAAAACAGAATATCTTCAAGAAGCTTCAGGATGATAGTGAACAAATCGATTTATGACGACGATCCAGCTACCTACCTACACCTACAGCAAAAAGCAATTTAGAGCTGTATGATAAAAGAAGAAACAGGAAAGCTTCCGGAAGAAGGCCTACAGGGCAGTGGCAGTTACTATATTTATGTTGATTTTCTCCCCTCCTTTTGATAAATACATATGCTTGAGGCGCCTTTTCTTTTAAAAAAAAGGTTCAAGTTGACCCTTCGACCTTCATCTCCATAATATAATAATATAGATTTCACGACGACCAGCACCACCCTAGGCTACCTAACCCAAGAGTATGATTGGTGGTCTGTCTTAAGACCGGACCGTTAGATTCTACATGTACATACATACACGGAATATATTGTGTTCCTCTCTCCCTCTGGAGTAGTGATGTATTTGTTTGTTGATTGCTATGTTGTGTATATGTATGCGTATGTGTATGCGTATATGCTATACCATCCATCATCCACCATCTACATGGATCTGAGTTACAGGTGGCAGTTTCAAAAGCCATCATGTCATCATCATCATCATCATCAGCGACCTCAGACTGCGGCGGTTGAATCATTAAGATAGGATGTGATAGGACCGGATAGGGCAAGCAAGCTGCATCTCCCACTAGCTCGTAGGGGATCGTATGCCGTGCAACCTTGGAACGGTAGGTTGGGTTGCCAAAGCTTTCGTTAAACCTCCTAGGAACATCCCTGTGTTTAGCGGCTGAGCACATTTTGCTTGTTTTATATACATATGTATACCTGTGTGATTTTCAAGCTATGAATATCAAAAGGTAAGTAATTAAACGCTATGATAGGTAAAAAAAAGACTTTTAAGCAAATCCGGTCAAGTCAGTCCACTAGATCACAAATAAAGTAGTAGAAAAGCAGCAATGTATGTATGTAACTTGGGCACGGGACAATTAATAGTATTGAAAAATTTTCGGCAACCTATTGTATGGATCTAAGCAGGCTGTTGTGAGATGCGGAAGGCTTGTGGATGTATAGATAGGATTATTGCCAATTAAGCTTACAGGGCAGAGCCCACACATCAGCTGTAGCCTTGGATGCTTATTTATTTAGATCAATTTCCCAAGAGTTAAGGGATTGACTTGAGCTTAGTGTCCTTTTTTCATAATGGGACTACTCACGTACCGTGCTGGAGACTCTCTGAATCGGTTATTGGTTTGAATGTGTCAATTGTATTCGAAGAAATTAGTGGCTAAAACTAAAAATTGTTATTTTTTTATTTTCCAATGCAACAAAGGGTAAATGAAAAAGAGGGGGTGAAGGGAGCGAAGGAAATATATATATATGGTGTTTCCACCGGGCCGTGAAGGCACATTATCGTGCAAGCGTTGAAACACTTTGTCCATAGGTATTATTAACTAAGCAGTCGAGCAGCCAAGCAGACGGTCAGCCGGGCAGTCAGCGGACATCTAGTCCGCGTCTCTATGCGGAGTGAATTTGTAGTACGACCTCGGCATGCACTCCTCGTCGGTCCGATGGTTATGGCTGCTCGTCACGTCGACCTGCGTGCTGACCATGATATCGCCCGTCTTCGTGCACAGTTCCTCCTCGGAGTCATGACCGCCCGTCTGCGACGGCAGGATGACGCTGCCCCTGGCAGGCCTGCGGCCGCTCCGGGCCTGCGACACGCTCCCGAGCTCGTAGCGCGAGGGCTTCCCTTCACTGTCGTCCAGGGTGCCCGAGACGTGTTTCTTCCAGACGGACCGCAGGGACGGCATGTTGGCCGTCAGCATGGCGGTGCACAGCTCGAATGCCGTCACGATGTCGACCGATCCGTAGACGTACGTTGTCCGCGAGCCGCTGCCGAGTTGCACGAGCACGATGAACCGGAGCAGAGACACCAGGATGGTGCCCCCACCGACCGTGAAGCAGAGGATCAGCTCGATCCGACGCTTGAGGGTCATCTGGAGGACCCACAGTGGGTAAATGGGGAGGATATAGATCAGGAAATCCGTCAAGACATTCTATTATCGCCATTTTGCGTTAACCGATTGGCTGCATGGTAATAGGTGAGTTGCGCTTGAGCCATGTCGGGCGCAGAGACAACTTACAAGGCTTGCGGGGATGTACAATGTGATCGGGGTCGGGATGCATCTTGCATTCGGGTACAGGGTGGGGTGGAAGAAAGCATCCAGGGGGATACACTGGAAGCCGTAGAATAACCAGACGGCAACGGTCTGCGCGGTGGTGAATCCAATGGTGAGATATATCAGCAGCCTATACAATGGGGTGCTGCTCAGGACGCGGAGATAGAATGCCAAGAACGACATCTTGATCAGCCACTGACAAAGGATGTAGACGAACTCGATGATGAAAAGTAGCTTTTGATGTTTCCCCATCAGCGAAAAAAATAAAGCCATTTACACATCCGAGAGGGAGGAGGGGACGAACCAAGGTGATCTTCTCAATATTTTCTGGTGGAACGCCATATAGCCTGGGTATCAGAGGAGTAACGTTAGTTCATCGTCACCTTGTCGGGAGCTCAAGAAATCAGTTTCAGGATCATCTCAACATACTTTCCTCCTCCAAAGACGATCATCTCTTTCAAGATGGCCTGTGTTGCGAGCCATGCTATCTAGACAAAAGACACAAAATCAGACGTCGAGCGTTGAAAACGGCAGCGAAAGGTAGACCAACAGTGGCGGCGACCATAAACCAGTCATCTATCCCAAATTGCTTGGAGATATAGAGACGCGAGTAGAAACGGAGCAGGGACGATAATAACGTGATAATAATGACGGGCATGGTAACGCCCCATGCCACGGGCTGCAAATTGTCTGAGATGGACATGGTGCTGTCAACGCATTGATGGCTCAGAACACAATTCAGCGAGTGAAGTTGATGATTCTGGAAGCGATGAAGCCCGAGCACGGCAAGACCATTTGTATATTGCTGTACAGAACGAACTAGTATATAGTATGCTCCCTCCCCCCAAAGAGGTTGGAGGAAGTTGTTGAGCAAGGATGTGAAACGCAGGGCAGGGAGATCGTCTCAGGAGCGCACTCATGCATGTGTAGTTCGTTCGACCTGTCAGTGCAATTTAGCTAGTACAATACCTCGGGCATATCAGGCCAATCCGTGTCCTAAGAGTGAGACCCCTGTTCCTCCATCTCGAACGACAGACTAAGGTTAATCTAAGCGTCAGAAAAATTCATCCGGCGACGATAACCATAATCACTGTTAGCACATCTGGGGAGTGTTCTTACTGCGGAACGGAGGCAAAAACCGACGTTGGCGGAAGGGCACCGAGGCGACGCGAGCGGCCCGGCTGGGCCCGAATACAAGTCCAGATACCGGGATCAGGAGCAGGAATCCTGTGCCCTAGATCTATTCTGGTAAATTCTTCAGGTCGAACGCAGGGATCCCCCACCCGCTGTGGACGAGGAAGGGAGTGGCTAAGGCCCTGGGGATGACCTGTACCTCGCATCGTGGATGTTTGGCCTGCTTCCTAGCAAGCTTGGCTTCCCAGAGCAAATTGGCTAGTGGAGCCTCTAGGTCCTTCCGCGGGACGGGCCGGCGTCCCGTCGCTTCGGCTCGAGGGGTGGCGTCCGGACAGCTTAACGTATCTCGAACGGGCAGTCAGCGCAGTATTCAGTTCCGTATACGTACCATCCTAGTTGCCTGCTAACTGCAGATCTTCTATCTATCTGGTTTTCTGGTCAATTGATTAATCTTTCAAAGCTCACCGTGCTTATGGGGTTAAAAGTGTTAATTTTTTTTGCGTTGCATCTTCAGCACTCACGCAGACTGCGCCTGCAATGTAGGTATAACCTACATAACTGCGATGAATAAGCAGATCTACAGGAGCAGGCGTACATATGCAGACACGTGACTCTACAGACACACGATTACCTAATAGAAGCAAATGCCAGTAGAAGAGTGCGAGTTGCAGAGGACTTAGGTACACAAGCAGCACCGACTCAGTACATATCAGTACATACGCAGTACAGAGCCGTACATGAGACGAAGCATCGTCCCTGTCTATTCCTGGGGAAGACGGGGGATCTGGAGAAATGCTGCAGAGTGCAGACCACTCTTTTCCCTCTTTTTCCCTCTTGAGATTTCAGACCTCGGATGTTGCCCGACGAAGCGTCCAGCCCCGGGCCGCGTAGGCCACTTGCTGTATCCGGACATTGCGTGGATCAGTCAGGTGACCGGCGAAAGTGCCGTCCCTGCTCGGCACTGCGTGATGACTGGAGAAAAGTGCCGTGAGTGGAGCAGCTCAGCGTTAGACGGCTATACAGGATACATCATAGGGTGGTTTGGCGCGGTCCGGGTGAGACCCACCAGTGGCAAGTCTCAATTGCTGGGGGCCAGTGATCTTTGATTTGGGGTGAGAATGATTATTGATGATACTTGTGACAGGTCAAACGGTTGTCAAGTTCATAGGTGAATACTGGGAATTCAAGGCGTTCCTCACTGTCTACTGCTTTCTACAATTGGTGGTTGGATGGAAAATCTGTGAATTATGGTTTAGACTAAATTAGCATCTTCAACTTTAGTGCCTACACCTGAAGAATTTCATCTGCCTTGGAGTAGTTAGCTTCTAGGGCTGCCACGCGTGACACGATGCCGGTAGACCCTTGTCCAACCGCGCCAAAGCCTCCCTTATTCCCAAATAGGACAAACCAAGCGCTACTAATATGCAGCTCACTCAAGGAATTGGCAGGGGTGTTTTATCGTAGCTAGATTACTATCAACCGCGAGGCGTGATCTGCAGATAAATCCAAAGCAGGAAACCAGTCCCTCCTTCACGCCTTTTCTTTCTGGTCGCCGGGGTAGGTGTTCGCATCTTGGAACACGTCGTTCACCCCATACACCACTCCAAGGTTGCCATCCCGGTTGACTCCCAGCCACTCCCTCATCTGCGGGCTCAACGTCTTCTTCGTCTCCTCCGACAGACCGACGGCCCAGTTGACCTGGCCCCGCAGGAAGGGCGCGTTGTATGCTCCGAAAAGGAGCGCTCGGTCGACGTCCTTGGTGATGTTGCACCCCGAGGTGTGCCAGAGACGGCCGTCCATCACCACGATGGAACCCGCCTTGGCCTCGAACGGCACCAGCATCTTCCTCGCTTCTTCCTCCGGGGGCACGTCCGCGCGGGTTTTCCAGTTGTGGCTGCCGGGGATGTACAGAGTCGCGCCGTTCTCGTAGTAGATGTCCGTCAGGCACCAGATGACGTTCAGGGCCCATGTCGAATGCCACGGGTCTGGGCACTGCAGCGAGAGATCGGAATGCAGGCCCATCGACTTAGACCCGGGGCGGGCAATGTTGGCGGTGAAGTTGGAGATGAGGAAGTTCTTCGATCCCAGCGCCGCCTGCACCATCTCGATTGCCACCGGGTGCTGGATCAATTCCCGGAAGATGGGGTCGAGTTCCATCAGGTAGAAAACACGGACGTTGTGCTCGTTGGGGTCGAGCCATTCCAGACGGGTAGGGTCGCCTCGACGCTCGCTCTCCTCCTTCGCCTTCCAGAGGCGATCCAGCGCCTCCTTGGCCTTCTCCGCAGTAATTACATTGGGGATGATGGCGAATCCGTTCTCCTTGAACTTGGCCTTCGCCTCCTCGAGAAACTCTGGGGTGATAGTCGCAGTGGCAGCGGTAGCCATGATGACGATGGTTGATATCGGCGAGACGATTGCAGGAGTATATGATTTCCAGGGGGATGTTTGGTTCGTGAAGAATGGAAGGGGACCGGGGGTGCGATCTATGCTGTAGAAATACTTGGCGAACTCTCCATTGAATGTCCAGATGACCCGAAACAGGCGGTGGACAGATGGCACTCATGGGACGCACTACCAGGAGATGGTGTACTTCGTAAACACGGGTGGAGATGACTATGTGGTATCTCAGGCCGCACACGTGGTGCCAATCTTAGGATGGTAATCCCAACGTTTGGCAACAATTCTGCACATAGCTTGGCACAGGACCTAAGTGGGGAGTCAAAGCGAACTGACAAATGTACTTCAATTGCCGCTGTGATTCACCAATCAAGCAGCCTCTAATTACTTCTTTCCAATTGTTGACCAATGGATATCTTGGAGTTAGGCCGAGAGCTTCACAGTGGCGTTCAGACATCCAGCATGAAGGGGTATGAACTTCTTCCCATCGTATCATGTTTTGTTTGACTATTGACGGACTACTCTGTATTCCCGTACTGCATCGAACGGACGGAGAAGTCCTTGCTTCTGTCAACAGTGGGAACATTATGGGCCAAAATGCTGCGTTCTCTGTCCTGGCCGGAGCATTCGAGCTGATCTCAGCCATTGATGGTTCAAATGGATGCGGATCCTGTCTGGGCGGTGCTTTGTGTCGCGTGGAATTGCGGTGGTTTCTGCTTGCTGACTATGGACTAAGGTTGTCAGCAAAAGCTGACTGAACCCGTCTTCGTCGCCATTCTTGGCAACAAAAGCACCTGACCGCGGGAGAAGATCGCCGCCACAGTCCCCGCAGCTACCATTATTCGCTCACTGCTTTTCTAATAGTTCACTGCCCCGCGGATACAGCCGCCCGCGTATACGAGGCACCGGTCAATGCTCCTGCCATCATGATCCAGGCCGCTGCGTGGCCCAGTCCGTCTCGGATGCCTCCCGCGGGATATGCCTACGCCCGTCCGTGTACTGCGGAGTCCTCTGTACACTGCGGTATCTTGCGCTGGTGTAGGGGTTGATTGCGATCCTCGCGCTGCGCAACTATTCCGTACTGTGGTACGACCACGGATTCAACATCCAGGTTCCGCGGAAGATCTGCTCCATATGCGGGTGGCAAGGACGATGGGGAGAAGATCTCGCGGAGCGATGTGGACAGTGAACCGATGGACCAACTAACTGACCAGCGTCCCCCAGCAGGAGAAACCAATTGGGGTGTTGATATTATCCGTTTGCTCTGTCTTGTTGACTACACAGTTGGTCCCTACCATCTAGTCTCTTCTCTCTCTTGATGTATCCCGCGCCTGCATCTTGGAAGCTGTTGCATGAGCCCCATAAAGGATCTTCCCCTGGAGCATAAGGTTCTAGACGTCGATTTCCAAAGTGGAAATGGCTAGCCATGAGCCAATCAGCTCCATCATTGACTCTTGTTACCATCACTATCTAGCTCATCATTATTGATGATGTGCTGATGGCTCATATCAACTTGCAGTTTCACCTGACGGAAAAGACTGGACTGAAAATCTCAAGCCATTTGCGGTGCTTGAGGTCAGATCAGGATGGGAAAGATCTAGTCAAATTCGACTGGCATGCGTTGTAACAGGATGATCAGCAGAGTGGAGAAGACCTCGCTCCCCAGGGGCAGTAGTTGACGCCTCTGGATTCCCAATTACGGCCTTAAATGTCAATTGATGCTTTTTCAATGACCGCTGATCTTCAGTTGTACCCATAATCGGTCTGCCTGGCTGCGTTGCATTATTAGCGACTTTTAGGAATATCGATTGAGCTCGACCAGGTCTATGATTTGCTCGTTAAAAATTTCCTTTTTGCTTTCAAGTCTCTCCATTTTGAGAGAACCAAGGATGTCGGTGAGTCTGAGGGTATCAATGGTGCTGTGTATTTCTATCACGAGCTCATGGATTTCCAGACAAATTCACAGACCCGCAATTGCCTAGCAATGTGGAAAATTATGTTTGTGTCTCAGGAAGGAACACTGATAGTACTTTTCATTTCCCGAGATGATTTCCGTGTCTTTTAGGGTTTTCATGCTGCAAAGTATTGTACTGATCTGAAACGGGCCTTGTTTTAGGGTTTGTAGATGGCATTGCAGATGTTGCTGTCTCAAGGACTGAACTTTCGCCTCATATGCATATCTCGACAGACGATTTAGATAATGTGGAGACCTTAGACAAGAGGAGAGCTATGACCCCTTTTGCCTTCTTGAATCTGGAAGACTTCTACCCGGAAAGGAGCGGAGGTTCCGGTTCGCCAGAGTATGATAGCTACCCACCTTTCTTGAGCCTTGGCAGGTGCGGAGTCTCGCCCTTGTTAATGATTGTCTTACTCCTTAGTGATAGCTTGAGCAAAGAGGTGGTTGCTCAGAGCGTTGAGCCCGTGGATATTGCCAAGTCAGGACTCAGAAGGAAACAACTCTGATCTAATCCATGCGTTGCAGCTGAGCAGCACTATTACGATTTCAAGATGCGTGTTGTTAGGAAACGCCAGAGAAGCGAATCTCGCTGCAGGCTCGATGGAATCTGATCATTTCAAAACGAACATTACGACTTGCAAAACAACAGCGAAACTTATCATATCAGGGGGACGTGCCAATGGAAATTGACTGTCCACTCCGTGTTGTCACCTCCTTTATCACCCATCCCACCCGGATTTCTTCACGATGCGCCATTATCCATCCCATCGGCCTCCGTCCTTGCCACCAATATATGGGAACAAAGAGAAACCATCGCCCTGAAAAGGAAGAAAAGCTCCTCTGCTTTCTGAAGTCCATTCACCCACACTGGAAGGATCAAGGCCTTTGGTTTCAACACTCTCTGGCAATGCTTAAAACAAGAGGACACGGTGGAGGAACATCTTATTACGCTGTCTTGGTGTGCTGACCCTTCTCTTGTGCCTGTCAGAGGACGACCAGATCCGGCTTTGGATGACCTAGATGCTCTTGAACCACTTCACAAACAGTCTGCGGAGGAAATACACACAAAACAGCGGAAGAGAGACGTTGTTCCTTTTATTACAGGGAGGACTGCGACTGTGGTGGCTACAGACACACTGTTATAAAGAAGTCTGCATGCAGACTGAATGCAGAAGAACGATGGGGGG
>ENA-UOWK01000145-UOWK01000145.1-bioreactor-metagenome-genome-assembly--contig:-NODE-145-length-87722-cov-15.003855_pt1 | contig 87722 bp, 75 predicted proteins | sample MGYA00238157_ERZ761612 | MGnify/ENA primary metagenome ERZ761612 (study PRJEB28901, sample SAMN06268035) | bioreactor metagenome | isolation source: Joint BioEnergy Institute, California, USA...
TCTCGCTTCTCTCCGCCTTGCCTGCTCATCGCTCGCGACGCGGCAAATCGATTTTCACACTGTATGAATAACGGGGCTGTATCGACAGCCCCGCGTTGTTTCTGCTTCCACCTGACGAGAACAGAGTCATGGCCCTCGACATTCACGCTCACCGTATCCTGATCCTCGACTTCGGTTCCCAGTACACCCAGCTGATCGCTCGCCGCGTACGCGAGATCGGGGTGTTCTGCGAGCTGCATCCCTGGGACATGTCCGAAGACGATATCCGCGCCTTCGCCCCGCGCGGCATCATCCTCGCCGGCGGCCCGGAGTCGGTTCACGAAGCCAACAGCCCGCGTGCGCCGCAGGCGGTGTTCGACCTCGGCGTACCGCTGCTGGGCATCTGCTACGGCATGCAGACCATGGCCGAGCAACTGGGCGGCAAGGTCGCCGGCTCCGACCTGCGCGAGTTCGGGTATGCCCGCGTTGATGTAGTCGGCAAGAGCCGCCTGCTCGACGGCATCGAAGACCATGTCGACGCCGACGGCGTGCTGGGCCTGGACGTGTGGATGAGCCACGGCGACAAGGTCACCGAGCTGCCCGCCCAGTTCAACATCCTGGCCAGCACCCCGAGCTGCCCGATCGCCGGCATGTTCGACGACGCCCGCGGCTACTACGGCGTGCAGTTCCACCCGGAAGTGACCCACACCAAGCAGGGCGGGCGCATCCTCACCCGTTTCGTGCAGGACATCTGCGGCTGCGAAGCGCTGTGGACGCCGTCCAACATCGTCGAAGACGCCATCGCCCAGGTGCGTCAGCAAGTGGGTTCGGCCAACGTGCTGCTGGGCCTGTCCGGCGGCGTCGACAGCTCGGTGGTCGCGGCGCTGCTGCACAAGGCCATCGGCGACCAGCTGACCTGCGTGTTCGTCGACAACGGCCTGCTGCGCCTGCATGAAGGCGACCAGGTGATGGCCATGTTCAAGGAGAACATGGGCGTCAAGGTGATCCGCGCCGACGCCGAGAAGCAGTTCCTCGACAACCTGGCCGGCGAAGCCGACCCGGAGAAGAAGCGCAAGATCATCGGTCGCACCTTCATCGACGTTTTCGATGCCGAGGCCAGCAAGCTGGACAACATCCAGTTCCTCGCCCAGGGCACCATCTACCCGGACGTGATCGAGTCGGCTGGCGCCAAGAGCGGCAAGGCCCACGTGATCAAGTCGCACCACAACGTCGGCGGCCTGCCGGAGGAAATGAACCTCAAGCTGGTCGAGCCGCTGCGTGAACTGTTCAAGGACGAAGTGCGCAAGATCGGCCTGGAGCTGGGCCTGCCGTACGACATGGTCTACCGCCACCCATTCCCGGGCCCGGGCCTGGGCGTGCGCATCCTCGGTGAAGTGAAGAAGGAATACGCCGACATCCTGCGCCGTGCCGACCACATCTTCATCGAAGAGCTGCGCAAGGCCGACTGGTACCACAAGACCAGCCAGGCTTTCGTGGTGTTCCAGCCGGTCAAATCGGTGGGTGTGGTCGGTGATGGCCGTCGCTACGCCTGGGTCGTCGCCCTGCGCGCCGTGGAAACCGTGGACTTCATGACCGCACGCTGGGCGCACCTGCCCTACGAGCTGCTGGAAACCGTCAGCGGCCGCATCATCAACGAAATCGACGGCATCTCCCGCGTCACCTACGACGTGTCGAGCAAGCCGCCAGCGACCATCGAGTGGGAATGATCCCGCGTCCGGCGTAAGCCGGTAGTCAGTGGTCAGGAAAACCAAGAGCCCGCGTGATTGCGGGCTTTTGGCGTTTTGCGTCTGTGTCCCGTCCTGAATAAGGTTTACAGACGTCGGGCATCAGGCCGGCAGGGCAGCCTTGGCTGCGGCGATGGCGCGAGCGGTCTCGGCCTGGCCGACGGAGGCCACCTCAGCGATCAGTTCGCCGTTGGCCGGATTGGTCACGGCGAAGCGCGCTTCGTCGTCGGCCTCGACCCACTGGCCATCGATGAAAGCCTGTTCGCGCAGCAACTGCAGATCGGAGAGTTCCATCTCGTTCTCTTGGCCAATCGTGGAAGGCAGGGTCAGTACACGCCGCCGTTGCTGGTGGGTGTCGGTGCGTCCTTGAACGCCGCCGCCAGGGTTTGCAGGCCACCCATCAGCACGGTGGTGTCGACGCCGACGGCGACGAATTTGGCGCCAAGCTCGATGTAGCGGCGTGCCAGCTTCTGATCGGCACTGAGGATGCCGGCGGCCTTGCCCGCCTTGCTGATACGTAGGATCGCGTCCTCGATGGCCGCCTGCACATCCGGGTGACCAGGATTGCCACGGTGGCCCATGGCGGCGCTGAGATCGGCGGGGCCTATGAAGACACCGTCGACGCCGTCGACTGCGACAATTTCATCCAGCCTGGCCAGGCCTTCGAGGTTCTCGATCTGCACCAGCAGGCACATCTGTGCGTCCGCTTTATCCAGGTAGCCGGGAATGCTGTTCCAGCGTGAAGCACGGGCCAGGGCACTGCCCACGCCACGCACGCCGCTGGGTGGGTAGTGCATGGCGCGCACCAGTTCGCGGGCCTGTTCGGCGCTTTCCACCATCGGCACCAGCAGGGTCTGTGCGCCGATATCGAGGATCTGCTTGATCAGCGCGGTATCGCCGATCACCGGGCGAATCACCGGTTGTGACGCATAGGGCGCCACGGCCTGTAGTTGGCCGAGCAGGCCGCGCAGGTCGTTGGGCGCGTGTTCGCCGTCGATCAGCAGCCAGTCGAAGCCGGCATTGGCCGCCAGCTCCGCGCAGTAGGGATCGGCCAGGCCGAGCCACAGGCCGATCTGCGCTTGGCCTGATTGCAGGCGCTGCTTGAAGGTGTTGATGGGCATGTCCATGACCGGCTCCTGTACTCAGACAAACCGGCAGGCGATGCTGCCGAGCATGTCGTAGTCGACGTGGAAGGTGTCGCCGGGGCTGGCTGCCACCGGCCGGGTGAAGGAGCCGCCGAGGATGATCTGCCCGGGCTGCAGGGTGACATCGTAAGGCGCCAGCTTGTTGGCCAGCCACGCCACGCCTTTGGCCGGGTGATTGAGAACCGCTGCGGACACGCCGGACTCCTCGATCACGCCATTGCGGTAAAGCACCGCCGGCACCTTGCGCAGGTCGATTTCGGTCGGTCGCACCGCGCGGCCGCCCATGACTACACCCGCGTTGGCAGCGTTGTCGGAAATGGTGTCGAACACTTTGCGGGTGGCTTTGCTGTCCGGGTCGACCTGCTGAATGCGCGCATCGATGATCTCCAGTGCCGGAATCACCCACTCGGTGGCGTCCAGTACCTCGAAGATCGTCACGTTCGGGCCTTTGAGCGGCTTGCCAAGAATGAATGCCAGCTCCACTTCGACCCGCGGCACGATGAAGCGCTCGAAGGGAATGTCGGTGCCTTCGTCGAAGAACATGTCATCGAGCAGCGCGCCGTAGTCCGGCTCGCTGATGTTCGAGGAAACCTGCATGGCGCGCGAGGTCAGGCCGATCTTGTGGCCAACCAGCTTGCGGCCGTCCTGGATCTTCCTGGCGACCCAGGCGCGCTGGATGGCGTAGGCATCCTCGATGGTGATGTGCGGCTGCTCGAGGGAGAACTGGCGCACCTGCTGGCGCGAACGCTCGGCGGCGTCCAGGCGGGCGGCGGCCTCTTGAATGAAGGTCGAGTCGAGCATGGGAGCTATCTCTTAACGTGGATTGACGAGGGCGGCGGGCGTGCGCAGTACCAACGCCGCGCCGAGGGCGATCAACAGGGCCAGCACGAACAGGGCGAGGCTGGCGCTCTGGGTGGTGTCGCGCATCCAGCCGATCAGGTAGGGCGCGAGGAACGAGGCGATGCTGCCGAACGAGCTGATCAGGCCAATGCCGGCCGCCAGGGTGCGGTCGGACAGAAACGCCGGCGGTAACTGCCAGAACATCGGCAGGGCCGCGCTGGCACCCATGCCGGCGATGATCAGGCCTGCCATCACGAAGGTGGCGCTATCCGGCGCGACGCCAGTAGCGGCGATGCCCACCGCGCACATCAGCAGCGGCATGCTGAGGTGCCAGCGGCGTTCGCGGCGGCGATCCGAGGAGCGGCCACAGGCGAGCATGAAGAACACCCCGGCCAGATAGGGAATGGCGCTGAGCAGGCCGACCTGGCTGTCGCGGGCTACGCCAGCACCGTGAATCAGGCTGGGCATCCAGAAGGCCAGGGTGTTGACCGCCAGCATCACGGCAAAGTAGATCGCCACCAGCAGCCAAACCTGCCCGTTGCGCAGCACGCCGGAAAAGGAGGTGATGGTCTTGCGCTGTTCCTCACTGGCCATCTCTTCGCGCAGGCGCTTTTTTTGCGTTTCGTCGAGCCAGCTCACCTGCTCGAAGCGCTCCGGCAGTACGCACCAGACCAGCAGGCCGAGCGCCACCACCGGCAGGCCTTCGAGCAGGAACATCCACTGCCAGCCGCGCAGGCCGCCAGCATCGTGGAACAGGTCAAGAATGGCGCCGGAAACCGGGCCACCGATCACCCCGGCCATGGGCACGGCGATGGCGAACAGGGCGGTGATCTGCGCGCGCCGGCGCGCCGGGTACCAACGGTTGAGGTAGACCAGGATGCCGGGGAAGAAACCGGCCTCGGCCACACCGAGTAGAAAGCGCAGGGTGTAGAAGCCGCTGGCACTCTCTACCAGGAACATGCACGACGACAGCAGGCCCCAGACCACCATCAGGGTGGCGATCCAGCGGCGCGGGCCGACCCGATCCAGGGCCAGGTTGCTGGGCACGCCGAACAGCGCGTAGGCGATGAAGAACAGCCCGGCGCCGAAACCGTAGACGGTATCGCTGAATTGCAGATCGGCGCTCATCTGCATCTTGGCGAAGCCGATGTTGATGCGATCCAGATGGGCGAACAGGTAGCACACCAAGAGCAGCGGCATCAGCCGCCAGGTCACGGTGCGGTGTGTGGAGTCGCTGACGGCATACGCCGCGCCGGTTACGGCGGATTGGGCTGGGCTCATGATCTTGTTCTTTTTGTTGTTGATACGCGTGGGTAAGGGCGCAAGGCGCCCGGCGTCAGGCTGGCCTGTTGAACAGCGGGTGCAGGCTGCTGTGCTTGCCGTCGTAGACCTGGCCCGGGCTTTCGTCGATCTGCAGGGTGACGCCGCTGGGGCGCCTGGCGAGCAGGTCGTCGAGGTGCGTGCGCAGCACCCGCATCAGGCTGTCGCCGACCTGCTGGTGAACGGCCTGGCTGCGGCCGGCGCCCATGCGCAGGTTGGCGTACAGGAAGCCGTAGTCGCCCTTGCCGTCGGCCACCGCCGCGTGAGCGGCGGGGTAGGCCAGCACGCGGGTGCCGCCGGTGGGAAACACCGCCTTGCCGGCTTCATCGCGTTGTTCGAGCATGCAGTCGGCCAGCGCGCGGCACAGCCCGGCGACGTTCACGTCACGCTCGACATCGGGGCTGTAAAGCAGAACCAGATGGGGCATGAGCGACCTCCTACAGGCGGCTGGTGGACTGCACGCCGGCCGGGTTGGCCGCTTGAACCGGCGGTATCGCCGAGCCATCCTGGGGCGTTACCGGGAACACGGCGTTGATCTGGCCAGTACCTGACGAGCCGAAATACGGCGTGAGCACTTCGGCCTTGCCGTCATAGTTCGACCAGCCCAGGGCGCCGAGCAGCATGGCCGTGTCATGCATGAAGCCTTCGCCGTGCCCCTTCGACGCATACTCGGGGAGCATGCCGCAGAACTCCTTCCACTCCGCGTTCTCCCACATCTTCACCACGCGGTGGTCGAGGGTTTCCAGGAACGGACTCCACACCTTGGTGGCGAAGTCCGGCGCCTGGCCGTTCTGGGCGAAACGGTGGGAAAGCGAGCCGCTGGCGAAGAACGCCACGGTGCCGTCGTAATGATCTTCCACGGCCTTGCGCATGGCCCAGCCCAGGCGCGCGCTATCGGCCAGGTAGTGCGAGGTGCACAGGGCCGAGACCGAGATCACCTTGAAGTGCTGATCCTGGTTCATGTAGCGCATCGGCACCAGGGTGCCGTACTCGGGGCCCAGGGTGGTGGCGTCGTGGGCCATGGTCTCGACGCCCTGGCGATTGCACTCGGCCGCCAGAAGCTTGCCCAGCTCCGGGTTGCCGGGGAATTCGTATTCCATGTTGCTGATGAAGTGGGGCAGCTCGTTGCTGGTGTAAACACCCTTGAAGTGCGGGCCGCAGAGCACGTGATAGTTGGCATTGACCAGCCAGTGGGTGTCGAACACCACGATGGTGTCCACGCCCAGCTCGCGGCAGCGCCGGCTGATCTCCTTATGGCCGTCGATGGCTGCCTGACGAAAGCCCTGGCGCGGGCCAGGCAGCTCCGAGAGGTACATGGATGGAACGTGGGTGATCTTGGCTGCTAGAGCGACTTTGCCCATGACGATGTCTCCTCGCGATTTCTTGTGGTGGGTCTGCACGCAGCAAGTGCGAGCGGGCAGTGAGCCCGCTCGAATCATTGGCGCGAGCAGGCCTTCACACGCCCCAGCGTGGGATGTGGTGGCTACCCATGGAAATGCACACGTTCTTCACCTCGGCGAAAACCTCGTAGCTGTACTCGCCGCCTTCGCGGCCGGTACCCGAGCCCTTCACGCCGCCGAACGGCTGGCGCAGGTCACGCACGTTCTGGCTGTTGATGAACACCATGCCGGCCTCGATGCCACGGGCCAGGCGGTGCGCCTTGCCGATGTCCTGGGTCCAGATGTAGGAGGCCAGGCCGTACTCGGTGTCGTTGGCCAGGCGCAGCGCCTCGGCTTCGTCCTTGAACTTGATCAGGCACACCACCGGGCCGAAGATCTCTTCCTGAGCGATGCGCATGCGGTTGTCGACATCGGCGAATACGGTCGGCTGAATGAACTGCCCCTTGGCCAGATGGGCAGGGAGGCCGGCCGGACGATCCAGACCACCGGCGAGCAGGTTGGCGCCTTCCTCGATACCGATCCTGATGTAGCCGGTGACCTTGTCGTAGTGCGCCTGGGTGATCATCGAACCGACCTGGGTTTTCGGATCGGTCGGATCACCAACAATGAGCCGCTTGGCGCGCGCCGCGAACTCGGCGACGAACTGGTCGTAGACGCTTTCCTGGATAAAGATGCGCGAGCCCGCGGTGCAGCGCTCACCGTTGAGCGAGAAGATGGTGAACAGCGCGGCATCGAGGGCGCGCTCCAGATCGGCGTCGTCGAAGATCAGCACCGGGCTCTTGCCGCCCAGCTCCATGGAGTACTTCTTCAGGCCAGCGGTCTGCATGATCTTGCGGCCGGTGGCGGTGCCGCCGGTGAAGGAGATCGCGCGCACGTCCGGGTGGCGCACCAGGGCATCGCCAGCAGTGGCGCCGTAACCCTGCACCACGTTGAGCACGCCCGGCGGAATGCCCGCTTCCAGCGCCAGGCGGCCCAGTTCATTGGCGGTCAGCGGCGACAGCTCACTCATCTTGAGAACCGCGGTATTGCCGAACGCCAGGCAAGGTGCGGTCTTCCAGGTGGCGGTCATGAACGGCACGTTCCACGGCGAGACCAGGCCACACACACCGACCGGTTGGTAGAGGGTGTAGTTGAGCATCTGGTCGTCGACCGGGTAGCTGTGGCCATCCATGCGCGTACAGGCTTCGGCGAAGAAGTCGAAGTTGTGCGAGGCACGGGGGATCAGCACGTTCCTGGTCTGGTGGATCGGCAGGCCGGTATCCAGGGTTTCCAGCTCGGCCAGCTTCGGCACGTTCTGGTCGATCAGCTCACCCAGCTTGCGCATCAGCTTGGCGCGTTCCTTGGCCGGGGTGTTCGACCACTTCGGGAAGGCTTCCTTGGCGGCCGCCACGGCGCGATTGATTTCCTCGGCGCCAGCGCTGGCGACTTCGCCGATGGCCTCGCCGGTGGCCGGGTTGTAGTTGGTGAACGTCTCGTTGCTCTCGACTTCCTGGCCGTTGATCCAGTGCTTGATCATGTTGTCTGCCTCGTAGGTGTCACTTGCCGCGGGCGGCGAAGAATTCGGATTCGCTGACGATGCGGTTGACCAGCCGGCCAACGCCTTCCACTTCCACCACCACTTCATCGCCCGGCACCACGTCGGCCAGGCCTTCCGGCGTGCCGGTGGCGATCATGTCGCCCGGCTGCAGGGTCATGAAGCTGGAGAAGTATTCGATGAGATACGGAATGTCGAAGATCATGTCGCTCGTCGAGCCTTCCTGTTTCAACTCGCCGTTGATCCAGGTGCGCAGCTTCAGCTTGGACGGATCCGCCACGTCGGCGGCGTCGACCATCCAGGGCCCGACCGGCGTGGTGCAGTCGCGGTTCTTCACCCGCAGATTGGGGCGGTAGTAGTTTTCCAGGTAGTCGCGGATGGCGTAGTCGTTGCACACCGTGTAACCAGCCAGGTACTGCAGGGCGTCTTCGCGCTTGACGTTCTTCGCCTGTTTGCCGATCACCGCCACCAGTTCGCACTCGTAGTGCATGTACTTGACGTTGTCCGGGCGCCAGGTCACCCCGTTGTGGCCGGTGTAGGTGCCGGGCGACTTGATGAAGGCCAGTGGCTCGGTCGGCGCCTTGAAGGCCAGCTCGGCGGCGTGGTCGGCGTAGTTCAGGCCGAGGGCGAACATGCTGCCTTCGGCAGGCGGCAGCCACTCGACCTCGCTTTCGGCGAGCAGGCGACCATCGGCCAGGCGCACGGCGTTGTCCGCCTCGACGGTGACGGCGTGAATCTGGTTCTCGTAGCGAATACGGGCGTGTTTCATGCTGCTCTCCTTATTGCGCCACGATGTGGTTGGTCAGGCGGCCCAGGCCGCTGATCTCGACGACCACCTCATCGCCCGGCTGCACGTCGACGCGGCCTTCAGGCGTACCGGTGATCAGCACGTCGCCGGCATGCAGGGTCATGAACTCGCTGAGTTCGGCGATCAGACGCGGGATGCTGCGCACGAAGTTGGCAGTGGTGTTTTCCTGGCGCACTTCGCCGTTGACCAGCACCTTGAGGGTCAGGGCGTGCGGGTCGGCCAGCTCGATCACTTCGCTGCCGAGGGCGCAGAAACCATCGCGGCACTTGGCCTTGACGGCAGGGCGGTAGTAGCTCTCTTCCGGCAGGCTGAATTCGTTGACGATCACATAGCCAGCCACATGGGCGAGGGCATCCTGCTCGGCGACGCGGCTGGCCGTCTTGCCGATCACCACGCCCAGGGCCGGGCCCGGTTGCAGGCGCTCGCCCGCAGGCATGACCACTGGCTGACCGTCAGAATTGCGGGTATTGGGCGTTTTGATGAACAGCACCGGCTTGAGCGGTGGCTGCTGGTACGGCGGCTCGTTGAACTCGGCCAGGCGGCTGCGCAGCAGGCCCTGGTAATTCAAGGCAACGCCGAAGAGCGTTCCGGTGGCGGCCTGTTCGGTGGGGCGGCTCATTTCTTGTTCTCCTGCTCGGGGCATGCGGTATCGCCGGTGTGGCACCTCATTTAGTTAATATATTAACTTTAAAGTTAATATGTAAACGAGATTCTTGGCCCGCCGATCCATCTGATCCTGTTGCGGTGATAGTGATGGTGGCGAGCACCGCCTTTAATGGCTGTTTCGGTGAATCAATTGCACTTTTGCTGGCGCAGGGCGCCAATGCGCGTGCCAGCAAGCCCTGCGTCTGTGCACCGAATCAGTAGGTGATGCACACCGATTTCAGTTCGGTGAACCCCTCGATGGCGCTGCGCCCGAATTCACGGCCCATGCCCGATTGCTTGAAGCCACCGAAGGGCAGGTTGGGGTCGACGGGCACATGGTTGTTGACCCACACCGTGCCGGCTTCGACCTGCGGGATGAGCTCCATCACCCGTCCCAGGTCATTGCTCCAGAGGCTGGCGGTGAGGCCGTAGCGGCTGTCATTGACCATCTGCAATGCCTGTTCGGTGGTGTCATAGGGCACCACGCAAAGTACCGGGCCGAAGACTTCTTCCTGAACACAGGTCATGCGCTGCTGCATGTCCGCCAGCACGGTCGGGGCGACGAAGTAGCCGGGCAGATCCACGGCCTGCCCGCCGGCGGCGAAACGTGCGCCTTCGCGGCGAGCGATCTGCAGGTAGTCGAGCACACTGCCTTGCTGCTTCTTCGACACCAGCGGGCCCACCTGCGCGTTGGTATCCATGCCGGCGCCGAGGCTCAGCGCACTGACCTGGGCACTGAGCGCCTCGACGAAGCGCTCGTAGTGGCGGGCCTGCACATAGATGCGCGAGGCGGCCGCGCAGACCTGGCCCTGGTTGAGCAGGCCACCGCCGATGGCGCCAGCCACGGCCTTGTCGATGTCGGCATCTTCCAGCAGCAGCATGGGATTCTTGCCGCCCAGTTCGAGGGTGAAGCGTGTCATGTTCTCGAGGGCGGCAACGCCTACTTGCTTGCCGACAGCGGTGGAGCCTGTGAAGGACACCTTGTTCACCAGTGGGTGGGCCACCAACGCGGGGCCGACCTCGGCGCCACGGCCAATCAGGACGTTGAACACCCCGGCCGGAATGCCCGCTTCGATTGCCAGTTCTGCCAGGCGCAGGGCGGTCAGCGGGGTTTCGTCAGCCGGCTTGATGATCACGGTGCAGCCGCAGGCCAGCGCCGGCATGACCTTCCACAGGGCGATCATCATCGGGAAATTCCACGGCACGATGCCGGCCACGACGCCAGCCGGTTCGCGGCGGGTATAGGCATTGAAGCGGGCGTTCTCCGGCATGGGGATGGACACGTCGAGCGTCTGGCCTTCGATCTTGGTGGCCCAACCGGCCATGTAGCGCATGTAGTTGAGCGAGGCGCCGACTTCGATGGCGCGCGACAGATGGATCGACTTGCCCTGGTTGAGGGTTTCCAGCTGGGCCAGCTCCTCGCCATGGGCTTCGACCAGATCGGCGAAGCGCAGCAAGGTGCGCTCACGTACGGCAGGCGCCAGCTTGCTCCAGCAGCCCGAGGTGAAGGCGCGATGGGCCGAGGTCACGATGGCGTGCACCGCTGCTGCGTCAGCCAACTCCGCCTGAGCCAGAACCTGCCCATTGGCCGGGTTGAAGATGTCCATGGTTCTGCCGTGCTGGAGGCTGCCCTGGCTGCCATCGACGAAGGAGCGATGGCGCTTGTTCAGAAAGCCTTCGACGGCGGAGAGGGTCGGTACGAGTGAAGTGGCCATGGGCACGTAGCTCCTGCTGCAAATGAATTGCCGACCTCGGGCCGTGGCGCGAGTCAGTTGGCTTCAGGATACGAGCGAGGCCGGGTATGGGCTTGATCGAGGCTGCCGCTGGCCATGTCTGAGCATGCCAAGTACCTGCATGCCATTGACGCGGGGTGCCATCTGCTTTATCTCGTTAAAATGTTTACCAATTTCCGTAATGTGAACGCCCATGTCCTCTGCACGACCGTCCTTGACGCTTACCCTGCTGCAGGCCCGCGAAGCGGCCATGAGCTTCTTTCGGCCACTGCTCAACGAGCACGGCCTGACCGAACAGCAGTGGCGGGTCATCCGCATCTTGCGCCAGCAGGGGGAACTGGAAAGTTTTCGCCTGGCCGAACAGGCCTGCATTCTCAAGCCCAGCATGACCGGTGTACTCAGCCGGCTGGAACGTGATGGCATCGTCGTACGGCGCAAGTGCTCCACCGACCAGCGCCGCGTACACATCAACCTCACCGAAAAAGGTCATGCCTGCTTCCAGTCCATGAGTGATGGCATGGAGCGCAACTACCAGCGCATTCAGGAACAGTTCGGCGAAGAAAAGCTGCAGCAGCTGCTGGGTCTGCTCAACGACCTCAAGCAGATCAAACCCTGAACCGATGCGCTGGAGGGTGAGGCCATGCGTGACTCGCAACCGATCCCCAATATCAACATCGGCCAGGTCTACGACCAGCGTTACGCCGATGCGGATGTGCACTACGAAGCGCTAGGCAAGCTGGCCGATTTTTTCGGCCGCAACATGCCGGTGCATCGCCACGACCGCTTCTTCCAGGTGCACTACGTCAAGAGTGGCGTGGTGCGGGTGTACCTGGACGACCAGCGCTATCAGCAGCAGGGGCCGATGTTTTTCCTCACCCCGCCGACCTTTCCCCATGCCTTCGTCACCGACGCCGATAGCGACGGCCATGTACTGACCGTGCGTCAGGAGCTGGTCTGGCCGTTGCTGGAGAGCCGTCAGGGGCTTGCCCAAGGGCCTCAGATCGCACCCCTGTGCGTGGCGGTGGGGGAGCTGGATGGGCAATACGACGGCGAGGTGGCGCGGCTGAACCTGCTGTTCGACGAACTACGCCACGAATTCGCAGACGATCGTCCCGGTCGCGAACTCAGCCTGGCGGCACTGACCCGGCTGATCTTCGTCAGCCTGCTGCGCCTGTCCGCCCGCACCATCCAGGCACAACCGGCGCGTGGTGAGGATCTGCACATCTTCCAGCGCTTCAACGCCCTGATCGAAGCGCACTACCTGGAACACTGGCCCCTGGGCCATTACGCCGGGCAACTGGGCGTGACCGAAGCGCGCCTCAACGACATCTGTCGACGGGTCGCCGACCTGCCGTCCAAGCGCCTGGTGTTCGACCGCCTGATGCAGGAAGCCAAGCGCCTCTTGCTGTTCACCGGCAGCTCGGTCAACGAAATCTGCTACCAGCTGGGCTTCAAGGATCCGGCCTATTTCAGCCGGTTCTTCACGCGCAATGCCGGCATGACGCCTGGCGAATATCGGGTCGGCAAGGGGGCGGTGGAGTAGGGGGACGCCTTAAAGGGCTAGAGCGCTGTTTCTTGAGCGTAGCTCTGATCAATCTGGGCAGACTTTCACCTTCCGTGACAAGAGCTTTCGCATACCATTCTTCGGATCTTAGGTAGGTTGGAACCATGAGAATGACAGGAGCAGAGGGCTGAGGTTACTGTCAATGACAACACCGCCTGCTTTGAATATGATGCAAGATGGCGTAGAAGATTTTTCTCGTGTGGAGAGTGCAATGAAAGCAAGAGCCAAATCTCGAGTGAAGGATTCGACGAGGAGCGATGTTAAGGATCTGAACGTTCTGGCGAGCAGAGCTATGGTTGCTACCTACACCGCATACACCCGTGCCCTTGAGTCTAGTAGCAAGGGGGTTTTACGGATCGACAACGCTGATCTGGTGCGTGTGTCCCGTGACGGCAGTATCGCTGTGGTCGGTAAAGCCAAGCCTCGCCGCAAAGTCAATGTTGGGCAGGTGATCACAGTACGCCGTGTCGAAAGCGAGGCCTCGGGCTGCAGTGCCTAGGCTACGGATGTTTGCTGGACCTAACGGGTCTGGCAAAAGCACCATCAAGGATGAGCTGGCGAACATCCTGCAGATCAAAATCTATGTGAATGCCGATGAGCTTGAAGCCCAGGCCAAAGCTACCGGCTTTATCGACCTGACAGAATTCGGCATAGAACCAACACCACGGCAGATTGCTGCGTTCCATGCGAGTCACCCGTTGCTTGCCAAAAAGGACCGGATTCAGGAAGCGGTTCATCTTGGCGTTGAAGGCTCGAAAATCGACTATCGTGCAGTGAATGTCGACTCCTATTTTGCCGCAGTAATCGCTGACTTCATTCGCCAGGAGCTTCTCGCAAAGGGTGAGAGCTTTACCTTCGAGACCGTTATGTCTCATCGTAGTAAGGTCGACATATTGCGTCAGGCGCAGGCGCTTGGGTATCGAACCTACCTCTATTTCGTCTCAACTGAAAACCCTGAAATCAATATTGACCGTGTGCGAATCCGTGTTGAAGGCGGTGGCCATATGGTAGATCCGGTCACGGTCAGGGCACGATACGAGAACTCCCTTGAATTATTGCCAGAGGCTATAGCCTGTAGCAGCCGTGCCTTCCTTTACGATAACTCAGGGGCTAGCTCGGTTTTGCTGGCTGAGGTTACGGACGGAACAATGCTCAAATACCTGACAGATGATATCCCTGACTGGTTCTTTGATGCCTACGTCGATAAGGTCAATGGCGCACAGTAGAGCTAGATAGAAAACCCCGCAGTAGGCGGGGTTTCGTTTTCTGGTGAGTACCCTCTCGAGCAGACAGTGTCCAATCTCCCAGTCATGAACGCTCTGCCGCGCGATCACTCTGGATGGTAGCAGCGGATCTTGTGTGAGCTGCAGGTCGGATCATTCAGCTACTGCGTCACTAGGCCAAGCGCTTGAGCATTGTGTCCTCGATGCAGCCATGAGACGTGCAGCTGTATACCAAAAGGTCACCGCGAAATTCGCATGTAACTGTCGGTGAATGCCCAGTCCATGTGGTGCTTCGCTTGCGGCCATCGACCTGTGGTGCCAGAGCTCATCACGCTCGAGGTCAACACCCTGCCGTGGGTTAGGCCACTAGGGCTATTAATCGTTGGCCGGCTTTGCTGATAGCAGCAGATTTTATCCGCGAAGGAGGCTTTCTGGTCGTCCTAGGTATGACGCTTTGATCTTTGGTAGCTGCCATGCGGTCAGCGCTTTTGGTGCTCGCAAGAGCGGAGACATGCACTGCCGAATGACAGCTTCGGATTGCGGATTAAAGCGCTCATTTCTTATCGGCCTCCATCCTTGAACGATCTGGCTCACCCAGCACGAACACTCACAGTGCGCATCGCAACTGAAAGTTGCACGCATGGGCAGTGCAACCATCGAATCCGGCTTCATCGCAGTTATCGAAAAGAGCCTCGCCCGGAGATTAACTTTTTGAGCTGGCAATCTCTCAGCTACATGAAAAGTGCAATTTAGTCCCCGGAAGATGCATTTTTAGCCCTCGCGCCAGTACCCATAATGAGCCCGTCCCTCGCCTGGCAGATCACTCGGATGCGCACGCTGGCGGGCTGCACGAGCAGCTTGCCGGTGCTGCGAACGAGACGCTCGCGGCGATCCAGAGCTAACAATAATCAGGGCTCGTATTCAGATGAAAAAGCCAAATCCGCTGCTCGAAGATCTCAACGCCATCCTTCCGGCCATTGCCGCCAACGCATCGCGTGCCGAACAGGCGCGCACGGTTCCCGAGGAAAACATCGCGCTGCTCAAGGGCATCGGCCTGCACCGCGCCTTTCAGCCCAAGGCCTACGGCGGCCTGGAAATCTCCCTGCCTGAATTCGCCGACTGCGTTGCTGCCCTGGCTGGCGCCTGTGCCAGCACCGCCTGGGCCTTCAGCCTCCTGTGCACGCACAGCCACCAGATGGCGCTGTTTTCCAAGCAGTTGCAGGACGAGGTCTGGGGCGAGAATGCCGACGCCACCGCGAGCAGCAGCATCGCACCGTTCGGCAAGGTCGAGGAGGTGGAGGGAGGTGTCATCTTCAACGGTGAAATGGGCTGGAGCAGCGGCAGCGACCACGCCGAATGGGCCATCGTCGGTTGCCGCCGGCAGAACGGCGAGGGCGGCCAGGATTATTGCTTCGCCGTGCTGCCGCGCAGCGACTACGAGATCCGCGATGACTGGTTCGCCGCCGGGATGAAGGGCAGCGGCACCAAGACCCTGGTGATCAAGGATGCGTTCGTGCCCAACCATCGCATCCAGAAGGCCAAGGACATGATGGAAGGCAAGTCCGCGGGGTTCGGTCTGTACCCGCACAGCAAGGTCTTCTACGCACCGTATCGCCCGTACTTCGCCAGTGGCTTTGCTGCGGTCAGCCTGGGTGTGGCCGAGCGGATGCTGCAGGCCTACCAGGAAAAGACCAGGAATCGCGTGCGCGCCTATACCGGCGTGAATGTAGGTACTGCAACGCCAGCGCTGATGCGTTTGGCGGAGTCTACCCACCAGGTCGCCGCTGCCCGTGCCTTCCTGGAAAAGACCTGGGCCGAACACGCCGAGCATTCAGCGCTTCAGCAGTACCCGAGCCGGGAAACGCTGGCGTTCTGGCGGACCAACCAGGCCTATGCCGTGAAGATGTGCATCGCGGCGGTCGATCGTCTGTTCGCCGCCGCCGGTGGTACCGCATGGTTCGAGAGCAACGAGATGCAGCGCCTGTTCCGTGACGCGCACATGACCGGCGCCCATGCCTACACCGACTACGACGTCTGTGCGCAGATCCTCGGCCGCGAGCTGATGGGCCTGGAGCCGGACCCGAGCATGGTCTGACGGCAGCTGTACTTCGCTTGGGGTGGTGTATGGCCCCGCTACTCGAACAACAGGCCGCAGCGCATGCCGTTGTGGCCAGGGAGATTCCCATGAGCCCTTGCATCGACTCGCGCGCCTTTCGCCGCGCGCTGGGTAACTTCGCCACTGGCGTCACCGTCATCACCGCTGCCACGCCCGATGGGCAGAAGGTCGGTGTGACTGCCAACAGTTTCAACTCGGTCTCGCTCGACCCGGCCCTGGTGCTGTGGAGCATCGACAAGCGCTCCACCAGCTACGAGGTGTTTCGGCGCGCCAGCCATTACGCGGTCAACGTGCTGGCTGCGGACCAGATCGATGTGTCCAACCAGTTCGCACGCCCCCGTGACGACAAGTTCGAAAGCATCGCGTACGAAGCCGGTCAGGGCGGGGCGCCGTTGCTGGCCGATTGCGCGGCGCGCTTTCAGTGCGAGATGCACCAGCAGCTCGACGGTGGCGATCACTGGATTCTGATCGGCAAGGTGGTGGCCTTCGATGACCTGGGCCGTTCGCCACTGCTCTACCACCAGGGCGCTTATTCGATGGTGCTGCCGCATACGCGGATGACCCAGAAGAGCGAAGGCCAGCCGCCCAGCAGCGATTTTCAGGGGCGTCTGAGCCACAACCTGTATTACCTGATGACCCAGGCCGTGCGCAGCTACCAGAGCAGCTATCAGCCGCGCCAGCTGTCCACCGGCCTGCGTACCAGCGAGGCGCGCATGCTGATGGTTCTGGAGAACGATGCCGGCCTGTGCATGGGCGGGTTGCTCCGTGAGGTGGCTATGCCGGTGCGCGAGATCGAGCAGGCCGTGGACATCCTCAAGCGCAAGGGCCTGGTTGCCGATTCCGCTGAGCGATACCTGCTCACTGCCGCGGGAGTGGAGCAGGCCGAAGCGCTCTGGCGCATCGCTGGGGAACAGCAAGACAAGGTATTCAGTGCCTTTAGCGCAGAGCAGATCGAAACCTTCAAGCACATGCTCAAGGCTGTAATCGCCCAAGGCTGAGCCGCTGCACCATGCTTTTCTCAGGCCGGCCCCGGGTGATTGCGGGGCCGGCTTTTTTGCATCGGCAAGGCCGCACCGAGGACGGGGGAGAACCGCCGGATCGTTCTGGATTGCAGCAATCGATCAGCGCTGAGCCGGGATCAGGGCGCTTGCTCTGGGCGTAAAGCGGCGGCGCATCATGTTCCTGGCCCGGCACATCGATCTGGTTCTTGGCGCTGACACGCCTGGGCAAGACTGCGGCAGCCAGAGGCAAGATTTTCTCCCGTTCATGGGCGCAGAGTGACATCCGAGGCGGCAGCCATCTGACCTCATACCCACGGGCACCATTGGGCCGGCTACGGCCCGAGCGGGAGAATAATCCAATGAGTGATACCAAAGCCCCTCACATTGCCTCGATGCAGGCGTCCAACGCGGGGAGTAGCACCTCCATGCAAGCCAAGAAACTCAAGTTCCTCACCATGATGGGCATCTGTGTCGGCCTGGTTATCGTCCAGGGTTCGATGATCAGTGCCACGCAAGGTATCGGCATCGGCGGCATGGGATTTATCGCCGCGATGATCGTCGCGTTCGTACTGGCGCAGTTCAACGCCATGAGCTTCGCCGAGCTTTCCCTCATGTTCCCTGAAGAAGGCACCTTGGCGACCTATACACAGAAAGCCATCGGCCACTTTCCGGCCATCGTGGCAGTGTTCGCCGGGTACGTGGTGGTGGCAATGCTGGCACTGCCCGTCGAGATGTTTTTGGTCGAAATCATTCTGGGAGAGTTGTTCCCCGGCCTGTTTCCTCCGCTGCTGTTGCCTTTGCTGATCCTCGGTATTCTGGCCGTGACCAACTTGCTGGGGGCCGATCTGTTCGCCAAGGTGCAGAACCTGCTGTCCTTCGTGCTGGTGACGGCTCTGCTCCTGATTGGGGTGTGCGCTGTCACGGCGGCAATCGAGCCGCACGTTGCGATTACCGGGACTCCGGTGAGCTGGAGTTTCGAGCCGGTGCTCAACGGCAGTTTCATCGGGCTGGTGGCGATGGCCATGTGGTTGATGGTCGGCGTCGAGTTCATCTGCCCGATGATCAAGGAGGTGGATAACCCGCAGCGCAACATCCCGCGCGCCATGATGCTGTCGCTCTGCGCGATGCTGGCGATCTTCCTGCTGTTCGTCTATGGGGCGAGTTTTTACCTGAGCGTCGAGACGCTGACCACCACGCCGCTACCTTACCTCGACTACGCCCATGCGGTGTTCGGCAAGGGCGGCTTGATCATCGCCGCGGTAATGGCCCTGACCGCCACCTGCAGCACGATCAACACCGTATTGGCAGCCGTGCCGCGCATGCTGCAAGGCATGGCGGAAAACGGCCAGGCGTTTCCGCAGCTGAAGATCACCAGCAAGCGTTATGGCACACCCTGGGTCGGCATCCTGTTCGTGGCATCGATCATCGCCATCCCGTTCCTGTTGATGGATATCGATTCGCTGATCCCTCTGGTGATCGCGGCTTCCACCAGTTGGTTGCTGGCCTACGTGGTAGCGCATATCGATGTCATCGTACTGCGCCGCCGCATGCCCGATAGGGCGCGTCCGTTCAAGACACCGTTCTATCCGCTGCCGCAGGTGATCGGCATCATCGCCATGCTGTACGTGGCCATGCACAACTCGCCATCACCTGAAATGACCGCCACGGTCTACAAGATCCTGGGCGCGATCCTGGTGGTCGTCAGTGTGATCGGCGCGCTCTGGGTCAAGCTGTACATGAAGCGCAAACTGTTCGAGCCCGATCTGGGCTGAGCCGGCTACGCCAGGGCGCCTCTCGAAAGAGGCGTCCTCTTCAAGGCCGTGGCGCTCGCCGATTCGCACAGGCCTGAGCACCAGGCGCGCCTTCGCTGCTGCCAAAGGCGGGCGGTGGCACCGGTACTTTCTCGAGCCACTGAAAGCGGAGCAGAAAACGATGATCGATCAACAGTGGCCGGCGATGAAACCGCACTTTCTCGCGCGGCAGCGTCCTTCTAGCGGAGCGCAGTAGCAGCATGTTTTTCAAACAACGCGAGCGCAAATTTGCCACGCTGCTGGCCAAGCAGATTGCCCAGTTGGCAGCGCCGCCTGGTACTGCCGTTGCCGATACGGCTCTCGCGGGGCGTTATCCCGAGCTCGAGGTCTCGCTGCAGCAGGTTGCACGGGGGCTCGAGCAGGGGCGAAGCGACGTGATCAGGCTGCTTGAGGAGGTGCAGGAGCTGACGCGGCAACGTGATCAGGCGGTGCTCCGCGAGCGGGCCTCGAGCGAGGCATTGTGCGAGGCGCAGTCTGCGCTGGCTACCCTGACCCGCACCTGCGATGAGCAGCGAGATGCGTTGCGTAACTGGGAACTCGAAGCCCGCATCTGGAGCCTCGCTGAATCGACGCTGACCGAAGGCTACTGGGACTTCGTGGTGGCCAACGGGCGCATTGATGATCCGGCCAGCAGCATGCGTATTTCCAATCAGTTCCGCGCATTGATGGGCTACAGCCGCGAGGAGTTACCCGATGGCCTGGACAGCCAGGCCGGTCTCATCCATCCGGATCACCTCAGCGCCATCGGCAACCTGTTCGAGCGCGAGATCGTCACGCCGTCCGGTAGCGGCGAGTACGTGATCGAGTACCTCATGCGTCACAAGGTGCGCGGCTATATCTGGTGTCGCGAGCGTGGGCGTTCGGTGCGTGACGAGCACGGCCGGCTCTACCGGGTGATCGGTGCGGTGCGCGACATTTCCGATGAGCGCAATGCCCAGGCTGCCCATGAGCAGATGCTGCGACACAACCAGCAAACCTACGGGCAGATCGCCCAGGTGGTCGGCGTTATCAAGGGGATTGCCGAGCAGACCAACCTGCTGGCGCTCAATGCCGCCATCGAAGCCGCCAGGGCCGGTGAGGTGGGGCGTGGATTTTCGGTGGTGGCCGACGAGGTGAAGAAGCTGGCACAGAGCACGCGTCAGGCGACTCAGGAGATTCAGGCGATGCTCGGTGGCGCCCAGGCTCGAGGGCAGTCCGCCGACACACTGGCTAGCCAAGCGGCTCCCGGGCACTAGGCGGGCGGCGGGGTACCAAGGCGCCCAGCCTGGACCGGCAGTGCGCTCAAGCTGCCGTGCAATGCGTAGAGGCATTTCTGGCAGAAGCCCGAGCGTGGCATGCGCGGTCAAGAGGCCGGCACCTAGTGGCAAGACCTGCTCACGCCGCAGGGTTCTTAATAGCCCTCAGGCGCGGCGCCCTGATTCGGCGTCTTGCAATTTGTATTTGCTGCTCTGAACGCTAAGGTCACACCCTATGATCCATGTCGAAACCCCGACCTACTACACCGCTACCAAAAAATACGATCTCAGCTTTCCGATGCTCGAAGCGGATATCGAAGCGGATGTCGTCGTCATCGGTGGCGGCTTCTCCGGCATCAACACGGCGCTGGAGCTGGCCGAAAAAGGCATCACCAATATCGTCGTGCTGGAAGGCCGTTATCTGGGGTTCGGTGGGACTGGTCGCAACGGCGGGCAGATCATGGCGGGCATCGGTCATGATCTCGAGAAGATCCGCAAGGATGTCGGGGAGGACGGTCTGCGCGCGATCCTCGAGATCAGCGACCAAGGCGCCACCATCATCAAGGAGCGCATCGAGAAGTATGCAATCGATGCCGACTTCTGCCACGGCTACGGCTACATGGGGTTCAATGCCCGGCAAGAAAAGACCCTGGCTGCCTGGGAAAAAGAATTCAAGGCGCTGAGCCCCGAGCAGGAGATTCAGTTGCTGGTGGGCTCGGAACTCAAGCAGATCATCGGCTCGGATGCCTATCGGTGCGGCTTGATGCACATGGGCGCAGGGCACGTGCACTCGCTCAACCTGCTGCTTGGCGAAGCCAAGGCGCTGGCCAGTCACGGGGCGAAGATCTTCGAGTACAGCCCGGCCCTGGAGGTGACGTACGGTGAGCGCGTGACCGTGCGAACCGCCAAGGGATCGATCAAGGCCAGCAAACTGCTCTGGGCCTGTGACAGCTTCCTGAACAAGCTCGAGCCTGAGCTGCACAAGAGCACCATCAATACCTACGCCTTCCAGATGGTTACCGAGCCGCTGAGCGATGAGCTGATCGAGCGCATCAGCCCGATTCGTGGCGCTTACAGCGACATCCGTCCGGTCATCGATTACTACCGGGTCACCCGCGAAAATCGTCTGCTGTTCGGCTCTGCCACACCGTTTGTCGAACACATTCCGCGCGATCTCAAGGCCTGGAACCGCACTCTGATGCTCCGGATCTTCCCTTATCTCCGGGACGTGAAGATCGACCTGGCATGGGGCGGCCCAATGGCCTGCAGCCCCAACCTGTTTCCGCAGATCGGCTCGCTACCGCAGCACCCGAACGTGTTTTACGTCCAGGGCTATTCCGGCTTCGGCGTGACCCCCAGCCACATCATTTGCAAAGTGCTGGCCGAGGGCATGAGCGAGGGGTCGGCGCGCTATGACCTGATCAGTTCGGTACGACGCATCCAGGTGATCGGCAAAGACCAGATCCGCCCGTTGTTGCTGACCGGTGGCAAGTGCTGGCACCAGCTTTCCGGCTTCTGGAACGGCCGCCGCTGATTCAACTTTCACTGTATTCGCACACTGAGGACAGACCGCATGACACCTATCAAACAGGGCACCACGTTCACTGAACTGGACGCATGGGGCAGCGTAGCCGACCTGGGCTCGGAGCTTCTCGAGGGTGATGGAAAAATCTACGGCAAGATGACCTTCGGTGCGCCGACCGATGCGCTCAGCGCCGGCTACTTCGCCGTGACCAGGAGCAAGTTCCGCATGGTATACCCCTTCAACGAGCAGGCCACGGTGGTGTTCGGGGAAGTCATCCTCACCGATGAGGGTACGGGCCAGAGCACGCGTTACAAAGCCGGCGACAGCTGGTTCGTGACCAAGGGCACCGCGGTGCTCTGGGAAGTGCTCAGCGACAGCTTCACCAAGCACTACCTGGCGGCTGTGTAACTCTTTCAGTCCAGCCCCTGCCGGGTTCGTGAACCGCAGGGGCCTACCGAGTGCCTTCCTATGCATGCCACGCAAGCGGGGCAGTCCTGCCTACATACCTTCACCCAGTTGATGCCTGTTTCCAGTGGCGTGTTCTATCGCATCGCCGAGCAACTGGAGCCGCATGATTTCCTTCTGCAAAAGATGCGCGTTGATATGCATGAGCGTTATCTCACGCATTTTCAGCAGCTCGATCCCCTGCAACCCAAGAATTGCCAACTGACGGGGCAAAGCGTCGTGCCGCTGCGGATCGGGATGCGCGCCCAGGATGACCTGGCCAACCGGCGTTATGACGATTTCCTGCGCGCTTACGGGGTGATGGACGTGGTGGAGGTGCTCGCCTTCGAACGGGGACGTCCGATTGCCGGTATCTCCTTGTTGAGGGGGCCGGAGCTCGGACTTTTCGCCCCCCATGAGCTGGGGCAGCTACAGGCGCTGCAAGGTCTGTTCGAGCTGGCGGTTGCACCAAGGCCACTGCGCAGCGAGCCTGCATCCCTGACCGCGCGGGAGTGGCAGGTGGCCGAGTTGTTGCGAGATGGCTGCAGCAACAAGGAAGTCGCCCGTCGACTCGAGGTCGGCTTACCGACCGTCAAGACCCATCTGATCAACCTGTTCCGCAAGCTGGAAGTCGGCAATCGTACAGAGCTGGTCGCAGCGCTGTTTCTGTAAGCCTGGGAGGCTGTGCCGCTTCATCACGCCCCATCTGCTCGGCCTGAACACGCCGGGCAGATGCAGCCTTTTTGCCAGATGCTCCTCAACCATCCGGTTGATAGTCGCCCGCATGGCTTCGGCGCACCATGCAAAAAACAAAGAGGAGACTGCATCATGACGACTGAAACCGAGTGGATCACCGTAGGCGACTTGGCCGATAGCTTCGCGCCAGGGGCGTTCATCCTGCCGAACCTGGCCGATCTGGCTGGCAGGAAGTTCACGCTGCACTTCTCCAATGGCTGGCAAATCGCTCACCAGTTCGAGGCCGAGCGCCTGACTTGGCAGGCCGCCGATGGTCACTCCCAGGGCTCGGCCGCGTACCGCGCCACGTCCATTCGCCCGGGCATCTACCTGGTTGATTTCATCAAGAACGAGGGCGGCCAGGACTGGTCCATCAGCCTGGTCGTGGATATCCAGGCTGCCTGCTTTACCGCGGTTATCGGGCGTCTGCCTACTGCCGAAACCACACGGGAAGGGCTCTACGGTCGCGCCTTGGCAGGCAAGAACCTGACGGGTGTAGAGGTCGAGTTCCTGCAGGGTTCTCTGGATAAGCCGTGGCAAGAGGGCGCCTGTCTGCACGCGCCTACCGAAGAGCTGGTCGGGTTGCGCAACCTGTATCGCTACAGCCCGTCCGAGGTGTACGAGCATATCTACCTGAATCAGGACTATTACACCTGGCACTGCCTGAAAGGCGGCGAGGTGGGCTTGTGCGACACCGATCGCTGCCACTACTACAAGATTGCCGATCAGCTGTACCTGTTCGTCTGGCGGGAGAAGATCGTGCCCACGCTGGGCCTGGTCATGATCGACATGCTCCAGCACCGTAGCGACGGCAAGATCTTTGGCTACGCTGGCGGTGGTTTCGAGGCGCTTTCCAATTTCCCGGTTGCTTCCCACTGCAGCGTGCTCAATCGCATCGAGTACCCCGATGCATAAGGTGAAAACCACCGTCATAACCGGTGCCGGCACGGGCATCGGTGAGGCTTGCGCGGAGCGCCTGGCAGCCGAGGGCCATAACCTGGTGCTGATCGGGCGCCGGCGTGAGCCCCTGGAGCGGGTGGCAGCCCGCACTGGCGGGCTGGTGTTGGCCGGAGATGCGGCGAGTAGCGCCTGCTGGGGCCGGTTCATCGACGAGATTGGTGACCGATTCGGTGGGATCGATGCCCTGCTGGCCTGCGCTGGCGGGTTAGGGCAGGGCTCGATTACCGACACCTCGGACGACGCCTGGCAGGCGGCGATGCGCGGCAACCTGGACAGTGCCTTCCACAGTGCGCGGGCATGCCTGCCGCGGCTGATCGAAAGCCGCGGCAGCATCGTCCTGCTGGGCTCCATCGCGTCGTTGGCAGCCGGGCCGCAGGTGTGCGGTTACACCACGGCCAAGCATGCCTTGCTCGGTCTGAACCGCTCCCTGGCCCGGGACTATGGCCCGATGGGGGTCAGGGTCAATTGTGTTTGCCCGGGGTGGGTGAGAACGCCGATGGCGGATGAGGAAATGCAGCCGCTGATGGAGCACTTCAGCGATGACCTCGACGCTGCTTATGCGCGGGTCACCGCCGATGTTCCCTTGCGGCGTCCGGCCAGCGCCCACGAAATCGCCAATGTTTGTCGCTTTCTGATCAGTGATGAAGCAGCCATCGTCACCGGTGCCTGCATCGTTGCCGACGGCGGTTCGAGCATCGTCGACGTGCCGACCCTGGTATACGACCGACTGGAGGGAAACTGATGCGTGTGACATACGATTTCAGCGGGCAGACCGTCCTGGTAACCGGCGGCGCGCAGGGGATTGGCCGAAGCATCGTCGAGCACTTCGCCTGCAGCGGGGCACGGGTGCTGATCGCCGATCTGCAAGTGTCACCAGCGCAAGCGCTGGCGAGCGAATTGAGCGCGCAAGGTTGCGACGTACAGGCTGTCGGCATTGACCTGGCCGATGAGGCCGCGATCGCCACCTTGCTGGCAGGGCTCGAACGCCTGGACGTGCTGGTGCACAACGCCGGCTATTTCCCGTTGACGGCTTTTTCCGAGATAACCCCGGCGATCCTGCAGCGCACCCTGGCAGTGAACCTCAGTGCCTTGTTCTGGCTAAGCCAGGGCGCGCTGCGGTTATTCGAGCGGCGGGGCAGTGGATGCGTGCTGGTGACCTCATCGGTCACCGGCCCGCGGGTGGCTTACCCGGGGCTGACGCACTATGCGGCGTCCAAGGCAGGCGTCAATGGCTTCATTCGCAACGCGGCCCTGGAGTTGGCCGGGCGCGGCATCCGCGTCAACGGTGTGGAGCCGGGCATGATCCGGACCCCGGCGATGAGCAATCTGGGTGATGCTGCCCTTGGTTCGGAGATTGCGCGCGGTGTGCCCCTGGGACGCCTCGGCGAGCCCCGGGATATCGCCGCGGCCATGCTGTTTCTGGCGTCGGATGCGGCCAGCTATATCACCGGCCAGACGATCATCGTCGACGGTGGCGCTACGTTGCCGGAGGCCTGAACAGGGCTGCTCAGCCCGGCTTGCTTTCATGCCGCGGCTCAGGTGCCGGCACTGGGCGCGGCGAGCCTGATGGGCACTCGTCATCCCTGACGCTCGCAGCTCTCATGCTCCGAATGCATGGGTGCGGTAATCCTTGGGCGATTGCTCGAACTGCTTCTTGAAGGCCCGGCTGAAATGCGCCGAGTCCGTGAACCCCCATTTGTAGGCGATGGAGGTGATCGATTCTCGGCGCATGTTGGGGTTGGCCAGGTCGCTGGCACTGCGCTGCAGGCGCTTGCGCTGGATGTAGCGGCAAACGCTGTCGTCCTGCTCTTCGAACAGTCGGTAAAGCTGGCGAAGCGATATTTGCAGGCGACTGGCCAGGTTCAGCGGCGTCAGGTTCGGCTGGCTCAGCGATTCCTCGATCAGCCGCTGAGCGTGCAGCCTCAGGCTGTTGCCCGCAACGGAGTCGGCAACTTCGGCCTCCTTGCCTTCTTGCATCAAAGCGGTGCGCAGCAGGTTGGTGAAGGTACCGAGCAGGGCCTCCTGTTCAAAGCTGGAGGTGTTTTCCTCGCTGCTACAGAGTTCGTCGACCAGTATGCGCAGCATGCGGCCGCTGATGCTGCGCGACGAAACCTTGCCGAAAAGCTGGCGTTCGTTATTGAAACACCTGAGCACCTGCTCCCGGGGAAGGTGCAGAGAGGTGTGCTCGATCAGACCCTGCGGGGTTATTTCGCAGGCCCCTACCGAGTCCATCAAGACCAGGTCGCCGGGGGCGAGCTGCAAGGTCGAGCCGTTATGGGTGATGCGCGCGCAGCCGCTGCGTTGGCTGACCAGGAAGCAGTAGCGATCATCGTCGCGGTCTGAATTCAGCGTCCGCGAAATGACCCCGGCATTGGTCTTCAGGTGGGCAAAGGTGAACCCACCGTGCTCCTCTGCATGAGCGTCGCCGATGAACAACGAGCTATTGAAGGCGAGACGAGTCTCGTAATTCCCGCATATCGACTGCATGGAGTTATGCCAGTTCTCGAGTGTGCTTTGCCGGGACTGCTGCGCATACATGGCGATCACCTTTTTATTAATATGTTACTGATTTTCACTGCGCTGTACTTTGTTAACATGTTAAGCATGATTCGTGCCGCGTGCTGGCTGCGTTGCGGCTTACGTGCGTGCGCCTCATCCAGGCAGCAGGAGCGGCCTTGGGAAGCGCTCCTAGGCGTTTTGCTCCGAATCATGCCCGGCACAGACGTTACTCGTGTACCCATTCTGGCCGGCAGGGTGGCTGGCGCTGGCGGTCAAGTTCCTTGGCAAGTGCGAACAAGCATCTGCCGTGCAATCGATCCCTAATGGGTTGTCATCGCTGGTCGAGGCGGCCCGCTAGACCGAGGGCGGATACCGGCGCCCAAGCGGTGATGCGTCTTGCCCGGCAGGACGCAAACCCAGGGTCGTCATGATTCGCCTGGCGGCTCAGCGAGAAGAACAAGGGGAGCACCTCATGCAGCAGAGCCGTTACCTATCCATATCCGCAGCCGTGGCCTTTTCCGTTGGTGTGTTGGGCGCAGTTCCACCGGCCCAGGCCTACGAGTTCTATAACCAGGGCGAGACCAAACTGAACGCTGACATGCTCGCCGTGTACAGCCTGTTCAACAGCCGCAAGCGCTACGACGGCAAAACCGGTGGGCGCAATTGGCGCGAAGGTTTCATCAAGTACGGTGTCAGTTTCGAACAAGGCCTCGCTGGCAACGGAGAGACCTATGGCGCGCTCAACTGGGTCAGTTCCGGCACCTGGGGAAGCGGTGATGCGGCCGGCCTCACAGATGGCAGCGAACGCACCACCAAGATCGAGGATGCCTATCTTGGATGGCGTTCGGGCAAGCTGATCCCGACGCTGGGGGAGGACGGCCTGGATGTCTCTTTCGGTCGTCAGGTCGTGAAGATCGGTGATGGCTTCATCATCAACGACGACGGCCTGAACTTCGGCAACGGCGTGGCCGATGGGGCGCTCAATCGCGGTGGCGCCATGTACCTGGCCGCTCGCCATGCCTTCGACCAGACAGCGATCGTGCGTATTGGCGGCAAACAGGGCCTGCATGGCGACCTGATGTGGATGAAGTCGGATAACCGCGCCCAGGCCAACACCGAGCTGGCGGCTGGCACGCTGGCTTACACCACGGAGCCCGGGGAGCTGGCGTTCACCTACATCCATGGCATCGGTGTCGACAAGCGTTACGCCAGCGACTTCCAGCGTGAGCGTGACGGTATGGATATCTACAGCCTGCGTGGCGCTGGCAACGCAGGCGTGGAAAACGCCAACTTCGCTTTTGAATACGCATGGCAGGACAAGGCGGCTGGTGATGAAAAAGCCTGGTATGCCGAGGCGGGCTATACCTTTGCCAACGTGGCCTGGGCGCCCAACCTGACCTATCGCTACAGCCGCTATTCGCAAGACTGGGATTCGATGTTCAACGGCTTCAGCCGCGGTTACGGTACCTGGTTCCAGGGCGAAGTAGCAGCCAACTATGCCGGCCCGTTCAACAGCAATACCCAGATCCACCATGTCGGTCTCAAGGCCATACCATTGGAGGGGCTGACGCTCGGCGTGCTGTATTTCGACTTCGACACCCTGCAAACCCGAGGCAAAACCGACACCAGCGGACGTGAGCTGGACCTGTACGCCGAGTGGGCTGTCAACGACCACCTGATCATCACGCCGTTGCTGGGTCTCTACCAGCCGGACAAGAGCCTGGAGAACGGCGGGGCGCAGGGCGGCAGTAACGGCACCAACGTCTACAGCCAGCTCACCGTCGCCGTTCCCTTCTGACGATCTGCCGGGCCTCCTGCGGATTCTGACCAGCAGGCGACCTATTGATGATCGAGTGGGAATGATCCCGCGTCCGGCGTAAGCCGGTAGTCAGTGGTCAGGAAAACCAAGAGCCCGCGTGATTGCGGGCTTTTTGGTGTCTGAAAAATCCAGGTCGCGTTCTGCATCACGATCGCATCGCCAGGCGCGGTAGGTTTTTCGTGAGCTACGGCAAGCCATCGCGACGATTGGCCAGTGTCCTGGATGCACTGCACAGAGTGCCTCTGACGCAGCGAATCAGGGCTCAGTTGTGTCGCGACATGTAGGACAGCAAACGGTCGGTTTCCTTTTTCACCACGGCATAGCATTCGCAGCTCATTTGTTCGAGCTGCTTGCGATTGAGCACCGTGATGTGGCCGCGGCTGTATTCGATCACGCCTTGGCGCTGCAGTTTGCCGGCGGCTTCGGTAACGCCTTCGCGGCGTACGCCGAGCATGTTGGCAATCAGCTCCTGGGTCATTTTCAGTTGGTTGCCAGGTAGGCGATCCAGCGACAGCAGCAGCCAGCGGCACAGCTGTTGGTCGATGGAGTGGTGGCGATTGCAAACGGCGGTTTGTGACATCTGGGTGATCAGGGCCTGGGTGTAGCGCAGCATCAGCACCAGAAGCTCGCCATGGCGATTGAATTCTTCCTTCAGGCGCGGTGCTGGCAGGCGATAGGCATAGCCACCACTCTGTACCACCGCGCGGCTTGGGGTGCTCTCACCGCCCATGAATAGCGAGATGCCCACCAGCCCTTCGTTACCGACCACGGCGATTTCCGCGCAGGCGCCATTTTCCATGACATTGAGCAGGGAGACGATGGAGTCGCTGGGGAAGTACACATGACGCACGGATTCCCCGGACTCATAGAGCACCTGCCCGAGCGGCAGGGAGACGTGCTCCAGGTGTGAAAAGAGCCTCTGCTGGACTTCGCCAGGCAGAGCAGCCAGCAAGTGGTTCTGCTGCGGCATGCAGTCGTCGGGCATGGAATCCCTTGGCAATTTATTCTAATGAACCCTTCACTATACGCCTCGCAAGCGCCCGGCTCGGTTCGTTGCCGCACATAGTCGTTCAGGTGCCTTGCCGCAGGTTGTCGATGCTGATCAGATCCTGGCCCCGGTCGAACAAGCGCTGATAGCACTGGAGCTGGCTCGATGAGGCGTGAACGTGGGTGATGGTCGCCGAGTCGTCCGGGCGGACGTCGCGACGAGTGACCCGGATGATGTTGCCCGAACTCAGTGCGACGACGAAGTAGGCAGCGAGCATGGCGATCTCCTTGGCAGTTTGCCGGTCAGGTGGTGCGGTGCCGCTCGAAGAAACTCACGACCTGCTTGCGTGCTTCATCGCGCGTCATGTCGCAGCGGCTGTGGACCAGCGTGGTGAGCTTGTCCAGATCGCCGCCGCACTTGAGCAGTTCGTTGCGCGTGAGTTCGTGCCAGACGATATGCGCCGGCTCTACCAATCGCGTCCATTTCCCTTCGATGATCGTGCTCAGTGGTCTGTCCATGATCGTTCCTCTCGTACTTCATTGCGGCAGGGGCGTGCTGTGAGTGTTCGCCCAGCGCCCGTCGTGTGCCGGGATCTTGTCCGGCCATTGAATCTCTACCCGATGCTCCAGGCCGTCATCGATCAAGGTAATGCTGTCGCCCTGCAGCAGCGTGCCATCCAGATGCACGGTCGCATCGCCTGACGCCGCGCAGGACAGGATGATTCGGTAGGTCGCGGAGCCAAAGCGGTAGTGCAGGCTGAAACCGCGCCAGCCCGCCGGCAGTACCGGCTGCATGCGCAACTGCGTACCGCTGCGCTGCAGACCGAGCAATGACTCGACGATCAGCCGGTACATCCAGCCGGCCGAACCGGTGTACCAGCTCCAGCCGCCACGGCCTTCATGGGGCGGCATGCCGTAGACATCGGCGGCCACCACATAGGGCTCGACCTTGTAGGTGGCGATGGTTGCGGCGCTGTTGCCGTGGCTGACCGGGTTGATCAGGCGCAGCAGCTCCCACGCCCGTGCGCTGTCGCCCAGTTCGGCGAAGGCCATGCTCGCCCACACCGCCGCGTGGGTGTACTGGCCGCCATTCTCGCGCACGCCGGGTACGTAGCCCTTGATGTAGCCAGGGTCGAGCACGCCTTGGTCGAAGGGGGGCGCGAGGAGTTGCACCAGGCCGATATCGCGGCGCAGCAGATGCCGTTCCAGTGAGTCCATGGCCGTGCGCCGGCGCTGATCGGGTGCCGCGCCAGACAGCACCGACCAGCTCTGGGCGATGGAGTCGATGCGGCACTCGTCGTTGCCCGTCGAGCCCAGTGGCGTGCCATCGTCGAAATAGGCGCGGCGATACCAGTCGCCATCCCAGGCGTGGGCGTCGAGGCTCAGGCGCAGGGCATCGGCCTGCTCTTCGCAGCGCGTGGCGAATCCGGCGTCCCCGTGGAGCAGGGCGGTGCTGGCGAAGCGGCGCAGCACGTCGTAGCCGAAGAAGCCCAGCCACACGCTTTCGCCCTTGCCCCCTTCACCGACGCGGTTCATGCCATCGTTCCAATCGCCGTGGCCCATCAGCGGCAGGCCGTGAACGCCCCGTGCCAGGCTGTGCTCGATGGCCCTGACGCAGTGCTGGTAGAGGGTTTCCTGCAGGGGCGCGTGGTGCGGCAGGTCGTAATAGGACTCCTCTCCGCTGTTGAGCAAGCGGCCTTCCAGGTAGCCCACGGTTTCCGCCAGCACGCTTTGATCACCGCTGACCTCTACGTAGCGGCTGGTCGCCTGGGCCAGCCACAGGTAGTCGTCGGAGCAGCCGGTACGCACACCGCGATCCAGTGGCGGGTGCCACCAGTGCTGCACATCGCCTTCGACGAACTGATGGGCGGCGCACAGCAGCAGGTGCTGGCGAACCGTCGCCGGGTCGGCATGCAGCATGGCCATGCTGTCCTGCAACTGATCACGGAAGCCGAAGGCGCCACCGGACTGGTAGTAACCGCTGCGCGCCCAGAAGCGGCAAGCGATCACCTGATACATCAGCCAGCCATTGACCATCACGTCCACGGCCGGCTCCGGGGTTTCGATCCGCACCTTGCTCAGGGTCTCCTGCCAATGATCGCGCACGCGCTCGAGCTCGGCCTTGGCGACGCTGCTGCCACGCATGCGCTGCACCAGGCGGGAGGCGGTCTGAGCGTCCCGGGCGGCGCCGAGGCGGAAGGTCACGCTGCGTTGCTCATCCGGCGCCAGGTGCAGCTCGACCCGCAGGGCCGCGCATGGGTCGAGTCCCGGCCCGCTGCGCCCTGACAGCTGCGGCTGGGCCATGGCTGCGGGGGCGCCGAGGTTGCCGTTACGGCCGATGAAATCACCACGGCCGGCGGTACTGCTGGCCAGCGGCGCATCGACGTCGAAGAAGGCCACCCGGCCCGGGAATTCGATGGAGTAGGCATTGCGCGCGAACAGGGCGCCGCTGTTCGGGTCAGCCTCGCTGACCACGTGCATGGCCGATTTTTCCCGCAGATCGCCCAGTACCCAGGCCACGTAACCGGTGACCGACAGGCGCCTTGGACGGCCGGAGCGATTGTGGACTTTAAGATGGGAGAACTTGACCGGCTCGTGCAGCGACACGTAGACCCACAGCTCGCTGCGAATCCCGTCTTGCTCATGTTCGAAGACGCTGTAGCCGAAACCGTGGCGGGTCACGTAAGCGCCTTTGCCGGGACGTGGCAACAGCGTTGGCGACCAGTAGTGGCCGCTGTCTTCATCGCGCAGGTAGATGGCCTCGTCACCCGGGTCGCTGACCGGGTCGTTGCGCCATGGGGTGAGGCGGAACTCGTGGGCGTTTTCATGCCAGGTATAGGCGCTGCCGCTTTCCGAAATCACGCTGCCGAAGTTCGGGTTGGCCAGCACGTTGACCCAGGGTGCCGGCGTGGGCTGACCGGCCTGGCAGTGAATGACGTATTCCTTGCCGTCGGCGCTGAAACCGCCATGGGGATTGCTCAAGATCAGCGACGAATCGGCCAGCGGAATCACCACTGGCGGTGCCTGCCTGAGCAACAGGCTGGCATCGAAGGCGGGCAGCGCGGGTTCTGCCCGGCGCCGATGGATCTGTTCGGCGAGGCTGCCGCGCTCGTCACTGAGCACCAGGTGGGCCACGGCCAGCATCAGCACGCGGTCTTCGTCGGAAAGCTGCTGGGCAGGGCGGACAAAAATTCCGCCAGGCCTGTCCAGCAGGTGCGCCTCGCTGCCCGAGGCGACCAGGCCCATGATCACGTCCTGCAGGTCCTGGCGGTAGCCGGCCTGGTCTTCGTTCCAGATCACCAGGTCGACGATCAGGCCCTTGTGCCGCCAGTAGGCGTGGGCCTGCACCAGCTGGCGCACCAGGTCGATATGCGCGGTCGCGGAAATCTGCAGCAGCACGATGGGCCGGTCGCCGGAAATCGCCTGGCCCCACAGGCCGCTCTGGTTGCGCTGGTTGGCCGCCAGCACGCTGGGTGCGGCGCGCAGCGAAGGGTTGGTATAGATGATCGAGGCGGCCATCTGCTCGAACAGGCGGGCCTCGGCATGGGAGGTGTTGAGCTGGCGCAGCAGCACCTGGCTGTGGGTCCAGGCCAGGTCGAAGACACGGTCGGCCAGGTGCCGATCACGGTACTTGTTGATCAGGTGCAGGCAACCGTCTCGGCTGTCACTGACCCCGGTCACCAGGTCGATGGTGGCGGTCTGGCCGGGCTCCAGGGTGATCCGGCAACGGATCGCCACGATCGGATCGAGTACCGCCCCGGCCGTGCCGGACAGCGCTTCGCCATCCATCGCCGCTGGGTGCGTCAGGTTGCGCCCACGACCGATAAAGCGGGCGCGATCGGTTTCGTAGGAGATCGCCGCGATGTCCACCTCGTGCGCCGCCAGCAGGTGGCACAGCCACGGCACCTTCTCTTCACTGGAGCGGGGCCGCCGGCTGCACAGGATCGCCTGCAATGGGGTGAGCAATTCGCTCTGTACGAACAGCTTGCTGAAGGCCGGGTGCAGGGCGTCGCTGAGGGCCGAAGCCAGAACCACTTCGGCGTAGCTGGTGAGCTCCAGGGTGCGGCGCTGCGCACCACGGTTGCTGATGTGCAGGCGCCGCAGTTCGATGTCGTCCTCGGGGGACACGACGATCTCGGTGTGGGCGTCGAAGTCGCGCTCGCGCACGCGGAACTCGGCACGGGCATCGGTGAAGATCGCCTCGAAGCTTTGCGTGGTACGCAAGGTCGGCTGGTGCGCCGAGGACCAGAAATCACCGCTCTCGACATCGCGCAGGTAGCAGAAGGTGCCGGTGTTGTCGCAGGTGATGTCCTCCTGCCAACGGGTGACGGCCATCTCGTCCCATCGGCTGTAACCACCGCCGGCATTGCTGATCATCACGTGGTAGCGGCCGTTGGAGAGCAGTTGCACGGCCGGGTGCCGGCGCCCCGGGTCGGTGTAGACCCGCAGCTTGTTCTCGTTGACCCGCGCGACCTTGCCCTCCAGCGAGGCAGTGGCGGTGTGCAGGTACTGCGCGGCGCTTTTCGGCACCCGCTCCTGCAGCAGCAGGGCGGTGGCCTGGAACTGCGGATCGGCCTCGAAGCGGCGCTGCATCGGGCGACCCTGCAGCACATGGGTCAGCGACAGCAGGCTCATGCCTTGATGGTGGGCCATGAAGGACTGGATAACGGTCGAGCTCTGCCCCGGTGGCAGGCGCGCACTGGTGAAATCGATGGCTTCGTAAAGGCCATAGCGGCCTGCCATGCCCATGTCGGCCAGGCGCTGGAGGTTCTTGCAGGCAGCCTCTGGCGCCACCATCAGCGCCAGCACCGAGGCATAGGGCGCCATCACCACGTCTTCGCCAAGGCCGCGCTTGAGGCCCAGACCAGGCACGCCGAAAGCCCGGTACTGGTAGTTCAGCTGGGCATCCAGGGTGCTGTAGCCGGACTCGGACACGCCCCAGGGCAGGCCCAGCTGCTGGCCGTATTCGACCTGCCGGGCCACGGCGGCGCGGCAGGTCTGGTCGAGCAGGGTGCCGGCATAACTGGGCATGACCAGCATCGGCATCAGGTACTCGAACATCGAGCCGGTCCAGGACAGCAGCACGGGAACCCCGCCGTTGCTGGTCAGCAGCCGGCCCAGGGTGAACCAGCTTTCCTGGGGGAGCTGCCCCTGGGCGATGACCACGAAATTGGTCAGCCGCGCTTCCGAAGCCAGCAGGTCGTAGTAGGCGCTGTCGAGACGCTGTTCATCGACGTTGTAGCCGATGGCCAGGAGCTCCCGTTGCGCGTCGTACACAAAGGTGAAGTCCATGTCCGCCAGCTCGGCCGCCAGGGCCGCCAGGCGCAGCGCCGTGGCGATGCGCTCGCCGGCATGGGCGATCACCGCGCGTACCTGGGCCTGTTCGGCTGCCGGCCATTGCGCTGCATCGAGCTGCGCCAGCTCCTGCCAGCTGGCCGTGGCCAGCGGCTTGCCGGGCAGGGTCAGGCAGGCCAGTTCGCTGTGCAGATCCTGACAATGGGCGAGCAGTGCCTGGCGCCAGTAGTCGGCCTCGACAGCCGCTGCAAGAGCGGGTTGCAGGCCCTGGCTCAGGGCGATCAGCTGCTGCAGGACGGTGCTGATATCAGACGGGCTCTCGGTTTCGGCAGGATGTGCCGGTGCCAGCTGATCGAAGGCTTCATCGAGCAGGTGCCCGTCCAGGCCACCGGCCAGCAGTGCTTCGTGCAGCACGCCAAGGCTGTCGGCCACGCCGCTGCGCCAGTTCGGGCTGAGCACTGCTGCGTTCGGCAGTTCGTACAGGCCGGCGCGCAGGGTCAGCAGCAGACCGGCCAGGTTGCCGCTGTCCACGGTGGAAACGTAGCGTGGCGGCAGCGGTTGCAGCGTCTGGGTGTCGTACCAGTTGTAGAAGTGGCGGCGATGGCGTTCCAGCCGCGACATGCTGGTCAGGGCGTTATCAAGACGGGCGAGCAGGCGAGCACCGCTGAGGTAGGCGAAGTCGTGAGCGGCCAGATGCGAGAGCAACGCCATGCCCATGTTGGTCGGCGAGGTGCGGTGGGCGGTTACTGCCGTTGGCCGTTCCTGGATGTTGTCCGGCGGCAGCCAGTTGTCCCCAGGGCCGACATGATCGTCGAAGAAGGCCCAGGTCTTGCGTGCCAGGCGCCGCAGAAACTGCTGGTCCTCTAGCGATGGTGCATAGGCCACGTAGGCCGCCGTCCTGCTCAGCCAGAAGGCGATGGCAGGTGCCAGCAGCCAGGCCAGCAGGAAGGGCGTGGCGATTACCAGCGCCACAGGCTGACCAGCCAGCAGCAAGCCAACGGCGACCGCCAGCAGCGGTGCTATCCACATCAGCCGGTACAGGCCTGGCAGGTCGTTGCGGCTGTTGCGCTCCACTTCCCGCGAAGGGTTCCATTGCAGCAAACGGCGCTGGCTGATCGTCATGCGCCACAGGGTACGAGCGATCGCATCCAGGCTGCTGAATGCTTCGAAGGGCAGCCACGCCAACGTCAGCAACGCACGGCTGAAGTCCTGGGCTGCATCGCGAAGGGTGACCTTCAAGTGCTGACCACGGCTGATGTCGTGGGCTTTGTGCAACAACGCCAACAGGGTGTTGATCAGTGGCTGGGCGATGATCAGCAGGAACGCCCCCAGGCTCCACAGCAGTGGCTGAGTGGTGGCGAACCAGCCCCACAGCAGCATGCACAGAAAGGCCGCCGGCTCCAGGCTGCGGCGCAGGTTGTCGACGATCTTCCAGCAGGCCAGATTGGTCAGGCGGTTGCGCTCCAGGCCACCACCGGTTTTCGGTGTCCAGGGCATCAGCCAGGGCAACAACTGCCAGTCACCGCGAATCCAGCGATGCCGGCGCTTGGCATCGGCGCTGTAGCGCGCCGGGTGTTCCTCGTACAGCTGTACGTCGCTGATCAGCCCGGAGCGGGCGTAACAGCCCTCGATCAGGTCGTGACTGAGAATGCAGTTGTCGGGGAAGCAACCCTGCAGAGCCTGCTCGAAGGCATCCACGGCGTAGATACCCTTGCCGATGAACGAGCCGTTGCCGAACAGATCCTGGTACACGTCGGATACCGAACGGGTGTAGGGATCCACCCCCGCATCGCTGCCGAACAGTTGCGCGTAGGCGGAGCGGGCGATGCTCGGCAGGCTGATGCCCACCCGCGGTTGCAGGATGGCATAGCCACTGACGATGCGATTGTGCTGCGGATCGAAGCGTGCCTGGTTGAGCGGATGGCAGATGGCGCCGAGGAACTGCCGGGCCACATCGCGTGGCAGTTGGGTGTCGGTGTCCAGCGCGATGACGTATTCGACCCTCGGCAGCGCGGCGATATCGCCGACGATCAGGGAAAACCGCCCGTGACCCTGACCGCGCAACAGGGCATTGAGCTCGGCGATCTTGCCACGTTTGCGCTCATGGCCCATCCAGCGTTGCTCGGTGGCGTTCCAGCGCCGTGGCCGATGCAGCAGGAAGAAACGCGACGCAACCGCTTCGGGGTATTTCAGATTGAGCGCTGCGACCGCCAGGCTGGCGTGTTGCAGCAGGGGCGCATCGCCGTCGAGCACCTCGCTCCGGGCATCCATGAAATCGGTGAGCAGGGCGAAATGCAGGTTGGCATCACGATTGGCGAGAAAACGTATCTCCAGGCCGTCCACCAGCTCTTCGACATCCTGAGCGCTGCCGATCAGTGTCGGCACTACCACCAGCGTACGTGCCTGGGCTGGGATGCCGGCGCTGTAATCGAGGCGCGGCAGGATGTCCGGTGGCAGGCTGAGGGTCACCAGCCGGTTGACCAGCGCGATGGCCAGGTGGCTGGTCATCACCAGCGTCGGCAGGCTGAGTAGCAGCAATGCCCATGGGCCCCAGCCGTCGGCGCGCAGCATGCTGTAGAAGGGCCAGGCCAGCAGAACGCTGAGCAGCACTACCGGCGTGATGAAAAACGCCAGCGGCGACTTGCGCAGCACGCGCCGGCAGCGCTCGGCCGGGGATCGCCGCGCCCCCAGTTGCTGCTCCAGATCGGCCAGCCCGGCGCCCAGCAGGTAGAAGCCAACGTGGCGCTTCAGCGGGTCTTCATCCGCTGCCGCGTGGCACAGGGCGACGGCTGCCCGGGCAATCTCGACCTGCGAATACCGGCAACAGCGCGCCAGGCGCTCGACGGCGTGGCGGTAATGGTCACGGGTGGCGAAATCCATGCTGGCATAGACCGCAGACGGGTCTTCGCCAAGGGCGTGCTCGACGCCACTCATGAGCTCGACGAACTCGCGCCAGTCCAGCGAAGAGAGCAGGCGCAGGCTGTTGATGCTGTTGCTGATCGACACTTGCTCTGTGGCTTGCAACTGAGCGTCGAGGTGAATCAGCCGTTCGACGCTCTGCCCGGATTCGGCCAGGGCCTGCTCGACCCAGGTCATCGGCAGTATCAGTGCCGTGCTCTGGCCTTGCAGGCGCCGCGCCAGCTCGGCCACGAAAGCACTGGTCATCGGTGGCGCAGAGCGCGCCAGGTCGGCAACCAGCAGCACCACGTTCTTGGCGTCGAGCTCGGCGGTTGAAACCAGCCGATCTGCCCAGTCGTTGGCCAGGCTGCGGTCGCTCCAGCTGGCCATCACCCGGGACGCCACCCGTCGCAGGTTCTCGATCAATGCCAAACGCAGCATGATGGGAATGCCCCATAGCTCGCCCAGCGTCAGCGGTGTGACTACCTGGTAGGCCGCCACGAAACGGCTCAGGCTGTCGCTATCGACCCGGCCATCACCATGGGCGATGGTTTCCAGGGCAATGTCGTAGACCCGTGGCAAGGTTCGTGAAGGCCCATCATCGAGGCCGGGCAGTTCGCGGCAGTAGCCTTCTGGCAGATGTTTCTGCGCCGTACGGATCTGCTCTTCGACTAGGTAGAAGTTATCCAGCAGCCACTCCGCAGCAGGCGTCGCGCGCTGGTTGGAGAGCGCTGCCGCGCTCATCGCCTGGCAACAGCTGGCCAGTACGGCGGCGTTTTCGGAGAGGCGGTGAAGGAGGGCGTCGGAGGTGGGGGCGGGGCTAAGGTGATGTTGTCGGGCCAGATGGGCACCGTGGGTGGCCATCTGTTCTGCGCTGAACAGTTCCGCGCGCAGGGCCGGCTCGTACTCGAAGGTGCGTGGCGTGGGCCGCCACAACCGTTGGATTGCTCGAAGCCATTGCCTATCCATGTTTTCCTTGGGGTGCAACCTGGCGTGCGGGCAACGCTGCAGTGACAAGAGTCAAGCAAGCGCAGCGGGCGTCAGGAAGGAGTGTGCTGACAGGAAGTGTGAAATCCTTACAGCAGGGCGTCTGTCTGCTGGCGCACATAGCAACTGATCTGCCGCTGCGGTTACCCCAGGCACCGGGCTGCTACCCGTGCAGCCGAGCCATGGGCAACGCCCGCTATCTGAGCCGGGCGTGCGATGCTGCAGGAGGTGCCGTTGCCGGCTCGACGCTAGGTCTGCCTGGTATCCATTGCAGCCTTGTTGCCATCGAAGTCCTCGGGCTCCACGGGCGGTGCTTCGTCCGGTAGCGAGGTTGGCTCGCTTTCGGTGCCGCTGCCCGGATCCAGGCCGTCGTCGTGCTCGTTGCCGAGCTCTCTGCCTGGCTGCTGCGCCAGGGGCCGCCTAATCGCGCTCACCGAGCCCTGCCTGGGATCTGGGGCAGCAGAGGCTTGGGGCGCGACATAGCCTGGGTTGCCCTGGTAGTGGGGCGTCCCATCTTTCAGATTGACGACTTTCATGACGGTGTACCTCGAGGTAGGCCAAAGAGTTGGCCTACCTCATCGGAGCGGGGAGCGGGGTACGAGGTTCATGCTCAACGATGACCGCCGGGCGGATCGCGACACGGCAAGCGTAGCGGCCTATCGAGCCTGTGAGGATGTGCTGTGCCCTTTCCGGGAGCCGCTTGGTTGCGGGTTTTGACTTCTGGTGCCTGAAAAATCCAGGTAGCGCTGTGCATCGCCAAGCAGGGGAGTTGGGGTGCCCGGCCCGGGTTGCATGAACGAAGGTGCAGCGTTGAAGCAGGCGTTGTTGCCGGGGCAGGTGCGCAAGGGGGGCCTTGCCTTGTCGGTGGGTCAGACCGCCTGCGCCTTGGCCAGTTTTTCGCCTGCAAGCCAGGCGCTGATGTCGCAGGCAGGCATCGGTTTGGAGAACAGGTAGCCCTGGGCTCGGGTGCAGCCGAGGTTTTTCAGGGCGGCGAGTTCTGCGGCGCTTTCCACGCCTTCGACGATGCACTCCAGCTGCATGTCCTGGCACAGGGCAATCAGCGACTTGACGATCTTGAAGCTGGCCGGGTCGAGGTGGATGTCCGTGACGAAGGTGCGGTCCACCTTCAGTTTGGTCAGCGACAGCGCGTGGATCTGGCTCAGGCTGGAATAACCGGTGCCGAAGTCGTCGAGGGAAATGCCGCAGCCCAGTTCGCGCAACCGGCTGATCGTCCGCTGGGTTTGCGGCAGATCCTGGATGGCGGCGGTTTCGGTGATTTCCAGATCGAGACGGGCCGGGTCGAAACCGCTGCGCTTGATCAGCTCGACGATCTGCTGGGCGGCATCCTGCGAGCCACAATCGTGGGCGGACAGGTTGAAGGACAGGCGGGTACCCGCCGGCCAGCCTGTCGCCGCGTCCAGCGCTTTGCTCAGCAACGGCACGGTGAGGCGATTGACCATGCCAACGCGCTCGGCAATCGGGATGAACTCACCTGGTGGCACGTTACCCAGCTCCGGGCTTTGCCAGCGTGCCAGTGCCTCGAAGGCGACGGTTTGCGCACTGTGAATATCCACGATGGGCTGGAACACCACGTGAAACTCAGCATCCAGATCGGCCCGGCGCAGGGCCTGTTCGGTCAGCCCTTCGCGATTGAGCTGCTGGCGATGGGCTGCGCTGAACAGGCAGACCGTGCCGGGGCGGTGGCGCTTGCTCTGGTACAGGGCATAGTCGGCGTATTCATACACCTGGGTGGCGCAGGCTGCCTGGTCCGGGAAGGTGGCGATGCCCAGTGACCCACTGATCTGGATGGGGATGTCCACGAGCAGAAACGGCTCGCGCAGGCTGGCGCAGATCTTCTCGCCAAAGGTACACAACTGCTCGTCGCTCATGGCCTGCGTGATGATCAGGGCGAACTCGTCACCGCCCAGGCGGGCCAGGTGCACATCGTCGTCGAGCAGCCCGGTCAGGCGCTGGCCAACCTGATAGAGCAGCTTGTCACCAATGCTGTGGCCATACAGATCGTTGACCGGCTTGAAGCCATCCAGGTCGATCAGCCCCACCGCCAGGCGGGTCTCCTGCTCGCTGGCGCGCGCCAGCCGCGTATCGAGGCGGGAAAAGAACTGCCGCCGATTGGCCAGCCCGGTCAGGCTGTCCTGGTTGGCCAGGTGCAGGTTTTCCTCGCTGAGTTTTGCCGTCTGCGCCTGCATGTTCACCAGCCGGGTGAAGTCGGCGTACTGGGCCTTGAGAATGATCAGCATGGCGACCGACACCAGCAGCACGTCAATCGCAGTGGCGACGAAGGTGATGATGGTGGTGGACGCGAAGAACACCACGAACGCGGTGTTGACCACGACTGCGGTGGCCAGGGCGGCTGGCAGCAGGTGCATCATGCAGAAAATGCAGCCGATGACGGTGATCGCCATATAGAAGGCGACATGCGCCTGGGTATAGCTGTCGCCATAGGGAAACAGTGCCAGCGACCAGGCGGTGAACGCCACGGCCACGAACGGCGCGAGCATATTGGTGCGTTTCAGCGCGGTCGCCATCTGCGCCGGGCTGCGTGTCTGCCCTCGCGTGCGTACCCATTCCACCGCACGAACCACGCCGAACACGGTCATGAGCAACGGGCAATACACCACCAGCCAGCGCGGCGCGACCGCAAAGTGGGTGCCCGCCAGCATCAGGGTGTTGACCAGCAGGATGAAGTACATCATGGGCAACTGGCGAGCCAGCGCGATGTATTGCGCCTTGACCAGGCCAGGATTGTCCTTGGGTACGGACATCAGCGCTCGCACGGCGAGCAGTGTTTTGTTCATCAGGCGACGCTCTGAAAATAGACCAGATAAATAACCGAGCGGATTATCCTTTCCAGCCTGGATCGAGCAGGGCTAAACCCATGCTCTCATGGGAACGTGTCGGCCGACGCTCAGGTTTCTATAGTCTTTACGACTAATAGCACTTTGCTTTCGTTCCACCTACCTGTTGCGATGCTCGTCAGCCAGGCAAGGGCGGTCGAGAGGCATCGACGCTTGACGGCCAGTGGGCTGCCGGTCTGCGCCGATTGGCGCCCTAGCGCAGGCAGATGATCGGCGAACAATGCCCGCCTCGGTCGCCCGGCATCCGGCACCTCAGATCGAGCGTTGATTGACGCGGGCAGCGAGTTGCTCGGCTGTTTCCTTGCGTTCGGAATAGCGATCCACGAGAAACGCCTGCTGATCGCGCAGCAGCAGGGTGAACCTCATCAGCTCTTCCATCACGTCGACCACACGGTCGTAGTAGGCGGACGGCTTCATGCGATCGTCGCCGTCGAATTCCAGGTAGGCCTTGGGCACCGACGACTGGTTGGGGATGGTGAACATGCGCATCCAGCGGCCCAGCACGCGCAGTTGATTGACCACATTGAACGATTGCGAACCGCCGCATACCTGCATGACAGCCAGCGTCTTGCCCTGGCTGGGCCTGACCGCACCGAGTGCCAGAGGAATCCAGTCGATTTGAGCCTTGAATACGGCGGACATGGCGCCGTGTCGCTCCGGTGAGCACCAGACCTGGCCCTCCGACCACAGCACCAGATCACGCAGCTCCTGCACCTTGGGGTGCTCCACGGGTGCGTCATCGGGCAGCGGCAGGCCCGATGGATCGAAGATGCGCGTCTCGGCGCCGAAGTGTTGCAGCAACCGCGCCGCTTCCTCGACCAGCAGGCGGCTGAAGCTGCGCTCACGGGTGGAGCCGTGGAGCAACAAGATGCGTGGCTGGTGCCGGCTTGGCTCGATGCGGCAGGAGAACTGGCCGATCAGGTCGTTTTTCAGGTTGGGCAGTTCAGCGCTCATCGATGCGTCCCTCAGAGTTGGCCAATGCGATCCAGCTCGCGCTTGAGCGCGTCATCGCTCAGGTCGTCGAAAGGCAGCGCCAGGAAGGCGCGGCAACGCTGCTCTATGCGTGCCAGCGTCGCCTTGAAGGCTGCCGCCACCTCGGTTTCGTCGCCCTGCACATCGGAGGGATCTTCCAGCCCCCAATGCGCTTTGAGTGCCGGGCCGAAGTACACCGGGCACGCTTCACCAGCCGCCTTGTCGCACACGGTGATGACGATATCGGGCGGGTTGGCCGCGAAGGCGTCGTTACCCTTGCTGCGCAAACCCGTGGTAGCGATGCCTGCCTCTGCCAGGGTCTGCAGGCTGCGGGGCAGCACCTGGCCCTTGGGGAAACTGCCGGCACTCACGGCCTCGAATCCCTGGGGCGCGATATGGTTGAACAGCGCTTCGGAGAGGATGCTCCGGCAGCTGTTGGCCGTGCACATGAAAAGGACTCGCATGGTAACTCCTGCCGCCAATGGCGGGCTTCAAAGGCTCAAGCGCAAGGCAAGCGCAGAGAGGGTGATGAGCAGCACGGGAAAGGTCAGCAAGGCGCCAACCTTGAAGTAGTAGCCCCAGGTGATGCGGATGCCCTTGCGCTGCAGGACGTGCAGCCACAGCAAGGTCGCCAGGCTGCCGATGGGCGTGATCTTCGGGCCAAGATCACAGCCAATGACGTTGGCGTAGATCATCGCCTCGCGCACCAGGCCGGAACTGCTGCTCGCATCGATGGACAGCGCGCCGATCAGTACGCTGGGCATGTTGTTCATGACCGACGACAGCAGCGCCGACAGCAGCCCGGTGCCGAGCGCCGCAGCCCAGATCCCGTGCTCGCCAAGGCGGTTGAGCACGGCGGTGAGGTGGCTCGTGAGGCCCGCATTGTTCAGCCCGTAGACGACCAGATACATGCCCAGCGAGAAGACCACGATTTGCCAAGGCGCCTCGCGCAACACCCGGCGAGTCGAGATCACCTGCCCCCTGGCGGCGACCGCGAAGAGCAGCGCGGCGCACACCGCGGCAACCACGCTGACCGGCACGCCCATGGGCTCCAATACGAACAGGCCGACCAGTAGCAGCCCGAGCACCCACCAGCCGCAGACGAAGGTGGTGCGGTCTCGCACGGCGGATCGAGGAGCTTTCAGATCGGCCAGCAAGTAAGTGGCTGGTACTTCACGGCGGAAGTAAAGGAACAGCACGAGCAGCGTCGAGGCCACGCTGGCCACGGTCACCGGCACCATTACCGAGGCATATTCGGCGAAGCCCAGCCCGAAGAAGTCGGCAGAAACGATATTGACCAGGTTGGAGACCACCAGCGGCAGGCTCGCGGTGTCGGCAATGAAGCCCGCTGCCATGACGAATGCCAGTGTGGCACCGGCCGAGAAGCGCAGTGCGACCAGCAGCGAAATGACGATGGGGGTGAGGATCAGCGCGGCACCGTCATTGGCGAACAGTGCCGAAACGGCTGCTCCCAGCAGCACGGTGAAGGCGAAGAGGCGCCGTCCGTTGCCATTCGCCCAGCGGGCCACATGCAGGGCCGCCCACTCGAAGAAACCCGCCTCGTCCAGCAACAGGCTGATGATGATGATCGCGATGAAGGTTGCGGTGGCGTTCCACACCACAGCCCAGACCGTGGGGATGTCCTGAAACGACACCGCACCGACCACCAGGGCCAGGGCGGCGCCGATCGTCGCGCTCCAGCCCACCCCCAAGCCACGGGGCTGCCAGATGACCAGGATGAGGGTGAAGACGAATACAGCGGCGGCGATGACCATCTACAGGGCTCCTGGCCAGGTTTAGCAGCAACCGATGGCGCGCTCGGGGCGCCCATCCATCGTGTTCAGGCGGGCCGTGCCGTCGCTCAGCCATGCGCTGTTGCCTGCCGAGGTGATGCGCAGCACCTCTTTGAACCACTCCGGCAGGCCGGGATTGAGCCGGTAGTACACCCACTGCCCCTGGCGGCGATCGAGCAACAGCCCGGCAGTTCGTAACTGTGCCAGGTGCCGGCTGATCTTCGATTGATTGTCTTGCAGGGCGCACATCAGTTCGCAGACACAGAGTTCTCCGTGTTCGGCGATCAGCAGGGTGGCACGAGCGCGGGTCTCGTCTGCCAGGCATTTGAAGGCATCGGGAGGGGTCAGCATGGTCGCCACATATATATGAAAAAACGAATATGCGGATATTCACATATAAAAAGCTGGCTGGCTAGTGCATCGCAGATGCTGCGGCTGCTTCAGGCCGAGGAGGAGGTGGGGCGGCCAGAGCGCTCCTCTGGCCGATGGCTCGGCTGGCAGGCCAAGAGCTGCGCAGCCAGAGGTTGCCGCCTTCCCAGGCTGAGCAGCTGGGCCCAGCCGAGCGCAGGACTCCACTCAGTGCTTCAAGAGTTGATCCAGTGCGTCAGGCTTGCCATGCATGGCGAAACGGTCAACCAGCGTGGCGCTGGCCTGATTGAGCCCCACCAAGTCGACTTCGGTACCCGCACCGCGAAACTTGAGCACTATCTTGTCGAGCGCACCGACTGCAGTGATGTCCCAGAAATGCGCATCGGTCAGGTCGATGACCACGTTTTCCAGCGACTCTCGTGTATCGAATGCTGCGACGAACTGATCGGCAGACGCGAAGAACACTTGGCCAATAACCCGATAGCGTCGAGTGCCATTGATAAGCTCCGAATCGATGGCCAATAGGCGGCCGATTTTGTTCGCGAAGAACATCGCGGCGAGCAATACCCCGGCGAGCACGCCGTAGGCCAGATTGTGGGTCCAGACCACCACCACCACGGTCACGATCATCACGAGATTGGTCGACAGGGGGTATTTCTGCAGGTCGCGCAGCGATGCCCAGCTGAACGTGCCGATCGATACCATGATCATGACTGCAACGAGCGCAGCCATCGGGATCTGGCTGACCCAGTCGCTGAGAAATACCACCATCACCAGCAACACGACGCCAGCAGTCAACGATGAGAGCCTGCCGCGGCCGCCGGACTTAACGTTGATGATCGACTGGCCGATCATCGCGCAGCCAGCCATACCGCCGACCAGGCCCGAGGCGATGTTGGCAATGCCCTGTCCTTTGCACTCACGGTTTTTATCGCTTGGCGTGTCCGTCAGGTCGTCGACGATGGTCGCCGTCATCATCGACTCGAGCAGGCCTACCACTGCCAACGCCGCCGAGTACGGCAAGACGATCAGCAAGGTGTCGATGTTCAGCGGCACTTGCGGCCAGAGGAAAACGGGCAGGGTGTACGGCAATTCGCCCATGTCGCCGACGGTCCGGATGTCCAGGCCCAGCGCGAGGGAGGTTGCGGTAAGCACGAGGATACAGACCAGCGGAGAAGGCAACAGACGACCAACCAGGGGCACGTACGGCAGGAGGTAGATGATGCCGAGACCCGCTGCGGTCATGGCGTAAACATGCCAGGTGACGTTGCTCAGCTCGGGCAGCTGGGCCATGAAAATCAGTATGGCCAACGCATTTACGAAGCCGGTAACCACCGAGCGCGAGACAAAGCGCATCAAGCTGCCCAGCCTGAGGTAGCCGGCGAAAATCTGCAGCACGCCGCAAAGCAGGGTCGCAGCAAGGAGGTATTGCAGGCCATGCTCCTTGACCAGGGTGACCATGAGCAGCGCCATTGCGCCGGTCGCTGCGGAAATCATGCCTGGTCTACCGCCTACAAAGGCGATGACCACGGCGATGCAGAACGACGCATACAGGCCGACCTTCGGATCGACACCGGCAATGATCGAGAAAGCGATTGCCTCCGGAATCAGCGCCAAGGCAACGACGATACCGGCGAGCACATCGCCACGGATGTTGAACAACCAGGTGTTTTGCAGTTTTGCGAGCATAGGAATCCCACGAATAGGTCGCAAAGCACGGCGCGAAGACGCACAGCAACTTGCGATAGGTTCGAATTTTCAGGGTTCAGTGGGCTGGGCGAGAAACCGGAATCACACGCACAGCAGAGGGCGCCGCAGTCAAGGCGAGCGGCGAGGTGACGCGAGGGGGCGGTGCTTTATGGCGGCGTAGGCAGCCAGAGGTGTTGGGCGCAGCGAGTCACGATGGGTGTAACCAAGACGGCTTTCGGGCTCGCCATCATACAGTCTCTGCAGCAGGCCTGCACACCACCTCGGCTGCGGCATGCCCGCTCTGCGATTTTTTTATGGGCGCTCAACGTGATGACATGCGGCTCGAATACTGGGCGTTGCGCTCGACCCGGCCGTTCATCGGTTCGCCACCCATGTGCCGGTACAGGTTGCCGAGCAAGGCGCTGAAGGCGCTACAGGGAGAGCATATCGATGATCGCGTGCTGCAGTTGACCCCTGTCGCGAGCGTCGGGCATCGATGCACGGGCATGGGCGCTTCGCAGGCGTTGCCGGCCAGGCGCGCGGCAATCCTCTGAATGGGGCTACTCAAACAGAGGAGTGCACGCTATCACGGCGCTCAGCAGGCCGCTGCGATGGCCTTGCCCAACGCTTCGGTGGTTCCGGTGCCGCCGATGTCGCCGGTCAGCGGCGCGTTGTGCGGCCCCATCGCCAGGACCTTTTCGATGGCTGCCAGAACCGCGGCGCCAGCTTCAGGGTGGCCAAGGTGGTCGAGCATCATGGCGCCGCACCAGATCTGCCCGATGGGGTTGGCGATGCCCTTGCCGGCGATATCGGGGGCCGAGCCATGCACGGGTTCGAACAGGCTGGGGAATTTGCGCTCGGGGTTGATGTTGGCCGACGGCGCGATGCCGATGGTGCCGGTACAGGCCGGGCCCAGGTCGGAGAGAATGTCGCCGAACAGGTTGCTGGCCACCACCACATCGAACCAGTCCGGGTGCAGGACGAAGTTCGCGGTGAGGATGTCGATGTGGTACTTGTCGACCTTGACCTCAGGGTATTGCTTGCCCATTTCGGCGACGCGTTCGTCCCAGTACGGCATGGTGATGGCGATGCCGTTGGACTTGGTGGCCGAGGTCAGGTGCTTCTTCGGACGGCTCTGTGCCAGGTCGTAGGCGAACTTGAGAATGCGGTCGACGCCCACCCGGGTCATCACCGTTTCCTGCAGCACGATCTCCCGCTCGGTGCCGGGGAACATCTTGCCGCCGACGCTGGAATACTCGCCTTCGGTGTTCTCGCGCACCACCCAGAAGTCGATGTCGCCGGGCTTGCGATTGGCCAGCGGCGCCTTGACGCCGGGCATCAGCCGGCAGGGGCGCAGATTGACGTACTGGTCGAACTCGCGGCGAAACTGCAGCAGGGAATCCCACAGCGAGATGTGATCCGGCACCACGTCCGGCCAGCCGACGGCACCAAAATAGATGGCGTCGTAGCCCTTGAGCAGCTCGAACCAGTTGTCCGGCATCATCTTGCCGTGGGCCACGTAGTAGTCGGCACAGGCGAAATCGAACCAGTCCCACTGCAGGTCGATATCGTGCTTGGCTGCCACGGCGTCGAGTACCCGCACGCCTTCGGGCATCACTTCCTTGCCGATGCCATCACCGGGGATCACGGCGATCTTGTATTGGGCCTTGCTCATGATTGGACTCCTGGGGCTCGTGGGGATTGCCAGGCAGTGTATGTAGTGTTTTTAAATTAATAATTGGCCTATAAAGAAAGGCACTCTTATCTTTTCGGAAACAATTGTGAGCGCCATCGATGATCTGAGTTTTTTCCAGCAGGTGGCCACACGCGCCAGCCTGACCGAGGTGGCGCGCCACCTAGGCTTGTCGCTGCCGGCGGTCAGCAAGCGCCTCAGCCAGCTGGAGGCACGCCTGGGCGTGCAATTGCTCCAACGCACCACCCGGCGCTTGTCGCTGACGCCGGAGGGCTCCCTGTATCTGGAAGGCGGGCGGCCGATCCTGCGTCAGCTGGAAGAGTTGGAAAGCGCCCTGGACAGCCGCCAGTCAACCTTGCGGGGGCGGCTGCGAATCAATGCCACCCTGGGTTTCGGCCGGCGGCATCTGGCGCCACTGGTGTCGCAGTTCGCCCGCTTGCACCCGCAGCTGGAGATATCCCTGGAGCTGACCAGCCAGCCGCTGAGCCTGCTCGATGATCAATTCGACGTGGGGCTGTGCATGGGCGAGCCGCCGGATTCACGCTTGATTGGCGTACGGCTGCTGGATAATCCACGGGTTCTGTGCGCCTCGCCTGAATACCTCGAGGCGATGGGCGAACCCGTCAGCGTGGCTGATCTGGCACGCCACAACTGCATCGTGTTGCGCCAGTTCGGCAGCGATTACGCGATCTGGCGTTTCCACAAGGACGGCCGCGAGTTCTCCCACAAGGTCAGTGGCACGCTATCGAGCAACGACGGGGAAGTTGCCGTGAGCCTGGCGCTGGAAGGCCATGGGCTGATTCTGCGTTCGCTCTGGGATGTGCATGAACACCTGGCGTGTGGGCGCTTGCGTGCCGTATTGGCTGATCACCAGGCGCCCCGTGGCGATATCTTCGCGGTGTATCAGCATCGCCGGCATATCCCCCAGCGTATCTCCGTGTTCGTTCGCTACCTGGCCCAGGAGCTGAGCAAGCGTCTGCCGTTTGCCGCACTTCGATAACGGCCTGCAGTGACGGCCCACAGTCAGGTGGTCGCCATTGCCAAAGGCGTACAGGCCCGCGTCGTAGCACCCAGGCTGCAGCAGCTGGAAGTGCATTTCGGTCTGGCCCCGTGCCCCCTGATCGGCCTGCGAGCACAGCTGCCGCTTGCCGAGTAAAAAAACGGTAGGTTATGCCTCAGGGTTAGAGCAAAACAGAATATTTCGTGAGGGGGCAGGCCGATAATTAATCGACCAGAGAGTTTTCCCCCATGATCCTTCCTGTGGAGCGCCCCATGTCTTTCAAGCAGTTCAAAGCCCTAACGTTCGATGTCGTCGGCACCCTGATCGATTTTGAAGCCGGCATTCTCGCCCACATGCGCGAAGTATCGGGCGAGGCGGGCAAGGCCCATAGCGATGACGATATTCTCAAGGCGTACCGCGAGGCCCGTGCGATGGAAGACGCGGGTTGGTTTCCGGACGATCTGGAGCGCTGCTATCACCTGATGGCGCGTGCGCTGGGGCTGCCCGACAACGATGACTACGCCAAAGGCCTGGCCGCCTCGGTGAAGAACTGGCCGGCCTTCCCGGACTCCGTCGAAGCGCTCAAGCGCCTGCGCAAGCACTACAAACTGGTGGCGATGACCAACGCCCAGCGCTGGGCGCTGGATCACATGGCCGCGACCCTGGAGCAGCCGTTCGACTTCGAGTTCACCATCGACGACTCGCGCTTCGAGAAGCCCGATCCGCAATATTTCGGCTACGTGCGAGGCGCCCTGGCGACCCAGGGCATCCTCTTCGAAGACATCCTGCACACCGCGCAGAGTCAGTACCACGACATCGGCGTGGCCGTGCGCCTGGGCTATCAGGTGTGCTGGATCGAGCGCCGCCACGCGCAGAAGGGCAGCGGCGGTACCCTGGAGGCGGCGCACACCAAGCCGCATTACCACTTCACCTCGCTGGCGCAACTGGCGGATGCGGTCGACAAAGAGCTGGGCTGACCCTGGCTGCGTGACGGCCGGCGCGTGAGCGCCGTTTCCAACTTGGCCAAGAGGCTGGCATGACTGTTCAGAGCTTATGGGCGGCCACCGCCCAACCCGCCCCCGCCCTGCAATCGCTGCAAGGTGATCGGCAGTGCGACGTGGTGATCATCGGTGCCGGCTATACCGGCCTCTCGGCTGCCAGGCACATCGCCGAAAGTGGCCGTGAGCCGCTGATCGTCGAGGCCAATACCCTGGCCTGGGGGGCCAGTGGCCGCAATGGCGGGGTGGTGTCACCGAAGTTTCGTGTCGGCTTCTCCAGCCTGATGGCGCGCTTCGGGCGTGACACCGCCTTGCACATGTACCGAACCGGCCACGCGGCGGTAGCCAGCGTGGCCGAGACGGTGGCAACCCTCGGCCTGGCCGACGCCCAGTTCACGCTCAGTGGGCACATTGCGGCGGCGCACAACGTTCACGCGCTGGGTGGTTTGCAGTCGACCGCTGACTGGATCAAGCGCGAAACCGGTGGCGAATCCTCGGTGATGATTTCCGCCGAACAGGTACGCGAGCTGACCGGCTCGACGATCTTTGCCGGCGGCCTGTTGACGCCGCAGGCTGGCGGTATTCATCCGCTCAATTATGCGCGAGGGATTGCTCGGCACCTGCTCGACAGGGGCGCGCAGGTGTTTATCAACACGCCCGCCGAGCAGGTGGTGCGCGAGGGTGGCCGGGTCATCGTGCATACGCCCCAGGGGCGGGTCAGTGCCCGGCAGGTGATCTACGCCACCAACGGCTATTCGGATCAGAGCCGCGCCACCGCGACGCTGCATCGTCGGCTGATCCCGTTTCGCAGTGCCATCATCGCCACCGAGCCACTGCCGGCCCAGGTACTGGCCAGCCTCATGCCGGGCGGCCAGGTGTGCGGTGATACCAAGCGCATGCTGCGCTGGTTCCGGGTGGTGGGCGACCGGCTGATCTTTGGTGGCCGCGGGGCATTCGGCAAAAACGATTCGCAAAGCGCCTTCGACGATCTCCAGCGCAGCATGGCAGTGGTGTTCCCCATCCTGCGCGACTACCAGGTCGCCTACCGCTGGTCAGGCCTGGTGGCCATGACCCTCGACTACTTGCCCCATGCAGGCCAGCTCGACGAACACAGTTACTACGCCATCGGCTACAACGGCGGTGGGGTGGCGATGTCGACGTGGATGGGCAAGCAGTTGGCGGCGATGACGGCCGGCGAACAGGTCGAACTCGGCCCGCTTGGCGGCCAGGGCTTCAATCCCATCCCCCTGCATGCCTTCCGCACGCCCGGCGTTCGCCTGGCCGCCGGCTGGCAGCAGTTTCTCGATGTACTTGGCCGTTAGGTCGATCCGCTGCGGGTCGGCGCTTAGGCGGCCGGCCTCAGCCGCCGAATGAAGTGAGCCCATGATTCCCATTGTGCATTTCACCCAGCCCGAATCCACCCGCCTGCTGCCTGACGAGGTCGAGAGCACGCTGCCCGACGACCCGCTGAGCAAGGGGCGGCATGTCCACTTCCAGGCGCTGCAGCAAGGGTACGTCAGCGGTGTGGCGTGCGCCGTGACTGTCGACCAGAGCATCAGCGCCTTCCCCTGGGTCGAGCTGAGCATCATCGAGGCCGGTACCCTGCAGGTGGAGGGTGACGGCTATGCCCTGACGGCGTCCGCCGGGGAGGTTCTGCTCGTGCCTCGTGGCGCCACGTTGCGCTGGAAGCATGACGGCGAGCTGCGGCGCATCTTCGTCGCGTTCACTGCGGCTGGCAGCCTGGGCGAGATGCCGGCGCGGGCGGTGAAGATCGATCCGCACGCCGAGCTGCAACCGTGCAGCCCGCCGTCGGCCGAGGTGCTGCTGACGCCCGAGCCGATTGCCCATAGCCACACCCAGTTCGACAGCGGCGACTGCCTGCGCATCGGCATCTGGAGTTGTACGCCCTATGCGCGCCGACAGGTGCAGCCAGGCTACAGCGAGCTGATGTACTTCTACGAAGGCGGCGTGAGTTTCGATACGCCGAGCGGCGAGCGTTACGAGGTAAAGGCTGGTGAAGCCATCCTCATCCCGGCCGGTGCCACCAATGCCTGGCGCAACGCTGTAGCGGTGAAGAAGCTGTTCTGCATCCTTGGCTGAAACAAGCCTCTACACGCCACCGTCGGTGATGCGATACCAGGCGATCACGGCGGCGATATACAGACGACGCATGCCATACAGCGGAAAGGCCTTGATGCCCGATGGCTGGACCGGCAACACCCGCTGATCGCCACTGAGCAGATAGCTGGCCAGCGCCTGGCCCATGCGCGTCTGCAGGCCGACGCCACGCCCCTGGCAGCCGATATCGATGAGCAGGCCAGGTGCCGGCTCGTGCAGGTGCGGCAGGTAATCACGGGTGACCGCAACGTGGCCGCACCAGCGGTAATCGAAGGGTATGCCGGCCACCTGGGGGAACAGCTTGGCCACCGCTGCCTCGAGGTGCGACCAGTGATCCCGGCGTGTCGGGTCGGGTTCCTGAAAGGTGCCACGGCCGCCCATCAGCAACCGCCCCGTGTGATCGAAGCGGTAATAGAGCAGCAGGTTGCGCGCGTCGGAGCTGACATGACCTTGCGGCAATATCGTTTGGCGCAGCGCTGGCGGCAGTGGCTGGGTGGCCACCTGGAAGGAGTTGGCGTCGATGATGGTCTTGCGCAGGTTCGGCCATAGATCGTCGGTGTAGCCGTTGGTGCAGAGCAGCACCCGCTCTGCCGTGACGCTGCCGCCTGCCACCGTCGCCGTCCATTGCTTGCCACTGCGCTGCAGGGCGGTGACGCGTGACTGGCTGAACAGGCGTACGCCAGCCGCTATCGCCACCCGTGCCAGCTCACGGGCATAGCTCAGCGGCTGGATGCCGCCGCCACGGGGGTCGACCCAGCCGCCCAGGTACTTGTTGGTGCCGAGCAGGCGTTCGGCCTGGCCCTGGTCGAGCAGCTCGGTCGCCACGCCCTGAGCGGCCCAGTCGCGCGCACGGCGCTGAGCCAGCTGCATGGCCTGGGCGTTGTGGGCGCCCTGGATCCAGCCCTGACGCACACGAGGTACGTCCAGGGCATGTTTGTCGATCAGCTCGAACACCGCATCGGCGGTGCTGCCGGCAAAGTCGACCAGGCGCTGGCCCTCCTTGGCGCCAAAGCGCGCCAGCAGTTCGCTGGGGTCGTACTTCAGGCCGGGAATCACCTGACCGCCATTGCGCCCGGAGCCGCCGAAGCCGACTTCCTGCGCCTCCAGCAGCACCACGTCGACGCCTTGCTCGGCCAGGTGCAGGGCCGTGCTCAACCCACAGTAGCCGGCACCGACGATGATCACATCCGCCTTCAGGGCGTCCTGCAGGGCATCGGTGTGCGGCGCGGCCACGGCGGTTGCCGCCCACAACGAATGACGCAGTGGGAAATACGCTCGGTTCATGTGCTGCGCCTCATATCGGGTTCAGTACGCGGTGCAGGAAATCCTGCGTGCGCGGGTGCTGAGGGGCGTTCAATACGTCCTTGGCGACGCCCTGCTCGACGACCAGGCCGCCATCGATAAACAGCACGCGATCGGCAACCTCGCGAGCGAACTGCATTTCGTGGGTGACCACCACCATGGTCATGCCCGATTCGGCCAGTTGGCGCATGACGCCGAGCACGTCGCCGACCAGTTCCGGGTCGAGGGCCGAGGTCGGTTCATCGAACAGGATCGCCTTGGGCCGCATCGCCAGTGCCCGGGCAATCGCCACCCGCTGTTGTTGCCCGCCAGACAGCTGGCTGGGGTAGGCATCGGCTTTTTCGGCGAGGCCGACACTGGCCAACAATTCCCTGGCATGCACGATGGCCTGCTCGCGGTTTTCGCCCTTCACGTATATCGGGCCTTCGGTGACGTTCTCCAGCACCGTGCGGTGTGGAAACAGGTTGAAGCGCTGGAACACCATCGCCACTTCGCTGCGGATTGCCTTGATGCCGGGCGAGCCGCGTTCGACCTTCTGGCCGTCGATGGTGATGCTGCCGCCCTGGTAGCTTTCCAGGCCGTTGATGCAGCGCAGGATGGTCGACTTGCCCGAGCCGGATGGGCCGATGATGCACACCACCTCACCCTTGGCGACGCTGGCGTCGACGCCCTTGATGACCTGCAGAGCGCCGTAGGCCTTTTGCAGCCCGCTGATCTCGATCATTTCTGCCCCCGTTTCTCGAAGTGGCGCACCAGCAGGATCAGTGGCACGCACATGATCAGGTAGAGCAGCGCGACCAGGGTGAACACCGTGGCGTTCTGGAAGGTGGATGTGGCGATCAGCTTGCCCTGCAGGGCGAGTTCGGCAACCGTGATGGTCGAGGCCTGGGACGAGTCCTTGAGCATCATGATCATGGTGTTGCCATAGGGCGGCAGCACGATGCGAAAGGCCTGGGGCAGCACCACACGGCGCATCATCAGCCACCAGCTCATGCCCATCGCTTCAGCGGCTTCCAGCTGGCCCTTGTCGATGGCCTCGATGCCGGCGCGAAAGTTCTCCGCCTGGTAGGCCGAATAGGCGATGCCCAGGCCGATGATGCCGGCCTGCAGGGCACTCAGCGACAGGCCGAAGTCCGGCATCACGAAGTAGATGTAGAACAGCAGCACGATGATCGGGATGCCGCGCAGCAGGTTGATGATCGAGCTGCTGAGCCACACCAGCACGGTGATTCCCGAGACCCGCATGGTGGCCCAGACCAGGCCGAGCAGGGTGGACAACAGCAGCGAGCCCAGGGTCACCTGAATGGTCAGCCAGGCACCCTGCAGCAGAATCGGCAGGTACTCGGCGGAGCGTTGCAGAAATTCGGACATGAAAAGACTCTCGAGTCGTCACGGCGGCATGCCGCCGTGGAGTACACGGAAAAGTGGCCTCGGTACCGGGTTACAGCCCCCACTTGCTGACGATGCCGGCGATGCTGCCATCGGCCTGCAGCTTTTCCAGGGCGCTGTTGATGCGGCTCATCAGTTCGGGGTTGTCCTTGCGTGCGGCAATACCGATGTCGTTGACCATGGTCGGCTTGTAGCTGGTCACCAGGCGCAGGTTGGGGAAGTTGTCCTGGGCGATGGCATAGGCCGCGATGGGGTAATCCAGTACGGCCACGTCGATACGGCCGGCGTTGGCATCGCGCAGCAGGTCGGCGGTGGTGTCGTAGAGCTTCACGTCACTGAACAGGCCACTGTTCTGCAGGGTGGCGACAAAGGCAGTGCCCACCTGGACGCCCGCTCGCTTGCCCTTGAGCTGGGCCATTTCGGTGTAGTCGGTGGTGTCCTTGCTCGGCACTACCACGCCTTCGCCGTAGCTGTAGACCGGGGTCGAGAAATCGACCACCTTCTTGCGCTCATCGGTGATGAACATGGCCGCCGAGATCAGGTCGACTCGCCTGGAGCTCAGCGAGCCGATCAGCGCGGAGAACTGCATGGGCTCGATCTGCACGTCGAAGCCGGCCTCCTTGCCGACGGCGCGGACGATATCGACCATCACGCCTTCGATGCTGTTGCTCTTGGTGTCGAGAAAGGTGAAGGGGCTGCCGGTGGGCGTCGAGGCGACCTTCAGGGTTTCAGCCTGGCTGCACACACTGGTCAGGCTCAGTGCAGAGAACAGCGTGGCGATCAGCAAGCGATTTTTCATGCAGCGTTACCTCATGTGAAGGACGGTAGCGGTCAGGAAGTCTTGCGGGCAATGGCCCAGATAACCGTTGTGAAACTCTTGCCAGGGTTGCGCCAGCGGCGCGGAGTGGCGCCGTCGTAGCAGAAACTGTCGCCGGTCTGCAGAAGCAGCAGGCGGTCCTCGATCACCAGTTCGAGCTGGCCTTCGACGATGTAGCCGACCTGCTCGCTCTGCTGAGTGGTGAACAGGCCATCGCCGGTGGAGCCTTCGGGCTCGATGACCACCCGGTACATCTCCACGCCACCGGGGGCTGCGGGAGGGGTCAGGTTTTCCTTGTGAATGCGCCTTTTCTGCACATCGATCAGCGGGTGCTGGCCGGCGCGCACGACCGTGCTGCCGGCTTCACTGTCATGCAGTTGGGTATTGCGGATGAGCTGCTCCATGGGCAACTCCAGCTCCAGTGCCAGGGCGCTGAGGGTGCGCAGCGACAGCGAACGCAAGCCACGCTCCGCCTGGCTGAGCAGGCTGACGGAGATGCCGGCCGCATTGGCGACCGCTTTCAGCGACTTGCCCGATTGCTTGCGACGATGGCGAAGCTGCTCGCCGAGCCAGATATCGATAAAGGTATTGATACGCTGCGCCGGCGGGCTTGGTGGCGGGTTTTCGATGCCGTCTTGCGTGCTTTTGCGGGCCATGGCTGCTCTGTGTAATTTTCAATACTGTGTAATTTTTACAAAGCAAGTCCCGCGCCATAGTAGTGGAAAGTGCATGAGAGGGTCGGTATAGAGGGGGGAGGCCGCGTGGCAGCGAAAAGCCGTGCACGATGCTGGAGCGTGCCTGTTCGATATGGGGCGATTATCTGGGTATTTCGGGAGCGAATGGCGTTACCGGAGCTGGCGTTTCTGCTCTGGGCGATCCGTGCGTGGTTGCTTGTCGGGTGCTTCTATTGCGTGCAGCAGAGCGCCCGGTGGATGGGCGCGCACGGCCTCAAACGGCGTGAACCAGGCTGCGTAGCGGTACGGTACTTTTCACCACCGGCGACTTGATGACGATGTAGCTGAAGTACTTGTCGATGCCGATGTTCCTGTCCAGGATCGACTCCATCAGTTCCTGGTAATGCTGGATGCTGCTGCACAGGAAGCGCACCAGATAATCGTAGCCACCGCTGATCAGGTGGCATTCGAGCACTTCGTCGATGTTGCGAATGCTCGACTCGAACTTCACGAAATCGGCGCGCTTGTGATCGGAGAGGGTCATCTCGGTGAACACGGTGACCGAGTTGGCGAACTTGGCCAGGTTGACGTGCGCTTCATAGCCGCTGATGTAGCCGGCCGCCTCCAGGCGCTTGACCCGTTGCAGGCAGGGGCTCGGCGAGAGACCTACCGCGTCGGCAAGGCTGACGTTGGTCATGCGGCCGTCTTTCTGCAATTGAACCAGGATATTGATATCGATACGGTCGAGCTTGGTTGCTGCATCCATCGTTCAGTCCTCGCAATGTCGAATCGGAGCCTCGATCAAGCCAACAGCGCACGCTGATGGGCATATGCCAGGTCGGCGAGGCTGGCATATTCGCAGCGCTTGCCGTCCATTGCCTGAGGCGAGTTGTTCCACGGTGAATGGTGATCGCGGCGCAACGTGCAGATTGGAAAGTCCACCCGGTCGACCCACGGATCATCACTCTCGGTGCTGCGCACCGGTAGCAGCTCAGCGCGCTCCAGCCCTAGACGCTGCAGCGCGCTTTCAAGGCCCGCGTGCCAGTCGTCACTGGCCGGCTCGATGACCGCATCGAAGGCGATCGGCAGACGCTCGGCAAGGGCCTGTACATCGATGCCGTAAGGCGGGGCGATCAGTATCAGGCGGTAGAACTTGCTCAAGTACTGCAGAGCGCCCGGCGCATCTTCGAACATGGGCCACTGGGCAGAAGAGCTACTGAACGCCACACTTTCATCCCAGTCGGGAACGATCTGCAATTGTTGCGCCAGACGCTGGTAGAGCTGCCCGTGAAATGCCGTGGCGCTGCTGCGCCCGTTGCTGTTGGCCAGCTCGCCAGCGACGTGCCGGTAGGCATCGAGCAATTGGGCGTCGCCCGCCAGCCCCTGCACCTGCACTGCCAGTGGACGCAGCCCTTCGATAATGCCCCGTTCACGATCAACCAGGGTGCCGAACGACAGGCCCAGTGCCTTGTATTGGGTAACCTTCATTGCTCGCTCCAGAATATGGCCGTGCTACATCCCTGATCATTCAGGCCAGCGCCCACTGCCGCGACGCCGACCCCTCCCATTCTGCTCAGCAGGCCGCCGCCAGCGCCTTGTCGAGCATTTGCAAGGCTTCGGCCAGTTGCTCGGGTGTGGTCACCAGGGGGGCGAGGAAGCGCACCACGTTGCGGTGTATGCCGCACTTGATCACCAGCAGCCCGGCGTTGCGCGCCTCGTCGATGACCTTTTGCGCCAGGGCCGCATCCGGGCTCTGGCGGTCATCGTCGGCGACCATCTCGATGGCCTGCATGAAGCCCAGGCCGCGCACCTCGCCGATCCGCGGGTAGCGACGCTGCAGGGCCTGCAAGCCCTCGTTGAGTTGCGCCGCAAGCATCTCGCTCTGCTCCAGCAGATTCTGCTCTTCGAACAGATCCAGTACCGCCAGGGCGGCAGCACAGGCCACCGGGTTGCCACCGTAGGTGCCGCCCAGGCCGCCGGGTGTCGGCGCGTCCATGATCGCCGCGCGGCCTACCACGCCCGACAGCGGCATGCCGCCGGCCAGGCTTTTGGCCACGGTGACCAGATCCGGCTGGATACCGGCATGCTGGAACCCGAACATGCTGCCGGTGCGACCGAAGCCGGCCTGGATTTCATCGAGGATCAGCACGATGCCATGCTCGGTGCAGCGTGCGCGCAGGGCCTGCAGGAACTCCTTTGGCGCGGCCAGAAAACCACCGTCGCCCTGTACCGGTTCGATGATGATGGCCGCCACCCGATCAGGCGCCACATCGGTGGCGAACAATTCGTCGAGCTCGGCCAGCGCACGCTCGCTGCTGATGCCGCGGTAGGCGTTCGGGTAGGTCGCATGGTAGATCTCGGCAGGGAAGGGGCCGAAGTTCTGCTTGTAGGGCTGGCTCATGCCGGTCAGCGTCACGCCCAGCAGCGTGCGGCCATGGAAGCCGCCGCGAAAGGAAATCACCGCCGTGCGGTTGGTGTAGCCGCGGGCAATCTTGACGGCATTTTCCACGGCCTCGGCGCCAGAGGTGAACAGCACGCTCTTGTAGTGCTCGTCACCGCCCACCAGTTTGTTCAGGCGCGCCGCCAGCTGGATATAGGTCTCGTACGCCACCACCTGAAAGCTGGCGTGGGAGATTTCACCGGCCTGGCGACGTACCGCCTCGACGATGCGCGGGTGACTGTGGCCGGTGTTCAACACGCCGATGCCGCCGACGAAGTCCAGATAGCGCTTGCCGTCGACATCCCAAAGCTCGGCGCCTGCGGCCCGAGCCGCGACCACCGGATGAGCGGTGGCGATGCCACGGGGAACGTGTTGCTCACGCAGGGTCAGCAGGCGTTGAGTTTCGGTCAGTGCAGAATTCATCTCGATCTCCATGAGCGCCGGGGTGGCGGGTATGTGATCAGGATAAGGATTGCCCGGAACCACAAGCGCTGAAGTTCGTGCAGGCCGCGGGCGGATCGACTGTTTTGCAGCAGGGCTGCGAAATATTTCGCTGTGGGTGGCTCGGCTACTGTGTAAAGCCGAGGCCGACGGTGGCAGCAGTCAGCGGGCCACCGCCGGCGTTGCGGGTCAGGCGCCGGCGCGGGGCACCACGATGGTGTCTTCCGGATGCAGGCGCATCAGCATGGGCGAGCCGATGGGCGGCAGGCTGAGATTGCCTTCGTGGTGGCTGGCTTGGCGCAGGCTGACGGTGGGGCCTGCTTCCAGGTCAACGAATACCTTGAGGCTTTCGCCCTGGAACACGATGTCGGCAACCCGCCCGCGCAGGCGATTCCATTCCGGGCCGGCACTTGGGTTGTCGAGCAGCAGTTTTTCCGACTGCAGGGCCAGAAAGACGTCACCGGAAGGGGGGATCGGGCGGCTGGTGCGCAGCGCCGTGCTGCCCAGGCTCAGGCCATTGTCTGCCGTGCGCTGCAGGGGCACCAGGGTACTTTCGCCGATGAAACTGGCGACGAAATCGTTGGCTGGATGGTCGTGCAGGCGCCGTGGCGTATCGACTTGCACCAGCTCGCCGCCGCGCATGATGGCAATGCGGTCGCTCATGGTCAGTGCCTCGCGCTGGTCGTGCGTCACGTAGATCATCGTCGCGCCAAGGCGCTTGTGCAGCGTGCGCAGTTCGATCTGCATGATCTCGCGCAATTGCTTGTCGAGCGCTGACAGCGGTTCGTCCATGAGAATCAGCTTGGGCTCGAAGACGATGGCACGCGCCAGGGCAACGCGCTGGCGCTGGCCACCCGACAGCGCCGCGATGTTGCGGTCTTCGTAGCCGCTCAGCTCGACGGTGGCCAGGGCGGTCTTGACCCGCTCACGGCTGTTGCTGGCGCTTTCGCCGCGGGCGCGCAGCGGGAAGGCGACGTTCTCGCCCACGGTCATGTGCGGGAACAGGGCGTAGTTCTGGAACACCACGCCGATTTCGCGCTTGTGCGGGGGCATCAGGGTGACGTCGCGCTCACCGAAGAAGATGCTCCCCGAACTGACCCGGATAAAGCCGCCGAGGATGCTCAGCAAGGTGGTCTTGCCGGAGCCGGATGGCCCCAGCAACGACATGAATTCACCCGCTTCAACCTTCAAGTCGACATTGTGCAGCGCCTTGAGACTGCCGTACTGCTTGCATACCCGGTTGACGCTGACCGATTCGAAACCTTCAGTGAACTGCATGGCGTGTCCTCTATGCACAAGGGAGTGGACGAAAATGGGCTGCCTGTCATCTGAACACAGCCATGGGCGGGGTTCGTGCCGTTTTGGGCGGCCGGAAAAACACGATCTGCTGCCCGGCTAGTTCAGCCCGCCGATGTGCCAGGCCTTCACTTCGAGGAATTCATCGAGGCCGTATTTGGAGCCTTCGCGGCCCGTGCCGGATTGCTTCATGCCGCCAAAGGGCGCGACTTCCATGGAGATCACCCCGGTATTGAGGCCGACCATGCCGAACTCCAGGCGCTCGCCCACGCGCCAGGCGCGGCGCATGTCCTGGGTGAAGTAATAGGCGCCCAGGCCGTATGGCGTGGCATTGGCCAGGGCGAGCGCTTCGGCTTCATCCTGGAAGCGGAACAGCGGCGCAACCGGGCCGAAGGTTTCTTCGTTGGCCAGCAGCATGTCGGCGCTGGCATCGCGCAATACGCTGGGCTGTACATAGAGGCCGTCGCCCTGGGGGGCGCCACCGGTAACCAGGCTGGCGCCTTTGTGCAGCGCGTCAGCGATATGCCGGGCGACCTTGTCCACCGCCGCGGCATTGATCAGCGGGCCGATGGTGACGCCCTCCTGCAGGCCGTCGCCGACCTTGAGTTGGCTGACCGCGGCACTCAGGCGCTCGACGAAGCGCTCGTAGATGCCGTCCTGCACCAGGATGCGGTTGGCGCATACGCAGGTTTGCCCGGCGTTGCGGAATTTGCTCTGCATGACGCCGGCAATGGCCAGGTCGAGGTCGGCATCGTCGAACACGATGAAGGGTGCGTTGCCGCCCAGCTCGAGGCTCAGGCGCTTGATGGTGGCCGCGCACTGGCTCATCAGCAACTGGCCGACGCGGGTGGAGCCGGTGAACGACAGTTTGCGGACTGCCGGGTTGGCGGTCATTTCGCCGCCCACGCCGGCCGGCAGGCCGGTCAGCACGTTGAACACGCCAGCCGGTATGCCGGCACGCTCGGCGAGTACCGCCAGGGCCAGCGCTGACAGCGGGGTCATTTCCGACGGTTTGACCAATACCGGGCAGCCGGCGGCCAGGGCCGGCGCGCACTTGCGGGTGATCATCGCGTTGGGGAAGTTCCACGGGGTGATCGCCGCGACCACGCCGATGGGTTGCTTGAGTACCAGAATGCGCCGGTCGGCGGCGGGCGAGGGGATGGTGTCGCCATAGATGCGTCGCGCTTCCTCGGCGAACCATTTGACGAAGCTGGCGCCATAGGCGATCTCGCCACGCGCCTCGGCCAGCGGCTTGCCTTGCTCGGTGGTCATGATCAGCGCCAGGTCTTCCTGGTTGTCCATGATCAGCCTGAACCATTTCTCCAGATAGCTCGCGCGCTCGGCGGCAGGCACTTCACGCCAGGTCGCGAAGCAGGCTTCGGCGGCCTGGATGGCGCGGCGGGTTTCGGCTGCCTGCAGGGCCGGCACGCGGGCGATCAGCTCGCCGTTGGCCGGGTTGATCACGTCGATGGTGCTGCCGTCATCGGCTTCGATCCAGGCGCCGTTGGCATAGGCGCGTTCGACCAGCAGGGAAGGGTCGCGCAATTGGTTCTTCAACATGTTCAGGACCTTGAGGCTAGGTGGGATGGTTTCATTGTAAAAATCCCGCCCAGCGGCCGATGCCGAGATGGGGCGCCGGGCGGGTGATAGATGCTGAATTGCCAGGATTGGCAGCAGGCTATGCTGGCCGCCGCCTGGTTGCCCCAGGGACAGAACTGCCGGAGAAACTGGCAGCCTGCCCTGGGGGCCGTGAGGGGCTCAGGCCTGTTTGTTGCGCCCGGCGATCACCACCAGAATCAACGAGGCGAGAATCAGGATCGAGCTGATCGCGGCGATGGTCGGGTCGATTTCGTCGCGCAGGGCCGTGAACATGCGCTTGGTCAGCGTCTGGTTGTCGCCACCGGAGACGAACAGCGCCACCACCGTCTCGTCCAGCGAGGTAATGAAGGCGAACAGCGTCGCCGACACCACGCTGGGTTTGATCTGCGGCAGGGTCACCGCCATGAAGGCGCGAAAGCGATTCATGCCGAGGCTGCGGGCGACCATTTCCTGGGACATGTCGAAATTGCGCAGGCCAGCGAGCAGGGCGATGATCACGTAGGGCAACGCCAGCATGATATGCGCCAGCACCAGGCCGGTCAGCGTGCTGATCAGGCCGACCCGTGCGTAGACGAAGAACACCCCGGCAGCGATCAGGATGATCGGCACCATCATCGGCAGCAGCAGAATGATCTGCAGGGTACGCACCACCTTGAGGCTCGAGCTGTTGATCGCGTAAGCCGCCGCCATGCCGATTGGCAGGCTGATCAGCATGGTGAAGAACGCCGTGATCAGGCTGACCCTGGCCGCCGACATCCACTCGCGGCTGTTGAAGAACGCCTCGTACCAGGTCGTCGACCACTGTTTGGGCGGAAACTGCAAGAAGCGTGCTTCGGAGAACGACATCGGCACCACGATCAGCACCGGGATGATCAGGTACAGCAGGATCACCGTGACCAGCACAACGAACAGGACTTGCGACAGGCGCAGGTAGCGCAGTCTGGCGAACAGGTTCATGAGCGTGCCCCCAGAATACGTTCGATGGGAATGAAGCGATTGACCCCCCAGAAGATCAGGAATACCACCAGCAGCAGTACCAGGCCCACCGCGCTGGCGGCGCCCCAGGCGTGGTAGAGCTCGACGTTGCGCTGCACCAGCATCGACACCAGGATGGTGCGGCCACCGCCGAGCAGTTCCGGGGTAATGAAGAAGCCCAGGCAGATCACGAAGACCAGAATCGAGCCGGCCATGATTCCCGGCGCGGCCATGGGCAGGAACACCCGGCGGAAGGTGTAGAAGGGCTTGGCCCCCAGGCTTTCCGAAGCCTGCAGCAGATCCTGGGGGATCTTCTTCATCACCGCGTACAGCGGCAGCACCATGAACGGCAGCATCACGTGCAGGGTACCGATCACCGTGCCGGTGGTGTTGTGCATCAGGTTCAGCGGCTGGTCGATGATGCCCATGTCGATCAGCGTCTGGTTTACCAGGCCGCGGCGTTGCAGCAGTACCAGCCAGGCATAGGAGCGCACCAGGACGCTGGTCCAGAACGGCAGGATGACGCAGATCAGCACCAGGTTGGCCCAGAAACCTTGCAGGCGCGATGCCGCATAGGCGATCGGGAAACCCATGATGATCGACAGGATGGTGACCAGAAAGCTGATCTTGAAGGTCAGCGCGAAGGTATCCCAGTAGATCGGCTCGTTGAAAATGCGCAGGTAGTTGGCGAGGGTGAAACCCTCTTCGCTCTGCACCGACTGGAAGGTCAGCCAGCACAGCGGCAGGATCAGCAGCACCGCCACCATGACCAGCGCGGGGGCCAGCAGCAACAGCATCGAGGCGTGCTCCTTGCGCTCCTCTCGGGCCAGTGCTGCTTGATCGGGCGAGGGCGGGCCGCTGCGGCCACTGGCTTCGGCCAGGGGCTTGGCGAGATACGCGTTAGTCATGGGGCCTCCGATCACTTCTTCTGAACGAACGACAGCCAGCGCTCTTCGGCTTTGACGCCTTCCTCGGAGGCCCACCATTTGGCAGACAGCAGGGCCTGGCGAGCCAGGTTTTGCGGCGAGGAGGGCAGTTTGGCGGCACGCTCGTCAGGGATCACGCCAGTCTTGAAGGCTTCGGGGTTGAGCGGGCCGTAATCGATGATCATCGGCAGGGCTGCCTGCAGCTTGGCGTCGATGGCCTCGTTGACGAACTTCATCGCCGCTTCCTTGTGGGGCGTGCCCTTGAGCACGCACAGCGAGTTGGTTTCCAGAATGCCCTGGTTGTAGTCGAACGCGACGGGTGCGCCGGCCTGCTGGACCGCGCTGATACGGCCGTTCCAGGCCTGGATCATATCGACTTCACCGTCGCTGATCAGCTGCGCCGACTGGCCGCCGGAAGTCCACCAGGTGGCGATATTCGGCTTGATTTCTTCGAGCTTCCTGAAGGCCCGCTCGACGTCCATGGGGTATAGCTTGTCAGCCGCAACGCCATCGGCGAGCAGGGCAATTTCCAGGGTCGGGCGCGGCAGATTGCGCAGCGAGCGTTGCCCTGGGTATTTCTTGGTATCCCAGAAATCCGCCCAGGTTTTCGGCGCGGAGTCTTCATCGAAGGCGTCGGTGCGGTAGGCCAGCACCGTGGAGTAGCTGATATAGCCGACGCTGTAATCGTCTTTCAACTCGGCGGGAAGTTGTGCGGCATTGGGAATCAGCGCCATATCGAGCTTCTCGAACAAGCCTTCCTGTACGCCGCGAATGCAGTCGCCGGTGGGCAGGTCGACCACATCCCAGGTGACCTTGCCACTTTCCACCTGGGTCTTGATGATCGGATAGGCCTTGGGCGAGCTGTCCTGCTTGAGCGTCAGGCCAAGCTTCTTGGCGGCCGGCTCGAGAATCGCCTTGGTCTGCGCCTCCTGATAGGCGCCGCCTTGGGAGACGAATGTGATGTCTTCTGCAGAGGCGTGGCTGGCGATAGTGCTCAGCATCGCCAGGGTGATACCGCTGATTGCGTTACCGGGGAATTTTTTCATCGTGGGCTCCGAAGGGGGGGCAGATTCAAAAGGCGAATTAGAGGTTTTATTCGGGTCGCTCTGCGGGAGCATGCAACCTTTAATGTACTGGCAAGCAACTGGTCGAAATGGGTACAAATGGGCAGCCGTGGAGTGCTTTATTGCGAAAAGCAGGCAGGCGGCAGCATGTCCTGCGCTGATCAGGCGGGGCGGCTGGAAAAGGGGCTGGAGAGGGCGCGAGGCCTGGCCTGAAACACTGGGCGCGGTGCCGCCAACGCGGGCGACGAGCAGGCCTTGGTCGCCGAGAAACGCAAGCCGCTCGCGGCCGTCCTCGGCAACCCGCCCTGGTTACGCCAGCAGATGGGGGCGCAGCAAGGTCCTTTCCGCGTCAGGTACGCGTATCGGTTTTCGCGTCTCGGCGTCCATGGTTATCACCGTGGTACGCGCCTGCACGCATGGCTGGCCGTTCTGCCACAGTTCCTGAACGAAGCAGATGGAGCTGTTGCCGATGCGTTCGACGGCCGTGCGAACCGTAACGGGCGTGCCCCAGTGCAGCTCCCGGCTGAAATCGACGTTCAGGTTGACCACCATGGTCGGCACCCTGGAGCCCAGTTCTTCGCGAAACAGCGCCGCGCGGCCGTCGGCCAGCCAGACGGGAATCACGGTGTTGTTGATATGCCCGCGCATGTCGGTCTCGCTGAAGCGCGGCTTGATCGAGGCTTCGAAGAAAGGGCTCATGATCCTCTCCTGGGTTGGCCGCCTTCGTCCGGCTGCAGGCAGGCTGTCAGCCGGACGGAGGCGGGCGTAGTCAGCGTTTTTCAGAGCCGCTCGATGATCAGCGCCACACCCTGGCCGACCCCGACGCACATGCTGCACAGCGCATAGCGGCCTTGCTGGCGCTCCAATTGGTTCAGCGCGGTGGTGACCAGCCGCGCCCCGGAGGCGCCCAGTGGGTGGCCGATGGCGATGGCGCCGCCGTTGGGGTTGACCCGCGGGTCGTCGTCCTGCAGCCCCAGGCGCCGGCACACGGCGATGGCCTGCGCGGCGAAGGCCTCGTTGAACTCGATCACGTCCATCTGCTCGATGTTCAGGCCGCTCAGGCCCATGACCTTTTCCACCGCCGGTACCGGGCCCATGCCCATCAGGCGCGGGGCGACGCCGGCAGTGGCCATGGCCACCACCCGGGCGCGTGGCTTGAGGCCATGCCGGTCGACGGCTGCGCCACTGGCCATCAGCAGCGCGCAGGCGCCATCGTTGATGCCCGAGGAGTTGCCGGCGGTCACCGTGCCGTCGGCCTTGACCACGCCCTTCAGGCCGCCGAGCGCGTCGAGCGTGCTGTCCGGGCGTGGGTGCTCGTCCTGGCTGACGATGCGCTCGGGCTTGCGCGGCTGGGCGATGGTCACCGGCATGATTTCCTTGGCGAAAAAGCCTGCTTCCTGGGCCTGTTGCCAGCGCTGTTGGCTGCGCAGGGCAAAGGCATCCTGGTCGGCACGCGACACGCCTTCTTCCTCGGCCACGTTCTCGGCGGTCAGGGTCAGCGCATCGACGCCGTACAGCGCCTTCATCTTCGGGTTGACCAGGCGCCAGCCGATGGTGGTGTCTTCCAGTTGCTGGCCGCGGGCAAAGGCCTGTTCCGCCTTGGCCAGTACATAAGGGGAGCGGCTCATGCTTTCGACGCCGCCGGCGATCATCAGCTGCGCCTCGCCGCAGCGCAGGGCGCGGGCGGCGCTGCCCACCGCATCGAGGCCGGAGCCGCACAGGCGGTTGAGGGTCGCGCCGGGTACCGAGATCGGCAGGCCCGCCAGCAGCGCGGCCATGCGCGCGACGTTGCGGTTGTCTTCGCCGGCCTGGTTGGCGCAGCCGTAGATCACCTCGTCGAGCAGGCCCCAGTCCAGGCCGGGGTTGCGCGCCATCAGCTCGGCGATGGGCAGGGCGGCCAGGTCATCGGTGCGAACCGAGGACAGCGCACCGTTGAAACGGCCGAACGGCGTGCGGATCGCATCGCAGATATAGGCTTCTGACATTTTCCTCACTCCTTCTCTGGCTTGGCGCCAGGTTTCAGCAGGGTGGCATCGCCACGCTCCTGGCCTTTGCCGGAGGCTTCGACGAAGCCATCCAGGGCGGCATTCAACTCACTCGAACCCATGCTGCGGGCGATGAAGATCGGGCCGCCGCGCCAGCGCGGGAAACCGTAGCCATGGACGAGGGCGATATCGATATCCTCCGGGCGCTGGCAGACGCCCTGCGCGAGCAGCAGCAGGGCTTCGTTGATCAGTGCCAGCACGGCGCGCTGCTGGATTTCCTGATCACTGAAGGCTTTGGCTTCGATGCCTTGTTCACGGCGATAGCCGGCGATGATCTCGGCGACGGTGCTGTCGCTCTGTGGCGTGTTGTCCTCGCCGTAGCGGTAGTAGCCCCTGGCCGTCTTGCGGCCGAGGCGACCGGCTTCGCAGAGCAGATCGGGGATACCGACGTAGCGGCGCAGGTGGCGTGTGGCGGCGGTCTGCTGGCGCATCCGCCAGGCGATATCCAGGCCCGACATGTCGGCTACCTTGAACGGGCCCATGGCGAAACCGTATTGCTCCAGGGCCGCGTCGATCTGTTCGGGGCTGGCGCCTTCTTCGAGCATGAACTCGCACTGGCGGCGATAGGCCGCGTACAGGCGGTTGCCGACGAAGCCCCAGGCGTTGCCGACGACGATGGCTTTCTTCTTCAGGCGCTCGGCGAATTTCAGCGCCGTGCACAGTGCTTGCTCGCCGGTCGAACGGCCGCGCACCACTTCCAGCAGGGCCATGCGCTGCGCCGGGCTGAAGAAATGCAGGCCCAGCACGCGCTCGGGGTGGGGGATGCCTTCGGCGATCGCGTCGATATCCAGATAGGAGGTGTTGGTCGCCAGCAGGGTGTGGCGGCTCGCCTGGGCGGCGAGTTGCCCGAACAGCGCCTGCTTGGCCGCCATGTCTTCGATGATCGCTTCGATCACCAGGTCGGCCTTGGCGACGGTCTGGACGTCCTGACTGGCCGTGAGGCGAGCGAGGATGGCATCGCGCTTGTCGGCGCTCAGACGCTGACGCTCGACGTCGCGCGCCAGCTCGTCTTCGATGCGCTTGACGCCTGCGGCGAGCGCTTGCGCATTGAGTTCGAGCAGATCCACCGTGCAGCCGGCCTGCAGTGCGCACAGGGCGATACCGCTACCCATGGTGCCGGCACCGATGACCGCGACCCGTTCCAGCACCCGTGCTTCTGTCGGTTGCGCCGGGACATAGGGCTCGGCGCGCTCGGCGAAGAACAGGTAGCGCAGGGCCTGGGCCGGCTGGCTGCCGCGCAGGGCGAGAAAGGCCGCGCGCTCTTTGCCGATGGCCTGCGCGAAGCTCATCTCATCGGCGGCCAGCAGCACCTCGGCGGCAACCGCCGCCGCCGGCAGGCCGCGCGCGGCGGCCACCAGCTTCTGGGCCCGCGCATGCAGGGCGGTCTTGTCCTCGGCGGCCACGGGGCGCGCGCTCAGCGGCCGCTTGCCGCCCTGGTATTGGCGGGCAAAGGCCAGCGCTTCGGCCTGTTGCTCGGCTTCGTCGCTGGCGCTCAGCAGATGATCCACCAGGCCCAGTTCCAGGGCCTTGGCGGCCTTGATCGGTTTGCCGCTGAGGATCATCTCCAGCGCCGTGCCCAGACCGACCGCGCGAGGCAGACGCTGGGTGCCGCCGGCCCCGGGGATGATGCCCAGCGTGACTTCCGGCAGGCCCAGGTTGGCAGTGACCGTGGCCAGGCGAACATCGCAGGCCAGGGCCAGCTCCAGGCCGCCACCCAGGGTGTGCCCCTTGATCAGCGCGATCACCGGCAGGGGGCAGGCTTCCAGGGCCGCAGTGACCTGGGGCAGGGTGGGCTCGCTCGGCTCGTTGTCCAGCTCGCGCAGATCGGCGCCGGCCATCAGGTTGCGCCCGGCGCCGGTCAGCAGCACCGCACGAGCCCGCGCCCTATCCAGGCTCGCCAGGGCGTTGAGGATGCCTCTTCTGACGGCATCGGTGCTGCTGTTGACCGGCGGGTTGTCGAGGGTGATCACGGCGATCTCACCCTCGTAGGCCAGGTGAACCTGGCCGTTGCTCGGGGCTTCAGCCATGACGGCGTTCTCCGCTGACGTGCTCCAGCACCAGTACGGCGTCGGCCGCCACCACGCCCTGGCCTTCGGGCAGGACGAACAGCGGGTTGATTTCGGCCGTTACCAGGCGCTCGCCAAAGGCGGCGACCAGCGCGGAGAAATTGACGATGGCCTGGGCCAGTGCTTCGGTATCGCGACGCTTGGAACCGCGATAGCCGTCGAGCAATGGCCAGGTGATCAGCTGCCGCATCATCGAGTGGGCCTGCTCCAGGGTCAGGCCGCCCTGCTCGGGCAGCATGCGCAGCGCGGTGTCCTTGTACAGCTCGGCGGTGACGCCGCCGGCACCCAGCAGAATGGTGGTGCCCAGGGCGTCGCGGTTGGCGCCGAGAATCAGCTCGTGACCGCCGGCGACCATGGCTTCGACGAGGAAGCGATCCGGGCGATAGCCGACATGGCCGGCCACTTCCGTGACCATGGTGTCGAAGCGCGCGCCGATGCTGTCGGCCGTCTGCTGCAGGGCCACGCCGCCGATATCGCTCTTGTGCAGCAGCTTGGCGTCCAGCACCTTGAGCACCACTGGATGTTCCAGTTCACGAGCGGCCTGCACGGCCTCCTCGCGGCTGGCGACCACGCGGCTCTGCGGCACGCGCAGCCCTACCTGGCTGAACAGCGCCTTGGCGGCGGCCTCATCGAGCGAGCCTGCGGCCTGCTCGACCATCGCGGGCAACGGGATGCGCGGCGCGGCTGCCAGGTTGGGCAGCGGCTGCGCGATGAGATCCAGTGCGGCGAGCACGGCGCTGCAGCTTTCCGGCGAGCTGAAGCCCGGAATGCCGGCGCTGTTCAGGCGCTTGAGGGTATCGGGTGCATGAGGGCTGACGTAGGCCAGCACCGGTTTGTCGTTGGTATCCAGGCAGTCCTGGATGGCGCAGACCACCAGGTCCGGCATGGCCAGGCCCGAGGAGCCGATGATCACCACCAGCGCGTCGTAGCTGTCGCTGGCCAGCAGGGTGCGGATCGCCTGGCGCAGCAGGTCGGGTTGCAGGCCGGCCAGGGTCACGTCGATCGGGTTGCGGTCGAGGGCCGTGGGGGTGTCGCCCTGCAGGGCGCGCAGCTTCTCGGCGGTGGCGGCATCCGGGGCCGGGGTGTCGAAATGGTTCATGCCCAGGCTGTCGGCGATCAGTGTGCCAGCGCCGCCGGTGGAGGTCAGGATGGCCACACGGCGGCCAGCCAGGCGGCGCCCGGCGACCAGTACGGCGGGGATGTCGAGAAATTCGTCGAAGGTGTTGGCACGGATCACCCCCAGCTCGCGGAAGAAGGCATCGTAGACGCGGTCTTCGCCGGCCAGTGCGCCAGTGTGGGAGCTGGCGGCGCTGGCGCCGGCTTCGGAACGGCCGATCTTGAACACCACCAGGGGTTTGCCGGCCGCACGGGCGCGCAGCGCCACTTCGCGGAAGCGTTGCGGGTTGCGCACGCTTTCCAGGTACAGGGCGATGACCTTGGTGTTGTGGTCGTCCACCAGGTAGTCGATGAAGTCGCTGACTTCCAGATCCACTTCGTTGCTGGTGGAGATCAGCGAGGAGAGACCGATGCCACGGCCGGCGGCACGGGAGAGCAGGGCGCCGAGAATGCCGCCGCTCTGCGAGACCACCGCAACATGGCCGGCGGGCAGGTTGCTGACCTCCAGGGCGCCGCTGGCGGACAGCGGGATGCGTGCCGACAGGTTGACCAGGCCGATGGTATTGGGGCCGAGAATGCGCATCGAACCGGCGGCGGCTTTCAGCTCCTCCTGCAGGTCCAGGCCGCCTTCACCGGCTTCGGCGAAGCCGCTGGCCAGCACCACCGCCGCCTTGCAGCCGATCCTGGCCAGCGAGCGCACGGCCTCGATGCTGCGCTTGGCGCTGAGCAGCACCAGGCCGACATCCGGGGCCTGGGGCAGCTCTTCGATGCTGGCGTAGCAGGGCAGCCCCTGGATCTCACTGGCTTTCGGGTTGACCGGGTAGATGGCGCCCGTGAAGCCATGCTTGAGCAGGTAGGAAACCGGGCGCCCCGAGGTCTTGCTGGCATCTGCCGAGGCGCCGATGACCGCGACGCTTTTCGGGTTGAGCAATGCGTCGAGCGGGTTCATTTGCCGGCCTCCTTGGCGCTGTCGAGGAAGGCCTGCACCGAGGCGCGGTGTTCCCGCGAGGTGTAGCAGATGCCCTGGGCCTTGCTGCCCTCGGCGAACACCTGCTGTTCGGCCATCTCGTAGCTGCGGTTGATGATGGATTTGGTCAGGGCGGTGGCGGTGCGCGAGCCGCGGCTCATCTCGTCGGCCATGGCCATGGCGCTGCTCAGCAGGTCGTCGGCCTCGCAGAGGCGGTCGGCGATACCCAGCGCCAGCGCCTCTTCGGCGGCCACGCGGCGGCCACTGAAGATCAGCGCCTTGGCCCGGGCCAGGCCGACGCGGCGTGGCAGGAAGTACAGGCCGCCACCATCGGGGATCAGGCCACGGGCGATGTAGGCCCAGGTGAAGGTGGCCGGGCGCGCGGCGACCACGAAGTCGCAGGACAGCGCCAGATCGGCGCCCAGGCCGGCGGCGGCGCCATTGACCGCGGCGATGGTGGGAATCGGCAGGTTGAGCAGCAGGCTGGCGGCATAGTGCACGCCTTGCTGGCGCTCCCAGCCATTGAAGCCGACCTCGGCCGGATCGGCCTCCATGCGCGCCTGCATGCCGGCGATATCGCCGCCCGCGCAGAAGCCCTTGCCCGTGCCGGTGATGATGAGCGCACGAACGCTGCGATCGCTACGCAACTTCTCCAGCAACTGGACCAGTTCGGCGCGCATGGCGTCGCTCATCGCATTGCGTTTTTCTGGCCGGTTCAGGGTCAGGACGGCAATGCCGTTTTCCTGATTGAAGTTGATGAGAGTGTTCTGGCTCATTATTGGCTCTCTTGTATTTAAATAAACCGATTCGAGGTGTGCCTGGCGCAAGGGCAGGTCATGAAACTAACTGGCGCTTTGAACCTTGGGTTCTTCAGTCATCCTGCCGAACATTCTTGAGTCAGCACGCCTGCTGTTCAAATGACTAAAGATGTCGATTGCTCTAACAAAACGTTGGGATGTCGCGGCAGTGACAATCGACTTGTTCAGTCACGCGCACTAACGGGGGGCAGGAGAGTGCTCGCCAGCTCCCGTATTGCGGCGTCTGCAGGCGGTTTTTCCTGAGCATTGGCCGGGCCTGACAAACAACTTGCTGCTCTAGGCCAAATAAATTCTCAGTTCAGGGCGGTTGGGCGTTCAGTCATAGTGAGTGCGCAGTAAGAACGACGGGTTGAGACTGCCGGTTAGCGAATCCACGGCTGATTGCTGGCAAAGGATCGAGTTATATCCAGTGGCATTCAGTACGTGGACAACCCAATAAAATAAAAACAAGCACGCCACTGGCAGGCGTGAAAATCCGTGGCCTGGGTCGCGGAGAGAGGAAGTGCAAATGAACACATCAAGTGCGTCGCCAACCTCGCAAACAACGCAGGCGTCCACGCCGGGTTCGCGCAACGCGGAGCCTGCGCTCAAAGCCCCGGCGGGGGTGTTGGATGTTGTTGCCGGCGTTGTCCTGTTTGCCGCGTTCGGCCTGTATGGCTGGTATGCCTGGCAACTGCCCGGGCCGATGAATCCCAATGGCATAGGCGTCGGTGAGTTCCCGCTGATCATCGCCGTTACCGGCCTCGTCGCCGTGGCGCTGATGCTCGCTGTCGGGGTGGTCAAGTGCGTGCGGCGCTCGGCCCATCCGGTGGTCACCACCTGTCGCCCCCTGTCGGTGGTGCTGGCCGCTCTGGTACTGCTGGCTATCGGCGCCTACCTGGACAGGCTGGGGCCCCTGATCGGCGTCGCGGTCATCTCTGCGCTGACCATGCTCGCCGCGGGTGAGCGTCGGCCCATGCAGATCATTGCCGTTTCTCTGGGCTTGAGCCTGGGGTTGTATGCGGTGTTCGTCCTGGCTCTCGGCGTCAGCTTTTCTTGAGGTAACCCCCATGTTCGAAAATATCCTGATCGGGTTCTCGGCCTTTGCCGACCCCTTGGTGCTGGTCGGCCTGATCGTCGGTGCGCTGCTGGGCTACATGATCGGTGCGTTACCCGGCCTGGGCCCGAGCCTCGGCGTTGCCTTGCTGATTCCCTTCACCTACAGCCTCGATCCGCTGGTATCGATCGTCACGCTGATCTCGCTGTATGCCGCGGCCGAATATGGCGGGGCGATTTCCGCGATTCTCATCAACTCGCCGGGAACCGCGGCTGCAGTGGCCACTTCCTGGGATGGTTTTCCGCTGACCCAGCAAGGCAAGGCGGGGGTAGCGCTGAACATATCCATCATCTCGTCGGGCCTGGGTATCTTTATCAGCGCCTTCCTGTTGCTGGTAACCGCCGTTCCGCTTTCCGAGTTCGCGTTGAGTTTCGGCCCTACCGCCTATTTCGCACTGGCGGTGCTGGGGTTGAGCCTGGTCTCCACGCTCTCCAATGGCTCTGCAGCCAAGGGCGCTATCGCCATGGGCATTGGCCTGGCGCTGGCAACCGTTGGCCTGGACACGCAGACGGGTATCCCGCGCTTCAGCCCCAATCCCGAGTTCTTCGAAGGCTTCCACCTGGTGCCCGTGCTGTTGGGGTTGTTTGCGCTTTCCGAAGTGCTGTTCATGGTCGAAGCAGGGGCTAGTGGCAAGACCAAAAGCCACCCGATGACAGGGATACTTGCGGTTCCCCTGAAAACCTTCGGGCAATTGAAATACAACCTGTTGAGAAGCTCCGTGCTTGGCTACGTCATCGGCGTGATCCCGGGTGCTGGTGCTTCCATTGCTTCCTTCGTGGCGTACGCCGTTTCGAAGAAGGCCTCGAAAACGCCCGAGCAATTCGGCAAGGGCAGCATCGAGGGCATCGCCGCCTCGGAGTCGGCCAACAACGCCGCGGTATCCGGCGCACTGGCACCGCTGTTCGCGCTGGGCATCCCGGGCTCGCCGACAACCGCCATCATGATCGGCGCCCTGATGATCCATGGCATCCAGCCGGGGCCGTTGCTGTTCACCACCAACCCGGAGATCCCCTACACCGTCATCGCGGCGTTGTGGGTCAGCGTGCCGGTGATGATCTTCATTGGCCTGGCCGGGGCGAAGTACTGGGCGAAGGTGGCGGACATCCCGCGCCCGGCGGTCGCGGCGACGGTAACCGCCATCTGCCTGATGGGCGCTTACGCCTCCGAGAACTCGATGTTCCCGGTCTATCTCACCCTGGCCTTCGGCGTGCTCGGTTATGTGCTGCGCAAGCTGGACATCCCGCTCGCACCCATCATCCTGGCCCTGGTACTGGGGCAAATGCTCGAGACCAATTTCCGCCGGGCGCTGGTCATCTCCAATGGTGATTATTCGGTGTTCTACAGCAGCCCGCTGACGCTGGTTCTGCTGGCGGTTGCGGTGTTCTCCTTCGCATTGCCTGCGCTGAAGTTCCTGTGCGGCAGGTTCACCCGCCAGCGCCTCGCCTGAAGGCGGCCACCCTGGCGCTGGGTGTTCGCTCGGCCAGGGTGGATGTGGAAACTCGGGGCCCGCAACGACAGAGCCGGCATGGCGCGTCGTTGCGGGCCGTTTCGTATGCGCCATGGGCGTTCGCCGATGCTCAGAGGGGCCCTGAAAGGGGAGCGTGATGGTTATGAATCTTTCCGGCCTGGTCCGGTTGCTTGCGCTGTATGGGCTGTGCTGCGCCATGGGGCGGCTGTTCGTGGCCATCGGCATGCCCTTGCCGTACATGATCGGGCCGTTGCTGCTGACGGCCGCCCTGTACATCACGGGGGTGATGAAAACGCCCATCTCGGCCAGAACCCGGCCCTACGGGCAAATGATCATCGCCTCCACGGTAGGCCTGGCATTTACCCCGGAGGCCTTGCTGGTGATCCTCGAAATGGGCCCTGAGATCGTTGGCCTGGCCGTTCTGACCGGGCTCTGTGCGCTGTTCGTGTCTTTGCTGCTCAAGCGCTTTAGCCGCCTCGATTATTCCACTGCCTTGCTCTGCACCCTGCCCACCAGCCCGGTGGAGGCCGCGGTGATCGCCGAGCGATTCGGCCTGGACAAGGGCGTGGTGGTGCTGTCGCAGACCATCCGCATCGCCAGCGTCGTGGTGATCATCCCCATTGCCCTGTATGTGGCCGACGGTTGGCCGGGCAATGCGGGGCGCACCCTGGGGGCGGCCGGGGCCCTGGATGTCGGCGGCATGGCGCTGTTGGCCGTCGCCGCGCTGGCGGGGGCCGTGCTGTTCAAATGGCTGAGGCTGCCGAACCCGTATTTCTTCGGCGCCTTGCTGGTCAGTGCGGCGGTGTCCAGCAGCGGTTTGCCGGTCGCGCCGTACCCATCGCTGGTGCTGGCCATGGCCCAGGTGGTGCTGGGCACCTGGCTGGGCTCGGTGTTCACCCGCGAGCTGTTCGTGGAGATGAAGCTGACGCTCTCGATCATCCTGTCCATGCTCTTGTTCCTGTTCCTGACCAGCCTGATGGCGGTGGCGTTCGCCGGGCTGACCGGGTTGCCCTGGGAGGTCATGGTGCTCAGCGCCGCGCCCGGCGGGGTCACGGAAATGGCCTTGACCGCGCAGTTTCTCGGCTACAGCGTGGCCATCATCGTGTCCTTCCAGATCGTGCGTATCTGCATCTTCATGCCGGGGGTGCACGGGTTCATCGCCCTGGCCCGGCGCTTCGAGGCAAGAGGCGGGTGAAGGGGGATTGGCCGTGCCGGCGAGGTTCAATGGGCGAGTGGCGTAGTGGTCATCGCGCACTCAACTCGCTGCTGATGGCCTGCGCCAATTGCAGTAGCGGTTGGCCGTAGCGCGCGCTCACCCGGTCGATGCCTTCGCGGGTCGACAGGCTGATATTGAGGGCGTGGCCGCGGTAGCCGGGCAGGTCGAGGGGCATGGCTATCGAGACCACCTGGGGTTGCCAGGACGCTGCGCAGTAGCCCAGGCTTTCGACGCTGCGCATGGCCGCCTCGATTTCCTCGCTCAGCGTTGCCCAGCGCGCGGCGCAGCGGCGTGCCTGGAAATGCGCCAGCAGCGAACGCCGCTGCGCCTCGTCCTGGGTCGCCAAGGAGGCACGCCCGAGTGCGGTCAGCTCCATGGGCAGGCGCTGCCCGCTGGCGATGGTGCGCGGAGACTTGCGCGTGCCCAGGCGGATCGACTCCAGATAGACCATTTCATCGCCATCCGCGGCGGCCAGGCCGACGTTCACCTGCAGTTGCCGGGCGACCTGGCGCATCAGCGGGGCCGCTACCCGTACCAGCGAACTGCCGTGATACAGGCTATGGGCCAGGCTGAGCAGCGAGCAGGCCAGCCGGTAGGCGCCGCTGGGCGGGTGGTAGTCCAGAAAGCCGGCCCGTACCAGCGTCTGCGTGAGGCGGCTGACGGTCGACCTGGAAAGGCCCGTCCTCTCGCTCAGCTCCCCGTTGGTCAGGTATTCACTGCCCGGGCGAAAGGCCCGCAACAGATCCAGGCCTCGCTCCAGCGAACGATTGGGCGTCGATTTGCCCTGGCCGGGGAGGGCCGATGGCGTCGCTTCGCTGCGCCTGGCTTGGGGACTCTTCATCGCTTCTCTCGAATGTTCGTGGACGCTGCGGGCGGTTGCGCCGCAGTTGAGCGCTGGCCGATTGTCTGCACGCACCCGGCCGAGCCTGCCCGCCGGGGCGCATGTGTGCATGCCGCAGGCACCTGCGGCTGGTCGGAGGATACCCCGTGCATGCGAAGCTATTCCATAGAGTGGAATGGTTCGGTTGAACATCCGCGGCGCGATTGCATAATCGAGGGGCAATTCCCATAACAACAAGTAGGTCTTCATGAACAGCTCCTCGCCTGCCGCCCCCTGGGCGTGCTCCTCGTTCGCGCCGACTTCGCGCGTGACGCCAACGACGCCCGTATGATCATCAGCTACCCGCTCAGCCTTCTCTGACCCCGTGCACCAGCCGACAGGCCATTGCCTGGCAGCGGCTGGTGCCTTTCGCGTCATCATGGTGATCCAATGAAATTCCCCCTTCCACCCTTGAACCCCCTGCGAGCCTTCGAGGCCGCGGCGCGGTTGTGCAGCCTGACCAGCGCGGCCGAGGAACTGAACGTCTCGCAGGTGGCCGTCAGCCGCCAGGTGCGGGTGCTCGAGGAGTATTTCGGGGTGGCGCTGTTCCGGCGCCTGCACCGGGGCATCGAGCTGACGCGCGAGGGCAAGGAGCTCTACGAGGGCATCACCCGGGCGTTCCAGGACATCAGCAGTGCGGCGCGCAAGGTGTCGCGCCGAGGGCGGCGCGATATCCTCTCGATCCAGTCCTACACGACCTTTTCGCAGCGCTGGCTGATTCCCCGGCTGGCCAATTTTCACGAGGCCCACGAGTCGACCGAGATCAGGCTGTCGTCGTCGCTGGCGCCGGTGGATTTCGACACCCAGAACATCGATGCCTCGATTCGTTCGGGGCACGGCGACTGGCCCGATCTGCACGCGGAAAAACTCGTCGATATCGAACTCATCCCCATCTGCTCGCCAACCCTGATGGCGTCCGCCAAGCTCGAGACCCCGCAGGATCTTGCCCGGGTGCGTTTGCTGCATTCCATGGCGCGGCCCAACGACTGGGCAAGCTGGCTGTCGTCCATCGCCAGCCGGGTCGATGCCGACAGCGGTATCCGCTTCGATAACTCGGCACTGGCTTACGAGGCCGCCTCGATGAACATCGGCGTGGCCGTGGCGGTCAAGGCGTTCGTCGAACGCCAGTTGAAGAACGGCAGTTTCATCGCGCCTTTCGAGCACACCTGCAAGACCGGCGAAGGCTATTACCTGACCTGGCCGCGCAACATGAAGCCTTCGGAACCGCTGCTGAAATTCCTCTCCTGGATGCGCGAGCTGCTGGCGCAGACCGATTGAGCGTCGTTGCCGTTACGGCCTCCCGCCGGTGATCCGGCATTGCGCTTGGCAGGCACTTATAACGGTTGTGACCCGTCGTGCCCGAGCGCCTGCCGCCTGCGCTCGAGTGCCTGGCGCGCTGCCCAATATAAAGGCCCGCTTTGGCTGACAAATCGTCAGTACCGCCTCCGCTGGATATTTGCGAGCCTTGATTCAGGGGCTGACCCCATAGCGACTTAAAAAAATAACATCCGTCGGAGATCGTCAGAAAATGCTAAGCAAAGCTGGAAACAAGGCCCGTCACTGCCTGGGTGCAAGCGTACTGGCTGCCATGACAATGCTCGCTGCGGTCGATGCCGCATTGGCCGAAGGCGAGTGGCGCCCCACCGGTCCCGTCAACATGGTCATGCACACGGCAGCGGGCGGCACCGCGGACGTGTTCATCCGAACCCTGGCCAAGAACCTGGAGCCGGAGATCGGCCAGAAGGTGATCGTCATCAACGCACCGGGTGGCGGCGGCGCCGCACAGATGACGCGGGTTCGCGCCGCCCGCCCGGATGGCCTGACGCTGGGGGTCAATACCCTGTCGCACTTCACCAGCATGCTGACCAATCTCAAGGGCACCTACGCCATCGATGATTTCTCCTGGATCGCCTCGACCCAGGAGGATGCCATTTTGCTGTTCGTCAAATCCGGTTCCGAGATCAACAATCTGGACGACCTGATCGCCAAGGCCAAAGCCAACGATGGCCAGGTCAATGTCGGCGGCTTCGGCCCGGCGGGCTCCATGCAAAGCCTCGGCATCTCGATGCTGGAGAAGGCCGCCGGGGTCAAGTTCAACTGGGTCGCCTTCAACTCCACCCCGGATATCACCGCGGCCCTGCTCGGCGGGCATGTCGATGTCGGGGTCTCCAACCTCGGCGCCGTCAGCTCCTTCTTCGACGCCGAACGTATCGAGGGCCTGGGTGTGCTGGGCAAGGATCGGCTCACCGGTCTGCCCGATGTGCCGACCTTCGCCGAACAGGGTTATGAGGTGGACACCAGCTGGCTGCAGGTTCGCGGGGTATTCGGGCCGGCGAACATGCCCAAGGAACTGCAGCAGCAGATCGCCGATGCCATCCACAAGGCGATGCGCTCGGAGGAATACCAGAACTATGCGCGCAATGCCGGCGTGGTGGATTCCTGGATGGGCCCCGAGGAGTACACCCGCTTCGTCAAGCGGGTGACCGAGGTGGCGCAGACCCAGCTCAAGGCGGCCGGTTACATCCAGTGAAGCGGCTGGCCGCCCGAGGCGGCCAGCGAAGCGGGTCTGGCGAGCGCAAGGTTTCGCTGGCCTTTCCCGCAACAGCCTATCCGCGCAGATGATTCCCCGGCGGCATGACCGCCCTTGGGGCACGGGCTGTGGTCATCTTCCGCGCGGGCTTTCGGTAACAGGTAAGGATTTATGTCTAGAGCATTCGAGGGAATTCGCGTCGTCGACACGACGCATGTACTCGCTGGCCCGTTCGCCAGTTATCAGATGGCGGTACTGGGCGCCGAGGTGATCAAGGTCGAGTCGCCCGATGATCCCGACCAGGCGCGCATGCAGGGCGCCGATCGCGCATTGAACGATGCCGGCATGGGCACCGCGTTCATGGCCCAGGCCTCGAACAAGAAGACCCTGGCACTGGACCTGAAGACCGCCGAGGGCCGCGAGGCGATGAAGCGCCTTATCGCCACCGCCGATGTGTTCGTGGAGAACTACCGCCCCGGTGCGTTCGAGGAACTGGGGCTGGGCTACGAGGAAATGGCGGCGCTCAACCCCAGGCTGATCTACTGCTCCATCTCGGCCTTCGGCGCGAATGGCCCGCGCCGCGAGCAGACCGCCTACGACAACGTGATCCAGGCGTTTTCCGGGATGATGGCGATGACCGGCCATGGCGATGGCCGGCCCTTGAAGTCCGGCGCGCCGGTGGTCGACTACGCCACCGGCACGTCGGCGGCCTTCGCCATCGCCACCGCGCTGTTCCAGCGTGAACGCAATGGCGGCAAGGGCCAGTTCATCGATGTCTCCATGCTCGATGTCGCGCTGATCCTCAGCAGCTCGCACCTCACCGGGCTGCTCTGGAACGGCAAGCACCCGGAGCAGAAGGGCAATACCTTCCCCTTCGCCACCATCGGCTGCTACCAGGCCAGTGACGTGCCGCTGATGATCGGCGCCTCGAACCTCGTGCAACAACGTCGCCTGTGGACGGCGCTCGGTCGTGAAGACATGATCAAGACCGATAACAACCAGCGCCTGGATGCGCATGCCGAAGAGGCAGAGGTACTGAGGAAAATCATCGGCACCATGTCGGCGGATTACTGGGAGCAGTTCCTGCAGACCCGGCGTATTCCCGCCGCACGCATTCGCCGCCTGGAGGAGGCGATTGCCGATGAGCAGGTGGCGTGCCGCCAGGTGCTGCAGCAGCACACGGCGCCGGGCAGCGTCGTCGATGGGCTGAGGGTGCCGGTGGCGGCGTTCAACCTGTCGGACAGCCCTGCCAGGCTGACCCTGGCACCGCAAGCCATGGGCGCCCAGAGCGCCGAGATCCTCGCCGAGCTGGGTTACGGGCAGCAGGAGATCGACGCGCTGCGCGCCGCCGGTGTCATCAATTGAGGGGCGGGAGCTTGCAATGAACAATCCAATCCACGCGCTGGCCGATGCCGCGGCCAGTTGGCAGCAGCGCGACCTGAGCGAGGGCGTGACCTGGGCTGCACGGCGGGTCATCCTCGACTGGTTCGCCACCACCTTGCCTGGCTGCGCCTTGCCGCCGGCCAGCCTGCTGGCCGGTGCCCTGGATGCCTGCCGGGGTTCAGGCAAGGCCATCTGCTACGTGGACGGTCAGCCTGCCTCTGCGCGGCATGCTGCGCTGCTCAATGCCTGCGCCAGCCACACGGTGGAATTCGACGACATCTTCAAGGATGGCGGCTACCACCCGGGCAGCCCGACGGTATCCGCCGCGCTGGCCGTGGCCCAGGATCGGGGCGCCTCGCTCGCGCAACTGCACCGCGCGATCATCGCCGGCTACGAGGTCGGCTGCCGGGTTTCCCTGGCCATTCAACCCAGCCATTATCGGTACTGGCATACCACCTCAACGGTGGGAACCATCGGCGCCGCCGTGGCGACCGCGATGCTGCTCGGCGCGGATGCGCAGCGAATCGCCCATGCCATCGCGCTCTCGAGCAGTTTCGCCGGGGGCCACCAGCAGAACCTGCAGGGTGAAGGCATGGCCAAGGCGCTGCACCCAGGTCATGCCGCCGATGCAGGAATACTGGCGGGCATTGCAGCCGCTCATGGCGTAACGGCTTCGCTTGACAGCCTGCATGCGCAAAACGGCTTTGCTGCCGCGACCAGTTCATCGGCAGGGGATTGGGGCGCAGCACTGGAAGGCATCGGCGACTGGACGCCCATCACCCGGATGACGGTGAAAAACCATGGTTGCTGTGGGCACATATTCCCGGCGCTGGATGGTTTGCGGGTGCTGCAGGCAGCGCAGGGGTTCCAGCCAGGTGAGATCGTGTCGATCCACATCGATGGCTACAACGCAACCTACCAGATGTGCAATCGTGGCAATCCCCTATCGGCCCAGGAGGCACGCTTCAGCATTCAGTACTGCATCGCTGCGCAGTTGCTGGTCGGCGACGTTCGCCTCGCCGCATTCTCAGCGGATGTGTTGAGTCGTGAGGATATTCGTCAGTTGCTGGCGAAGGTTACGGTTGCCGAGGATCAGGCGCTGACGGCCGCCTACCCTAAAAAGCGCATGGCCAGGATTGCAGTTCGGCTAAGGGATGGGCGGCAATTGAGTCACTTCCAGGAAACCCGCAAGGGTGACCCGGAAGACCCGTTGTCCGATGCGGAACTAATCGCCAAGTATGACGAGCTAGCCGGGTCGGTGCTGTCCCTCGAGCAGCTCTGCGCGCTGCGTGAAACGATCCTGTATGGCAATGATTTGCCGGGCTACGTTGGCCTTGCAGGGCAGTAGCTGGCTGACCTGGCTGCGCAACCTGATGCGTGGACATTTACACGGCTGGGTTGCAAGCAACGCAGCCGTAGCAAGGTTGCACGCGCCACCTTGATCTCCTCAGGTCAGCCGAAGACATGGGCCGAGATCAGCTTGGAAATCTCCACCATCGCCGTCTTGCCGGTGAATTCGAATTTCACTTTGCCGAGTGAGGAGAAATAGATTTCCAGCTCCGAGTCCAGGTCGAAGGTGCCGGAGGTTTCGATCGAATAGGCGACGATGTTCTTGTAGGGCAGGGAGGTGAAGTCCTTCTTGCTGCCGGTCAGGCCCTGCACGTTCACCGCGATGATGCGCTTGGTGGTGAACACCACGCCGTCACGCATGGATTTGTAGGAGTCGATGACCTGTTCGTTTTCAAGCAGCAGGTCGCTGACGCGCTGGGCGTATTCGTCGTTCTGCTTGAGTTTGAAAAAGCCCTTGTTGTTGAAGTCGATCATTCGCCGGTCTCTCCGTGGGATCCAGGGTGCTTGTACAGGAGACCGCCGCCGTGCGTTTTTAGCAAGCGACCAGGATGGTCGGCGGCGCATGGCCTATCACCTGTCGCGCGGTTTCCAGCAATTGGCTTCGGCGCTCTGGGTGCTGGCAGAGTGCTTGCTTTGTTGCCCTTGGTCGGGTTCGAGAACAGAAACCTACCAATGGTAGGTTAAAGGCGATAGGCTCGGTTACAGGTTCCTACTAAAGGTAGGTTAAGTCAGTAACCGGAGGACGTACACCATGTCTATTGCTCCTATTCTGTTGATGGGTGGCTCTGGAGCCATCGGTAGCCACACGGCTGCGGCGCTGCGTGCCCAGTATCCCGACGTCGCCCTGGTGATCGGCGGTCGCGATCTGGCCAAGGCCCAGCAAGCTGCCGAGCGAATCGGTAACGCGCAGGCGGTGGTGATCGACCCTGCTGCCGAAGACCTCGGCCTCGGCGCGCAGCCGGTCAGTGCGGTGGTGGTCTTCTATATGGACCATGCCCTGGCCGGCCTGCGCTTCGCCCAGAAACGCGGCGTGCCGCACCTGAGCATTTCCTCCGGGGTGTTCGAGATCGCCCCGGAAATCGCAACCTACATGCATGCTCCCGACGCCGCGCCCATGGTGCTTGGCTACGAGTGGTTGGTGGGCGCGACGACGGCCTCGACGCTGCATGTCGCCGAGGCATTTCGGCGCGTCGATGAGATTCGTCTCAGCGCCCTGGTCGACGATCAGGATACCGGCGGGCCGACAGTCGCCAGCGACTTCGAACACCTGAACCGAATGCTGCCCGCCGCCTTGACGCGCCGTGAGGGCGTTTATGTATGGCGCGAAGGCGACCAGGCAAAAGCCCGCTTTCGCGCCGTGGACGGCACGCCAATCGAGGCCACGGGGTTCTCGTCCATCGATGTGGTCGGTCTTGCCGCGGCAACCGGCGCGCCGAACGTGCAATTCAATCTGGCCATCGATGTCAGCTCCACACGGCGCCAGGGTGGGCCAATGTCGACGGAGATCCTCATCGAGCTGGCCGGCGAAGACCTGCAGGGCAAGCCGCTGCGCACCCGGCATGCCGTCGTGCACCCCAAGGGCGCCGCGTTGCTGACTGGCCTGTGCGTGGCAATGCTGCTCGAGCGTCTGCTGGGGCTGGACGGCGAGGCGCCGAGCAAGCCCGGCCTGTACTTCCCCTACCAGTTGCTGGATCGCTCGCGCTTTCTGCAGCGCCTGCAGCAGGAGGGCGGCGAGCTGCGCGAACTGCAGCCGAGCGACGATTAATTCAGCCAGGGTGGCGCAGAGCCCGAGCGGTTTGACGCGGCTCTGGCGCTGCGCCTGGACGGCACCGCCAAGCAGCAAAGGCGCGACTGGTTGATCGATTCGCGCCGTTGCCTTGGCCTGGCACCGCGCCAGAAGAGCAGTTCAGAGCCGCCCGGCACAGAGGAATGCCGCAGCAAGCCTCGATGGGCCTGAGGCGAACGGGGTCGCCTTATCGGCTTCGCTCGACCATGCCGAGAATGATCGATTGCAGTTCGTCCTGCGCCTGTTCTTCGCTGATATCGCCGGCCACGGCAGCGTCCGACAGCGCGTCAGCGGCGCCGAGCATGGCCCACAGGCTAGCCGTCGAGATGCCTTTGCCAGAGCAGAAGGGTGCCAGGATGGCGGCGCATTTTTCGATGAAGGCATGCTGGTACTGCTTCTTCACGGCGGCCAGTTCCGGCGAACCGGTGAGGGCTGCGACCACGTCGGAGATTTCTCGCCCCTGGGTCAGCACGCAATTGACGTAGCTGGCGGCGATGACGCGGCTCTTGTCTTGCAAGGTCGCGGCAGCGGCGTCGATGGCAGCGTCGAAGATCCGAGTCTGGCGTTCGTCGTAATCCTCATAGAGCGCCGCCAACAGCCCGTTGCGGGTGCCGAAGTGGTCATACACCACCGGCTTGGTCACGCCCGCCGCTTCTGCCAGCTTGCCCAGCGTCAGGGCATCGGTGCCCTCATCGCCGATCAGTTGCCAGGCCACTTCCAGAAGCTGGCGCGTGCGCTCCTCGCGGGGCAGGCGGCGACGTGGCGATACAGGAGGTTGCGGACTCATCGATACTCCGGGCTGTTCAAGGTTGCGCGGCGAACAGCTTACGGCCAATCGCTTGCGCCGTCTCCAGATGCGCCTCCGGGAAGCCCGGATCGGAGGCCAGCAGAAACCGCGAGGTCGCGACCTTTGCGCCACAGTAATCGAAGATGCCATGGTCGATCTGCGTCTGCATCGCCTGGTCATAGCCGTGGCGCGTGAAGGTGCCCGCGTCGGCACCGCCAACCGCTACCAGGTGAACCTGCAGGCGCTGCAGCTTTTTCACCACCTTGCCGTTGTCGGCTTCCGCATAGGCCCAGCCGTTGGTGAACACGCGGTCGATCCAGCCCTTGAGCAGGGCGGGGAAGGACCACCAGTAAATCGGGTAGACCAGCACCAGCGCGTCGGCCCGTTCGAGCCGGGCGTGTTCGGCGGCGACGTCTGCCGGTGCTGATGCCTTTTGCTGGAACAGGGCGATGTCCGCCTGGTTGAAGCGTGGGTCGAACCCTTCGGCGGCCAGATCGGCGATTTCGCTCGAGTGGCTGGAGTCCGTGCCGGCAAGACCAGCGGCGATACCGGTCGCGATCGCGTGGGTCAGGGAGTGCTTGTCCGGGTGTGCAACGACGATCAGGGCATGCATGACGGTTACCTGTGTGGGATTGACCTACTATTGGTAACTTACTTTTGGTAGGTTGTCGAGAGGCAGATGATTCGGTCGGCTCGGCCGGCTGTTGCATGGATTACTTGAGAATCAGCTGCAGTTGGCCCGTATAATCGCTGGTAACTTTTTGTTTCAGAGGAAGTGATTGATGTCGGCACATCCAGTAACCGGATTGGCGCGCGTGATCGCCGCCAGCGTTCTGTCCTGCGGCCTGCTGCTCGGCAACCTGGCCCATGCCGAGGATCCGGTGACCCTGACCCTCTACAACGGCCAGCACGAGGCCACCGGCAAGGCCGTGGCAGCAGCCTTCGAGAAGAAGACCGGCATCAAGGTGCTGATTCGCAAGGGCGGTGGTGGCCAGCTGGCCAACCAGATCGCCGAAGAGGGCGAGCGCTCGCCGGCCGACATCGTCTACACCGAAGAAGCGCCGCCGCTGATCAAGCTCGGCAGCCAGGGCCTGCTGGCCAAGGTCGATGACGCCACGCTCAAGCAGATCGACGCCAAGTTCTCCGATGACAACGGCAACTGGATCGGCATCACCTCGCGCGTGCGCGTGCTGGCCTACAACCCGGACCTGGTCAGCGAGGCCGAGCTGCCAAAGAGCGTGCTGGAAGTCGCCAGCCCGGAGTGGGCGGGCAAGATCGCCTTCGTGCCCAGCAGTGGCGAGTTCCTCGGCCAGACCGCCGCGGTGATTCGCCTCAACGGCCGCGAAGCCGCCGAGGAATGGCTGACCGGCCTCAAGGCCTTCGGTAGCACCTACACCAACAACGTGATCGCCATGAAGGCGGTGGAGAACGGCGAGGTCGGTGCCGCGCTGGTCAACAGTTACTACTGGACGGCGCTGAAGAAGGAAAAGGGCGAGCTGAAATCCAAACTGCATTATTTCGCCGACGGCGATGCCGGTGGCCTGTCGAGCGTCTCCGGTGCGGCCGTGGTCAAGGCCAGCAAGCACCCGAAAGAAGCCCAGCAGTTTCTCGCCTTCATGATCAGCGAGGAGGGCCAGAAGGCCGTGCTCACCCAGTCCGCCGAATACCCGGTCAACCCCAAGGTGGCGGCCGATCCGCTGCTCAAACCCTATGACCAGCTCAAGCCGCCGGCCATCACCGCGGCGCAGATCGGCCTGGCCGAGGATGCCCTGGAGTTGCAACGTGAAGTGGGTATGAACTGACCATGCAGCCTCAGGCGGTCACCCCGGAACTGCCGCTGCCGACGGTTACCGTCAGCACGCGGCGGCGCAAGGCGCCACCGATCTGGCTGCAGCTGCCGATCCTGGCCTTGCTGCTGCTCGCCGCGTTGCCGCTGTTCTTCGTGGTGGTGCGCGCCGCCCAGGTCGGCCCGCACGAAGCCTTCGCGCTGCTGTGGCGGCCGTTCGTGTTCGGCCTGCTGGCCAACACCCTGAAGCTGATGGTGCTGGTGACCCTGGGCTGTGCGCTGCTCGGCCTGGCCCTGGCCTGGCTGGTGGAGCGCAGCGACCTGCGCTGGCGCAACCACTGGAACGTGCTGCTGTGCCTGCCGTTCGCCATTCCCTCGTTCGTCAGCGGCTTCACCTGGGTGTCGATCAGCCCGCTGTTCGAGGGGTTGGGCGGCACGGTGCTGGTGATGATCCTGTCCAAGTACCCGCTGATCTACCTGCCGGTGGTGGCGGTGCTGCGCAACCTCGACCCGGCCCTGGAAGAGTCGGCGCGCATGCTCGGCTGCAGTCGCCGTGAGGTGTTCTGGCGGGTCACGCTGCCGCTGCTGCGCCCGGTGCTGATGGCCACCAGTTTGCTGGTGGCGGTGCATATGCTGGTCGAGTTCGGCGCACCCTCGATCATGCGCTACCAGACCTTCACCACGGCCATCTACCAGCAGTTCGAGCTGGAGTTCAGCGGCAGCAACGCGGCGATGCTGTCCGCCTTGCTGCTGGGGCTGTGCATGCTGCTGTTGTGGGGCGAGTTCCGCCTGCGCGGGCGCGGTTTTGCGCGCACCGGCCAGGGTGCGGCACGCCGTGCCGCGCGGGTGCGCCTGGGCCGCTGGAGTGTGCCGGCCCAGTTGCTGTTGCTGGCGCTGGTGGCCATCGGCTGTGGCGTGCCGCTGGTGATGCTGGGCTTCTGGATCACCGAAGGCAGCTCGGCCAGTTTCCCGCTGATGGAGATCCTCGGCACGCTGTGGTCATCGCTGAGGTATTCGTTCGGCGGCGCCTTGCTCAGCTGTCTGCTGGCCTTGCCGGTGTGCCTGGTGGTGGTGCGGTACTACGGGCGCATGGCCACCCTGGCCGATCGCCTGCCGTACCTGCTGCACGCCTTGCCGGGTCTGGTGATTGCCCTGTCGCTGGTGTTCTTCGCCCTCGGCTATGTGCCGGCGCTGTACCAGACCAGCATTCTGCTGTTGGTGGCCTACGCGCTGCTGTTCATGCCGATGGCCCAGGGGCCGATCCGCGTGGCGCTGGAGAAGGCCTCGCCGCAACTGGAAGAGGCCGCGCGCACCCTGGGGCATACGCCGATTGCCACCTTCGTGCGGGTGACCTTGCCGATCATCTCGCCGGCCATTGGCGCCGGCTTCGTGCTGGTGTTCCTCGACTGCATGAAAGAGCTGACCGCCACGCTGATCCTCGGCCCGACCGGCCTGGAGACCCTGGCCACCAAGGTCTGGTCGCACACCGGTAACCTGGAATACGCCGGCGCTGCGCCCTATGCCGCGCTGATCGTGCTGGTCTCGGGCCTGCCGGTTTATTTGCTGACCACCCGCGCCTATCGCCGGAGTTAGGCGGCAGCCCTTAACGGCCCAGCCCCCAGGGTGTATCGTGCGCAGCTCTCCAGCGCCCGCAGAGGCGCATCGGTATCACCTGATTAGCGTCACCGCAGTATCGCTTCAGGAGCAGGTTTCATGAGTTTCACCCGTAGACAGGTGTTGGGCGGTCTG